>Ga0308414_1001287_pt1 | contig 16344 bp, 9 predicted proteins | sample HotsprSampleOS50_FD_205667 | JGI IMG/M metagenome (GOLD analysis project Ga0308414, IMG submission 205667) | Hot spring phototrophic mat microbial communities from Octopus Spring, Yellowstone National Park, Wyoming, United States - 20090730_OS50 ... | reverse complement strand
AAGTTCGCGATCACTTTGGTTGATGCTGTAGGAGACATAGATATGGCAATGTTACGCGACCTGGCCATTGCTATTTGTGCCATGATCGGTCTGAGCGGTTTTTCCCTCGCGTCCCAGAGCGTTGGGCAGGCTTCCGTCGCTTCTCCTGCCCGTGTTCTGTGGCAAATCGGAGATGTCGATAAATCTCCGAACGGTTTCGCCCTTGCACCCGATAAATATGCAAGCTATGTGGGCGATTCGATTTTTGTCATCGGTGTGTCAAAACCCGAAAAGGATTGGATCTATGTTCAGCCGGGACCGCTTGATGTTTGGGCGGGATCGCGAGTCCATCAATCGACCATCATTTTCGGGTTGGAAACAACTCCGGCGGAAGCGTGCGAGTTAGTTCTTTATCTCGCGAATAGTCATGGCCTGCATCCTCCACGAATAAGAATCTCGCTCAATGGCAAGACGATCTATGATCAGGTCATACCTCGTGGCGGCCCAGATGCAACAATCAGGGGTGATCTCTCTGAGGCAAAAACGTATGAAATACGGGCAGAGATTCCCAAGGATGAATTGCGAACCGGGGAAAACGTGATTGTCATCAGTTCTCTTGAGGGCAGTTGGATCATTTACGACGCGATCACATTTCTTGCCCCGGAAGGGACTCAGATGGCTTCCCTGCGGGATGTGACCATCGTCAAGCAGTGCGAGGCACAACCAGCGTTGATTCGGCAGGGTGAGGAACTTCGTCAAGTTGTTGAACTAACAATCCTTCGCGCTGGTAACGAGACGGATGCGGCGGTCATAGAGGGCGACAACGTTTACTGGACTGGACGAATTTTGCCAGGCGAAAATGAGGTCCTTGTCCCCGTCCCTCGGGTTTCCCAGCCCCGGAGTGCAACATTGTCGCTTGATGTGGGCAGGCGAATCGTATGGAGCCAGAAGGTGGAATTGCAACCCGTGAGAGAATGGATTGTTTATCTCCTCCCTCATTCTCACGTGGACATCGGTTACACAGAGCTTCAGACCAAAGTTGAGCAAGACCATTGGAAGTACTTTGAAGAGGCACTGGCGGCGTGGGCCGCAACCGCCGATTTTCCCCCCGAAGTCCGCTTCAAATGGAACGTCGAAGTCCTCTGGGCTGTGGACAGCTACCTGCGACAGGCATCACCGGAGAAACGGGAAGCCTTTCTACAAGGGGTGCGCGACGGTGCCATGGGACTCCAGGCGCTTTATGGAAACGAATTGACAGGGCTATGTCGCCCCGAGGAGCTTCTGCGACTTCTTGACTACTCGAAGCGATTAGAGGAAAGGTATCACCTGACGATTGATTCGGCGATGATTAGTGATGTGCCGGGTTACACGTGGGGGATTGTCACGGCCCTGGCCCATGCCGGCGTAAAATATTTCTCGATCGGACCGAATGGCGGGCACCGGATTGGCCAAACACTTCGCGTGTGGGGCGATAAGGCCTTCTGGTGGATAGCACCCGATGGCAAAAATCGCGTTCTCTGCTGGATTCCGCGCCGCGGATACTGGCGCGGATTCAGGGGCAAGGAAGAGCTTTTGGCCTATCTAAAGGGTCTTGAATCCGAAAAATATCCCTTCGATCTGGTCCAGATCCGCCATTGCCAGGGCGACAACTCCGGTCCAGATACGGCGATCAGTGAATTTTGCAAGAATTGGAACGAGAGATACGCCTTCCCGAAGTTGGTCATCGCCACATGTTCAGAAATGATGCACCATTTTGAAGCCAAATATGGCACAACCTTGCCTGAAGTGCGTGGTGATTTTACACCATATTGGGAAGATGGGGCTGCGTCCTCGGCCTTGGAAACAGGTCTTGTCCGCCACGCAGCCGAACGGCTCTCCTCGGCCGAAACGCTTTGGGCCATGCTTAGGCCAGCCCCGTATCCGGATGAGATGTTCTACGAAGCATGGCGAAACGTCATCCTTTACGACGAGCACACCTGGGGTGCGCACAACAGTATCACTGAACCGGACAGCCCTTTTGCGCAGGGCCAGTGGGCCATCAAGCGGCAGTTTGCCCTCGATGCTGCACGCCAGTCGGAAGAGTTGCTGGCAGCGTCAGTGTCCGGTTTCAAACCGAGCGATGCAACACAGCGGCGGTTCCTCATGGTCTTCAACCCTTGTGGCTGGCAGCGGACCGATCTTGTTTATGTCGCCCCGGTTGACCAACCCGTGGTTGTTGTGAATTCAGAGGGCACGTCAGTTCCCACTCAGCGACTGAGTACCGGGGAACTGGTCTTTCTCGCCCAAGATGTTCCCGGTTTTGGCGCTCGTCGTTATGAGCTTAAACCACAACAGCAACCGATCGAGAGACCATCGGAATTGCCAATGACCGGTGAGAAGTTGCTGATGAAGTCCTCGCGGTATGAATTGGAGATTGACGGAGCCACAGGAAATATCCGGCGGCTTTGCGACAGAAAACAGGATCGTGAGATCATTGCCCCGAATGGAGAATATGCTGGCGGGGAATATCTCTATGTTCCCGGGCGAGACCCCAAGGCTGTCCAGAAAGTCACTGCGAAGGCTACGGTGAACTGGTTAGATAATGGGCCGCTTGTCCGTCGGGTGGTTGTCGATGTGGCGGCACCGGGATGTCGTAATCTCCGCAGGATTTACGAGCTTCCCGAAGGATTGGACTACGTGCGCGTGGAAGTCATTATCGACAAGGAAAAGGTCAGAACTCCGGAAGGCGTGCATCTGGCGTTTCCCTTTTCCGTTCCAGATGGGGAAGTCAATCTCGGGCTTGCCTGGGCGTGGATCAATCCTCATCGCGATCAACTTCCAGGGGCGTGCAAGAATTACTTGACCATCCAACACTGGGCCGATATTTCCAATTACGAGTATGGGGTAACCTGGGTATCCCTTGAGGCACCGCTTATCGAATTGGGCCAGATCCGCATGGATGTCCCCAGACCGTTCGATCCAGAGGCCTGGCTGACCGAGCTGGAACCGACGCAAACGATACTTTCCTATGTCATGAACAACTACTGGGAGACCAACTACAAGGCCGACCAAGAAGGTCCTACCCCGTTCGTCTATTCGATTCAAAGCCATGCCGGGCCTTTTGATCCGGTCAGATCGACCCAATTCGGCATGTCACAGAGTCGTCCCTTGCTTGCCACGTTCTGTAACGAACAAACCCCAAGCGAGATTCCGTCTTTGGTCACACTGGATTCGGCCAATGTGCTGCCCATCGAATGCAAGCCGACCCGAGATGGGGGTGGCTTTATTCTCCGGTTACTGAACCTGGGGAACGGTCAAGAAAAGGTCACCTTGCTTTTTGCTAATAATGCCAGCCAAAAACAGATTTGGAAGACTGACCTCAGTGAGTCCAAGAAAGAGCCTATCATCGGAAAGGTCGTGATTGCCCCTCGCGAGTTAGTCTCTTTGCGAGTGGAGTGAACCCAACGCAAAGTGTTACACTGACCGATTGCGGGGACGTCGATGTGAGGTTCGCGAAAACACGATTGTCGTGCGGCGCCGCCACGTTTCGGCTGCGCGAAAACAGAAGAACGCTGTGGTAGCCTGAATGGCCATTAACGAAATCATCCACCGCGCTGCTGCGTCTTGAGAATCATGGGGGACGGCCAAAGACTGTAACTTTGCCTCTGAAGCAAAGGCCAGGAAGGCGGCAGCCATCCCAAAAAGCCCTGCAACCACCCCGAAAAGCGTCCCTGTCGTTTTGAGCGAGCACCAGTCGGGAAAAAGCACCAGCAGTATGGTTGCGCTGATCTCAAGCAATGCTACTCCTGCCAGGACGATTGGCCACGGACTGCGGTCGTTCTGCCACATGGAAATCACCCCTGGGACTAGGTTACTCACTGCTACCAGCACCAAGCCGACCAGACTCGCGGCCGAAATCGACTGCGGACGGGCCATCGAGATGGTGGCCCCCATCGGTTGTTCGTCCGGGGAACTACGAAGTTGGTTCCTGCGAGACACACTTGCACACGCTTCTCTGTCCGGACTGGCAAAGTCCGGCGATATGGGCGACACCGGGTTATTCTCTGTTGCTTTGTTAGCCGTTCGCAATTCCTGAACGACTGTCATCTGCTGGCAGTACGGGCAGCGAACCTCTCGCCCAATGTAACTCTCCGGAGCAAGGAATGCGTGTCCCGATGGACAACGAACCGTGAATGGCATACAAGCTTGTGTCAAAAAACCAAAAAATGTGTGGTGACCCAAAATTTCTCAGGTTTCCCCTTGTGGGGATAGATTACGATTTGCCCCCGTGAGGGGGATGACCCGTTCCGTTTCCGCGGGCACGACAAGCGTGCCCCTCCGAATACGCTCTCGGAGGGACCCGCTTGTCAGGTCCGGCGCGTAACATCGGATAATCCATCGTCATTCCGTGGACACGATAAACGTGCCCCTCCAGATTTGCTCGTTACGGTCACCTTGCCTGCAAATCTGACAGCCATCTGATAATGACGCCACTGCCCAGTTTAGCGGCTTTTCGGACCGTTTCCAATCGCGCTCATGACACAGGATGAGGATTTCGTTGCTTCGAATCCACGCAATCAGAATAAGGTACGCATTTGGCAGGCCAGGTACAATTGTCAAGAAAATGGGACGGCAACCGGATTACTGTAAGATAAGGATAATTGGCGGCGATTGGAGCTATAATGGCTCAAGATGACGCAGCACAAAGGCTATTAGACTCATGGGGATAATGCAGTTTCAGATTTCGGGCAGCGCTCCCCCACTTGAGTGGCTCGAAAGCCTTGCGTATTTAGCCGGATTTGACCGAATACCGTGGAAATCTGAGGTTCGGCTCCGCTCGGACATTCTGGAGCTTCATCGGCCGGGCCGTCAGTCTGCGTGCCTCACGGTCCCGTGGCCGATTCACAATAACGGCCTCAGTACGCTCACTACCGGAACGCTCGTCGAGCGGAGCAGACCTTATCACCTTTGGATTGAGCTTCTCCGTGGGAAGCTCGGGCAACTGCTAAATCAGTACGGCGAATGGCGGGGGCGTGGCCTAGAAGTCCCCGCGAGTGTCGAACAGGGTATTATTCAAGCTGTCGACCTATTGGCTGAGTCGATTTTCATTGAGCGAAAGGATAGAGAACGACGTCTCACCGAGTGTTTGGCCGTGATTCGAGAGACGGTCCAAAGTGTCTGTGATCAATACGTCTCCCAGGCATTGGCGATTCGCCGGTTGATATCCCGTGGCAAGATCCCCTTTTGGATCGGTCCGACACTGCAACAAACCGAACCTGCGGGACGAGTTGCCGAAACGCTTGTCAGTTTTGCCACGGCGGCCAACGTTTGTTTCACCTGGGCAGACGGTGAACCATCACCGCGCGAGTATTGCTTTGACCTGGCCGATTCTCAGCTTCTTTGGTGCAAACAGGCCGGTATTCTTCGCGGCATCGGTCCTCTGATTTGCCTTTCTCCCAGCCGGCTCCCTCATTGGCTTGTACCTGATACTCCGTTTTCCGAAGTCGAGACAGCAGCCCTCAACTTCGTGGCGCAGACTGTGAGACGCTATCGCGCGAAGGTCGATTTTTGGGAGATTCTTGGACCATTGAACGCGACAATGCCGTTCCATATTTCTGAGGAGAAGATGGCCTCGTTTGCCGCCAGGGCGATTCAAACGGCCCACAATCTCGATCCGGGCGTGACGGTGGCTATTAGCGTCCGGCAACCATGGTTGGAGGACTTGCGCTCTCAGGACTGCGAATATCCGGCGCCCATTGTGATCGATGCGCTCCTGCGGGGCGGGATCAGCCTCGACGGAATCGTGCTTGAATTGCAACTGGGTTACGTACCGCAGGGGACATTTCTCCGCGACCGACTGGATTTAATCCGGCAAATTGATTATTGGGCGCAATGGGGAATCCCGCTTTTCATCCGTTTTTGTGCTCCCAGTCGTAGTGACGCCGACCCGCTTTGCACCACACCTTTTCAACCGTTCCCGTGGAAGTGGGACGAACATCAGCAGTATCAATGGAGCCAGGATTACCTTCGAATGCTCCTGGGATGTCCGTATGTGCGGGGTGTCTTCTGGTCTCCGTGGTGTGACTTTGAACCCCACGAGTTTCCCCACGGTGGCTTGTTCGACTTCGCCCAACGTCCGAAGATGGTAACGCATTTTCTTGCTGAACTGCGACAGGAGTGGCTGGCAACCCCGCTCCGCTGAATGTGTGCGTCAGATTCTCCCGGCGCGACCGGCGTCATCTACGACAGAAAAAGAAGACAAGGCAAGCACATTGTGCCTGCCTTGTCGAGTGATTTGAATGCTACTGAACTATTTGAGACCAAACCCTCACTCAGGGAAAACAGGCTCCTTTATGGCGAACCTTTTCCCGAACTAGGGGACGTCCAGTTCGATATCATTGATCGTGATATCGTTATCCGAACCATTCGAGTCGAGGATTCGGCTCCAGTCCACCTCGCGGCGGTCATCGGTTTCGCCTTCCAATTCCGCTTCACGTTGGCATTTGACGCAAAGGGTTGCGTAAGGGAGTGCATTCAGCCGCGCCATGGGAATGGTGCAGCCGCAATACTCACAAATCCCGTACTGTCCTTCATCCATCCGTTGTAGGGCCTTCTCGATGCGGGCCAATTCGCGGCTTTCAATCTCCGCAAGCTGCGAACTGATCTCATCCTGCACGGAGTCGAGGGCGAAATCAACAATATCGCCGCCGGCTTCGGTCCGCAATTGGCGTAAGAGGCTCAAATCGCCGGCCAGCGCGCGGCGCAGAGCATCTCGCCTCTTCAAAAGAATCTGACGCATGTGAACAATCGCTTGTCGTCGGTTCATCGGAATTCCACCTCAGTGTTCGCTGTGACCGAAAGTCTAATTAAAAGCTGTATTTCCGTTCCGCAGTGTGATCATTCCGTTCTCTGTCCCGAGACCTCCTCCTGCCTCCACACGACTCACCTCGTCCTCTCCGACCTCTCCCCGGACCCAGTCGAAGTAAAGTCCACTTTTGAACCCTTGCCTCGATTCATGCCCAATGACTTGCCGGCCCGTCTAACATGCTCGCCGCCCCGTTGCGAAATTTGCGTTCTGCACAAGACAATTCGACCAGCTTCGTCAACGCAAATATACTACGTAAACCGCACGGTTTGGTTTAAAAACAAACTGCTACTGAGTGAATTTTCACCAACTGCTCACCACATTAAGCAAATTCGCCATATCTGGATTTGCTGCGAGAGTGAAGCTGCAAAAACCGTTCCAATTACGACAGTTGTTCAGGTTATTCCTAATGTCTGACCTTTTCCGTCTGTCACGGTTGTCCCGCCGAGCGTTATGGGATAATCGACAAAACGAAACAATATATCCAGCAGAAATGCAAACTAAAAGCCACCCCACCCCACAAATTTGACGCCCCCCCATTTGCAACCTATGTCACAGTAGGAATTTCCCTCGGTCAGTCGTAGGGTTTGCTTTGGCACAACCACGCTATTGGGACGTAATTACAGGCCAACGGGTTTCAAAACTTCGCCCCTTTTGCCTGTTTTTCGAGAAACAATCAACGTCCGCAAGGCGATACCACTGACCAAAATAGCGACAAGGACGTGTGAGGAGGGCCCCTCAATACTCCGTATAATCGCCAGCTTGCCCGCAAACAATCTTAGCTGCCACCCGTCAAATGTAAATAACCTCATAAAGGTATTCGACACCCGACTACGGACGGATAACTTATGAGTACTCGTTGTTCAGAGCCACAGCGTTTTGTTCGAGATGCCATTTCTAATCCCGAAACGACCCTATTGGTCCGCGGTTCCAGCCATGATGGGGCAATGATTCGCCTTGAAGGCAAAGTGCTTACGATTGGCAACTCGCCCAACGTTAAACTGCGCCTTTTAGCTAAAGGTGTGAAACCATTGCACGCCGTACTCATCCGCGGACGTGCCAGGACGGTTTATCGGGCGTACGATGGTGGAGTGACAGTGAACGGAATCCCGACCTCCGAGGGGGTTATCTACCCGGGGGACCTTCTCGGAATTGGCCCCGTTCGGTTGGTCTTCATGCCGGCGGACGTTGCAAAGACTTTGGGCGACTGTGACGAGTCAGCGAACACAAAAGCGAGTCTCGAAAGACACTCTTGCACGCCTGCTGGCCCGACATCACGGCCGTGTCATCGGCAAGAGCAATCTGAAAGACTGCCCAAGACCAGTTTGATTGAAGAAGTTAGGGAACCGGACATGCCCGAACCAGGTTTCATCGATGTTTCAACGACTGCCTCCGCGACGAATTGCGCCTCTGGTGACGTAAGTTCCACGCCCGTCCGGCCATCCGCGCCACTACGTCCTGCCATTATGGCAGATGCAGTGACCGAAATGACACAGTTTCAAATGGAGATTCGAACGGAAATCGAGAGACTCAAAGAGGCTATCGCCGATCTGCAAACCAAGCTGGCACACTGGGAGCAAACAACCGACAAGCGGTTCGAAGAGTTGAGCCGCGCGGTCCCTCAACTGGGAAGCATGCTCGAAGAAACGCGCCGGCAGCAATCCATGGCTGAGGACATGCTTCTTCAGGTCCGGGCCGAGTTCGAGCGGCTCCATCACATGGACACTGAACTTGTGCGGCGGCAGATTGATCTAGCCGCAGAGCAGACCAAGCTCGACACCAAGGCCGCGATGCTTGTTTCGCGGGAGGCGGTTTTGTCGTGCTCGGCTGCACTTCCATGGGAAGTTTCCTCCGGATCTCCGAGGGAAGATGATGCAGATCGTTGGAATTCGGGCAACCAAGTTATTGGTACGGCTGTCGAAGCTGACGGGCCAACCACCAACCGAACCACGGACTCTTCCGCCAAAGGCGTATTTGTCGCCACACAGACGTATGTCGACCCGCCTTTGGAGGGGGAATCGCAAAGCGACAATTCCTGGAAACAGGGGCCCGACAAGGACGCAAAAGCTGCAACAATTATGCAGCAGAATGAGCCATCAGCGGATGGAGAATCGCGTGGCGATTCACAAGTGGTTCACGAAAACGTCACCATTCAGAAAGCCCCGCCGGTCGGTTCCCGGTCAAACGAGTGCCAACAGGTTCCCGACGATTCCGGGGAGGCAAGTCAAGAGTCGAATCAGGAGCACCAGAAACTGGTTCAAGAGTATTTAGCTCGGCTATTACGGCGATCCGCGGGTGGTGGTCACACCGAAGGGATCAACAATGAAGGGGCGAACAACGTTGCCGCCTCCGATCAGTCCACAATCGCCCCAACTCTCGTGAAAGAAGAGATAGGAGCGACCTTCCCCCGGACGGCAAGGGTTTTTCGACAACGTCGGCTTGCGAGAAGACGGGCAGGGGCACCGGAAAAGACGAAAGACTTCGCGGCGATGCGGGAATTGGCAAACCTTTCCTCCCAGGCAGCTATTGATCGCTATGCCAAGGCCAAATTGCGTCAAATTCGCCAGGAAAAAACGATCGTGCTGCTGGTTGCAAGCCTCTGCGGCGCGGCTCTTCTCATCCTTCATTCCTGGATTGGTCTTGGACCGTTAGGATGGATTGCCCTTGCGTTGGTTTTTCTGGTGATCTTGGTGTACGGGATGCAATACGGCTTACTCTCAGGTCGTCTGATCATCAATTCCAAAGGGCAACTCCAATTAGCGGAACGACGCATTGGACGGGAAATGCGGAAGTTGATACCCAGCAGCAAGCCGTCACTGCTTGAAGCAGACGAGGCTCGCCCCGGCGATTCCGCAGAATCAGAATGTCCTGGCGCGAATCTGTTGCCACCCGTTTCCCGTGCCGATTGATTGGGTCATTGTCCGTTTTGGTGGCGGACTATTGGACCCATACACACCAGATTCACTTTGATGGGATTGACGCAAGGCCAGCGTCAAGAAATACTCGCAAGCATTGGGATATCTTGCGTGTTTCCCATGATATGTGCGAAAATCCGCAGTAATTGACCTGATTCACGCGAAACGTTCATCCCTCGGCGCTCGAGACGTATCGAGAGCGCGTTGCTCTGTTAGATTGTCGTGCCCTGGGAAAAGGAGCCTAGCCATCGACGCGACGGATTTTGTTTTCCAACGGTGTATCTTTCCCAATTGTCGAGCAACATTTGGTCTTGACGAAACCCACATTGGTTGCACGCGATGTGGCGGGTTGCTTGAGGTCGCATATGAGTGGGACAAGCTCGCCGTTCCCTCTTCGCTAAAGGAATTCGAGCGTTTTTGGGGGGAACGCCATGACCCGTTTGCCTTTAGCGGTGTTTGGCGATTTCACAGTCTGTTACCTTTCGCCCCGCGAGACAAATGCGTCACCATTGGTGAGGGGCAGACGCTCCTGCTTCCTTCTGATCGGGTGGCACAGTACGTCGGAGTCAACGGGGGGCGACTTTTCCTTCAGTACGAAGGGATGAATCCCTCGGGAAGCTTCAAAGATAACGGCATGTCAGCCGCGTTCACACATGCGAGGCTCGTAGGTGCCACTCGGGCTGCGTGTGCCTCGACGGGAAACACAAGCGCATCCCTCGCCCTTTATTGTGCCGTCACAGGCATCATGAAGGGGATTATTTTTGTCGGTTCTGGAAAAATCGCGTATGGCAAGCTTTCCCAGGCCCTTGATTATGGCGCTCTGACGGTTCAGATCGCCGGTGATTTCGATGACGCAATGAAGCGCGTGCAAGAGGTCAGCCGTTCGCTCGGCATTTATTTGGTGAACAGTGTCAATCCCTTTCGCCTGGAAGGTCAAAAGGCTATCATGTTTCGCGTCCTCGAAGGATTGCGATGGGAGGTTCCAGACTGGATCATTGTGCCGGGAGGCAATCTGGGGAATAGCAGCGCTTTTGGCAAGGCCTTTCGAGAACTTAAAGAGCTGGGGCTGATCGATCGAGTCCCAAGGTTGGCTGTCATCAATGCGGCAGGGGCAAACACGTTATACCGTCTTTACGAACAACAGGGTGTGAGGTGGAACCAGGGACGGGTCAATCAGGCACAGGTTGATGAATTCTATCAGGTGATGGATCAAGAGGGGCGTCGGGCATCGACCATCGCAAGTGCCATCGAAATCAATCGCCCGGTCAATCTCATGAAGTGTCTTCAGGCCCTCGAGACGTGCCAGGGGGTGGTTCGCGAGGTCACCGATCAAGAAATCCTCGATGCCAAAGCCCAGGTCGGTGCAGGGGGGCTAGGGTGCGAACCGGCAAGTGCGGCCAGTGTGGCAGGTGCTAAGCGACTTGTTGCCGAAGGAGTCATCGGACGGGATGAAAGGGTTGTGTGCGTTCTTACAGGACATCAACTCAAAGACCCCACAGCAACGGTTGCCTATCACACAACCGATCAGGATATGTTCAATAAAGTTCTGGGGACACGGGGTGTGCATCGGGCAACTTACGCGAATCGCGCCGTCACGGTTGCCAACGACCTCAATGAAATCATAAAGGCGATTCAAATCTACGGGTGAGGATGATTTTCGTTGTATCATGAGCAAACTCCCCGTTGTTTGGTCATGAGGAGATCAAAGAACAATGGATCGAATCCGTCTCGTTGTTTCCGGAGCTGCCGGCCGTATGGGACAACGTGTGATTGCCCTGGCTATTAATGAACCGGATATTCAGATCGTTGCAGCCATAGAAGCACCAAACCATCCTCGATTGGGTGAGGACGCGGGCACCATCGCTGGGCTTTCTCCTCTTGGCGTCCCTCTCAAAAGTGCGGTTGATATTACGGCAGACGTCATGATCGACTTCTCGCATCCATCAGCTTTTGATCAGGTCATCGAATCTTGCCGTGACCATCGAATGGCCTTGGTCTTTGCTACGACAGGCATCAGCCCAGATCAGGAAAAAAAGCTGGAGGAATTGAGCCAATTGGTCCCTGTTGTCCGTTCACCCAACATGAGCCTGGCGGTGAACCTTGCTATGAAGCTATGCGAGATTGCTGCGAATGCCCTGTGCCATCATGATGCCGACGTGGAGATCATTGAACGGCACCACCGTTTCAAGGAGGATGCACCCAGTGGCACGGCCCTGCAATTCGGCAAGATCATTGCCCAGATTATGGGGCAGACAATACATCGACATGGGCGCGAGGGACGACCTGGACGACGTCCCCACGAGGAAATCGGATATCATGCGGTCCGCGTTGGCGATAATCCGGGAGAACACACGATTATCTTTGGAATGTTAGGTGAAACGCTGGAAATCACTGTTCGCGCGAGTCATCGCGATGCCTATGCCAAAGGCGCGATTGCCGCGGCCCGATTCGCCGTACAGCAAGCCCCAGGCCGTTACGGAATGCGCGAGGTCTTAGGGCTGTGACAAGCTCTCGTCACACCGGCTTGAGACCGTCGCGTCGGGGTTATCGATCACGGCCTTTTGTTGTTCCGTAAACCGCAGCTTTGAATCGCTCACCCGTCTTCCGTTCCTCGCGAATCCATTCGGCAGCAACCGAGGCGACATTCTCAAGCCGGTGCATTTCCGCCGTTTTTTCCCATCGCCATTTGATTTCCACATTTCCCTGGGCAAGACCGCGTTCGCCAATAACGATCCGCAATGGAAAACCAATCAAGTCGGCATCCTTGAATTTAACCCCTGCCCGCACATCGCGGTCATCCAGAATCACATCGATCCCCGCTTTTGACAACTCGTCATGGAGGGAGGTTGCGACCTCTCGGGATCGCTCATCAGTCACGTTGACAGGTATTACGACGACTTCATAAGGCGCAAGGGCCACAGGCCAGATAATCCCATTCTCATCATATGTTGTTTCAATCAAAGCTGCGAGAATTCGATTGATTCCGATTCCGTAGCACCCCATGATGATCGGCTTGAGCTGTTCGTCGGTGTCAAGGAATCGAGCGTTCAAAGCTTCACTGTATTTGGTGCCTAGCTTGAAGACATGGCCGACCTCTATGGCAGGCCGCAGTCGCAAGGTACCAGTGCAGCGAGGGCAGGGATCGTTGTCCACAGCGCACCGCAAATCAGCAAATTGGCTCACTTGAAAATCACGACCGAGATTGACACCACAATAATGGGCATCGGCCTTGTTCGCTCCAGTGACGCCATTGCGCACATACTGAACGTCATAATCTGCGATCAATGGGACATCCTTTTTCAAGCCGATCGGCCCGGCAAATCCGACAGGTGCTCCAGTCACCTCTTCGATCGTCCTGGGGTCGGCAAGTGCGATCTCTTTTGCCCGAAACGCCCGCCGAATCTTATTCTCGTTGGCCTCGTGATCACCCCGCAGCAAGACGGCGACGGGTTGTCCATCGGCCAGGTAAATCAGCGTCTTGATTAAGTCCTGTGGTCGGCAGTGCAAGAAGTTGCTGACTTGCTCGATTGTGGTTACACCGGGAGTCGCCACGAGTTGCAGAGGTAAGAGCGACGTCGGTGCATCGCTTCCTTGACGCGAACCGATCTCAGCCCTTTCAAGATTGGCAGCGTAACCGCACATCTGGCAATGGACAATTTTATCCTCGCCATTATTGGCGGGTACCATGAACTCGTGGCTTGCATCGCCACCTATTGGACCACTTTCGGCTTCCACAGGGAGATAGGCCAAGCAACATCGGTCGAAAATTCGACAATAAGCGCGATACATCGCCTCATAACTGCGATTTAGTCCGTCAACCGACGTGTCGAAGCTATAAGCGTCTTTCATCAAGAATTCGCTTGTCCGCAAGACGCCGAAGCGGGGCCGCTCTTCATTCCGGAATTTGGGCGTGATCTGGTACAGTGTGATAGGCATTTGGCGATAACTGGACACATGATGCGCCACCAGGTCGGTAACGATTTCCTCGTGCGTTGGCCCGAGGACGACGGTGACCTTCCGATTATGACGTTTCAGCTCAACCCGGACGAGGACATCCCCAAAGGCCGCATCCCGTCCTGTTTGCTCCCAAAGCCCGATGGGGCTCATGCTTGGCATCATCAACTCGATTGCCCCGGCTGCGTCCATTTCCTGGCGAACAATCGACTCCGCTTTGCGGAGCGACCGCATCCCCAAAGGCAAATAGGTGTAAGCACCTGCCATGACCTGATTGATCAGCCCTGCACGGAGCATCAAGACGTGACTGGGAATCTCCGCTCCCTCTGGTGATTCTTTCAAAGTTGGGATAAAGGTCTTCGTCCAAAACATGCTTGTTTCCTCAACTTCTGCACGAAAAACGATGCCATAACTCGAGTGTGTTAAGGCAAATCGCAAAAGATTTGCCGGCATCTCTGTGATTCCGGCACTCTCATCTTTCAAATCTCCCGAAAACGACGATTCTAGACCGGCGGGTCGGAATTGGACAAGGTCGTCCATGGAAAAGTTTAGCGACAGCGATTGATTGCCTTAAAATGGTCCGGCTGCGCTCATGCCCCATGCGCCGACCAGTATCCGCGCGGGAAACCTGGTCAATTCCTATGCGCACATCGTGAAGGCTGAATCAGTGGTCTCACAGTGTGAGAGATATCAACTCTGGGGCGAAAGCTGCCCGCGAGTACGGCTACTTCGCGAAATCGCGTTGTTTGGCAACCAATTCGGAAACAACTCCGCGGAGTTGCTTCATCGTCACGGGCAAAGTCAAGACCAGGCGGTGATCGGAACGATTTGCCAACGAGACCATGTCATGCTGGGGTTCATCGAGTAAGAGCACAGTCGGAATCATGTGCGTTCGCGGATCATCGCCAATTTGGTTAAAGGCCGTAACAGCCGATTCGCCTAGCTCAGAAGCATTAAGGATGATGCAATCGATCCCGTCCGGTTCATCCTTAATCCTGTCGAGAGCTCTCTGGGGAGCTGAAATGATAAGAACCCGGTAGCCGAGTTTCTTCAGTCCCTCTCGCAAAACGTTTTGCATCTCCACATTAGGTTCCACAATAAGGACCGTTGCCTGGTGAGTCTCTTCATTCTTTTGTTTCGCCGCAGCGAGATCGACATCCGTTTCGCCCTGAGCAAGCTTCTTTGCGGTAATCCGCAAATCGAACAACATATCGGCGGGAGTCTGATACCGAGCTTCCGGATCGAGCGACATCGCCTTGTTGATCACGCCTGCGACAATCTTTGGGACCGACGGTTCTTTCTCGTGGATGGGAACAACCTCGAAAAACCGATTTCGGCTCAAGCGTTTCATCCGGTCTTTTGTTTCGGAGAGAGGCGCGTCCCCCGTCAGCATGTGATAATACATGCACCCCAAAAAATAGATGTCACTGCGAGGATCATTTCGCTGAACGCCCGTTGCTTTTTCCAAAGCGGCGTAATCGATAGCCCGTGCGTTTGCGGGGATCTCCGGTAGAGCGGCTTCCAAAAACTCGTCCACGGCCGCAAGCCCAAAATCCACCAATTTGGCCGTCCCATTGCTGCTAATCAGGACGTTACTCAGCTTCAAGTCACGATGGGTTGATCCCTGTCGGAATGCGTAGTCCAGTCCCGACGTGATATCCACCATAATTCGGGTCGCGACAATCGGGTCTAACTTCCGTCGGACTTTAACAAATTCCCGAAGGTTCTGCCCCTCGACGAATTCCATCACCAGAAAGTGTGTTCCGTTATACGAACAGACATCGTAAACCGGGACAATATTGGGATGACGGAGCGCCATTCCCAGTCGTCCCTCGCGAACAAACTGCTGAAAACAATTGGGATTGTCGCTATATCGCCGCCTCAGAACCTTTAAGGCGACGATATCCTTGGTGTCCTTGTGAACAGCCCTGAAGACACGGGCAAACGTGCCGGCACCAACAAGATAGAGAACCTTGTAATCCTTGTAGAAGAACCCATCCCGATCGCCATTAAGGAGTTTCTCGGCCTGATAGTTTGTCAGGTATTCCCGTCGCACCAGGAATTGAACGAACTCCTCGAGAGTTACGCTTTTCCTGCCCAACTCCGACCATATCTGTCGGATCTCCCAATCGGTGAGTAATCCGACGTCATGAGCTCGCTCCGCCAACACCTCTGCGGAAACCTCGACCATAATTGCTCTTCTCTCCCTCTGTTCCGACTGACAGCTTAACTGCACCCAGGGTGGTTGCTCGAAATAACAAGCGGTATCGGAAATGCCACGACCGTCTGCTTTATGACGTGCAGCCTACCCCCTAATAGCGGTACTCGACGAACCTGTTATGCTTTATCTTACTTCGAGAATCAAAGGCTGGCAACGAACTTGCGTGCTCTATTAGTCTGGAAAAACGCTCGGTTCGTTCAGGCCGCTGCAGGGAAGCATGCCTCGTTCCCCCCCTTGCGTGAACGTTACCCACCCGTATAATGCCAACAAAGAGAGACTAATGAGTGTCTCAGGACAATCACGATTTAAAACGTATGCGGGTGTAGCTCAGGTGGTAGAGCACGACGTTGCCAACGTCGTTGTCGTGGGTTCGAGTCCCATCACCCGCTTTTTCGATTTGTAGGTCACGTTGAATTGTTTTTCAGGGGTTT
>Ga0308414_1001284_pt1 | contig 16364 bp, 16 predicted proteins | sample HotsprSampleOS50_FD_205667 | JGI IMG/M metagenome (GOLD analysis project Ga0308414, IMG submission 205667) | Hot spring phototrophic mat microbial communities from Octopus Spring, Yellowstone National Park, Wyoming, United States - 20090730_OS50 ... | reverse complement strand
TAAAAATTAATAAGAGTATTTCTTGTAAAGCCTTTATTTTTTGCTTCTTCTAATACTTCATTAAAGTTCAGTGACTGAATCTCTTTCATAAAAATCCTAGAAAAAATTTTAGATAATAAAATTTAATTAGTAACTCTTTAAAAACTGAAAAAGACTGGTTTATAAGAGAAGTATTTCAAGTAGGTTAAAAAAAATTGCAACTAAAATTTATTTTTTCAAAAAACCTTATATTTTTTTGTGGTCTTTAGATAGATATACATAACATAGGGTATAGAATGTCTATAACTTTTTTTAGCTTTTAAAAAAAAGAAAAAAGTAGTGAGATAGTGTTTCTCCTAAAGGCTAATCTTTAAAATATTAAAAGTATTACATCTACAGCATAAATTAACAAATGAAAGGACTTAAAATAATTAAAACTACTCAAAATGTATTTTTTTAAAGTATTAAAAAATAACTTATTTTAAATAAGCAATTAGTACTTTCCTTACTTTTAATCTTCTAAAGTTAGACTTAGGGAAGAAGCAAAAATATATTTTCTATTTTAAATTATGAGATAAAAAGTATTATCTGTGTCTTTAAGTTGCTTGGGGCTGTGTCTTCTGGTGAGTTAAGGTATACTTCTACCAAGTATTCAGCAAAACCTTTTATATTCCCTTGAGTTTTGAGCTTTTTTGCTTCCTTATATATTGCATCATAATATTTATACTTTATTTTATCATGATAAGGCCCTACATATAAAGTGGTTAATGCATCCCCTTCTTTTATTTTAAAGGCACTAAATCCTTCAGGAGCGACTATTTCTTTTTTTAAAGGAAAACCAAACTTTGCTCTGCACTCTTCTGCAGGAGTTTCTAAAGGGTTATCATAAAAGAATGCCCACATAGGACCTGCTAATAGGTCTATGTTATTTTTACCCCACATATATACTTCTAGTATAGTAGAATCTGCTTCCCAGTATGGGCCTTTATAGTCTTTCACAATTAAAAAAACTTCTTTAGATTTTATTCTTTCAACTTTAATTTCCATTTTTGATATACCTCTTTTAAGGTTCTAAGTAATAAAATTTAACTTATTTTTAATTATTTCTTCTTCTTTTTTTAACAGAATTTTTTTTAGGTCTTGTCCCCATTTATAGCCTCCAATCTCTTTATTAGACTTTATAACTCTATGGCATGGAAATATTATTGCAAAACTATTTTTTGAAACTATTTTTCCTATAACTCTTGTATGTGTCTTTGTAAGTCCTGCAAGTATAGCTAATTCTTGATAACTCAGTCTATCACCTATTTTTGTTTTATCCCTTAGTGTTTTTAATATTTTATATTCTATAGTGTCTTTTTCAAATTCGAAAATATCTTCTGGTAATTCTTTTGTTATTCCATTTTTTAGATATTCTTTAAAGAAATTATATACAATCATTACCTCTTCAGTATGTTCTATTTTTGGATATTTAATAGGTGAAGAAATTAAAAAAATATCAATGGAACTTATTTTCCTGTTTTTTTCTTTGACTGAAAATAATATATTTTCTATTTCAAATAGATATTCTTTTAGATCCATATTATCAGTGTAAAGTCATTGTCTATATAGTCTGAGTATATTTTATAGTTTTTTATATTCATCGTTTTTATTAGTTTTTCAACCATTGTTTCACTGTAATGGAAAAGATTTTTATCTTCTATATAACCTTCTGCATTTTTAAGTAGTGTTATGCCTATTGCCTTTTTGGTTATCTTATATGACTTTTCTATAAAGTTTTTTAGTACATTATAATTGTTTTCTTCTTTAAGGTTTAAACTCCCGTTACATATTGTTATATCGTATTTTTCTAGAAATTGGTATGTAAAAAAATCACCTTTTATCAGTTTACATTCTGGATACTTTTGTAATTTATTTTTTGCTACTTCAAAGAACTCTTTTATTATCTCTATTCCTGTATACCTAAAGTTTGAGAATCCTTTATCTTTAAGGAAAAAGTAGAGGTCAGATATACCAGAGCCTACGTCTAATATGGATGAATTATTATAACTTCCTATCCTTAATAGGGAGTTGAATCTTGCTAATTGACTCTCTTTTGAGTTCCACCTCAGTGCTTTAACAGAAAAAGGAGAGTACTTTTCTAAGTTCTCCTTATAAAAAGTATAATGTCTTTTTTCTCTATCTGACTGTTCTAAAGTACTCAATTGCTATCTTGCCCTCTTTTATTTCTATTTCTCTTTCTTCAGACTCACCCATAGGATTTTTATTAGCATCAAGATATATGAGTTTTAATTTGTATTTACCAGGGTTTATATTATATTTTCTCATAAAGTGTATTTGAGCTGGTAGACTCAACCAACTCCTTAGGTCAGCTCTTTCTATTGCTGATGAAACTTTTGATGCAATTGATGTTATTGCTCCTATTGTTCCTACAGCACCCTTTTGTTTGGCCATTTCATCTCCAACTACTTGAGTTGTAAGCTTTAAAGCTGCCCTTGCAACTACAGTTTTTATTATATTGTCTTTGTCTTTTTCATATTGTGCAATTATTGTATCTGACAATTTGTAGAGGGGTTGTGTCTCTCCTATCTCTTCTCCATTAAGTATTACTTTACATGACTTTATTAGATATGATCTTTGAGTATAAGCAGGATATACTACACTAAGTATTTTTGTGCCTGATTGTGTTACTATTGGTGTTTTATGAGAAACTTCTTTCTTTATAGGTGACTGACCTAGGTCTACGAAGATAACTATGTCAGATATTTTTGGGTTTGACTTTATTCTGTTTATATCATTTTCTATAATAGGAGCAAGAGACTTATCTATTTCTTTTATTTTTGTATACTCTATTCTTGCATCTTGGAACTTTCCCTCATTTTCATATATAATACCTGAAAGGTATCTTGCGAAAGGGTTTTCCAGGTAATTAGTTTTAGGTTTGTTAGATTCTATATAAGTGTTTATCTTGTTTATGACCCTGTTTCTTTCTACCCTTGCTCCTTCGAAGTCACCTATACTGTAATAGGCTATTAGAAGGTAAGGGGATATCATAATTTTTTCAAGAGGTGTGGCCTCATATTCCTTGGTTGTGTCATCAAGGAAGAGGGAGCTTGTTTCTTCTGATAGTGATATAGTACCCTCTATATCTAAGAATCTTTTTTCAGCCTGTGATAGGTCATTTATTGCTGTTTTATACTGTTTTGCATCCAGAGCTATTTTACCTCTTTCAAGTAATGCTATGAAAGTATCTTGAGGATATTTTTTTGATACCTCAATCACAAACTTATCCGCTATCTCTAGTGCTTTGGCAAAATGATGTCCTGAATAGTATAAAAATAGTTCTTGTTGTTGGTCAACATAAGACTTAACTAATCTGCTACAACCTACTGTAATCAATAATACTAGAATGATATATACTTTTTTCATTTTTCTATCCTAATGTATAACAAATATATAACAAATATATTTTGAAGTGTTTTCTACTTATCTTAATCTACTCTTTGAAACCTTTCTTCCTATTTCGTATTCATCGGTCCATAGTATTTGTAGTGTTTCAAGGTCAACTACTTGTAGTGTTATATTGTAGTAGTTTATATCTGTTCTCTCTGTTCTTTTTCTTATGTTTGATATAGCACCTCTTAGTATTAGTTTTGCTCCTATGAACTTACCTACTTTTGCTGCTTTGTCATTATCGAACAAGTCGCTTTGTTGTAACTCTAATTGTTTTAATACTGTTTCTATTGCTTCGTCATCTATAAATATTCCAACCCCATTATTTATTAATTTTGTTCTTATTCTTTCCATTATTACTCTTGTATTTATGTGTTCATCAGTATCATTTCTAAGTTCTTTTGCAAGCATCCATCTCGGTTTTTCTGTTCTATACTTCATGCTTCCTATGAATTTTGCATTAGATATAGAATCAACCATATAGTCTCTTATTTTTTGAACATCTTCTGGTGACCAGTCAGCATCTATAGTAGCTTCAGAAGCTGTTATAGACTTTACATCTTTTTTCACACCCTTTGCACATGATACTACTAGCATTGATAGTAATAGTAAGATAGATATTATTTTCTTCATTTTTTCCTCCATTTAAAAAATTTTATTTTAAAATTTTAAGTAAAAATATTTTTATCTTTTAAATATAATCATCATCTTTCTTTTTTCCCGAAGGGTCTTCCATAAACTTTTCTATAAATGACTTTATAAGTTTTCTATATGCATCATTTACAGCAGAGTCATCTTTTCTCATACTTACACCTTTACCCTCTATAAGGTTAGAAGACACAACTTCTCCTGTTTCAAGGTTTACTTCACTTATGTTAAGAGATCCTAATATACTTGTTATTACAAAGTTTCCTTGTGTTTGTTTCCTTACATTTGATGTTATTATAGTGCATACAATTGCCTTTTTTATCTGAGGATACACTGATTTTTTTATAAAGTTTATCATTTTATTTCTTGACTTTAATACATCTGCTGTTGGGTTAATGTCAATACTCTTTATATTAAAGCCCATTTCTTTATATACTGTCTCTATTGTTGTTCTTATGTCTTCAACATCTTCTATATTGCCATCTGGTGATAATGAGAAAGCAAAAACTCCCATTGCATTTGCTTTTCTTTCTGCAGCTTCTTTTTCAAGTCTTTCTCTTGCTTTTTCTATCTCTTTTTTAGGAACTTTGACAAGAACATAAAACACAGTATATTCTTTTCCATCTTCTTTTATCTTTTCTGTTTCCTGTTTTTCAAGAGAAAAGTCTTCTATTACTGCCTCTCCCTTTGCTCTTACTTTACTGTATACAGCTGAATTTCTCCTTGCTTCTTTTTCATTTTCTTCAACATATTTTTCAAATGTAGAGTTTGCTGTTACACTTGCTCTTATCATATATACTATCTGTGAATAGACATCAGCAAGTGCAGCCTCTTTTGATGCCTTAGGGTCTTTTCCTCTTCCTATTCCAGCAAAATAGAAAAAACCTGATTCTTTTGGTGGATTTGAAAACCACGCAGGTTCTCCATAGATTAAGCTAAAACTTAAAAAAGTGAACAACAAAAGTAATAAAGATCTTTTTTTCATCTTATCCTCCCTAAATTAGATAAATTTTTTATTAGGAATAAATATTAACACTAAAATAAATAATAACATAAAAAATAAAAATCAAAAATTGACATAAAAAAGAATCGTTATTAAATTTTATATCACTTGAATGCCTGAGTGATGGAACAGGTAGACATACGGGACTTAAAATCCCGGGGACCCTAAAGTCCGTGCCGGTTCAAGTCCGGCCTCAGGCATTATACTTATTTTCTGTTATAATCATCATCATATCTTACTATATCGTCTTCACTTAAGTATTTTCCCATCTGAACCTCTACTATTACAAGTTCTTTTTTACCTGGATTTGAGAGTCTGTGTCTTTCCCCAATAGGTATAAGTATATTTTGCCCTTCTTTCAAAGTAAACTCTTTATCTCCTATAGTTACTAGGGCATTTCCTCTTACAATGGTCCAACTCTCTGCTCTATGGTTATGAGACTGAAGGCTAAGTCTTTGTCCTGGATATACAACAATCTCTTTTATCTTATATCCATCTTCATCTATAACACTCTTATAATATCCCCAAGGTCTTATAACTTTTTTGTGATATAAAGCTTCTTCTCTTTTTTCTTTATTTATTTTTGAATAAACCTCTTTTACATCTTGAGACCTTTTTTTATCAGCTATAAGCAGTGCATCCTCTGTTTCTGCTATAACAAGGTCATTTACTCCAATAAGAGAAACTATTTTTTTATTGAATCCCTCACATATGACCATATTATTTTTACTGTCTATTTCATAAAGTTTTATATCTTTATCTATAGAGTTTTGATTGTTGTTTTTCTCTAATATTTCATGCAAAGAGCTAAAACTTCCAACGTCATTCCATCCTATGTTGTCAAGTGGTATGAGTATTATCTTATCTGTTTTTTCCATTACAGCATAGTCTATAGATATGTCGGGGAAAAGTGAATAGGTTTCTTTTATGTCATTTGTATCTTTTATTTTTTCCAATACTTCTGATATTTGAGGAGAGTATTTTTTTATTTCTTCAAGTATTATTTTTACTTTAAAAACAAACATACCACTGTTCCAGTAGTATGTACCTTCTTTTAAGTATTTTTCAGCTGTTTCTTTTGATGGTTTCTCTTTGAAGGTGTCAACCTCAAAATAGGAGTCTTTTTTATCTTTTGTTTTTATATAACCATATCCTGTATGTGGTTCAGTAGGTTTTATACCAAATGTTACTATATAACCCTTTTTTGCTAATTCATTTGCCTCCACCAATTTTTTCTTAAAAGTCTCTACATCTTTTATAAAATGGTCTGATGGAAGAACACATAAGACCTCATCTTCAGGGAAAAGACTTGCTGAGTATGCTATTGCAGGGGCTGTATTCCTACCAATTGGTTCTATGATTATATTTTCAGGTTTGAAACTTGAGCTTTTCAGGTCTTCTTTTACAAGCAGGTCATTACCATAAGTTGTTATTATATATGTTTCATAGTCCTTAACTCTTTCAAAGGCTAGATGTAAAAGACTTTTGTTTTCAATTATTTTTAAAAATTGTTTTGAGTAATATTTTCTTGATAATGGCCAAAGTCTTGTTCCACTACCACCTGCTAATATTAATATTTTCAATAATTCCTCCTATCTATTATTCAATTTTTATTCTAAATCTCAAAGTAAAATTTAGATATTTTAGTTATTTAACTGTAAAAAAAACTTTATAAAAATTTTGGGAAAAAATTTTTTAAGTTATATTTAACTGAATATATACTATAAAAAAAATAAAAGGAGAATTGTATGAAAAAAATTGTATCAATAGTATTTGTTTTGTCCTTTGGAATAAACTTATTTCCAGACAATGATCTTAAACTTGAGACAATAGGGGCTACCGCTGCTTCAACACTTTATTTATCTTATATGGCTATTGGAGTTGTTGCTGATGCATATCAGAACAAGGCATATGATAAGAATACTGCATCTGGTTTTGTAAGAGAAGCAGTTGCTATAATGGGTGTATGTAAAAACTATATGAATAGGCTTTCAACAGAGGGTGGCCTTTCTAACAATGATATTGCAACAGCAAAAAAGATGATTGAGACTTTTGACCTTTTGATAAATGAGGGGCAAAGTTTTATAAACTATGTTGAAACTAATAATTCAAAACACGTTAAAGCATTCCATGATTATAGAAATAAAGCATGGAAAAATATATCTGAGATTTTGGGTTTAAATAATAGTAAGTAGTAGATTTTTAGATTAGTTTCCTGGTGTGGTTGAGGATAGTCGAAACAACTGAATTTAGTATTCATATGAAAATTAAATCCAGCAAATTTGATAGACTCAATGACCGGGAAAAAAGAAAACTTGTAAAAAAGTTTGATGATTGTTTAAATTGATTCACCTTTAAGATAAACTGTAGTAATTTACTCAGATATTTAAGAGATTAGTATTGAAATCACTATGACAATTTAGTATCCTTTAAATGTAAACTATTTATAATCTTTATATGAAAAAATCAGGTTTGATTAAAATAAATTATTTTAAATAAGCACTGAGAGTTTTTATACTTAAAACTAATTTTCTAAATTTTATAATTAATAAATCCTTGTAATTTATAAATTAATGTCTTACTAACTAGTTTTTCTGTTTTTTATGCTTGGATTTGGAAAAAAGTTATCAATCCCATTCTTCTATTATGTATTTATAACCTTGTTCTGTTAAAAATAACTGCCTTTTAAGGGAAAACTCTTCTTCAACAGACTCTTTTGTTACTATAGAGTAAAAATATGCAGGGTGATCTTTTGGTCTTAATACTCTGCCTAACCTTTGGGCTTCTTCCTGTCTTGAACCAAATGTACCTGATACCTGAATTGCAACTGATACGTCAGGTATGTCTATTGCAAGGTTTGCTATTTTTGAGGTTATAAGTATTGAGAACTCACTTTTTCTAAACTTTTCATATATCTTGTCTCTTTCTTTTTGAGTATTTGCACCTGTTAATACTGGTGCTTTAACCTCTTTTGCTATTGTCTTTAACTGAGTAAGGTATTGTCCTATTATCAGGATTTTATCGTTTTTATGTTTTTCTATAAGTTCTTTTACGACATATATCTTATTTTTATTTTCACCTGCAATTCTTATTTTTTCTCTTTTAGTTGCATTAAAATATTCTTTTTTCTCTTCTTCAGAAAAACTTATCTTACACTCATGGCATATTCCTTTTGCTATGTAATTTCTTCTTTCAAGGTCTTTCCAAGGTATATCATATCTTTTTGGGCCTATTAATGAGAAAACATCTTTTTCTTTACCATCCTCTCTTATTAATGTTGCTGTAAGACCAAGTCTTCTCTTTGACTGAATTTCTCCTGTTACTCTGAATACAGGTGCAGGCATTATGTGAACCTCATCGTATATTATAAGCCCCCAATTCTTTTTTGTGAATATCTCGAAGTGATTTTCAGAAGATACTATGTTATAGGTTGCAATTGTTATTGGTTTTATCTCTTTCTTAAGAGATGAGTATTCTCCTATGTTTTCTTGGTTAAAGTTTGTTTTTTCAATTATTTCTTTTTTCCATTGAGTTATTGCCGCATGGTGTGGTACTATTATTAGAGTTGACTTTTTTAATAGCCTTATTACCTCAAGTCCTACTATTGTTTTACCTGAGCCGCATGGTAATACTACTACTCCATAACCTGATGCACAAAAAGCTTTGGCAGAATCTATTTGATAATCCCTTATCTCCCATCCTTCTTTGAACTCTATTTGTATGTCATCTCCGTCATCAAGTCTTGCAAGGTCTTCAACAGGGAAAGGGGGATCATTGTTTATCAATAATTGCTTTACAAGGCCCCTATGTATTTTTTTAAAAAGCAACTTGTCTTCAAACTCTCTTTTTATAAGATTTTTTAAAGACTTTATCCTTAAAATATTTTCTTTATATTCTTTTACCTCAAGAGAAAAAAAGTTTTCATCGAAGTCTTTTATCTTAACTTTTCCATATCTTGAAAAATAGTCTTCTATAAAACTTATTACATTTTGTGGTACTTCAAACTTTGAATATTTTTTTATTCCCTCGATTATGTATTCTAAACTTATTCCAGAACCTGCTGCATTCCATAAAGATATTGGGGTTATTGAATATGTGTGTATGTATTCGGGTGACTTTTCAAGCTGTGTAAACTTGGCAAGAAAGTCTCTTTCTTCTTCATATGTTGATGTATTTGTTTCGAGAAATATCGAAAAGTCACTTTGTATTATCATCTATCAGTTCTCCATAAAGGATATTGTTGTGAAAGTGGGTTTTTACTTTGTATAGGTTATTTTGAATCAGTTTTTTAGAAATATGCACTGGTATGTAGTACTCGTTTAAGCCATATGAGTCTTTGTCATTTTTTTCAACCAATACTGTAGAAATTTTAAATTCAAATTTCTTAAGTACTTTTATTTTTGACTCTTTTGCAATTTTTTCAAGCTCATTTGATCTTATCTTTTTTATTTTTTCATCAACCTTATTATCCATAGTGCTTGCTTTAGTGTTTGGTCTATCTGAATACCTAAATATGTGAGTGTGATATAGTCCTATCTTATCTATTATTTTGCAGTTCTCTTTATGGTCTTCATCTGTCTCACCTGGAAAGCCAGATATGATATCAGCAGTAAAGTTGAAGAGTCTGTCTTTATCTCTTATTTTTTCTACTGCATCTATTACTTTTTCAATTCTGTACTTTCTATTCATTAGTTGAAGTATTTTGTTACTAGCACTCTGTAGAGAAAGATGTAAGTGTCTAACCATTTTTGGATGCATCAGTGTTTCTATAAACCTTTCATTTATAAATATAGGTTCAATTGATGATAAGTGTAATCTAAAGTTGTGATTTATCTTAAGTAAAGTGTCTAAGAGGTCATTAAGATTGTAAAAATCATAGTTGTATTTTGTTATATTAAGACCTGTTATAACTATTTCTTTAAACCCTTTATCTAATAAAATCTTTACCTCATTTTCAATATCTTTTAAGGGTCTACTTAATACTTTACTCCCCCTAACAAAAGGAAGAATGCAATAACTACAGAAGTTATCGCAACCATCTTGAATCTTTATATTTACCCTTGTATTAGGGGTTAGATATGGGGCATGATAATCAAACCTTGATGGCTCTATATTGTTTTTCTCTATTATATTATCAATTTTTTTTATTATCTCAGGTATTTTGGATTTAAAGTCATTAGGTATGAATATAATGTTATCCTTTTGCTCGATTGTTTTTACCATACAACCTGTTATTATCAATTTTGCATCTTTTTTTAGGCACCTATTTATCACATTTCTTGTTTTAGCTACACTTCTTTCTGTTATGACGCATGAGTTTATTATATAAATATCAGCATCCTGATTGTCGATCTCATACCCTTCCTCTATCAATTTTGTAATTATAGAGTCAGACTCATAAGAGTTTAGTCTGCAGCCTAAAGATATTAAACCTATCTTTTTTAACATACTTTTACCTTGTGTAAATTAAAGTTAAAATCTGTATAGGAAAGAAGTATAAACAAGTTTTTTAGGATATAAAACACCTATTTCCAGCCCTAAACCTAACATAGTTGTTTTTTTCTCTCTTGAGAAAAAACTTAAACCTATTTGATACCAAAAACCTGGAAAAGTTGAGTTTGAACTTGAAATATCAGGCAAAAAACCTATATTATTAAGGTACCCTATCTTGAAAATCCCTGATATAACCCATGTATCTTTTTCAAAACCAGGTATTATTTTTATCCCAGTGAAGTAAAAAGGTTTTGAGATAAAGTTTAAAAAGTCTTTGTTTATTGGTATAAACTTTGTCACAATATCGCCCATTATTGGAAATGAGAAATCGAACTCATATCCTATTATTGAAGAGAAAGACTTATACTTTATAAACTCATATTTAATCTCAGGTCCTAAACCTAAGCCAAATGTTTTTATGACAATCTCTATACTGTTACCAACTCCCCAGTTAGCTTTTACAGATACAGCAGGTATAAATTCATCACCTATCTGATAATTTGGATTTGTTTGTATTGCTGATAAAGAATACTGAAAATAGGACTCCCCTTTATAAACAACAGATGGTGATGAGTGTTCAGATATTCCACAATTTGTTGTAAGTACTATTAATACTTTTAGTACTAAAAAAAACTTGAGTTTTTTAATTAGTCTTTTTTTCATTAAGAAAGTTGTTTAATATGTAAGTTGTTAGTTTTTTATTTGTCTCAAGTATCTTTATGTGCTCACCCTTTTCTATTTTTTCTCTCATTTTCTGTATAAGGTCAACACATGTTTCATATCTTTCTTCAAAAGAGTTGATTAAAAGTTTAAAATTAATAGCCATTTTTCATCCTCCAAAAATTATTTTTCATCTTCTGCTATTGCAACTGTCCCACTCCTTGCAATCTCAACTATACCAAAGTTTTCAGCAAGTTTTAAGAACTCATTTACTCTTTTATCAGATTCTACTAGTTCTATTGTAATTGTTTTTTTCCCTATGTCTATAATTTTTGCTCCGAAGACTTGGCATATTGTAGTTAATTCTGTTATGTCTTTGTTTTTTATATTCAATTTAATATAACAGAGTTCTTTATTTATGCATGATTTTTTTGTAAAGTCTATGACTTTAATCGTATCTATAAGCTTATTAAGTTGTTTTTTTACCTGCTCTATTATCCTGTCATCACCTTCAACAACTATTGTCATTCTAGATATTTCAGGGTCTTCTGTTTCACCTACGCTTAAACTGACTATATTATAACCTCTACTTGCAAAAAGTCCCGATACTTTTGAGAGCACTCCAGCTTTATTTTCAACCCATACTGAGATTATATGTAGATTTTCCATATCTTTCCCCCTATTAGTACTTTTCAATTATATTGTTTATAGGATGGCCTGCCGGAACCATTGGCATTACATTTTCTTCCTTTGCTATTATAACATCTATTATTGCTGCTTCTTTGTTATCTATTATTGCTTCTTTTAAAACTTTTTCTACATCCTGTTTTTTTTGTATTCTGTAACCCTTTAATCCATAAGCCTCAGCAACCTTTACAAAGTCAGGCCAGTATTTGGTACATTCTTTTCCTTTGCACTCTTTTGGGCATGTTATATCTCTTGAAAGACATACACCAGAATATCTTTTCTCATAAAAAAGTTCTTGCCATTGTCTTACCATACCTAAGTATGAGTTGTTAAGTATTATTACCTTAAGAGGTAGTTTATAGTTTTTTACAGTTGCCATTTCTTGAATATTCATTTGAAGGCTTCCATCTCCAGCAAATACTATAACTGTTGCATCAGGATTTGCTACCTGAGCCCCAATCCCAGCAGGAAAGCCATATCCCATTGTGCCTAATCCTCCTGATGTTAAAAACTGCCTTGGCCTTTCTAATTTTATAAATTGTGCTGCCCACATCTGATTCTGCCCAACCTCTGTTGTAAAAATAGTTTTTAATCCTTTTGTGATTTTATTTATCACTTCTACAACATATTGAGGTTTTATTACATTCTCATCATCTTTATATTTTAAAGGATAATTCTGTTTCCAAGTGTTTATCTGATTTATCCATGTTTCTATCTCAAGTGGTTTTTCGAAATACTTGTTTATTTCCATTAATACATTTTTTGCGTCACCTACTACAGGGAGGTCAGTATTTATTATTTTGCCTATTGATGATGGGTCTATGTCTATATGGATTATCTTGGCATGTTTTGCAAAATCACTTGTTTTCCCAGTAACTCTGTCATCAAATCTTGCACCTATACATATTAATAGGTCTGACTCCATGAGAGTGTAATTAGCATATACTGTTCCATGCATACCTGGCCAACCTAGGTATAGAGGGTCATCGTATCTTATTGCCCCTAATCCCATTAATGTTGTTGTTATCGGTATTCCTGTTTTTCTTACAAACTCTCTTAATTCATCAGAGGCATTACTTGCTATTATACCCCCACCCGCCAGTATTACTGGTTTTTTAGACTCTTTTATCATTTTAACAGCTTTTTCTATCTGTTTTGGATTTCCTTGATATGTTGGGTTGTAACTCCTTAGAGTTATTGTCTCGGGATAACTAAACTCTGTTTTTTCATTAAACACGTTTGAAGGAATATCGATTAAGACAGGGCCTGGCCTTCCATGTGTTGCTATATAAAATGCTTCTTTTATAGTCTTAGCAAGTTTTTTTACATCTTTTACTAAAAAATTATGTTTTGTTATTGGATATGTTATTCCTGTTATGTCAGCTTCTTGAAATGCATCTGTGCCTATTAAGTTTGTCCTAACCTGACCTGTTATGGCTATAAGAGGAATAGAGTCCATATATGCTGTTGCTATTGCTGTAACAAGATTGGTTGCACCTGGCCCACTTGTTGCAACTACAACACCAGGTCTTCCAGTTGACCTTGCATAACCGTCTGCTTCATGCCCACCTGCTTGTTCATGTCTTGGGACTATGACTCTTATGTCTTTTTCTGTAAAGAGTGTATCAAATAATGGTATTACAGATCCACCTGGGTATCCAAATATAGTGTCAACTCCTTCTTTCTTTAAAGCCTCAATAACTATCTGAGCTCCAGTAAGGGTCATATTTTTCTCCTCTTTTTTAAAAAAATTAAGGTTAGGATTTAAATTTAACTTTTAAATTTTAAATTTATTCTTTAAATATTGTTTTTAAAGGTGAAAACTTGAAAATTAGTCTATTTTCATTTAATAATAATCCTCTAGAATTGACAGCAAGGTCTTCATATATATCTCATTCTAATAAAAAAGTTTTTGAAATATTTGAGTCCAACTTTCCTAAACCTCTTGAATATATAAAAAAGATAATAAATATGGGTCATCTTTCTGTATTAGAGCATGTTTATTTTAACTTTTTAGTAGAAGAGGCTCCAATCATTAATGAGATTTTTTTAATAAGGTTTAGATTAGCCTCTTTTACAGTCAAGTCAAGGAGATATACAAATGTTTTAAGAGATGGTTTTTACGAAGACAATACCTATAGAATAAATGAGTCTTTTAGTAGGTTATTAACCGATTTTTATCAAAAGGCAGTGGATAAAATCCCTTTAGAGGATGCAAGATTTGTTTTGCCTTTTTCTTCTAAGACAAATATGATTTTTTCTGTTAATGCAAGAGAATTAGGTTATATTCTTTTTTCTGGCCTTTATGAAAATAATATTCCCTCTGTAAAAAAAATGTGTGAAAAAATATTTAATGAAGTTTCTTCTGTTTTTCCTATTTATGATGACCTAACTATTTTTTCAAATGGTAGTCTCTATTCTTATTTAAAAGTTGATTCTAAAAATATGTTGATTTTAGACGATATAAGTGTACTTAACCTTGAGGGTCTTGACCTAAGTCTTTATGAAAAGGCTTTAGGATTTTATTTTAATAAAAACTTTTTTGATAAAAATGATGTTGACTTTAAAAACAGTTTAAGACTTTCTCACAACAGAGCCCTTGAGTTTATACCTATAAACCTTTTTATAAAGAGGATATCTGTGCCTGCTTTAACACATCTTTTAAGGCACAGGATACAATCAATAATTTTTCCATCATTAACTGAAACAAGTACTGACTTTATTATACCAGAGTCTTTTAAAAAGTTTGGACTTGAAGAAGATTTTATTAACATTATTCTTATGTCAACTGAACTTGAAAGAGATAGTATTCTTAATAGACTTGTTTCTTCGACCTACCCTGTTTTGACTAATATAAATGCAAGAGAGATGATTCATATTATGAAACTTCGTCTATGTAAAAGGGCTCAGTGGGAGATAAGAGATATTTTTACAAAGGTTTTATTTAAGTTAAGAGAAAAGATACCACACTTGTTTGACTATGTTGGACCTAACTGTTATACTTTAGGCTTTTGTCCAGAAGGAGTTAAGACCTGTGGTAGTTTCCAATATATGACTGAGTTTTTTAGACCTTAGGAATATTTTAATGGGACTTTTTGACTTACCTGAAAATGTTAGTTTTTTAAAGTCTATACCATCTGAGATAGAAGTCTCAGAAGAAGTAGATCACATACTAGAATTTTTCTTAGACTATCTTGAAAAAATATATGGTTTTGAAGGTGTTGGTATACAAATTGTAGACTATACCAAAAAAATTATAAAGTTCTATAAGATGTTTATACCTATATATCCAAAGGAAAAAGTAGAAGAAGTGGAGAAGATTGAAATACCCCTTGACATTAAGGGAGGAATATGTCCTTTTGTTGCCCAGAATAATTTTATTGTTTACTTTGAAGACTTATCTAACCTTAATATAGACCTTACCTATATTTCGAGTTATGACTTGACATCGTTAAAAGTCTTAAAACACTTTTCGCATTTGATAATTCCAGTTGACTTTGAAAAAAAGGTAGTAGTTATAATTCATATATCAAGTTTTACTAAAAAGGTTTTACTTAAAAAAGATGATATAGATAAAATAAGGAAAATATCTGTTAATATTGGAAGGGTTTTGTACAAGACTCTAAAGTTTAAAGAGATATATCAGGAAAATGAAAAATTGATGATAGATATACTTAACAGTAAAAAAGCAAGAGATACTTTTCTTGCTGGAATAAATCATGAGTTTAAGACCCCACTTAATGCTATAATAGGCTTTTCTGAGTATCTAATGAAAGTTAAAGAGATTGACAGAGAAAAATTGGCAAATATTGCTAATATAATAAACAAGAATGGAAATATGCTGCTTTCAATAATAAAAGAAATAATAGAAGTGTATAAAATAGATTCTGGGAAAGTCTCTATTGAAAGGATTAGATTTAATTTAAAAGACCTTGTTGATGAAGTTATTTCTTCTTTATATCCACTCTATTCTAAAAAAAAGCAAAAAGTGGTTAAAAAGATAAAAAAAGATATATATATAGAGTCTGACAGACAAAAGATTTCTCACCTACTTTTTAATATAGTTTCTAATGCTATAAAGTATACACCTGATAAGGGAAGGATAGAGATAGGGATTATTGAAGAAAAAGAAAGTGTTAAGATATATGTAAAAGATAATGGTATGGGTATAAGTGAGGATGAAATAGATAACCTGTTTTTACCTTTTAAAAGGGGTAAAAACTCTTATAATACTGAAGAAGGGAGTGGCCTTGGACTTTTTGTATGCTCACAGATAGTAAAAGTTTTAAAAGGAAAAATTGATGTACAAAGTAAAATAGGAGAGGGTAGTAATTTTATAATAGAATTGCCATACAGTATTTAAAGGGGTATAAAATATGAGTAATCTTCCTAAAGTCTTGGTAATAGATGACTATAAGATAATAATCTCACTTATAGAAAA
>Ga0308414_1001282_pt1 | contig 16375 bp, 12 predicted proteins | sample HotsprSampleOS50_FD_205667 | JGI IMG/M metagenome (GOLD analysis project Ga0308414, IMG submission 205667) | Hot spring phototrophic mat microbial communities from Octopus Spring, Yellowstone National Park, Wyoming, United States - 20090730_OS50 ... | reverse complement strand
AATCTGCGCTTCGGTAGCGCCTTCCTGCATGACGACCAGCATGTTTCGCGGTCTGCTCCTAACGGCCCATCCGTTGGCGTTGTACGGTGCGCGCCTCGTCGATGATGCGCTCAAAAACGCGGCGGACGGCTTCCGCCGAAAGGGGGCCCTGGTTGTGCCCCGTGACGTTGCGGAACACCTCATCCTCGCGCGATGGTTCGTAGATGGGCAGGTTTACCAACTGTTTGATGCGGCCGATTTCCTCGACGATGCGCGTTCGTTCGTTCAGGAGCGCCAGGATGCGCAGGTCCACTTCGTCGATGCGTTGGCGGCATCTGGCCAGGGCTTGCCGGGCTTCTTCCTGGGTCATGACCGCTCCGGGAGCAGGGCTTGCTTGAGCGCGCGGGTGAAGGCCTCCAGCCGGGTTTCCAGGGCCGGGTCCGCGCCGTGCTCCTCGACGAGGCGCACCAGCGCGCTGCCCACCACGACGGCGTCGGCTTCCCGCCCGGCGGCGGCCACCTGGGCGGGGGTTGAGATGCCAAAACCGACCGCCAACGGGAGCGCCGTGGCCTCGCGCATGGCCTGTACTAGCGGACCGATGGCTTCCGAGAGCGTCTGCTGTTCCCCCGTCACCCCGGTCCGCGAAACCAAATAAACAAAACCGCTCGAGTATTCCGCCACCAGTTGGAGGCGCCGGGGCGTGCTGGTGGGCGCCGCCAGGAACACCGTGTCCAGCCCGGCCGTCCGCATGATCCGCACGTACTCCCCGGCTTCTTCGACGCTCGCATCGGTAAGCAGGATGCCGTCGAGTCCCGCCGCCCTGGCGTCGCGCGCCAACCGCTCGAACCCGTAGCGCATCGCCGGATTGAGATAGGTGAACAGCAGCAGCGGGATTTCCGAGGACCGGCGGATATCGGCGGCGATTTCGAGCACGCGCGGCAGGGTCACGCCGGCGGCCAAAGCGCGGTAACCGGCGCGCTGGATCACCGGGCCGTCGGCGATGGGATCGGAGAACGGCATGCCCAGTTCAATCAAGTCGGCCCCGCCGCGTTCGAGCGCCGCCACCAGCGCGGCGGTCCGCTCCGGGCACGGGTCGCCCGCCGTCAGATAGGTGATGAGCCCCTTACGTCCTTCCGCGCGCAAACGGTCGAACAGGGCGGTGATGCGAGTGGGCATGGCCGGGAACTGTCATCGTATCAAAGGGACGGAGCGGGGCGCGGCGTTGCGCCCCGCGGACGCCCGCGGGCGGGTCCGCTTTTCCCGGACGGTGCGCCGGTAGCTTTCCACCAGCCGCCGGGTCAGAATCGCCATGTCCCAATTAGTCTCCACCTCGCGGCGCGCGCGGGCAGCCATCGCGGCGGCGGCGCCGGGGTCCTCGAGCAACTCGACGACGCGGGTGGCGAACCCGGCCGGGTCGTCCGCCAGCCGGCAGAATTCGCCGTCCTGCCGCGCCAGGCCTTCAGCGCCTACGCGCGTCGACACCACGGGGATGCCCGCCGAGAAGGCCTCCAGCAGTTTTACCCGCACCCCGGAACCGGACAGAATCGGACAGACGAACACAGCGTACCGGTCGAATGCCGTCCGGACATCTTCTACGTAACCCGCCAGTTGCACCGAATCACCAAAGTCGGCGTAGGCATGCGCCGGCGGCTGGTCCGGACCCACTACCACCAGGCGCGCCTGCGGGCGCCGGGCGAGCACATGCGGCAACACCTGATGCACAAACCAGTCGAGCGCCACCTGGTTGGGGGTGTGGCGGAAACTGCCGAGAAACAGCATAGTATCCGGCTCCCGCCGCGCGGAACGGGCGCGGGCGAAATCGTAGCGCGATGTGTCGATTCCGGCGCGGACGTCGTGATCGATTCTGCCCGCCAGTTGTGGCAGAAAAGACAGCAGCAGATCGCGGTTCTCGCGCGTACATACCTGCACGCGGTCGCAGCGCGGGAGCAACGTGAGTTCGTACCGCAGGGCGCGCAGATACTCGAAACGCGCGGCCACGCGCGCGAACGCCCCGCGCAGGTGAGCCAGTCCGCGCGCCACGCTCTGGAAGTAGATATCGTGCTCGAACAGGATCGACGCCAGGCGCGCGAACGGATACGCATATTGGCCCAGCGGCATGTACTCGAGCTGCACGACGTCGATGGCGTGCAGATAGATCTGGCGGTGGATCAGCCAGGCGAGGTCTTCGTTGGCGAACTCGCGCACCGCGTGGGGCAGCGCGGAGCCAAACGTCTTGACGCGCCCTTCCATGCGCACCAGGTGCACGGTGGACGCGCAGAATTCGCCCAGGTCCTGGTGAGCGGGGATCTGGTCGGGATGATCCAGCAGCGCGATCACGTGCGTTTCGGCGTGGCGGGCCAGCTCGCGCAGCGTCTGGTACATAAACACGCCGCCGCCGTGGACGGGCGGGTTGATGGGGTACGGCGAAACGAAAAGCACGCGGAGCGGCGCGGGCTCGGTGGGCAACGCCGCAAAGCGGTCGCGGAACCAGCCCCCGAGCGGGCGGCGGAACGCCTCGGTATCATCAATCATCGCCAGGCTGCGCGCCCGCCAGCGCGACGCGAGCGCCTGCGGCAACTGCCGCGCGGCCCGCAGCCACCCGGCCAGGTTCGCGCGCGTGGGCTCATCGCCGAACGCCACGCTGAGCAACGCCGCGGCGTAGTTGTAAAAGAGACTGCCGCCCAGGCGGGGCCACTCGTGGATGTTTTTCCAGGCGAACAGCAGGAAATTCTTCTTGAGGACCGCTTGAATATAAGCCTCGGGGAAGCGCTTGCCAATGGTGCCCCGATGCTCGTGGTACACCACGCTGCGCGGCTCGTAGCAGACTTTCCAGCCGCGCTTCCACGCCAGGTAACCCAGGTCCGTGTCTTCCAGGTAGAACGGCGCCAGCAGCGGGTCGAAGCCGCCCAATTCGAGGAACTTGCGGCGGTCAAACGCACAAGAGCCGCCGCCCCCGTAAAAGCAGGGGTAACGCCGCGTGATGGCGGGGTCGATACGGTGGCGGACCCGGAGCGAGCCATCCTCCCACCAGCCTTGCGTCAGCCCGGTCTCTTCGCGCTTTTTGGCCGGGTCGCTGAAGAAAATCTGGCAGGACACCGCGAATACGTCCGGGTCCGCGAACCCCTCGACCAGCGGCGCCAGGAAATCGGGCTCGACTCGCATGTCGCTGTTGAGCAGCACAACAATGTCGTGGGCGGCGGCGCGGAAGCCTGCGTTGGAGCCGCCCCCGAAGCCCAGGTTGCGGTCGAGCGCCAGGACGCGCACCTGCGGAAAGCAATCGCGCAACAGTTCCCGGCTGCCGTCGGTCGAAGCATTGTCGACCACCAGCACTTCGCTCGCCGGATGATGACGCCGCGCGGCTTCCACTACGGAAGGGAGATACCTGGCGAGCAGATCGCGTCCGTTCCAGTTGGGGATGACGATGCTGACGGCGCCGCGCCGGGGCATGGCGGAGGAAGGCGGACGCCGGCGGCCGAACAAGGCCCACGCCAGGTCGCAGAGGGCCAGCGCCAGGGCGGCGCCCGCCACCACCAGCGGCGAGACGATGAGCAACGGCAGCGATTTGAGCAGGCGCAGCAGGAAAGCCATGGGCCGGGATCAAACGCCGCCGGGCGCCAGCGGCGGTCCCAGCCCGATACGGCGGCCAAGCTGGACCCAGCGCGAAGCGCGCACCGCGGACGACTGCGCTTCCAAACGCTCGATTTGCGCTTGCAGATTCCAGGCCCAGCGCGTGCGTTCTTCGACCATCGCTTCCGCCGCGTGGAGCGCCTCAACGCAGGCGGCCAGTTCGGCGCCGCGTTCGTTGAGTTCGCCGGTTAAACGGATCTCGGTTTGCTGCGCCCACTCGGTCTTGGCGCGGTTTTCGGCCTCCAGGTGGGCGACCTGCGCCTCATAGGCGGCGGCCATCTCCCTGGCTGCCGCCTGCTCGGCGGCGAGTTCCTCCTGCAACCGGGCGATCCGTTCGCCCGCGGCGTTCAACTCGTCATTCAGCCGGGCAGCCCACCGGTTGCGGGTTTCCAGCTCCGCCTGTTGGGCGCGGAACATTGCCAGCAGCTTCTGATGTTCCTGATTGAGCTCGGCCAGGTCGCTCTTGGCGGCTTCCAGCCAGCCTTCCTTAAGTTGCAGTTCGCCTTCCAGCGCCGCGATATGGCGTTCGCGCTCACGCAGGATGTTGGCGGCGCGCGGCACAAACACAAACGTCGGCGCGCCCATCTGCGGCCGCAGCGCGCAGACCGCCACAAAAAAATGCGACTCGCCGGCAACGGCGGCCCCTTCCACACGGACTTCGGCCGCCTGGCCGGAATCCCCGCCCGCCGGCTGGAACACCACGCCTTCCGCATGGTTTTCGAGGAAGACGCGCACGTCGGGAAACACCTCGCGCAGCGCGCCGACAAACTCGTCGAACTCGAACTCCCGCACGTGGAACGGGTTCGGTCCGGCCGCCGCCCGTGACTCGGCGTAGTAAAGCCGGTTCGGCGTCGACACGATCAACTGGCCGTCGCCGGCCAGCACCCGCCGCGCCTCGCGCAGGAACCCGCTCCAGTCCTCGAGGTGTTCGATCACCTCGAACGCGGTCACCAGATCGAAACAGCTATCGGCGAACGGCAGGGCGGTGACGTCCGCCTGTTCAAAGGTCAGGTTTGGCAGCGGGTAATGCGCGCGGGCGAAGGCGATGGCTTCGGCGGCATTGTCCACGCCGGTGACGTGCAGCGCCGCGCGGGCCAGTTCGGCGCTGCCGTAGCCTGCGCCGCAGCCCGCGTCCAGCACGCGTTTGCGCCGGCTCAACCGCGCGGCGAACGCATAGCGGGCCAGGTGCTCGTTCAGCAGGTCGGCGTCCACCTGGCCAGGAATCACGCGCTCGCCGGTGAATTCAGCCAAGGGTCTGCTCCGCGACCGGTTCGTCCTGCGGGTTCAGGCGCGCGTTCACTTCCACGCGGCACGGCAGGTGCAAGTATCCGTACACCGGACCGTCGGGCGGGCTCATTTGCATGGCGACTGCGTTGTCAATCCAGTCGCACATGGTGTAGCCCAGCAGCGTGCCATCGGCGATGGCGGGCGAAAAGGAAAACGACGCCGGATACAATCGCGGCAGTTCCAGGTGGAAATCCACGGTGAGGGTGTCGCCCGCGCGCAGGGGCGGCAACTCGTGACCTTCGCGCGCCGTGTTGGTGCCCGCGAAATCGATGCCCAGGTGATTGCGCATCATGAAACCGACGATGGGCAGCGCCACCTCGCCCAGGGCGCGGACGGAAATCCGCACGATGATCTTCGTATCGGGTTCCAGGGTCTCGATGCGGCGCCCGTGTTCGTCGTACACGGCGATGCCGATGACTTGCGCCCGCCCGTCCCCGTAGCGATGGTCGACGTTCGGCACGCCCTCGATCACCTCGGGAGCCTCCACGGGCCCGGCGGGCGCGGTCCGGACCGCGTGCTTGTGCGTCAGGTAACGCGAGTCCTTCTCCACCATCGCGGCCAGGTACCGGGCGATGATGCGGTCCGGCGGACCAATGTCGACCACTTGGCCCTGGTCCAGCCACATCGCCCGGTCGCCGATCGCCTTGACGTCGCCCGCCGCGTGCGAAACAAAGACGATGGTGACGCCGCGCGCGCGCATCTCATGCACTTTCCGCAAACAGCGCTGGCGGAAATAGATGTCGCCCACCGCCAGCGCCTCGTCCACCAGCAGCACCTCGGGGTCGACGTGAATGGCCACGGCGAACGCCAGGCGCACCACCATGCCGCTCGAATACGTCTTTACCGGCTGGTCGATAAAATTGCCGATCTCGGCGAACTCCTCGATTTGCCGGAACCGCCGGTCGATCTCCCGCGTGGAGAAGCCGAGGATGGACGCGTTGAGATACACGTTGTCGCGGCCCGTAAACTCCGGATTAAAGCCCGCCCCCAACTCGAGCAGCGCGGAGACGCGTCCCTGGACCTCAACCTTGCCCGAGGTCGGCTGTAGAATGCCGGCAATGATCTGAAGGGAGGTGCTCTTTCCCGAGCCGTTCTCGCCGACGATGCAGAACGTCTCTCCGTGCTGGACCTCAAAGCTGACGTCGCGCAGCGCCCAAAAATCCTTGTGGAACTTGAAGCCGCGCGGCGTGAGGAGCTCCTTCAGGCGGTCGCCCGGCGACTCGTAGATCGGGTAGCTCTTGGAGACGTGGTCAAAGACGATTTGCGGCATTGCGATCCGGCGCCCGCAACAAGCTTTTCACAGTGTACCAGCGCGCCTGGACCCGCCAGCCGAGCCGTGCCAGAGTAGTGTTTTGAAGAACAAACCCGCCGGCGGGGAGCGCCGGGTCAAGACGCTGGACCGCGTGCTGTCGCGCGCCGGGGCGGGATCGCGAACCGAGGCGCGGCGGTGGATCGGGGCCGGGCGGGTCGCGGTCAACGGCCGGGTGATTCAGACGCCCGACCATTGGGTCGATCCCGGGCGCGACCGCGTCACCCTGGACGGGCGCCCCCTGCGCGCCGCCCGCAAGCGCTACCTGCTGCTCTATAAACCGACCGGCTACCTGACTACCTATAAGGACCCCGAGAAGCGTCCCACCGTGTACGACCTGCTGGACGGGGTGGACGAGTGGGTGGTCCCGGTGGGCCGCCTCGACCTGGACACCAGCGGCCTGCTAATCCTGACCAACGACACGGACTTCGGCGAACTGCTCACCAACCCGAAACACAAAGTGCCGAAGACCTACCTGGTGAAAGCGTCTACCGTGCTGACGGAAGATCAATTGGCCGCGCTGCGCCAGGGTGTGCAGTTGAGCGACGGACCCACGCTGCCCGCCCAAGTCCGGCGCGTGCGCGATTCGGCCCGCTACACGCACCTGGAATTGACGATTACCGAGGGCCGCAATCGCCAGGTGCGGCGCATGTTGGAAGCCGTGGGCAGCAAAGTGCTAAAACTAGTCCGGATTGCGATTGGGCCGCTCCGCATTGGGGATCTGCCGATCGGCAAGTGGCGGGAACTGACGCCGGAAGAGGTCCGCGCGCTGGGCGGCAGCGGCCGCTCACGGAGAATTCTCCGAACTGAAACGCGGCTGCAACGTTAGGTTCCGATGATGGAAGCACACGGATGATTATGCGCTTCCTCCTTTCTCTCTCCCTGGCCGCGTTATCCTGTCTGTGGCAGCCCGCTCCCCTGCAAGCGCAATCGGTTTTGGGCTTGGGCGCGATCTCCGGCACGGTGCTGGATGCGACCGGATCGGCGGTGGCCGATGCGCTGGTGCAGGTGACCAATGAGACGCTGGGCATCCGGCGCGAGTTGACGACCTCGAGCGCCGGCATCTTCAATGCTCTTTCCTTGACGCCCGCGGTGAACTACCGGGTCACCGTGACCAAGCCCGGCTTCGCCAGCTACGAAGTCTCCGGCGTGCAGGTGGTGGTGGGCCAGATCGCCAATGTGCGCGTGCGACTGGAAGTGGCGCAGGCACAGCAGACCATTGACGTGGTCGCCGAGGCCCTGAGCGCCGACCAGACCAAGACTGGAGTTTCCGACGTGGTGAACTCCAACCAGATTCTCAATCTGCCGATCAACGGCCGGCGAGTGGACTCCTTCGTTTTGCTTACCCCGGCGGTCGTGCCGGAGGGCAACTTCGGTCTGCTCTCTTTCCGCGGCATTCCCGGCGGCAATGCCTTCCTGATTGACGGGAACGACACCACCAACCAGCTTTGGAACGAGAACGCGGGGCGAACGCGGATCGCGTCCAACATTTCGCAGGACGCCGTGCAGGAATTCCAGGTGCTCTCCAGCAGTTACTCGGCCGAATTCGGCCGCGCCGTGGGCGGCGTCGTCAATACGGTTACCCGCTCCGGGGACAACGAACTGCACGGGACGGGCTTTTGGTTCTTCCGCAATCAGGATTTCAACGCGCTGGACCGCTACGCCAAAGCGCTCGGCCAGCCGAAGCCGGACGAGCGCCGGCAGCAGTTCGGCGGGGCGGCCGGCGGACCGATCGTGCGCAACCGCCTGTTCTACTTCGGCAACGCGGAGTTCACCCGGCGGGATTTCCCGATCGTCTCCAGCTTGAATACCCCGCCTTTGTTCGATGCGCAGGGCGCCTTCGTGGGCCAGTGCGCCGCGCCGGCGACCCCGCAGCAGTGTCAGACCGCCATCGCTTTTGTCTCGCGCTTCAACCGGATCGTGCCGCGCACGGCGAACAACAACCTGGGCTTCGGCAAGCTGGATTACCGGCCTGCCGACCGCAACAGCTTTTCGTTCTCTTTCAACCTGCTCAACTGGGCGTCGCCGAATGGCATTCAGACCGGCGCGGTCCTCAACAACGGAGCGGCGCTGGGAAGCAACGGCATTTCCACGGTGAAAACCCGCTACGGCCGCGCCGCCTGGACGAGCATTCTTCGGCCCAATCTCGTCAACGAAGCCCGGTTCGGCTGGATGAAAGACCGGTTGTTTGATGACGTCAATCCGGACCTGCTTCCTCCCACCGGGACGGTGACGATTTCCGTGCAGGGGGTCTCTAACCTGGGCGGCGCGAACTACCTGCCACGCGTGTTTCCCACCGAAGACCGGTTTCAGTTCGCCGACACGCTGTCCTGGACCCAGGGCAAACATCTGGTAAAGGTGGGGTTCGATTTCTCGCACGTCCGCGATGTCCAGGACCAAGTGTTTAATGGCAACGGCAGTTACACCTACGCCAATTTCACCAACTTTGCGCTGGATCTTTCGGGGAACGCGGCCGGGGCCAAGCGGTGGCAGAGCTACGCGCAAGGCTTCGGACCGCCCAAGGTAAACACCTGGATCCGCGACTACATCGGGTTCGTGCAGGATCAGTTCCGGGTGACGCCGCGGCTGACGTTGAACTTGGGGCTGCGCCTGGAAGCGGCCCGCTATGCGCAGCCGGCGACTCCCAACCCGGACTTCCGCGAGACCGGCCGGATCCCGGAGCAGGGGCTGAATGCGGCGCCGCGCTTCGGCATTGCCTGGTCGCCGTGGGGGAACCGTACCGTGATCCGCGGCGGCTACGGCCTGTTTTACGCCCGGATTCCAGGAGGCCTTGTCAACTGGCTGCACCGCGACAACTCCAACTTCCAGTTCACGATCAATCTCCAGGGGAACGTTCCGCAAGACCTGGAGATCGGGCCGGTGTTTCCCAACCGGCTTCCCGATACGGGACGGCGTCCCGCCCCCGGCACCACCTCGATCACCATCGCGGGCGACGACTTTCGGATTCCGTACACGCAGCAGGCCGACATCGGCGTCGAGCGGCAGCTGATGCGGGATACGCTGCTCTCGGTCAGCTATATCTGGAGCCGCGGCCTTGCCTTCACCACCATCCGGGACGCCAACATCGGGCCGCTCGGGCCCGCCGTCACCTACCGCATCAATGACGCCGCGGGCAACCAGGTGGGATCGTACTCGACGGCGACCTACCTGCGGGCCAACCGCGTAGACCCGCGCTATCAGCGCGTGGGCGTCCTCGAGCCCAACGGCAATACTTACTACAACGCCATGGCGGTACAGTTGCGGAGCAAACAGTCCAAGTGGCTGGAAACGCAGCTTTCCTACACCTGGTCGCACGCGCTCGACTACAACCTCGGCGTTACCGGCGACAACCTGTTCTTCGGGAACGTGCCGCGCACCGTCTTCAACGGCGATTTCCGCAACGAGAAAGGCACCAGCGAAATCGACCAGCGGCACCGGCTGGTCGTGAACTTCGTGAGCAATCTGGCTTTCGGCATCAAACCGCGGTTCTGGCGGGTGGCGGTGGACAACTGGCAGCTTTCCGGGATTTATAACTACGCCAGCGGCCCCTACGCGACGCCGGTCGTGTTTGTCTCCGGAACGCCGTTCTCCGGCGCCGCTTTCAACAACACGCTCAACGGGCTCGGAGGCTCGACGCGGGCGCCGTTCCTGCCGCGCACCTCGCTCCGTGTGGACGACATCAACCGGGCGGATTTCCGGCTGTCCAAGGTGTTTGCGATTACCGAGCGGGTCGGCATGATGTTCCTGTTTGAGGCGTTTAACGTGACCAACTCCCAATTCGACACCGGCGTCCGGACCCAGGCCTACCAGGCGGTCAGCGGGGTGCTGAACGTCACGCCGCGGTTGGGAGAGGGAACCCAGTCGGCGGGCTTCCCGGATGGCACCAACGCCCGCCGGGCTCAAATCGGCTTACGATTGATGTTTTGAGCCGGCCCACCGCAATCCCTGACGGCTTGGCTTACCGGCATGCTGCGGCCGAACGTGTCCACCTTGAACGCGTTTGAAGGTCGGAAACAAGCGCGCCACTCGCCATCACGATAGCCATGGCGGGCGCATACCGCCGAAGGGCTCCCCCCGCACTGCGCTGGCGCGCTGCGGGCATAGTTGCCCCGAGACGCGCCTTTCTAAATCAGCTTCCGCTGATCTGGCGCTGGCAGGCGGCGGCTAATTTTTGCCGCAAGATAAAAGCCGTATTCGACAACGAGGCCGCTGAAGCCGTTCCGCACGTCGTTCGCGATTTTATAACCCACTACGATGAACTGCCGCGGGGTGGGATGGTAGAGGATGCCGGGGATGGCGAATCCGAGATCGTGCGCTCCGGCGAACCACTCGCCGAGCAGCACCACTTTTTTATGAATGGGGTGTTCGACGCCGGCGAGCACGTTCGCCGTGTGGTAGCGGAACAACTGGGGGGCGCCCCACCAACCGCCCAGGGTCAGGCGTGTCTTCGTGCGCGGTGTGCGGAAGCTGTAGTGGCTATAGGCGAAGTGGCCCCACCCCTGCCTGCGGAAGCTGGCGAGTCCCATGGCGCCGACAGTCAACTTGGGTTCGAGGGATGATTTCGCAAGCGGCAGTGCGGACTTGAAACCGAAGCCGAGGGCCTGATTGGGAACGGAGGGCACGCCTGTGTTGTAGGTGGTGACGGCGAGTTCGGTGTTGCGGCCCACGCCATAGGCGAAGAAGTTGGTGCCGTACCAGAACCGGCCCGGCTGCCAGGGACGCGCTTGGGTCTCGTGCATTAAGAAGACGGCCCCCTGGGGCGTAATGTCCGCCGAGGGCATATTCACAATGGCTTGCTGCGCGGCGGCGGGACCGGCGGCGAAGCACACAACAAGAAAGGCGCCACGGCGCATGCCGTGTCGTAAACTCATGCAATCTCCAATTAGGTCTGGTAAGAAGGAAGGAAGTTAGGGCCAAGCGGGGCCGGACGCAAGCAGGGCGTCTTTGCCGAAGGGGATGCGCACCGCCCCCCTCCCGCTTCGATTTTTCCGATGTGCGCTAGCGCTGCCGCTCAACAATTTCACGGCCGGCATCGGAAGCTTCGTCACCTTCAGCGAGATCGTGTTCAACCTGCGCGTCACGCCGGAAGTAATGGCCGCAGGTATGGGCTTCGCGCTGGTGGTGGGGACGCCGGGCGGCTTCTTCCCGGCGCGGGCGGCCACCCGGAAGGAGATCCTCACGGCGATCGGGAGGCGTAGGGCGCCATGAAACCAGCCCTGGAAAGCCAGCGCATCAACCGCGACAAGAAACAGCCGCGCCAGACTTCCCCGTGGGCGGTGCGTTTCATCGTGGCGGGCGTGCTGCTGTTCGCGCTCTTCGGGCTGGGCAGTTTCGCCTGGAGCCGGCTGAACGCCGCGGCAGTTGTCGGGCGGCCAGGAACAACGGGTGGCCATCGCGCGCGCCAACGTCACCGATCCGGACCTGATCCTGGCCGACGAGCCTACCGGCAACCTCACGCCGCTTCGGCGCAGGAGGTGCTCACACTGCTCTTGCGGCTTAATCAGGAGTTCGGCAAGACGGTCATCATGGTGACGCACGACCCGCACGCGGCGCGGACGGCGTCGAAGATCCGCTACCTCGAAAAGGGCCTGCTGCTCCCCGAAAACCAGGTCCCCGAGGATTGGGTGATGCCTCCTTCGCGCATTGCGCGCCAGGCGTGACGGCTACTTCGGCGCTCCGAGCTTCCGCACCACCAACACCGGAACGTGATCCGAGGGATTGCGCCCGTTATCGTTGAACGTAACGGTCTCGGGGGATTGATATTTGTAGTCTTTACGTTCTATAAGACGGGTCCGACAAAACCGGGAGAACACGTTTCGGGACCAGGAAGTCGGAAACTGGCGGAAACAATTGCGAAGAGTGGCTTACGGGCGGAGGAAGTTGGTTGCGGGGGAAGGATTTGAACCTTCGACCTTTGGGTTATGAGCCCAACGAGCTACCAGACTGCTCCACCCCGCATTCCCATCGTAACAAGCTGACTACCGCAGGTCAACTTCTTTCCCGTTTCCACCGTGCGGCGGGAGGCCGGAAACGGGGATCATACCCCACCCGGCGGACGCCTGTGCTACCTTCGCCTCCAGATGTGTTTTCGCTTATTGGTTTACGTGTTGGGCCTCGTCGGGCAGCAGGTGGCTCTGGGAGAAATGCGATACCACGAATGGCGCCACTACGGCGGCGGCCCGGACTCGATCCGCTACTCGGCGCTTGATCAGATCAACCGGTCCAACGTGGGCCAGTTGAAGATCGCATGGACATTCGACACGGGCGATGCGCTCCCTGGATCCGAAATGCAGTGCAACCCGATTGTGGTGAATGGCATTCTGTACGCGACCACGCCCAAATTGCGGGCCATCGCCCTGGACGCCGCCAGCGGAAAGCTGATCTGGTCGTTCGATCCCTTCGCGGGGCGGGCGAAAGGGGGACGCGGGCGAAACCGCGGCGTCACGTATTGGGCGGCGGAGGACGGGGGAGAAGCGCGCATTCTGTTTTCCGCCCGGTCGTATCTGTACGCGCTGGACGTCCGGACCGGGCGTCCGATCCCCTCGTTCGGCATTGGCGGCAAGGTGGATTTGCGCGAAGGCCTCGGACGGGACCCGCAGACGCTGAACGTCATCTCGACCACCCCGGGAGTGGTCTACCGTGACCTTCTGATTCTGCCCACGCTGGTGTCCGAGGACTTGCCCTCCGCCCCGGGGGACATTCGGGCGTTTGATGTGCGCACCGGGCAGGTGCGCTGGACTTTCCACACGATTCCGCGCCCGGGCGAGTTCGGCTATGACACATGGCCGCCGGACGCCTGGAAGTACGTGGGCGGAGCAAACAACTGGGCGGGCATGGCGCTGGATGAGAAGCGGGGGCTGGTCTTTGTTCCCACCGGTTCGGCGTCGTCGGATTTCTACGGGGCCAACCGGGCGGGGGACAATCTGTTCGCCAACACGCTGCTGGCGCTGCGGGCCGCCACCGGCGAGCGGGTGTGGCACTTCCAGGCGGTCCGGCATGATTTGTGGGACCGGGATTTTCCCGCGCCGCCGTCGCTGGTGACGCTGCGCCTCCACGGCCAGCCGGTGGACGCCGTGGTCCAGGCCACCAAGTCCGGGCATGTGTTCGTGTTCGAGCGCGAGACGGGCACCCCGCTCTTCCCGCTCGCCGAGCGCGCTGCGCCTTCCTCGGACATCGACGGCGAGTGGACGGCGCCGGCGCAATGGCTGCCTTTGCGCCCGCCGCCGTTTTCGCGCCAGGTGTTGACGGAAGACCAGCTTACCTATCGGACTCCGGAAGCCCGCCGGGCCGTGCTCGAGCAATTCCGCAAGCTTCGCAGCGCCGGCCAGTGGATGCCGCCCAGCCTTGAGGGAACCATCGTGTTTCCCGGTTTTGACGGCGGCGCGGAATGGGGAGGGCAGGCATTCGACCCCGAGACTGGCCTCTATTACGTCAACGCCAACGAGATGGCCTGGATTATGCGCCTGGTGCCCCGCCCGGCGCCGGAGAAGCGCATGAGCGGGTCGGCTCTCTACCGCCAGCATTGCGCCTCTTGCCACAAGGAGGACCGGAGCGGCACGCCGCCGGAGTTCCCGTCCCTGGCGAACATCGGCGCGCGGCTCTCGGCCAACGAACTCCGCCAGATCACGCGCGAAGGCGCCGGGCGCATGCCCGCGTTCGCCAACCTGCCCGGTTCCGCCATCAACGCGATCGCCGGCTACCTGCTGACCGGGCGCGACGAGACCGTGGAAACGCTCCCCGGCGATCCCTCCTTCCTGAAGTACCGCCTGGACGGGTACGTCAAGTTCCTCGATCCCGACGGCTACCCGGCGGTCAAACCGCCTTGGGGAACGCTCACCGCCATCGACCTGAACAAGGGCGAATTCGCCTGGCGGATCCCGTTGGGCGAGTTCCCGGAATTGGCGGAAAAGGGACTCAAAAACACCGGCACGGAGAACTACGGCGGGCCGCTGGTGACCAAAGGCGGGTTGCTGTTCATCGGCGCGACCAACCACGACCGGAAGTTCCGCGCCTTCGACAAGCTCACGGGCGAACTGCTGTGGGAAACCTTGCTGCCTTTCGCGGGGAACGCCACCCCGGCTACTTACGCGCTCGACGGCCGGCAATTCGTGGTGATTGCGTGCGGTGGCGGCAAGAGCGGCGCGCCCTCGGGCGGCGTCTATGTCGCGTTTGCGCTCCCGGCGCGCCCTGAGCGCCGCTGACGCGGAACCTGGTTGCTCCCACCACTGCGCCGCTTCACCCGGCAGCCCGCAAGTCGTAGCAAAGCAGGCGTGGCGGCTCCCGGCGCAGCATGCCGCGCCCGTGCTGGCTGACATAGAGCAATCCCCGGCTGAGGACGGGCAGCGACCAGGTTTCCCGGGCCGCGAACAACCAGGCGCGCGCGAGCACCCGGCAGCCCCGCGGGGATAGGTCCAGCCACAGCAGGTGGCCGAATTCGCCCAGGCAGAGGAAGTGCCCGTCCGCCGCCAACAGCGTGCCGCGGTACGGACTCATCCGCTGCTTCCGCTCGACGCCGTTCACGGTCAGCGTTTCGTCCCATTCCAGGACTTCGCGCCACACCGCCTTGCCCGTTTTCATGTCCACGCAAACCAGCGAGGCGTCCGGTTCGTTGCGCCCATCGAACGCGAACAGGAAGCCGTCCCGGTGGACCGCCGTATTAAAGTGCGTGCCAATCTCCGCCGAGGTCCAGACCGTGCGCGGCTGGCCGCTGGGCAGGATCTCCAGCAGCGCGCTGCCGGTGCGGTAGCTGGCCGAGATAAACACCTGGTTGCCCACGACGACCGGCGAGGCGGCGTTGACCGACTCATAACTGCGGCTTCGCCACGGGAAGCGGAAATCGACCTGACCGTTGGCGGGGTCGATGGACAGCAGGCCGCCGGTGGGCGGATTGCTCTCGCCGCCGGCGAACACGAACACCCGGCGTTTGCCGTGGATCACGGCGGGCACAGGCGAGGCATAGCTGGGCCCCCATTCGTTTCCCGCACCCCAAACCAGTTTGCCGGTAAGCTTGTGGAACGCGGCCACGCAGGGGCCGCCCGGCGCGCCGACGTTGATGATCAGCAGGTCGCCCTCCACCAGCGGCGTGGTGGCGGCGCCGAAGAAATCCTGCGGCGCCTTGAATTCCCGCGCCAGATCGCGCTTCCAGTAAAGCTGTCCCGTGTCCAGCTTCAAGCAGTGGAGTTTGCCCTCCGCGCCGTAGGTGTAGACGCGGCCGCTGTCGATGACTGGACTCGAGCGCGGTCCGTTGTTATAGCCGTAGCGGTCTTCGAACTGGGTCGGATAGTGGAACATCCAATAGCGGGCGCCCGTCTCCGGGTGGAGACATTCGACAATCTCCGTATCCTCGTTCCGGTGGAAATACACCAGTCTCCCGCCCGCGATGGCGGGAGAGCTGTAGCCCGTACCCTTCCGCAGCTCCCACATCAACGGCGGTCCCGCCGGTGGCCACGCGCGGGCCAGTTTGGTTTCGCCGGACACGCCGTTGTGGGTGGGACCGAGAAACGAGGGCCAGTCCTGGGTGACCGCGCCGGGGGGCAGCGGTTGGGGTTTGCCGTGCACGCGCACCGCCGGATGCGGCTGCGGCGCGGGCGGCGGCAGGGATGGTGGAGTCTGGACCGCCGGCGGAGCGGGATCCCGGAACGGTTCCGCGGCCGGCGCCAGGGATGCGGCGAATGGGACAGACAGAAACTGGCGGCGGTTCATGAGTTGTCGAGAATTGTCGCACGCCCGCGCGGGGTTTCAGCGCCGCTGGAGAAACGCCGCCAGCCGTTCCATGGCGGGTTCCAGAATGGACCGTTCCGCGGCGTAGCAAATCCGGACGGATCCCTCGCCGCCTTCTCCGAACGCGACGCCGGGCGCCAGTCCCACATTCTCGGCGTCCAGCAACGCGCGGCAAAAAGCGAACGAATCGGGCGCGCCCTCGATGCGGGGAAACAGATAGAAGGCGCCGTCCGGTTGCGGGACGCTCACGCCCGGCAGGGCGCGGAGCGCGTCCAGGCAGAAATCGCGGTTGCTCCTGAGTTCCTCGAGTTGGCGGAGCAGTTCCGCTTCCCCGTCGCGCAGCGCGGTTTCACCGGCCTTTTGCACAAAGGAGGCCGCGTGGGAAACCACGAACTCATTCAGTTGCGCCGCTTTCCGCGCCAGGTCCCGCCGCGCGATCAGGTAGCCCAGGCG
>Ga0308414_1001277_pt1 | contig 16390 bp, 10 predicted proteins | sample HotsprSampleOS50_FD_205667 | JGI IMG/M metagenome (GOLD analysis project Ga0308414, IMG submission 205667) | Hot spring phototrophic mat microbial communities from Octopus Spring, Yellowstone National Park, Wyoming, United States - 20090730_OS50 ... | reverse complement strand
CCTGGTTCGTCGCCGTCCAGTTCCACCCCGAATTCAAGTCCCGCCCCAACCGAGCCCATCCCCTGTTCCGCGACTTCATCGCCGCCGCCGTCCGCGCCGCACGCCCATCACCCGCCGCGCCGGCACCCCGTTCCTGAGTCCACCAGACCTTTGACTGTGCACGTTGTCGCTTTCGCTGTTGCTACCCATAGTTGCACTCAAAAGAATAATGTTGTATTTACGTGCAACTAAACATTTACTAGGTATCCATAAACACCAACAGCAAACACAACCGACATCCGTCTGGAGCGTGTGGCGCAGGCATATTGTACGTGTACACATCCGTGAAAATCTCTGACGATGATTCTTGGCACGCAGGAGGAACTCTCCCATGCCTGATGAGGCACTGGTAAACGGAAGCACAGCCGGTACTGACCGGGTGGTGGTCACACAGCGTGCCTACACCCTGCGTCTCCAGGGAGTTGATCCCCAGGACCATTCCTGGCGTGATGCGCTCTGGAAAACCCACGAGGCGGTCAACAAGGGAGCATGGGCGTTCGGCGACAGGCTGCTGACCCTGCGCGGGGGATTGGACCACGCCCTGGCGGACGCTAAGGTCGAGGGCGGGAAGGGGAAACCCGACCGCGACCCGACCGATGAAGAGCGCAAGGCGCGGCGTATTCTGTTAGCCCTGTCATGGCTGTCGGTTGAATCCGAGAAGGGGGCGCCGGAAAAGTACCTCGTCCCGCATGACTTGGACAAACAATCCGGTGCGCGCAGCAACTGGAAGACGGTCGACGCGCTCAAGGAGATTCTAAAGGGCCGCGGCCTTGGCAAGAGCGAGATCGAATCATGGGTGCAAGATTGCTCATCCTCCCTGTCGGCACCCATCAGAGATGACGCGGTGTGGGTCAACCGAAGCAAGGCGTTTGATGATGCGGTCAAGTCAGTGGGTTGCTCACTCACACGCGATGAAGCGTGGGACATGCTGGAACGCTTCTTCGGAAGTCGTGACGCCTATCTGGCTCCAGCGAAAGGCTCCGAAGACGAATCTTCCGAGACAGAGCAAGAAGACAAAGCGAAGGACCTCGTCCAGAAGGCAGGGCAATGGCTCAGCAGCCGTTTCGGCACCGGCAAAGGCGCGGATTTCAGCCGCATGGCTACGATCTACGAAGAGATCGCGAACAGGGCTGGCAAGGCCCAGCCGGGGATGACGGGTGACAAGGCCATTGCCGACCTTGCTACCGCCCTCAGTAAATTCAGTCCCCCGTCGAACGACCTACAGGGAGTGCTTGGTTTAATCAGCGGTCCCGGATACAAGAGCGCGACCCGTAACCTCCTCCTCGATCGGTTCCGCGACAAGACCCCGGTCACCCAAGAGGACTTCCAGAACCTCCAGGACAAGGCGAGGGAGGATGCACAGAAGTGTAAGAACAAGACGGGATCAAAGGGGCATCGACCTTATGCGGACGCGGTCCTGAGGGATGTTGAATCGGTGTGTGGTTTCACCTACTTGCAGGACGGCGGTTCGGCCAGGCATTCCGAATTTGCCGTCATGCTTGACCACGCGGCCCGACGCGTGTCGCTTGCCCATACGTGGATCAAGCGTGCCGAGGCGGAACGTAGCCGGTTTCAGGAAGACGCTAAGAAGGTAGATCAAGTTCCCGAAGCGGCGAAAAAATGGCTGAATAACTTCTGCCTGGAACGGTCGCGGGCGGCAGGCGCGCTGGAACCCTATCGGATCCGTCGGCGAGCAGTGGACGGATGGAAGGAAGTAGTCGCCGCATGGAGTAAGCCCGACTGCAAGACCACGGAAGACCGAATTGCCGCCGCTCGTGCGCTACAGGACGATCCAGAGATCGACAAATTCGGCGACATCCAACTGTTTGAAGCCCTCGCTGAAGACGATGCTGTATGTATTTGGCACAAGGATGGCGATCCCGCGAATCCCCCAGACCCGCAACCGCTCCTCGATTATGTGGCTGCCACGGATGCTGAGTTCAAAAAACGGCATTTCAAGGTGCCCATGTACCGCCATCCCGATGAACTTTTGCATCCGGTCTTTTGCGATTTTGGGAATTCACGCTGGAACATCTGCTTCGATGTCCATAAAAACACTAAAACGCCCTTTCCGCGGACGCTTTGTCTGACGCTTTGGACCGGGAGCGAGGGGATGAAGCCAGTTCCGTTGCGCTGGCAGTCCAAGAGGCTGGCGCGTGATCTGGCTTTCGGACAAGACACTCGGAAGGATGGAGCTTCCGATGTTACCCGCGCGGACAGATTAGGACGTGCCGCTTCAAATGTAGGCAAGAATGATGCGGTAAATATCGCAGGACTCTTTGAAGAAAAACACTGGAATGGCCGGTTGCAGGCCCCCAGGCGGCAGTTGGAGGCCATCGCCCGTTATGTCGAAAAGCACGGTTGGAACGAAAAAGCCAAAAACATGCGCGACGCTATCCAATGGTCGGTTACTTTCTCTGCAAAGCTCCAGCCGAAAGGGCCTTGGTGTGCATATGCCAAAGAACACGGGCTCAGGAAAGACCCGCAATACTGGCCTCATACTGAGGTAAACAAAGATCGGAAAGGTCACGCCCGGCTCATCCTCTCTAGGCTCCCCGGCTTGCGAGTGCTTTCAGTCGACCTCGGCCACCGCTATGCCGCGGCGTGCGCGGTGTGGGAAGCGATAAGCACCCGACAGTTTCAGCAAAATATTGAAGGCAAAAAGATACTCCGCGGCGGCACTGACGCCGAATCACTCTACTGCCACACCGAACACACAACCGACGGTAAAAAACACACCACCATCTACCGCCGCATCGGCGCGGACACATTACCTGACGGAAAGCTCCATCCCGCCCCCTGGGCGCGGCTCGACCGCCAGTTCCTCATCAAGTTACAGGGAGAGGCGGAAGGCGCTCGCGAGGCATCGAACGAGGAGATATGGGCGGTGCATGAGATGGAGACCGTCCTTGGCCGATCTGTGCCGCTCATTGACCGCTTGGTAGCTGCAGGATGGGGAAGCACCGAAAAACAGAAAGCGCGTCTCGATGCCATCAAGAAGCTTGGGTGGGTACCGATCAAGAGGGCAGACGCATCGGAAGACGCGGACACCGAAGAAGAGGAGGAACTGGCCTTCAGACCTTCTCTTTCGGTTGACGACCTCATGTCCTCCGCCGTCCGCACCATGCGCCTCGCGCTCAAGCGCCATGGCGACCGGGCGCGTATCGCCTTCGCCATGACGGCGGCCTACAAACCCATGCCTGGCGACCACAGATACTACTTCACCGAGGCGAAAGACCTTTCCGCGAATGAAGATGCGACAGCGCGGAACAGTAAGCACATCGAATTTATCCAAGATGCTCTGCTCCTCTGGTATGGATTGATATCCTCCCGTGGATGGCGGGACGAGGCGGCAAGGCAACTGTGGGATGACCATGTCGCCAAGTTGCACGGATACAAGGCTCCGGAGGAAATCGGTGAGGATGTCTCCGGTGCAGAGCGAGAGAAGAAGCAAAAGGAGAATCGAGAAAAACTCTACGATGTGGGGAAGGCGCTGGCTCAGAACGAAAGCCTCCGGAAAACGCTCCACCACGCCTGGAAAACTCGTTGGGAAGAGGACGATGGCCGGTGGAAAAAACAGCTACGTTGGTTCAAGGACTGGATTCTCCCCCGTGGAAAAAAGTACGCCAGTGACCCGTCTATTCGCAAGGTCGGCGGTCTCTCCCTTACCCGGCTTGCCACGCTGACCGAGTTCCGCCGCAAAGTTCAGGTGGGATTCTTCACCCGCCTCAAGCCGGACGGCACAAGGGCTGAGACCAAGGAACAGTTCGGACAGAGCACCTTGGACGCCCTGGAGCATCTACGCGAGCAGCGCGTCAAGCAGTTGGCGAGCCGCATCGTCGAGGCGGCGCTCGGAATCGGCAGCGAAAACAAACAACACTGGGAGGGTGGCAAACGGCCGCGCGCTCGCAGTAAAGATCCGCGCTTTGCGCCCTGCCATGCCGTCGTCATCGAAGACCTCACCCACTACCGACCCGAGGAAACCCGCACCCGGCGGGAAAACCGCCAGCTCATGTCCTGGTCGTCGAGCAAGGTCAAGAAGTACCTGGCCGAGGCCTGCCAACTCCACGGCCTGCACCTCCGCGAAGTCTCGGCGGGCTACACATCGCGCCAGGATTCCCGCACCGGGGCTCCGGGCATCCGCTGCCATGATGTGCCCGTCAAGGAATTCATGCGGTCGCCGTTCTGGCGGAAACAAGTGGCGCAGGCCGAGAAGAAACAGGACGAAGGTAAGGGCGACGCGCGCGAACGGTTCCTCTGCGACCTGAACGCAAAGTGGAAAGGCCAACCCGAAGCCGACTGGGAGAAGGCTGGGGCAGTCCGCGTTCCACTCAAGGGAGGCGAGATATTTGTTTCTGCTGATCAGAATTCACCCGCTGCCAAGGGGCTCCATGCCGACCTGAACGCCGCTGCCAACATCGGCCTACGCGTGCTCACTGACCCGGACTGGCCTGGCAAGTGGTGGTATGTGCCGTGTGATCCAGACAGCTTCCTGCCAGTAAAGGACAAGGTAGAGGGCAGCGCGGTAGTGAAGCCAGACCAGCCGCTGCCGAAATCCGCCCAAGCGCAGAGTGGTGATGGCGCAAAAGATAAAAAGAAACCCGGGAAAAGGGGCGCCAGCAAATCCAAAGAATCCAAAAAAGTCGTCAACCTCTGGTGCGATATCTCCTCATCCCCGCTCGAATGCCGAGAGTGGAAAGAATACGCCGCCTATCAGAACGAGGTGCAAAGCCGGGTAATCCATATCTTGGAGAAACAGATCAAAAGGCTGCGACAAGCAACCGCACGAGGGGTCCAATGAGGATGACATTTCGTTCTGAGAAGGATGCAACCGATGGACGAAAACCTTTGGCCGGCGCGCAACGTCGCGGAATACGCCTACTGCCCCCGCTTGTTCTACTTCATGGAAGTGGAAGGTATTTTCCTACCCAGTGCTGACACGGAACAAGGCGTCGCGGTGCACCGCCGGGTGGACAAACCCAGTGCCGACCCTGCTGATGAACAAGCAGATACAGATCCGACACGTCCCAAAACCATTCGTAAATTGACACTTTCCAGCAAACAGCTCGGCCTCACCGCCACGTTAGACCTCACCGAGCTTACCGGCGATGTAGCCGTGCCGGTGGAGTACCGCAAAGGTCGCCCCAAACGAAAAACGATTGCTCCGCCACCTGACGATCCAAGCGAAGCTGAAGATCCACCACTCGCAGGGCCCGAGCCCTGGCCAACGGATCGCATACAAGTCGGATTGCAATCTTACCTGCTTAGAGAAGCCGGGTATCAGGTCAATAAGGCCATCCTCTACTATGCCGCCGAGAAATTGCGCTTGGAAATTACCGTAGACGAATCGTTGCTCGCGGAAGCGCTCTCGGTGTTGGAGGCCGCCAAACGCAGTGCGACCGGGCCGCGACCGCTGCCGCTTTTGAACGATCCCCGATGCATGCGATGTTCCCTCCAACCCATTTGTCTGCCTGATGAGATTAACCAGCAACGTTCAGGGACAGCAGTGCCGATAGAGGAGGTCAAACCCCGCAAAATTTGGCCGCCACATGATGACGGCATCCACATCGTAGCGCAACAGCAAGGCGCAAAAATCGGCGTCAAGGGCGCAGCAATGACCGTCAGCGATAGGGATGGCCGCCTGGTGAAAGAAGTCCCGCTCGCAAATGTTGACAGCGTGTCGTTACTCGGTTCGGTCCAGATCTCCACCCAGGCGGTTCACGTGCTCGCGGACAGAGGAATCCCCATCGCCTACCTCTCGGCGGCCGGACGACTCATAGCTATGGTTGATCCACTCGATTCCGTTAGCGCCGCGGTCCGTCTGGCGCAAGCTCGCAAAATGGACGGAGAAGAAATCCGCGTGGAGTTGTCCCGGGCGCTCATTACGGCAAAAATCACCAACCAACGCACCCTGCTCATGCGCAATCACTCGTCCGTACCTGATGATGTTGCTGGTGGGTTGGCTCGTGCGATTGAACAGACTAAAGCAGCGCCATCAGTGGACTCTGTTCGTGGCCAGGAGGGATATGCTGCGGCAGTATACTTCCAGCACTTCGCAGGCATGATCAAAGGACCGCTCGCTGCTGAGTTTCATGCCAACGGACGTCAGCGCCGTCCACCGCCGGATCCCATCAACGCGTGTTTGTCGCTCGCGTACTCAATGCTCACGCACGAATGTGTTGCGGCTCTCCGGCTTGCGCGTTTGGAGCCATCCATCGGTGCTTATCACGTGTCACGTCCTGGACGCCCCGCTCTCGCATTGGACTTGATGGAGCCATTTCGTCCCATCATAGCAGACTCCATAGCCATTACCGCCTTCAACCGCGGGGAACTGACCGAAGGCCACTTCTTCAGGAGCGCGGCTGGTTGCATGTTTACTGATGCCGGACGTAAGATATTCTTCAAAATATATGCCGAACGCCTTGATACTGAGATCACCCATCCGGTGTTTGGGTATCGTCTCAGTTACCGCCGTATGCTCCAGCTGCACGCTCGGATGATAGCCGCTTGGCTGATGGAAGAAGTCCCAAGCTTGGCATTTCTGACAACCAGGTAACACACCATGCGCAACTATCTAGTGTGCTATGATATTCGGGATCCCAAACGTCTAAGACGTGTTTTTCGTATTATGAAAGGGTACGGCGAACCGTGGCAGTACTCGGTCTTTTTCTGTTCACTCAAGGACATAGACCGTGTACGCTTGCAGAGCGAACTTGAGCGCGAGATGAACCTCAAAGAAGATCAAGTTATTATTGTGGACCTCGGCGTCGACGAAAAACACGCACGCGAAGCAGCCTGCGTTATCGGTCAGACATTGCCGCCGACCGATAACACGATGGTGGTCATCTGAATATACTCTTGACAAAAACAGGTTGTTTTGGTATTAATAAAATGGTCCTACAGGGGCTGAAATCGCGCGGGTGTGTCATCGGCTTCAATGCCTCTAGCACCGCGAGCAGATGACAATAGGATCCTTGACACCGTCCGGCGAGCGGGGTGGTGATGTAAGCAGACATGAACAAGCGCTCGACTTGAGATCACCTTGATTAATCGGCCGGAATTGGAAATCACAACGGCGACGAAATGATCTGGGAATTTGTATCTGCAAGGTGCTCGTAGAATGGACAGATCGCATTTAAAAATTAGTCGTAAAAATGCGAGCTCTCGCCGACGGTGAAAGGAACCAGATCTGCTGACACATGGATGGTGGAAAAGTATACCTCCACCCCCCATCTCGCCGACGGTGAAAGGAACCAGATCTGCTGACACATGTTTGCGCCTCCCTATTGCATTGCCTTGCTCACTCGCCGACGGTGAAAGGAACCAGATCTGCTGACACCTATATGCCTGCTCTTGACCGGCTGACCCCAATGACCTCGCCGACGGTGAAAGGAACCAGATCTGCTGACACCTGATATTTTTATCGGAAATATGCAATGACGCTCCGCTCGCCGACGGTGAAAGGAACCAGATCTGCTGACACTGGACGAGTATCGGACACGCATCAACAGGTACCGTCTCGCCGACGGTGAAAGGAACCAGATCTGCTGACACCCGAATTGATTCTGAAACATGATGTGCCCATCATGCTCGCCGACGGTGAAAGGAACCAGATCTGCTGACACAAAGGATCGCGTCGGGCGAACGCACTGGAGATCACTCGCCGACGGTGAAAGGAACCAGATCTGCTGACACTACGGCAATCCGACAAGCACGGATGCAATGCGCTGCTCGCCGACGGTGAAAGGAACCAGATCTGCTGACACTACCTGTTTTGGGCAAACTTATTTTGAACTTGAAACTCGCCGACGGTGAAAGGAACCAGATCTGCTGACACACCTTACGGCGGAACAGAAGAAGGAGTTCGTTGACTCGCCGACGGTGAAAGGAACCAGATCTGCTGACACATCAATGAATCGTTCGCGCACATGCTGCTCAAGCCGCTCGCCGACGGTGAAAGGAACCAGATCTGCTGACACTGGACATCGGAGCGAGCATCCCGCCGGGGATTGAACTCGCCGACGGTGAAAGGAACCAGATCTGCTGACACTACGGGGTTTTGGGCGTTGAGGCCGCTCCCGCCCTCGCCGACGGTGAAAGGAACCAGATCTGCTGACACTTATTGCTGGATACGCTTGTATCCGATCAGAGCGCTCGCCGACGGTGAAAGGAACCAGATCTGCTGACACTGGATCTGGTACTGCGCACGTGCGTCAATACATAGCTCGCCGACGGTGAAAGGAACCAGATCTGCTGACACCACCACACACGACCCCACCATCGTTCTCTCAATCCCTCGCCGACGGTGAAAGGAACCAGATCTGCTGACACCATTTGTCCGCGCAGCCATTTCTCAGTCCTCTCGACTCGCCGACGGTGAAAGGAACCAGATCTGCTGACACAGAACACGGCCGTCAAAGACGGTCTATGAGCAACCTCGCCGACGGTGAAAGGAACCAGATCTGCTGACACTGTGTTTCTGCCGTACGGTACAGTTTCTGGAATTCTCTCGCCGACGGTGAAAGGAACCAGATCTGCTGACACTGCCGCATCCCATGCCGTGCGGACGAACTCTCTCACCTCGCCGACGGTGAAAGGAACCAGATCTGCTGACACTGATACATGACGGTGAGCATATGGATGTCTATATCACCTCGCCGACGGTGAAAGGAACCAGATCTGCTGACACCGCAAGAATAAACGACAGACTCTGCTCTATTTTTTCTCGCCGACGGTGAAAGGAACCAGATCTGCTGACACCGTCTTAGCATCAGCATAGCAACCACCAGCCCGACTCGCCGACGGTGAAAGGAACCAGATCTGCTGACACTGGTGTACGACGACGCGGGAAAAATCGTCGGGGTCCTCGCCGACGGTGAAAGGAACCAGATCTGCTGACACATCCACATACTGCATCACTTTCTCATCCCTCTCTGCTCGCCGACGGTGAAAGGAACCAGATCTGCTGACACATCCGTAGGAGCGTAGAGAGACAGGAGGCGATACCTCGCCGACGGTGAAAGGAACCAGATCTGCTGACACAACAGAAACAGTTCTGGCATTTTCTTACCACCTTCTCGCCGACGGTGAAAGGAACCAGATCTGCTGACACCGAGAGGGCTTACACCCTTCTGCAAAGAGCTCATGACTCGCCGACGGTGAAAGGAACCAGATCTGCTGACACGGCAGACGATGATGATGCTGCAGCGCATGCTCGGCTCGCCGACGGTGAAAGGAACCAGATCTGCTGACACTTGGGTGTGTTCGTCATCTGAACAAAAGGATGTAGCTCTCGCCGACGGTGAAAGGAACCAGATCTGCTGACACAGAGATACTGCTCCTTCTCGATCCGACCATACCTGCTCGCCGACGGTGAAAGGAACCAGATCTGCTGACACGCACCAGTCGCGAATGACGTGCAATCTGGTACCCACTCGCCGACGGTGAAAGGAACCAGATCTGCTGACACCTCCGGTGGAGTACGGTGTATAGAGGTGATTCGTCTCGCCGACGGTGAAAGGAACCAGATCTGCTGACACCCGATATATGCTATTGGCCCTTGGTCGCTCCCCGCTCGCCGACGGTGAAAGGAACCAGATCTGCTGACACCAATAAAGCAGATGGAGCATACAGATGTATGCTCTCTCGCCGACGGTGAAAGGAACCAGATCTGCTGACACATCGGGTGGGCGTTCCCGCAATGGGGCCGCGATCCTCGCCGACGGTGAAAGGAACCAGATCTGCTGACACTAATTTCAACCACGAAAAATCACCCTGCAGACACCCTCGCCGACGGTGAAAGGAACAAGATCTGCTGACACCGGGCCACACGACGGGGCCGCCTACGGACTACACCTCGCCGACGGTGAAAGGAACCAGATCTGCTGCACGCAATGAGCTACCGTACGCGTCTCATGGTCATTGGGGACGCGGTGTGTGCGGTGGGTTGGAGGGCGCTGCAGTGTATCGGTGATCGTTCTCCCGTGCGACGCCTCCCGCGGTTTTCTCCACCCCGAGTGTTCACCCTGTCGTAAAACACGATGAAAGTGGATACACTGGTGGTATCTGACGAGTGAAGAAGGAAATGTGCCGGTGCGGGAATTGGTAAAAAAAAAGGCCGCCGTTACACAAAGGAGGTCTCGTAAGCCTCTTGTGGTAGATACGGCGACCTAATAAATCTATACCAATTTGATTTTGTTTTGTCAAGACCCTTGTATTCAATGCGCAGTCGCGCCGATGGTGAGGGGAGATACAATCAGAATCCGCCGATGCCAGTGAAGTGCGTGAACGGCGTCCTCGTGTCCCGTCCCCGCCGGCGGCGGGAGGTCAGAGGCCGTACTCTGCGGGGAGACACTTGTCGGTGTACTGCGTCATCATCTGAGCGATGAACGCCGTCTCATCCGCCGGGCATGAACGCAGGTTTTCTTCAATCCGGTCAAGCCAGGTGAGCTCGCGATCCGAGAGGGTAAGTTCCCTGCGGGCGACCGCATCGCGGATTATCGCCACCGCTTCAAGCGCGGCGGCGAGCGACCGGGCGTAGTAGCCGTCGCGGGAGATGATCGCCTTCGCGATGCGTATGGCGGCCGCGGGTGCGATGACGAGCGCCTCCGGCGAGAGGGCGACATCGCCGGACACCATGGCGTCGCGCACCGCGCGGTGTGTACCGTGTTTGAGCGATTCGTTCATCAGGCGGCAGTCGTAAGCGAGCACTTCGGCGAACACCTCGGGGGCGTAGCCGCCCAGCAGGCGTACGTGCTGGACCGACTCGTTGCTCCACAGGTCGCACGCGGCGGACGCGACGTTGCCCATGTGGCTGGCGTGTGCGCACGCGCACGATTTCCCTTCCATGGAGATGGGCATGCCGGTGATCGCCTTGACGATAGGGCCCTCGTACCCGCAGTCTTTGTGCGGGCCGACCGCCCCGCGCTCGAACGCCACCAGCGACCGCGCGCCGCCGATGGCGCGCGTCACCGCCGCGAACACCTGCGGGATGTAGTTCATGAACGCCAGGCGCATCGCCGTGTTGGCGTGGGCGCAGTCGGTGTCGCCGCCGGGGACGGTCCCGGTGCGTTCGGCGATTTCAACGATGCGGTCCCACAGGTGCTCCATGTCGCGGCTTCCGAGCAGGCCGACGCTGAACAGCACGCCGAGGATGTCGCACTGGAGGATGGCGTCGTCGCCGATCTCTTTGCCGCCGGTGGACTCTATGGAGAGGATGTCGGCGCCCGCGGCTGCACACCGGTCGAACGCCAGCAGCATTTTGTCGTACTCGGCGCCGCGCCGCATCAGCGGCGGGCGGTTCTTGTCGCGGATGTCGGCCACCGTCACGCGCAAAGCGCTTTTGAGTCCGCGGGTCTCGTGGTATTCCCGCATAATCTCTTTGGTGTCGCGCGTGACATCGGCCCCCCACTCGGGGTTGTCGGTGAGGTCAAAGGTGTGTTCAAACTCCAGTACGACGCCCGGCACCTGCAGCTTGGCGCAGCGCTCGAGAATTTCCCGGACCATCGTCCGGAACTCGGCGCGGACCGCCGCGAGGTTGCCGACGACGTTCATCGTCGGGAGGGTGTAGTTGACCTCGGGGTAGACTTCACCGCCGCCGATGGTAAGGCCGTACCCGCACGTCACCGGGTGTTTGGCGCGTCCGAACACCAAATCCTTCTCGTCCGTGTACGCAAGTTCCTTGAACACCCGTTTCATGCGGTTCACCTTTCATGTGGCGGAGCGCCAGGCCGTCATTTTACTACAACTTTGGTGATATATCTTTTCCGGATGGGCAAGTCAAGCGGCGGCCCCAGCGGCGGTCAGGGCTTTCCGGAGGTGAAGCACCAGCCACGTGCGGCGAGTTCCCGCAGCACCTGTGCGTAGTCCTTGCCCATGCGTTCGCAGCCGGTTCGCAGTGTCATGGTGCGACCGACGGTGGCGCGCAGTACGGGATTGGCGACGCCTGCGAATCCCAGCGCTTTGAGCGTATCGATGAGTTCCGGGTGATCGCGGGTCAGTTCGTAGATGGTGGCGTTTTCGTCCAACAGCACCGGCTGCGGTGGCGGCGGGGTTTCGCGCGGATCGGTCATTGGTCCAGGAGCCGCTTCTGTCCGGTGAGTTGCTGGATGCGGGTGATGTCCTGGGTGACTTCCAGAGTGCCCAGGTACGTGCCGGCGTGGTCGCGCACCGCAAAGTAGCGGATGTGCACCTTCTTGCCGGCGAAGTCTATCCAAAATTCGGCGCTGTTGCGCCGGTTCTCGCGGAACGATGTGAGGATTTCGTTGACCACGTGCACGCTCTGCGGTGGGTGGCAGTTCTGCACTTTCCGGCCCAGGACGGCGTTGGTTCGCACGAAGATGCGGTCGGGCGAGTTGGAGTAGTACCGGACGGTGTCCTGGTCGTCGATGAAGGTGATGTCCACCGGTAGCGCGCCGAATATGCCGATGAGCTGGGTCAGAGTCAGCGTACCGGTCGGCAGGGTGATGGTGTCCCCGCCGGCTGCGGTGAGGACGGCGGCGGCGACGGATGCCGGGCTCTTGTGGAACAGCGCTTCTTCGGGAACCTGGATGTAGACGTACCCGATGTCGGCGCTCTCGCGCAGGATCTGCGCCCACTCGTCGGCGGTGAGTTTTTCCAGCGCGGTGGGGAACAGGATGTGTTCTTCTTTGAAGATCATGCCCGATACTTCTTCCAGCAGCGGTGTGAGGATGTCGGCCGTGTACGTACGCAGGTGTGCGGCGGTTTTCACCGCGGCGAGCTCGTTCTGCGCGCGGTTGAGCATGGCGCGGATGTCGTTGTGTTTGCCCCACATCACCTTGGAGGGGCCGGTGAACCCTTTCTTCTCCAGCAGGGGGAAGAGCAGCTGTTCTTTACGCTCGTAGTGTTTCTTGATGTCGTTGAGCATGGCGAGTTTCTCGCGCAGACGGGCGACGACGGTCGCGACGTCTTCGCCGGCGGTTTGCGCCGTCGCTGCGCTGTCGTCTACGATGCGCTGGATGGCGGCGTTTTCCGCCTTGAAGAGGTTGACCGGGTGGATGGGGGAGTCCGGGGATGCGATGTGCTTCGCCGCGGCCGACTCGAAGAGGGCGACGTGGACGTTGCAGAACTTCTGGATTTCCTCGGGTGGCATGCCCTCGGCGATGAGCGACTGTTCGATGTCCGCAATTTCAGCGGCGGAGAGATTGCCGATCTCCCGCACGATGCGTTCCCGGGCCGCCGCGACCGGCAGACCGGCGTGCAGCTGTCGGATGATGGTTTTGATGTACTCTTTTTTTGCAGTATCCATCGTCGTCTCCCTGCTCCTTTGGTATTGCGGAGTGCTGCGATCGGAGCGAGCCCACACGCTCCGGTCAGTGTCCTTGATTATCGGCGCCGTTGCATGTCCGTTGCGTACGGCACGGTCGGCTGCGGCGGTTCTGTGGGCGGCCCTGGCCGCCGCAGGCTGGGTGTACGCTGTTCCGTCGCCCCGGGTTTGGTGTGTCGCCGGATCGCGCCGGCGGCTACTTCCCCTGCATCATCGCGGCGACGTCCGCTTCGGCCGTGGTGACGCCTTTGATGTCGAAAGTCTCCGCCAGTACTTTCAAATTGTTTGGCGAGACGAATGCGGGCAGGGTCACGCCCAGGCGGATGTTCTTGAAGCCCAGGTGCAGCAGCGCCAGCAGCACGCAGACCGCTTTCTGTTCGTACCAGGCGACATCGAAGGAGATCGGCAGGTCGTTGATGTCCTTGGCGCCGAGGATCTCCTTGAGTTTGAGCGCGATGTACGCCAGCGAGTAGGAGTCGTTGCACTGTCCGGCGTCTATGACTCGGGGGATACCGCCGATGTCGCCCAGGTCCAGCATGTTGTACTTGTATTTGGCGCAGCCGGCGGTGAGGATAACGGCGTCTTTGGGCAGTGCTTTGGCGACTTCGGTGTAGTACTCGCGGTACGGGTGGCGCCCGTCGCAGCCTGCCATGACGATGAACCGCTTGATCGCGCCGGACTTGACCGCGTTGAGAATGGCGCCGGCGGCGCTCATGAGGGTGTTGCGCGCGTAGCCGATGGGGATGGTTTTGCCCGGGCGGGGTTGCAGCGACCCCAGCGAGAGCGCCATGGTGATCAGCGGTGAGAAATCCTTCTGTTTGCCGGGAACGCGCGGCGCGATTTTTTTGACCCCCGGCCAGCCGACGTGCCCGGTGACGAACAACCGGTCTCTGTAGGAATCCACCGGACGGACCAGGCAATTGGTGGTCATGAGAATGGGGCCGCCGAAATCGGGGAATTCCTTTGCCTGGTTGAACCACGCCGTACCGTAGTTACCAACCAGGTGCTTGTACCGCTTAAGACCTGGGTACGCATTGGCGGGGAGCATTTCTCCGTGCGTGTAGATGTTGATGCCTGTGCCCTCCGTCTGCTGCAGCAGTTCCTCCAGGTCAACCAGATCGTGACCGCTGATGAGGATGCCCGGTCCCGCCTTGACGCCGGTGTACACCATAGTCGGTTCGGGATGGCCGAAACGTTCGGTGTTGGCGGCGTCCAGCAGCGCCATGGCTTCCACCGCATACTTGCCCGCCACGAGCACCAGGTCCAGCAGCTCGCGCCCTGAGATGTCTTTGCGCAGCGTGGCCGCGAGACCCTGCTGAATGAAGTGCAGGATGTTGTCGTTGGTTTTGCCGGCGAGATACGCATGGTCGGTGTAGGCGGCGATACCTTTCAAGCCGTAAATCAGCAGGGCTTTGAGCGAGCGGATGTCTTCATTCGGTTCCGCCAGGAACCCCGCCTCGGGCGCTTTTGCCAGGAACGCCGTTTTGCCGGTGGCGGTCCACACCGCGGCGTCGGGCAGGTCGGCGGGCATGCGCGGGCACAGCAGGCGCACCCGGGCGCGCAGCGCTAACGCGTGGGCGATCATCGCGCTGATGTCGTCCGGGTCGAAGTTGACGTTGGTGACGGTTGCGAACAGCGCCTCGGGCACGAACCGGTCCGCTTCCGGGTCGCTCTTCCCGTGCGTGCGCGCCTCGATCGCCCAGAAGGATATGCCTTTCAGGACATGGATGAGGACGTCCTGGAGGTTGGCGGTTTCGTCGGTCTTTCCGCAGACACCCCGCACGGTGCAGCCTTTGTTGCCCGCGGTTTCCTGGCATTGGTAGCAGAACATGCTCATGGTGTTATCCTCCGTGAAATGGTTTAGCGTTCTGTGCGTTGTTTGGTACGTGGTTCGATGGTCCGACGTCGCGGGTGCGCGGGCGCGCCCGCCGCAGCCAGCTGGTCGAAGGTCGTCGTGTCCACCATTCGCGCGATGTCGCGCTGGATGCGCAGCCACAGCGGTCTGAGTGGGCAGGATGCCGCGTCTGGGCAGACTGCGTTGCCGCGCTCGCTGAGACAGTAGATGCCGGAACGGGCTCCTTCCACCGCGCGCACGACGTCCCCGACGCTGATGCGCGCCGGCGGCCGCGCCAGCGCGACGCCTCCGTCGGGGCCGCGACGCGCCCGCAGGATGCCCGCGCGGGCCAGCAGCCGCGCCGTCTGCTGCAGGAACTTGAACGGCATGCGACGCCGACGCGCGATGTCGCGGATCTTGATGTTCGCACCCGCAGGCCGGGCGGCGAGGTCCAGCACCAGCTTCAGTGCGTACTCACCCCGGACGGTTACTTTCACGGCGTTCCCTCCGCGCGTCCCACAATGTATACAGACATAGTATACAATATCCGCGCGCGCTTGTCAAGGCCCGGGGTGCGATGTTGTGTGGGAAGGGCGGTATTTTGTATTTAGTATAGGTACGTAATAGGTACGTACCACAGACGGTGCGCCGGTCACCGCGCACGATTGCAGCTGTCCGCGCCCGCGCGGGCGCGGCGGGAGGTGCGGTATGAGGCTGAGTCCGCTGCAGGTGTTGTCGTCGGATGAAATCGCCGCGATACACGCCGCCACGCTGGACATTCTGGAGGACACCGGCGTGGTCGTGCACGACCGCGGGCTGCGCGAGCGGCTGCGGGAACGGGGTGCGGCGACGGCGGACGGGAGCCCGTGCGTGCGGTTTCCGCGGGCGCTCGTGGAGGACATGATCGCCCGGACGCCGCCCTCGTTTGAGGTGTGCGACCGGGACGGGGAGCCGGCGTTCGTGCTGGGAGACGGGACGCCACGCGTCGCCGCGGGGCACAACGCGGTGTTCTGGCTGGATGGCGACACCGGAGAGACGCGGCCGTCGCGCGTTGCAGACGTGGAACTGTTCGCCCGCCTCTGTCAGCAGCTGCCGGCGATTGACATGCTGGGGATTCCGGTGATGCCGCAGGATGTCCCGGTGCCGACCAATTCGCTGGTGCACGGGGTCGCCGCGTGTGTGTCCCGCTGCAGCAAGCCGATATACTTTTCCACTGACAATCCGGAGGTCAG
>Ga0308414_1001276_pt1 | contig 16394 bp, 10 predicted proteins | sample HotsprSampleOS50_FD_205667 | JGI IMG/M metagenome (GOLD analysis project Ga0308414, IMG submission 205667) | Hot spring phototrophic mat microbial communities from Octopus Spring, Yellowstone National Park, Wyoming, United States - 20090730_OS50 ... | reverse complement strand
GCGCGGGCGGTGGCCAACCGAACGGGGGTGCACCCGGCACGGATGCGGGCACGCCGGAGCCGTGCCCTACTCTATGCCGCACGCGAGAAGCGGGCGAGCGGGAGCGCGTCCCGCCGGGGCGCGGGCGCTTTCGTTCCACGCTCCTTTCTTGCGATTGCACTGCAACAACCAGCATTGGAAGGGTTGGCCTCCTGATCGTGGAAGAACAGAGCGTGTCCGGGTACCCCAGAGCCATGCCCTGCTGAGCAGCGCTGAAGAGAACACAGGGCAGGACTCTGATCGCGGGTGCGATGCGGGCTTCAAAATACACATTACGAGCGGTCTGATATCCTTTTCACAAGGGCGCAAACCTCTGGCTCAGGGGGGCGATGCGAGAGCGTTGCACCCCTGAGCCATGAAGCATGTTGAGACCGATTATGCACACCTGTCTGACATAAAGATTACGACCGGGACTCTCCCGTTGTTGCTGGAGTCCTCCACCCCGGAGCGCCCTCAGTATTCGCCAGCAGCTTCTCTACCTGGTATTCGGATCGTGACTCGGCTTGTTGTAATTTCTGAAGAGTGTCGTAGCGCTCATCGATCTCCGTCACTATCTCGGACACAGACCGATCCGGGTTCAGCATACTATCTACCACAGCCACGAGCAACAACCACCAGAGCCACTCGTCAAAAGCCTCCTTGTTGAACCATAACACATTATTGTAGCGATTGACCTGGAGGAACTGGCGTACGACCTGATCGCGCAGTCCAAGCGTCAATAGTTCAAAAGCGCGCCGGTTCTGTGCCGTGGGGGTATCAAACCAGCGTTGCTGATCGATCAGAATTTGAATAATCCCGATAGCACGCCAGGCCTGGTGTTCGTCAATGCCCAACCCCTGCAACGCGCTGGCAATGATGCGGTTAAGCAGCCACTCATCCATCCAGCTATGGCTCTGCTGCGCCACATCCTGATCGCTGAGAATCCCGCCGAGTGTATGAACAAACAACCAGCCAAACATCGTGCTCCATACCAACGGCTCATCAGTCAGGCGAGCTTGCAGTTGCTCCATCATTGCCTTGAAGCTGGCGGTGTGCTGGTCACCCAGACGATGCGGCAGTGTTGGGAGACGTACCATGACCTCCAGCTTCTGGCGAATATCCAGGGCAATCGCTGCATCATCGCCCGCGCCATTCGTAAAGGTCTTTATTTCGCGTAACAGGTGCCGCACCTTTGCATCGACGTCATCCACGAGCACACGATCGAGTGTCTCTTCCATGCTGGTGACGCGAGCGTTGATCAGCGATTGGAACACGTCGGCATTGACCAGAGCACGGAACGGCTGGCGCACGACCCCCAGTATCATCTCCTTCATCTCGTCCTCAACACTGGGCACGCCGCGTCCCTGCAGATGAGTCATGATATGATAGTAGTGGCTCCACTCATTATCACGTACCTCGCGGAAGTCCATAAACACGTGATGCTGATAGGCCTGGAGTTCGACATACAGACCTTGATCATAGATCTCCTTGCTGTTACGAATGAACTCCATCCCCGTTATGGTATCCCGAAAAATGGTGTAATATGCACCGTCGTTGTGCAGGCCTAAGCCTTCACCCAGAATGCGCTGGGTCAACTGCCGTTCACCATTCTCCATCTTTTTCGAATATGCCACCGACGTCTTGATCCATCCCCTCGCCGTAGCAAATTTGTTATGAAACACAAACAACGCCCGTTCATTCCCATGACTATTCGAGTAGGCAAACACATCTTCATTGACATAACCTTCGGGAGCAAAACAGTCATACAGCAAAAAATCATGGACCTGAGCAAATACATAACGGCGATGGAGCAGCGGGAAGATCACCCGCTCATGATGCTGTATCAGCCCGATATCGGGCTGTTCGTCCCAATAGGCACGGCGATACTCCATGCCATACTTTTCGGTATAGCCTTCGACCTGACCGTGCCCAAACATAGGCAGGCCAGGCAGTGTTACCATCATTGCGCAAATGCCGAAATACTTGTCGCCTTTGCCAAATTGATCGACAGCGGTACGTTCGTCAGGATTGTTCATAAAGTTGACAAAGCGCTTCATTACTTCCGGGTCAAATTCAAGCGTATTCTTCATCACCGAGCGATATTTGGCATTGTCTTCATCGCGCAGCATATTCATAAAAGCACTATTGTAGACGCGGTGCATGCCCAGGGTACGCACAAAGTAGCCTTCCATCAGCCAGAACGCCTCGGCCAGCAACAGCGTATCAGGGGCCTCAACTGCGACACGATCCACCACCTCGCGCCAGAACTCGACCGGCATGGCCGCATCAAACTGCTCTTTCGTGAGGCCATGATCGGAGCGGGAAGGAATATCGCCCCCTGTGCCCGGCTGCGGAAACCACAGACGCTGATAGTGACGTTTGGCAAGCGTCATAGCGGCATCGAAGCGAATGATCGGGGTTTTACGCGCCACGTGCAGAATGGTCTGGATCACCGCCTCACGCACCTCCGGGTTTAAAAAGTTCAGCTGGGCGGTATCGTTCCAGGGCATACTCGTGCCGTCATTACCGTGGTACATATATCGGGTACTCCCCGTCCAGTGATCGACCCGCTTGAACACCACGGCGGCATCGGTACGGTTGTAGTAATGATCCTCTAGATAAATCCCTACCCGACTGTCCCAGGAGAGATCTGGCCCATTAAAACTATAGGCCGGAAATGGGCTGTAATCCAGGGAAATAAACCAGTCAGGATGCTCTATCACCCAGCGCGAGTCAATGCCCATATGGTTGGGCACCATATCGCTCGCCAGGCGGATGCCGCGCCGCCAGGCGCGTTGTTTCAGGTTTTCAAAGGCTTCTTCACCACCCAGACGGTCGGAAATGCTGTATTCAAAGAGCGAATAGGCCGAGGCCTCGGCTTCGGGGTTGCCACACATCTGCTTAATCCGTTGCGAGGCCGGGCTACGCTTCCAGATCCCAATCAGCCAGAGGCCGGTAAAGCCCCAACGAGCCAGCGTATCCAACTCCTCGTCGGGTACCTCATCCATACGGGTCAATAGACGTTGGTACTTCTTCGAGAGTTGATCCAGCCAGACATAGATGTTCTTGGCGATCATCACGACCCGCGGCATCCAGTCCAGGTCAGAACTGAAGCGCTCGTATTCGACATCGAGGGCCGAGTAGTCATAGACCAGCGATGGCCCTGGCCCTAACCCGCCTTTCCCCAGGAAGATTCTGGCATCTTCGCGGATGAAGTCCAGGCTACTGAGGAGGCGGAACAAAAAGTCACCCAGGAAACTGCCCCAGTGTTGAATGATATACTCAAGTTGATCAAAAAGCGAATGTGGATGGGCGATGGCTGGCGCTCGCAGCATATCGATGAGATTCTGGTCATAGGGGCCAAAGCGCGGCTGGGTTTCAAAGAAGTCGCGCATACTGGCCATAACTTGGGGGTAGACCGTATTGGCATCCAGCCGGGTATCATCAAACAATTCCATATAGGGCGCAAAGGCAGGATTCATATTCGCCAGCCAGAGCATTAACAACTCTTCCTTCTGAATATGGCGATGGGGCACCCCATCGGTCTCGCCCGCCATATAGACTTCCAGGTTCACCTCGCCACGATAGACCCGGAGCGGCGGAAACTCATCGGCGAAGGTATAGAGCGCGGTATCAATTGCCTCTTTGCCGAACCGTTCATCCATCCAATCCAACGCCTGTTTCATCACCGTGGGGTTGCGTTCACGACGGTACAGGAACAGCACGTAGTGGAGGATTTCATCGATCAACCCCATCGCGTTGATATGGCTGGCCTGCACAGCACGTTCGGGGTCGTTGATACTATCCCGTTTATCGTTCATCTTCTGGGCGAAAAGACGGGCAGCATGAAAGTTCGCAAAAATGACATTACCGCTCAACGAAAATAGCGCAAGATCAAACGCATACTGGTCACGTGCCTGACGTGAAACATGAAACTCCATCTGAACCACATTGTTGCCTTCTGCTCTCTGCACTGGGCCCTCCCAACTCCATCTCCATACAATAGGACGCTCTGGCGGACAGACTAGCCATACTATGCTATTCGCCCGTGATAATGTACCATAAGCGGACAAATCGGCAATGATCGACCAGGGGATCAAACCGTACGAAGTGCAGGCATAACGCCGAACGTTCTATAGGCGGAACGTTTCAGATTATCCCATAGCACACGCGACAGAACGATGTCTGAACAACATGCTCATTATAACAGGACTTATGCTGTTGCTCCACAATGTATCAGGCGAACAAAAATTCTAACACGATTCTAATTTACATAACCAGAAATCCTGCTATAATGGCTCTATCCTCAGCGGATCAGAGTGGCCCGTGCTGAACGGCCTCATCATCTCCGCTCGTGGTGCCTCCGGCTAGAAAGAGGAGGCTCACGATGGCGGTTGTTTCTCGACCTTTCAAGCCTGATCGTGCGCCTGATCGCCCGCGGCGCATGTTCAGGTTCATGCCGCTACTGACAGCGGTAACGTATGTGCTGGCGTTGCTGGCAATAGTGGTACTCGCACAGCGGGCGATGACCTGGGGGCAGCGCTGGCTCGATGATGTGCGTTACGGGTTTCCACGGAGCGCACGCATCAGCGGCATCGTTGCCCCTGGCGACGTGGACGGTTTGCCCACACAGATTATTGCGTTGAATATGTATGGTCAGGTCAGCATTCTGGTGCTGCCTGGCAGTGATGCCACGCAAGTCCAGGTGCTGGAAGGGCCATATCTGTTTGGCCGCGACGGGGCTTATGCGGTGGCTCGGCCCACATTGTATGACGTTAATGGGAACGGACAGGCTGACCTGCTCGTGACTATTCGCGGTGAGGCGATTGTGTATCTGAATGATAATGGAACATTGCGACTGATGACACCGGAGGAGCGAGCAGAACTGGTGGGATCAGGGCGCGGAGCGTTACCTCTGATAGAGTGAGGATACAGCCAGGGAAAGGAGGGTGATTCGTTAGTATACCCGCTTGTCTCTGGCTGTTTGCCTCCTGGTTATGTACGGGCAGTGTCCGTGGCGGGTTGCTCGGCCCAGGTGGGTATCACGCACAGAAAGCCGAGTGGCTGATCACCCAGGGTTTCAAACTGATGCACCTCGTGCGGTGCCACGAACACGGCATCGCCCACGCCGATCTCCGTCCACGCTTCGCCCAGCAACACCCGCCCACGTCCCTGAACCACCACCACGCCATGCGGATGAGCATGCTGATCCAGCGCCGAGTGCCCACCCGCCGGCAACGTAAAATAGCGGATAATAAAATCCTGCGCTCCTTCGGCCGGGCCAACCAGCACACGCTTGATCGCCCCTGCCGTAGCCGCGCCCTGCGCCCCACTGACATAGGCTACGGGCGGTACGGTGGCATAGTCCCATGTTGCAGCATCGGCGCTGGCAATCTGATGATGAACGATCCCCATCGCTGTGTTCTCCTGATTTAAATATTTCGCTATCTGAAGCTGTGATTGCACCATCAACTATTTATTTTGACCTGGTACAATAGTGATTGTATCATACCTATCATACTGAAGACTATTCAGACACTCGACGGGAGAAATGATGATGACCCGATCAAAATGGGCGGCACGTATGCCGTTTGGCCCACTCCGAATCTTCGCTACAGGCGTAGCAATGGGCGTTGCCGACGTTATCCCCGGTGTTTCCGGCGGCACGATGGCTTTTATTCTGGGTATCTATGCGTATTTATTGAATGCGATCAAGTCCTTCAATCTTGATGTGGCCAGGCTGCTGCTTCAATTCAAGTTGAAGGCCGCGCTCGATCAGGTGCCCTGGCAATTCCTGCTGGTCTTGCTGGCCGGGATTGGTTCGGCGGTCTTTACTCTGGCGCATGTGGTAAGCTGGCTGCTGGTACATCAGACAATCTTGCTCTTTGCCTTTTTCTTCGGGCTGATTCTGGCTTCTATTCTGGCAATCGGTGCCACGGTGCGCTGGTCTGTCAGCACAATAGTCGCGCTTATTGTCGGGACGGTGGTGGCCTACCTGATTGTGGGTCTGGTGCCGCTGGATATGCCCCATGACCCGTTGACGTTGTTGTTGAGCGGTATGGTGGCGATTATGGCAATGATCCTGCCGGGAATCTCTGGCTCGTTTATTCTGCTCATTCTGGGGCAGTATGAGTTTGCGCTGAACGCGGTCAAGACGCTCGATATCGTGTCCATTATGGCGCTCGGCACCGGCGCGATGATTGGGATTATGGGTTTTGCCCGCGTGTTGAGCTGGTTGCTCAGGCATTATCACCAGGCAACAGTGGCGATGCTGGTGGGTTTTATGATCGGCTCGTTGCGCAAGATCTGGCCCTGGAAGGAAACTGTCAGGACAATGATTGATCGGCATGGTGTGGAAGTCCCGCTTTTGCAACACAACGTGTTGCCAGATTTGAGCTCGCCGGAGTTTTTTGCAGCGCTGGCGCTGTGTCTGCTCGGCTTCTTGATCGTCACGTTGATCGATCACGTGCAATCGAAGTCCAATCCGCTCTTTCGGCTCGTGCGCCGCAATCGCCGCGAAGCTGATGTGGTGGCCGCTGATTAATGCCGGTCTGACCTGGTCGGGTGGGATACAGACATGGTCGACTGGTGCCGGGCGAGCGCCGGCTATGCCCCACACGACTATCATGTCCATAACATGGCAGTCAATGCGCGGCATAGCCCGGCAACGACCACGCCATGATCGTCGGGGCACCGCTGGTGGGTGGCCGCATGAATACGCATTATCCGCATTGGTAGTCGCGGCAGATCAATTCTGCACTGCCCCGCAATGGTTGGTATTGCCGCATCGCTGCATCGTGTATCAATGCTTTTCGCTGTGGGCAACCCTTGTGGTCGCTGCAAGGATCATGCTTGCATGCATGGCCACATCATGGAAGGCGGTGCCCGCGTTGTGGAGCACTGCCCCGCATCGCCCGGCAACACCCGGCCATGATCGTCGGGGCACCGCTGGTGGGTGGCCGCGTTGTCCCGCAACGTTCACAATGCTGCGCATTGCTGTGCATTGCTCTGTAGTGGAGGAATGTCTGGCAAAGTATACCAGGATATCTGCGAAGCGGGTTGTCCATCAGTCTCAAGAGTACCGGCGTTATACTTATTCCTTTTGTGTCAATTATGCTTTTTATCCAATTTTCCGTCGGTATTTTGTGGACAGTAGAATGGGTACTGATTGTGCTGGTCGTTGGATTGGTCGGACTGCTCGGTAGTATTCTGTTCACCACGTTGATCTATGTACTGATTAATGCCTTGATCGATGGACTGCAGGTTCAGCCCGTTGATTCTCTGGTGCATCCTAATCAGGGTATTCATCGTTCGCTGACAAACGGGTTGCTCGGTTGGTGTGTTTATGGGCTGATATGTGTGCTGATCGGATTGGGTATCGGTTTGATGTCTGATTTGATGGCCGGTTTGACAGGAGGATTAGCTGTCGGATTCGGTTTTGGATTTCGGTATGGCTGGTGGGCAGTCATCCAGCACTACCTTCTGCGTCTGTGCCTCTGGCGTCAGGGCAGTATGCCCCTGAACTATGTGCGGTGGCTGAATACTGTCTGTAATCTATTGCTCCTGCAGCGCGCTGGAAACCAGTATGAATTTCGGCACGCACTGTTGCGTGATTATCTGGCACATCAGACATGCAGCGATGGGGTAGCGCTCTCTACCCCACCACATACTGCAGAATGAAAATACTTTGCTACCTATACCCGGCGGTGATGCAACGAGTGTTCGTACCTCTCCAGCTCCCTGCCACCCATTGACATCTATGGTAAAATATTTGTAAAATGACCCTCTGTGATCGGATGGATAAACAGCTATCCGGTCACTGGCGGATTATAGGGCGAAATCTGCTCTGCCTGCCCCTTAACTCCAACGAGTGGCAGAGACAGCAACGACGGCACACGGTTGTTCATCCTGGGTGTCCATGCACAAGGTGCGCTATGCCTATCGCTCTTGACTCTGGTGTTCTACACGTCACGCCTGTTGGTTCGCATTGGACGCTCCCCATGCGGAACGTGTTCCGGTCTGCCTGTTCCCCTTTGTTAGATCAGCTATATACAGATACCTATGTCTCTTTCGGGTATACCCAGGCCGTGTGTTGCCTGCATCCTGGCCGAGTACTGCTGTATTGCGCAGTGAGTGGGTGCGCGAGTATGGTTCTCGCATTACGGATATGCGGATCTGTACCGAAAAAAAAACGGTCGGGATGGTACCAATGAATAAAATAGTCTGGGTGGCTGATCAGGTGAAGGCTCTGCGGGTGAAGCGTGATAGGCCAGGTATGCTTCGAAGTTGTGCCCGATGGCATCTTTTCTTCATAAGTAGCATGCGTCGTCGCATCTTCGTATACGGCACAGCCTGCGATTGTACTGTATCTTTTGGGGTAACTACGTCTTTGTGGTGCAACAAAATCGTCTATTTGACTATCTAACATGCATGGTTCTGCCTATGGGCATGGTTGTGCGGCAGCAGTGCCGGTTGGATGATATAATAGAGAGGGAACGTATGCATCTCGGGGTTGACTTTGGCACAACCTACACGAAGATCGCCTTTTTTGATCCGCAGGGCGACCGCTTAGAGCAGTTTGTCTATCCGCCACCACCGGGGGAGAAACCGTATGTTCCGACTGCGGTGGCCTATAGCACCTATCAGGGTCAATCGATCATCTCGATCGGCGAGGCGGCGCGTCATGATGGGCTTAATATCCCGGATACCGTCTTCTGCGAGAACGTAAAAATGCTCCTTCCATTGAAGACGCCAGAGGAATGGCAGCGTCACGGCTGGACAACGCCGCGCACGCCGTATGAGGTGACACACGATTACTTCCGGCACTTGCTGCGTGAGAGCGAAGGGAGTTTCGAGCGTCGCCATGGGCCAATCACCAGCATGGTCGTGTCGGTACCGGAACTCTGGCAGCGACAGACGAATGTAGGGGCCGAAACGCTACGCCAGATTCTGGTTGATGACCTTCAGTTGCCGGTAGACCATTTACAGAGCGAACCGGTTTGTGCTGCGGCCTACTATATCTGGCACACACGGCCCGATCTCACGCAACCGTTGCATTTGCTCGTCTGTGATATGGGGGGCGGTACCTTCGATATGGTGCTGTGCCGCGTCCAACGTTCAGCCGGCGGCTATAAAATCCAGGTGCTGGACTTTGATGGCCTGGGGCAGTCTGGGTTGGGCAGCGCCGGGGTCGCCTTTGATCAGCGCGTTGTGACGACGGCCTATCAGAACCTCGGCCACACCCCAGATCCGCACGACGTCGATTTTATCGAAGTTGTACGGGCATTTGAGGAGGTTAAACTGCAGAAACATAACGAAGCCAGCCGTCTGTTTGCGCTGTGCCGTAGCTCCGCAGATCATGCCCGCGATCTGGCGGATACTGAACTCTATCAGTGGAAGCGCAAATATAAGGTTACGATTGAGCAGGTGCGCGAATGCTTTGCACCCATCCGCGCCGGCATCACGCAGGTGCTGGACAAACTGCTGGCACGGGCGCAAGCGCGGCAGTGGACGGTCGAGCGGGTGGCGCTCGTTGGCGGCTTCAGCCAGTTCCCGCTGGTCGAGCAAACCATCCTGGATCATCCTGGTCTTCAGGCCGGGCACGGTCAGCGCGATAGCTCGCTTACGCTTAATAGCGACGAACGTTTTTATGCCGTGGCACGCGGGGCAGCCTTGATTGCCCATGGGTATATCCAGATCGAGGAATACTATCCGCATACCCTTGAACTTCTGGTGCATCGTACCCACCCCACCTTGCTCCAGGTTGCCTTGCCCATTGTTGAAGCTGGCCGGGCGCTGGCCGGGCGTCTCGACCCCTACTATGCCCAGCAAGATGGGCAGAAGGTGGTTGTTACCGTCCCCGAATCGGCAGAGGCATGTGGTCGTTTACCGGTACAGTTGCGGTTGATGGGGAAAGGGGAACCGCTTATCCTGGAGACACCGGAGACCGAGTTTCCACCGCCCGGACGCTATCACGTCGGGGTGGTGATTGATCGCTCCAATCTGGGGACGCTGGTGTTCGATCCGATCGAGGATAGTGCCCGCCGCCGCTATCCACTGGGCAATATTAGCCCATCACTGCTGATTGAGGAGGCATAATGGGAGAGTCGCCGCGCACCGCACTGGCAGACCTGCTTACGGATACCACATCTGAAGAATGGCAACTGGCGGTACAGGTGTTACAAAAGACGTTGATCTGGTGTACAACTGTAACGAATTCAACAATCATGGACGATCGGGTTACGGCATTAGATTTCATGGTCAGGGTGAAGGCGGCGCTCAACGATGGGCGTGCTTGGCTGGATGCGCTGGATGGCCTGATCAAGCAGGCCATGCCCGGCCCAACCCTGAAGACCGAACTGGAGGAACGACGTGCGGCGCTTGCGACCGGTATGTGCCAGTTGGACGAACTCGGCGCATACGTTGCCGAATTGGGGCAGGCCGAAGCCGCACTGCGCCAGCAGGTCGCGGATCGTGCGCAACTGGAAGCGCAACGTGTCCAGCTTGAAGCGCGATTGGCTGAATTGCAGCGCCTGGCGCAACTGGCGCAGTCCGTCGAGGCGCTGCGTACCCAGGTTGAGACGGTAGAACGCCAGCGTTCCGCTGCCGAACACGCGGCGGAAGAGCTGGAAGGACGCCTGGCGCAGGGGACGCAGCAGTTGATCACCCTGACCGCATCGCAGCTAACGCACGTGCAGGAGCAGGTGCGTACCATGCTGGAGCATGCCGATCGGCAACAGGCGGAACTCAAACAGACGCTTGCGAACTGGCAGGCGGCAGCAGCACGCTACCAGGAACTGGAGGCTGAGATAACCGCCCACCGTGAGGTGCTACGCCTGTATCATGCCGCCGATCAAGCGGTGGCCGATGCGCTGGGCGATCTGCCCGATGTGCATTCAGCCCAGGAATTGCTCCAGCGCGTCCGGCGCTTCCTGGAACAGGCAGACGAGATTCTGGCCCGGGTGCTGGAAGCACGTGCCCGTGCTGAAGAGGTGCAAAAGTTCTACGTTGCGGGAGGAGTGCAATGATGCCGCCGCCAGGCGATCCATGGCGCACGGGCGGGTGGCCGCTGTTGAATATCGCCGCCACCTGCACGGCTACCCACGCCCTGGGGCCAGGCGTGCGGGCCGTCGTGTGGGTGCAGGGATGCCCGCACGCTTGTCCGGGCTGCCTGGCACCCGATTGGATTCCCATGCGTCCGGCACGTTGTGTGGCCTCGGAAGACCTCGTGACGGAGGTGCTGGCGCATCCCCAGGTTACGGGGCTGACCTTCTCCGGGGGCGAGCCGATGATGCAGGCGGTCGGGTTGGCCCGGCTGATCCGTCTGGCACGCCAGCAGCGACCGCTCTCGCTGATCTGTTTCAGCGGGTTTACGCTGGCCCAACTGCGATCCGACCCACCCGGCCCCGGCGTAGCGGATTTGCTGGGCGAAACAGATGTTTTGATTGATGGTCGGTATATCGCGGCCCAGAATGATAATCGGGGCTTGCGCGGTAGCCGTAATCAGCATATTCACTATCTGACTGACCGGCTTGCCGCGTTCAACTTTGCCGCCGAGCCGCGCCAGGTTGAAATTCAGGTTGGCAATGGACATGCATTACTGGTAGGGGTGCCACCGCACGGGGTGGTCCCCCTGGTTGAGCAGGCGATTGAGCGGACGCGGGCGCGGCTGTTGGCACAAGTGCCTGACAACGACACTGATTGATAATCCACAACCGGAAAGGAACGATAGCGATGAGTGGACGCAAACAAATAACGGTTGATAGCGCGGACTACCGACGCTTACAGATGGCGGAGGGGCAGTTACGTTCGATGCAGCAGAATCTGCCGGAGGTGCTGAACCGCTTGATGCGCGATAACGAGGCCGAACTGCGGCGACGCCTGGAGCCGCTAGAACAGCGGCAACGCGAGTATCAGCAGACCACACAACGTATGCGCGACGAGGTCAGGCAGGTTGAGTCGCACATGGCCCAACGCCTGGAAGAGCAGCAGCGGAGGCTGCGCCAGCATATCGCTGAGACGGCCCAGCGGCTCCAGCGTGAAGTTGAGACGGCCCGCCAGGAGACGGAGCGGATGGTCAGCGATGAACGTGAGGCACGGATACGGCATGTCCAGACGGTCGCCGATCAGGTTCGCCACGAAACCCGCGACTTGCTGGCACAACAGGCCGATCAGTTGACCCAACTGATTGATCAGGAGCGCCAGACCCGCGAGACGCAGATCCATGCCATCCACCGGCGCCTGGAGGCCGAACAGCACCACAAAGATACGCTGGCCCGTTCGTGGATTGAGACGGCGCAGATCCTGCACGACTTTATCGACAGCCACTATGCGCATCAGCGGTTTGCGCCCGACCAGTTGGCCCGCCTGGCGCGGATGATCGCGCAAGCTGAATCCAATCTGGCCCAGGGCGTGGCCGAGGCAGCCGTGACGATGGCCCAGCAAGCCTATGGCAGCCTTTCCGATCTGCGGCTGGAACTGGAGCGCCTGGAGCGCGAGTGGCAGGTGTGGCAGGTCCGTAGCCTCGAAGCAGCCCGCGAGATCCTGGCGCTGGCGCAGCGCAACCGTACCTGCTCGGCGCTGGATCTGCAAGGCAACCAGCTCGACATCATGATCGAAGTCGATTACTGGACGGCAGGCCAGCTCAGTATGCTGGAAGCGGAGCTTGGCCAGGTGATTGCGCAGATTGCAGATGCAACGACGCCGTTAACCACCAGCGAGTTACGCCAGATTGCCGAAGCAACGCTTCCCGCGCTGCACGAGCGGCTGGAGCAGACGATTGCGCAGGCCCGCGATGCGGTCATCAGTTCCCAGTTGCGCACCAATATTGCGGATGCGGTTGTTCAGACCTTTGAAGAGCAGGGCTTTCAGTTGCAGGACGATACCTATGAGGGCGAGGATCAGCGGCATGGTTTTGTGGCCCAGGTAGCCCATCTGGACGGGAGCAAAGTAACGGTGGTGGTCACACCTGATGGCACCGGACAGAATACCCTGAGCATTAACTCGTATGATGCCCAACAGCGTGCCGAGGATGAACTTCGGGCCCGTGCCGAAGCGATTGCCCGGGCGCTTGAGCAGCGTGGCCTTCAGGCGGGAGCGATCACGCGTGTGGGTGACCAGCCAGATCCGGCGTATGCGCGGATCGAAGAGGTGCGTGAGCGCCAGCCGGTGCAGCAACCGGCCAGGAGGACGCGATGACCGTTGAACGCCTCATCCATACCTTGCGTTTTGATCAGGGGGATCGCTTCTTCGTCCTGTATGGCCCCGGCGTGAATGATCGGTTTATTGCAGAGGACTATAGCGAGTGTGACATTGAACAGGCTCTGCACCGATTCCTGCACCAGCAGGGCTTTCGCCGCATTGTCTTTTTTACTACGCATAGTGGTGGGGTCTACTGCCTCGACCGCGAGTCGCAACAGACCTGCCTGCCGAAACCGGAACGAGCCGCATCAGGCCAGGGCATCCCGACGATGCACCGGGTGCGTACAAGCGGGCCGTTGGGTCGCCAGAACCTGCTGGCGGCCACGTTGCCCTCACCGGCCTCGGCACGGCCGGCGGTCGGGCGGGGGATGAGTGATGTGCATGCGGTTGCCCTGCTCGACACGTTGATGCGCCAGCCCGATCCGCGCACGGCCGTCGTCATCATGCAAGCTGAAACCACCTTGCGCTTCTTTGCGCAACAGCCGCTGCTGGCCGGGCGGGTTGGTGGATGGGCGCGCCTGCCATCGCGGAACCGGAATGTCTGCTGCTTCGTGTTTAGCAGCGCAACCTATGCCGACCTGCATGCTGCGGTTGAGCATCTGCCGTTCCCCGAACTGCGGGCCTGCGTACAGCATCAGCGAGAGGGGCGTCAGAGCTACAGTAGTGTGCGCCTGGGTGGGCCTGATGTTGCCGAGATCAACCGCCTGATCGATCTGGTACGTCTACAGGATGGTGTGCAGGTGGCCTGGACGGAGCGGGCGCGGCTTGCCACCTGGATGGCGGCAGAGGAGGTCAGTGGGCAGCAATGGCTCAGTCGCCTGCGCACTACCGGTCAACTCGATCAAGCCACCGCCCGTGCCCAGCACTGGTTCCAGGCCTCGGCCATGACCGAGGGCAGCCCCTGGGAACGCCTGCACGCGCTCACCGGGCTCCAGGTGGTCAAGGAGCGCATCAAGGCGTTGAGTGCGCTGATGGCGGACGCAGCCGAGCGGCGGCAGCACGGGCTGATCCAGCAGAGCGAGCCGCCTACCTTGCATCTGGTCTTTACCGGCAATCCCGGCACCGGCAAGACCACGGTCGCGCGGCTGATGGGTGAGATCTACCGCGATCTGGGGCTGCTGCGCCGGGGCCATGTGGTGGAAGTGCCGACGGCCGCCGATCTGGTGGCTGAGCATGTTGGTGGCACGGCGATCAAAACCAATGAGATCATTGATCGTGCCCTGGATGGGGTTCTGTTCATTGATGAAGCCTATCAATTGACCGACTCAGCCCGGGGGAATTTTGGGCGGGAAGCGGTGGACACGCTGCTGACGCGCATGGAAAATGAGCGCGAGCGGTTGATGGTGATTGTTGCCGGATATCCGAATGAGATGAAGCAATTTGTGGCCTCGAATCCGGGCCTGAGCAGCCGGTTTCCGGCCGAGAACCGCATCCACTTTCCGGATTACGATCCGGGCGAATTGATGCAGATTCTGCTACAGATGCTCCAGCACAAGGGTCTGCCGTGTCCGCCTGAGACCGAGGTGCGTCTAGGTGAAGTGGTTGCCGGCATGTATGCCACCCGTGATGAGCAGTTCGGTAATGCGCGGGTGATGCGCAATCTGGCGGATGGCCTAGAGCGCCGTCGCGCCAGTCGCCGTCGTGAGCACAACTTGCCGGTTGATACGCCGCTACTGCCCGTCGATCTGCCACCTGAGGCCCAGCGCTTTCTGGCGGCGCCCATCCCGGATCTTGAGCAGATCCTGGCGGAACTGAACGATCTGGTTGGTCTGGCTTCGGTGAAAGAATGGGTGCGCGGGCAGGTGGCGCTGTTGCGCTTCGAGCAGGCCCAGCGCCAGCGCGGGGTGACGACGGCGCCTCGCGCGTTGCACATGCTGTTCATCGGCAACCCCGGCACGGGCAAGACGACCGTCGCCCGGCTGATGGGCCGCATCTTTCGCTCGCTCGGGCTTTTGCGTAAGGGCCATGTGGTTGAGGTCAGTCGTAGCGACCTCGTGGCGGGCTATGTCGGTCAGACGGGGCCGAAGACGAAAGCCATCATCAAAGAGGCCCTCGATGGCGTCCTCTTTATTGATGAAGCCTATGCTCTGGCCCAGGGTGGGCCACAGGATTTTGGGCATGAAGCGATCACGGAGTTGAATCAAGCGATGGAAAACCAGCGTGATCGGCTGGTGGTGATTGCTGCGGGCTATCCCGGCGAGATGCGCCGGTTTGAGGAGAGCAACGCCGGCCTGACCAGTCGCTTTATGCGCGTGGAGTTTCCCGACTACGAACCCGACGAGTGGCTGATCATCCTGGAGCGGATGGCGAACGCCGAAGGGTGTGCGGTGACGCCCGAGGCGGCGGCGGCGGCGCGGAGCTATCTGCTGGCCCAACAGGTCGCCAATCCGCAGACCTTTGGCAATGCTCGTAGTGTGCGCTCGTTGTTTGAGACGATGAAGCAACGGATGGCCCAACGCCTCTCTGAGGCTAGCTCTTCATTTGACGACACCACACCCGTGCTGATCGCGGCCGATGTGCCGGGATGGGAACGGGGCGCCGGTTCACCGTCCGCAGCGATTCACCGTTGCTATCCGCTGCAACAATACTTGTCGGCGCCATCCGAGCCAGGCCGCGCCATATCCCTGGCCGAAGCCCAGGCCGCAACCGGGTATATCGTTGTCCAGACCCGTAACGGCGAGCAAGGCTCAGGCACCGGCTTTGTGGTGACGCCCCAGGGCCATATGCTGACCGCCTACCATGTGGTGGCCGAGGCCGCCCAGATCCAGGTGGCGCTCGACAGTAATGCCACCGCCTGGATCGATGCCGAGTTGGTGGGATGGCATGCTCAGGCCGATCTGGCCGTGCTGCGCCTGCCCGCAGGCACCTATCCCTGGGTGCCGCTGGCCCCCCCGGAGACGCAGTGCCAGCTTGGCGATCCAGTCAGGGTCTTGAGTTACCCGCTGGGTGAGCAACTTGGACGCGACATTACGCTGACGGATGGCACCGTGAGTGCGCTACGGCAGCAAGACGGTATCGCCATTATTCAGATCTCGGCGACCGTGACCCACGGCAGCAGCGGGGCACCGCTCTTCCGCCAGTCCGATATGCGGGTGATCGGCGTTGTCCATGGCGGCGTGCGCCAGGAGATTGCCTCTGGCTTGAATTTCGCGGTGCATGTCAACGAAGTCTATCGG
>Ga0308414_1001273_pt1 | contig 16411 bp, 18 predicted proteins | sample HotsprSampleOS50_FD_205667 | JGI IMG/M metagenome (GOLD analysis project Ga0308414, IMG submission 205667) | Hot spring phototrophic mat microbial communities from Octopus Spring, Yellowstone National Park, Wyoming, United States - 20090730_OS50 ... | reverse complement strand
AGATTAGGTAAAACCAAAACATCAAAAGCTTCCGGAGTATCAGCAAGTTTTGCAGAACCAATGTCAACAATCCAATGCTCGTTTTCTATGTCAGGATATTCTTTTGCAATCTCATCAAATATTTTATGGAATAATCCATCAGTTTGTTTCATAATGTTATCTTTTGTGAAGCAGGTAACTTTCTTTCTTCCGTATTGTCTTGCATATTCAAAAGCATATCTGATAATTTTTTCTGAGCCAGGACGGCTTATTAACTTAAGACATTGAACAACTTCATCTGTTTGTTGATGCTCTATTCCTGCATATAAATCTTCTTCATTTTCACGAATGATAACCGCATCCATTCCGGGATGCTTTGTTCTTACGAATGGATGTAAACTGATGCAAGGTCTTACATTAGCATACAAGCCAAGGAATTTTCTTGTGGTAACATTAAGACTTTTATAACCGCCACCTTGAGGAGTAGTTATTGGTGCTTTCAAAAAAACTTTGTTTCTTCGGATTATATCCCACGATTCTTTTGCAATACCTGCTGTGTTCCCGGCAAGATAAACTTTTTCGCCAACTTCAATTTCATCAATTTCAATCTGTGCACCGGCTGCTAAAATTATTTTTAATGTTGCGTCCATTATTTCCGGACCGATGCCATCGCCCTTTGCAACTGTGATTCTTTTCATTTTTAATTCCCTTTAGTTTTGTTAAGAAATTATTTTAACATCATAAATTTACTTCAAAAATTTGTTTTTGCGTACAGCATTCTGACTTTGATAAGCAGCTTTTTTAAGTCTATCCATAATTGCGATACCAATTCCTTTTTCCGGCACTGGCTCAGCAACAATTATTTCTACATCTGATTCTTCTAACTGATGCATCGCTCCGAATAAATTTGCTGCGGCTTCACTCAAATCTTGTCCTAAGGATCGTTCCGATTTGGGGGATAAATAAATTACTTTCTTAAATCCTTCCGTATCAGTTCCAGAAAAGGAAATTAATCCTGCTTTACTTCTATCAATTTTATTTTTGAGTTCTTCGTTTAGTATGTAAAATGGTTTATTGGGGCTGTAGTGTGATTTAATCATTCCGGGTGCTGAAATTACATCGTTCTTTCCTTCTGAGTAATAAGGTATTATTGATTCAATTTCTTCTTTGGTAATTACTCCGTGTCTTAGTATCTCAAATCCTTTTGCATTTAATCTAATTACAGTTGATTCGATTCCGACTTCCGTTTTACCACCATCTAAAATGAAATCTATTTTTGGAAAATACTTTTTTACGTGTTGAGCGGTAGTCGGGCTAATTTTACCAAACTTATTTGCACTCGGAGCGGCAATGGGACAACCTGATTTTTTAATCAGTTCAAGAGCTATGAAATTTTTAGGCATTCTGATTCCAACAGTTGAAAGTCCTGCGGTAACAATATCCGGAACAACAGTACTTTTAGGAACTACAATTGTTAATGGACCTGGCCAAAAAATTTCTGCAAGCTGATATATTCGATTGTCATCTGACGATGAAAGAAGTTTTATATCACTGAGATCAGCAATGTGAACGATTAATGGGTCAAATTTAGGTCTTCCTTTTAGCTCAAAAATTTTAGCAACCGCAATCGGATCAAGTGCATTAGCACCAAGTCCATATACAGTTTCTGTTGGGAAAGCAACAATTCCTCCATCTTTAATAATTTTAGCTGCACTGCTGATCTGGCTTAATTTCTTTTCATTTAAATTCAATTGGTTCATATAACAAAGTTATTATTAAACTTTTACTCATCAAACTTTTTTCTAATTCAGTTGGCAGAATTCTAAAGAGTTATTACAAAGTTTATAAAAGGAATAAATTGCTATTTGAAATGATTTGTTAAAAAATTATTTTAAATAAAAAAATAGGAGTTAATATGGAAGATCTTAAAAGCTTAATAAAAAACCGTGAAGTACACTCTGTTCAGCTTGGTACAAAAGTTTATGATGTTGTTAAATTTATGGCTGAAAAATCAGTTGGTATAGTTCCTGTTCTTGATGGAGATAAACTCGTTGGCGTATTTTCAGAAAGAGATTTAGTTAATAGAATCATAGCTGCTGATAAAGATGTAAAGCAAACTTCTGTTGATGAAGTAATGTCCACCAATTTAGTTATTGCGAAAATAAATGAATCTTCTGCAGAGGCACTTGCTAAGATGAAAGAAGCTAAAACAAGACATATCTTAGTAATTGATGGAGAAAAACTTATTGGAGTTTTATCTATGCGTGATTTACTTGAAGTTGATTTACTTCAGTGCAAAACTACTGTCGAAGTATTAAATAATTATATTTATTCGAAATAGATATAAAAGTGAATAAAACATCAGTGCTGACTAAAAAGTAATTTTTCTTTGAGCGGACTTTGTGGCTAAAACTTGCTTGCCACCAATTGCACGAATTTACATGAATTAAATCGAATAATCCGTTTAAATCCGTTTTATCCGTTCCATCCGTGTTCTATCTGTATTAGTTAAAGATTATTTCTGTGCTCGCTTCTCTGTGCCTATGTGGTTAATGACTTTTTAAACGCAAAAGGAGCCGACTAAAATAAATTTTCCCTTTGTGTCTTGGAGGCTTAATGGCTAAAAGAATAAATGCCACAAATGAATAAGTTTTGCAAAGAAATTTTTAGTCAGCCCTGAAATATTTAATTATTAAAAAATAAAAATAACTCCAACTTTAAATTGGTCGAAGCTTAGCGGTGATTCACTTCTAAAAGGCCAATTCATTTTTTCTTGTCTCAATTCATAAATACCGTAAGATAAAGCATTTTTCAAAACAAATGAGACAATAGGAGCTGCATACGGAGATGAATCAAAAATTTTATCAATAAAATTATCCAGTAATCCTTGTGATGCAAGTTCAATTATTGAACTTCCAGCCCATTTCCAAAAAAGAACTCTTTGAAAAACTATTTGTCTTTCATAAGAAAAGTCCACTGCCAAATTATCAAACATTTGTACTTTTATTCCGCCCGCACTACTATTACCAAATCTAAAAGATTCGTCATACATCCTCATAATTCTAATATCATTATTATTAACATAGTTTGTATCATAAGCAAAATTTACTCTTGACCAGTTTAATGAGCTTTCAGTATAAGGTATTATTGCAAAAGATTCGCTGAGTTTATAACCATATCCCTTTTGATTTCCAAAACCAAACTTCCAAGTATCACTATTTACATCAGATACTTTTGAGTTTTTGTTTTTAAGATAAGAAGAATAATTACTTAAAAGGAAGTAATTGTAATGTTCTTTGATTAAATCCTCTTTTTCATAAATATTCTTTTGTTTTACTGTCCCAAGTTTTAATTCAAAACCTAATGGATCAACAAGATTTTTTGTTTGGATGTCTTTCCTTTTTAACTGGGTCGAGCCAAAACTTAATGAAATAGCGGGCTTTCTATTAATACTAATAAAATCAAAATCAAGATCATAGTCAAAATCATAATTAAAAAAATCTTTATCTCTTGATTTGCTTGATTCCCATTTCCATTTCTTTTCTTTGGGATTATCAGTTGTTTTAGAGGTATCTTCTTGTGAAAAGATGACAGAGCCTAATAAAATAATTATTACTGCGATTGAGAAAACGTTCTGTTTCATTTTATTTCCCTTATGATTAATAATAGATTTAAAAACTTCTTTCCAAAAGTAATTTGTTAAAATTTATCGTGATGAATTATTTATATAAAGTATCAATTTAGATGATAAACGGAATATTCTTAATTAAAGCGTAAACTACACAATAACCTTGCCAAAAAACTATTAGAAACTTTGTATAATTTAGACTAATAAATCTCCTAATGTCTAATTATTCAGACAGGAATGTTTTCAAACATAAATTCTCTTCACTAATTTTGCTCTTACTTTCGAAAGGATTATATGACCGAGTTTTTATTCTCAATTGATTTAACTGTTTTTTATTTTTTTAATCATACTTTATCTACTCCTATTTTGGACAAATTCTTTTCAATCATTACAAGCGTCAATAATTGGTTAATTACTTATGTTATTTTGTTAGGGTTGACTTGGAAATACGGAGGTAAACGAGGGAAAATAGCAGTTATTTTTACTTTTATTATGATTACTATAACTGACCAAACCGGTTATAGAATATTAAAAGAATATTTCGCTCGTCCCAGACCTTGTGATTTTTTAACAGATGTTATAACGCCTCTTGGATGCACTGGCACATACTCATTCCCTTCGAATCACGCATTAAATAATTTTGCTGTCGCCACTTATTTCTCTTTTCTTTTTCCAAAGTTCAGAGTAATACTTTTTGTAACCGCATCATTAATTGCTATTTCAAGAGTTTATCTTGGTTTACATTATCCTTCTGATATAATTGGAGGCGCAATAATAGGAATAATTTTCGGCTACATTTTTTCTGAAATTGTTTTTTTCATCGAAGCAAAATTCATTTCAAAAAATAAACAAGTATAATTATGAAACACATTTTAGTTATTTCTTTAATTCTCGTTTACAATCTATTCGGTCAGACTGATAGTTTGACTGTAATATCCAAAGATATTTACAAATGCACTGAAGACACCTCTATCTTTGTAAAAATAACTTATCCCCAATTAGTTAATTTACAGAATAAAGAAGTTCAAGATAAGATTAATTTGTTTCTTGAGAATCAATTTTTTCAGGCTTTGCAAAATTATGAGGAATTTATCTCTGATTCGGAATATACAGCCGATTATCCTGCAGATTGGGTCTTTAATTTCGAAACTTCATTTCGAACCACTTATTTAACTGAATCTTTTTTATCAGTTGTTATGGATTATTATGAATTTACCGGTGGAGCACACGGAAACCATTTTTCGCAAGGATATAATTTCAAATTATCAGATGGCGAGTTATTTTATTTAAGTGATATTATAAAAAAATCTCAGTTAGAAAATTTATCTCTTTTTTGCGAGCAAGAAATTATCAAGTTATTTAATGCAAATTTGTTATCAGATGTTCTTTTTGAAGATGAGATTAATCTTAAAGAAGATCAGGACTTTTTTATTAAACCCGGTTATCTTATAATTCAATTCGATCCTTATGAAATTGCTCCTTATTCTATGGGATCAATTGAAGTTGAAATTAGTTTTGATAGAATTAAAAATTTATTAAAACCCAATATTAAGTTTTGATTTATATGGTAGATAAGATAAAAATCAGGAAAGCGGAAAAAAAAGACATCTCTTCAATCTTATCAATGATAAAAGAACTTGCAGAGTTTGAACAACTTCTGCATAAAGTTCAAACAACTGAAGAAAATCTTAAGGAAGTTATTTTTAATGAAAACAAATTTGTTGAAGTCCTTATAGCTGAATATGATAATAAAATTTGCGGACAAACTATTTTCTTTAAAAACTTTTCAACTTTTGTCGGAAAGCCTGGATATTACATTGAAGATTTATATGTAAAACCCGAATATCGTGGAAAGGGAATAGGCAAAGCACTTTTAGATGCTGTAATCAATAAAGCTAAAGAAAATAATTTTGGAAGAGTTGAGTGGGTTGTATTGGACTGGAATAACTCTGCAATCGAGTTCTATAAAAATCGAGGAGCATTTCCTTTGAATGAATGGATAATATTCAGACTTGAGGAAAATAAATTCTGACTATTTGCTAATTATTACATAATATTTTATACTATTTTTGACCATCCAAATTCGAAAAATTTTAAGGAATAATTATGAATAACAGACGAGTTGTAATCACAGGAATGGGAGCATTAACACCGATTGGATTAAGTGTACAGGAATTCTGGAATTCAATGATGGAAGGGAAAAGCGGTGCTGCTCCAATTAAGGCATTTGATACATCCAAAGTTGATACAAAGTTTGCTTGTGAACTTAAAGATTTTGATGTAAGTAAATATCTTGATAGAAAAGCTGCCAGAAGATTAGACCCTTTTGCTCAATATGCTTTGGCTTCTACTATGCAATGTATTGAAGATAGCGGATTAAAACCAGAAGCTCTAAGTGAAGAAGAAAAAAATAGAATCGGAGTTATTTTTGGCAGTGGTATTGGTGGTATTCAAACATTTTATGAACAATCAGTAATCAATTTTAAGGATGGTCCCGGTAGAATTTCACCTTTCTTTATTCCAATGTTAATTCCTGACATTGCAGCTGGTCATATTTCAATGCAATATGGATTCAGAGGTCCGAATTATTGCACGGTTTCAGCGTGTGCAACAGGCAATAACAACATAATTGACAGTTATCTTTTGATAAAAAATAACCTTGCCGATAGAATGATAGCTGGCGGAAGTGAAGCCTCAATAAATGAAATTGGTATTGGCGGATTTAATGCAAACAGAGCGCTTTCTACGAGAAATGATACTCCTGAAACTGCAAGTCGTCCTTTTGATGCTACTCGTGATGGCTTTGTTATGGGTGAAGGTGCTGGAGCTTTATTACTTGAAGAATTAGAAACTGCTCTTAAAAGAAATGCCAAAATTTATGCAGAAGTTATCGGTGTAGGTCTTTCTGCTGATGCTCATCATATTACTGCACCGCATCCAGATGGTTTAGGGGCAATCCTGGCAATGGAAATGGCTCTGAATAATGCTGGAATTTCTCCTGAAATGATTGATTATATAAATATGCATGGAACTTCTACTCCTCTTGGCGATATTGCTGAAACTAAATCAATTAAAAAAGTGTTTGGTGATAATGCGTATAAAATGAATTTATCTTCAACTAAAAGTATGACAGGTCATTTATTAGGTGCTGCTGGTGCTGTTGAAGCAATTGCTACAATTCTTGCAATTGTGAATGATAAAATTCCACCAACAATCAACTTTGAAAATCCAGACCCTGATTGCGATTTGAATTATACTTTTAATAAACCGCAAGAAAGAATAGTTAATTATGCGCTTTCCAATGCTTTCGGATTTGGTGGGCATAATACAACTGTAATATTTAAAAAATTTAACGGGTAGTTTTGATGTTTAAAAAATGTTTATTGATTTTACTTCTCTTATTAAACTTTACTTTATCGGCGGGTGAAAACCCGAAAACAAAAGTTACTATTAAAATTCAGGGATTAAAAAATAATATCGGAACCGTGAAAGTGGCTTTATGTAATTCTCTTGAAAATTATAAAGATCATAAAGCCCCTTTTATTGGGTTAAATTTACCTATTTCTAACAATCAGGCAGAGATAACTCTTTCAGACTTACCTGCCGGATATTACGCTGTAAAAGCTTTTCACGATGTAAATAATAATAATGACCTTGATACTAATATTTTGGGAATTCCAGTTGAAGATTATGGATTTTCAAATAATGCAAGTGGCATCTTTGGACCTCCATCCTGGAATAAAGCTAAATTGATGATACAAGATGGTTATCCATTAATAATTATTAATATGAATTGATAGTGTTTGCCTTTCTGCTATAAATATATCTTATAACTATCTCGGTGATTCTCTGTGTAACTTTCCTTACACAGAGTTCCACCAAGAAGACACAGAGAGCCACAGAGATAAAATAATACTTTTTGAACTCAGATAATTATCTGGCTTTTTACCTTGTTCTTAATTTTTTGGCAGCAGTGATTTCTAAATATCGGGTTTGATTCATTGTTGTAGAATATCGAATAAGTAACAATTCATTTTTTCTCTTCTTCAAAAATTTTATCACTGAGATTTTTATTCACCAAATAGTTTGAATAGTTTACAAACACTTTCCCAATAACTGGTCCGTCTCTAAATTTCTTTCGATTTGATTTGGGAGTAGTGTTAGTAAATGTTTGAGGCAAATTCATCTTGTCAAGATTAAATGAAAATATCATTTGTATTGGAAGTGGATAGTTAAATTTATCATCATAAAATAATTCAATAGTATAAGTTCCTTGAGTTTTAGTTGTGCTTTCAACTTTTCTGATAATGAAGTTTTTATTATCAATCCAAATTGTGCTAAGAATAATGTTAGTTGTTTGGTTCAGTGGGACAATTTTTACAACTGAAGTTTGATAACGGTCAAGAGTTTCTGTTCTTTCAAAGATAGCAGTATAATTTCCTTTGATAATTGAAGAAGGTGAAAAGTCAATACCATCTTTGGGAAGCAATGCAAATCCTTCAGATTTTAGTTTAACTTTATCGGGTTGCTTGAAATATAATTTTGCTTTGGAATCAGGTACTTTCAGGAACTCAACATCAACTTTTATTTCAATGTCAACTTCATAGTCTTTAACCTGATTAAATTTAGAAATGACCGAATTAACAATTTCATTTGGATCGGTTGTTTGAGCATTTAAGTTAATAAATAAAATAAATAATAAAATCAAAATCATATTATATCCTCTTTTAGGTTAGAATGTCTTTTTTCTTAAAAATAAACAATGTTAATCCAAAGAAAACAACAATGTGAATAATTAAATTAGCTGCTGATTTAAGAATTTCATTTATATCAAGCGGATTTTCAAAAAACAATCTCCAAGACATAATATGAGTTGTAAATAGATATGGCTTGATGTTTTGAAAAAATTCCAGTTGAATAGCCGATAAAATGATGAATACAATAATAATAGCCATTGTACTGATAATCGGACCGATAGCATTTTCAACCAAAGACGAAAAAAGGAAAGCCAGACTTGCAACAGCAGTCATTCCTAAAGTTGCAAATCCGTAAGCAAGTAAAAATCGCCACAGCACATCACTACTTTCAAATATTATGATCATTTGTCCATCTATAATTAATAATTCGCCCGTTCCGAAGATAAAATATCCAACTACTAAACTTAAAAATGCGAGCCAAAGTACAAGAAGATTCGTATAAATTAAGCCAGCAATAAATTTTACAACCACAAGTTTGGTTCGAGAAATCGGACGTGTAATAAGCATTCTATAAGTTCCGGAAGTTGCTTCGCCAGCAAGTAAATCACCCGCCACTAAAGTTATAAGAAATGGAATATGCACAGCAAGACTTGTTAAAATGATATATGAGATTAAGTAAGTATTAAGGAGATTTCCAACAAATACAAACGATTCCTGAATGTTTCGAGTCATAAAATCAATTGTACTTTTTCCTTCGAGAACCATTGCAATATGAATTAGTGGAACTAAAACACCAAGTGCAATAAATCCGATATAAGTTCGCCATTTTTTGAATATTTTATATAATTCTATGCTAATTAAATCAAGCATTTGAAACTCCGTTTGTAATATTGAGAAAATATTCTTCAAGTGAGCGACGAGGAATTATTGAATTAACTAATACATTTTGCTCAACTAAAAATTTATTCAAATGAGGTATTTCGTTGGCGTCAATATTAAATTCAAAAGTAGCATTGACCTGATTTTTCATTTTAGAAATCCATTGAGAGTTTTTAAGAACATCTAAAGCGTTATCAGGATTATCAACTTCAATGGTAACAAACAATCTGTTTTTATTTAACAATTCTTTTACTTCGCCCTCCACTTTTGTAGTGCCTTTGTTGATAATTATCATTCTATTTGCAACCATTTCAACTTCATTAAGCAAATGTGAAGAAAGGAAAATGGTTTTATTTAGTTCTTTACTAAGATGGATGATTAGGTCTCTAATTTCTTTCATTCCCATTGGATCAAGTCCGGTTGTAGGCTCATCGAGTATAATTAGTTCAGGATTGAGCAGCAAAGCTTGAGCAATACCCAATCGTTGTTTCATCCCGTGTGAAAAAGTTTTAACCTTACTTTTGTATCTTGAAGCGAGTCCCACTAATTCAAGGTTTTTCATTATCAGGTTTTTGTTTACTTCTATTCCACTAATTCTTCCGAGTATTTCCAAGTTTTTGTATGCAGAGAGATATCCGTAAAAATCAGGTTTCTCAACTATTGAACCCACATTTTTCAAAATAGTTAATCTTTCCTTTTGAAGATCTTTCCCGAAAATTTTAATGGTTCCATTATCTGGTTTTATAAGAGTAAGTAACATTCTGATCGTTGTACTTTTACCAGCCCCATTAGGACCGAGAAAACCAAAAACATCTCCTTTATATACATTTAAGTTAAGTTGATCAACAGCAGTCAGATTCTTAAATCTTTTAGTGAGATTTTTTATTTCGATCACTTTTTCATTTTCATTCACAGGTTTTCCTAAATTTTTTTAATTATGTAGTTAAGTTAAATTCTTATTGCTTCGGAACAAATTTTATTAGTAATTGGTTGCAAATACGAATTTCGAGTAATAAAAATTCTCATTTAAGGCAAGCTTGTAAAAATTTTTCTTATTGACTCAATAAAAATGTCAGTAGTTTCAACTAATTAGAAGTGTCAGTGCTTTAATTAAATTCATTCATTATTCCTGATTCTTTTTTACTCATTATCAGTATTTCTTTTAATTAAGTTTCTCTTTTTTGATAGTATTAGTTTCAGTGATTTTTTACGGACATTCTTAAAAGTTATTATACTCTTGAAAACAGACTGAAGAATTAATTACTTAATTGTAAATTATATATTATGAATTAAAAATTTTATTAGTTCTGATATGAAAAAACTTAATATTGGCTGCGGTTACGACATTAAACCCGATTATATCAATCTTGATGTAGTTGATTATGGAGGCAATATTATTCACGATATGAATAGTTTTCCATATCCATTTGAAGAAAACACATTTGATGAAATATATGCCTCGCACATTCTTGAGCATTTGAATAATTTTAATAAAGTAATTACCGAACTACATAGAATTCTTAAACCCAACGGAATTCTTATTGTTTATGCTCCGTTTTTCCTAAACACAAAATATTTTGGCGACCCTGATCATAAAATCCCATTTTCAATACGCACTTTTGATAATTACGAATATATAGGTAATAAAAAACTTAAGTTCTATGAAAAATGGAAACTTGCTCACCGCACAAACTATAAAACTGGCGCACAGTTCGAAGTAATTGAAAAAAAATTTATTACCTCCAATTTTATTTTATTAAAATGGTTGGATTATTTAGTCAATATTGAGCCAGTTATTTATGAACGATTTTTTGCAGGAATTTTTTCTCCTGAAGAAATTTATTTTCGCTTGAGGGCAATTAAATAAATACAGGCTCATTACACTTTGTTCTGTTTAATTTGATATTGAACCCGCATTTAAAAAGAAAAGTATATTAACGTCACCTTTTGAAAAGAATCCTCCAAATTAAACGTCTTCCTTCCTTTATTTGATATTATAAAGTCTTTTCCTCAAAACTTTTTTAACTGTATTTGAGAATGTTCACGACTTAATCAAAGGTTTGGCAAAGATAGCTTTGCATAAATTCTTTTATGCCTTTTATGACTATTAATTATTTGACAATTATCATTTAACCAAAGTAGTTAATATTCTTTTATATACTCAAATTTGATATTCTGCACTTTTTTATTACCTCGTTTTTCTCCTAATAAATTTACTTCTATTAAATTATTCGTTTTTTATTTCAGCAAACGAGGATTATTGGGATGTTAAATTCAACGGTGAAATAAAAAGTGAAACAAATCCTTTTAAAAGGGTTCGAGGATATTTTTATAAACTTATAGATCGCCTGAACCGTGAAGAAATATTAATTTCAAAGGATGATAGGCATAAAGGAAAAATAAAATTTCCGATTGCAATGGCAGTTGCATTTGCTAATATAAACAAGAACGATTTCCTCAAAAATCCTGTTAGTAAAACTATTGATTCAAAATATGTTTTATTTAAAGACGAGATTTCCGAAATAGGTAATTCTCTTGTTGAGAAAGCTCTTCTGGATAAAATAAAAACTCAGTTTGATCCCTGGTGCTCAAACGAAGAATTGAGCGAAGAAGAATTGGATAGTCTCAGAAAAATATTTTATCCAGAAATAACCTCTAAGCAAAAAGAGAAAAGCGGTAGATCAAAAACTATTATACTTGACAAAACTCAAGAGCAAGTTGCAAAAAAATAGGTGATGGTCATAGAATAGTAAGAGGAGTTGCTGGTAGTGGTAAGTCTTTAGTTCTCAGTGCAAAAATCAAAATGTTATTAAAAGAAAAACCAAAATGGAACATTATTTTAACTTGTTTCAATATTAGTCTTGCTAATCAGATAAAATATTATCTTGAAAGTTTTAGTGAGGATGAGGCTCCGAAATCAATTGAGATTTATAAAAAAGAAATTGCTTCACGAGTAAAAGTCGTTCATTTATACGGACTCGCTAAGGAAATTATTCCACGTGGTCAATGGCCGATAACTAATGATTCTCAAATTTTAAAAACAGCAAAGTTTGCAAATCTTGAAGAATACGAAAAGAAGCAGAATTAGATGAAATGAAAAGCTCTCTTTCAGGTCAAAAATTACAAGAATTGGTTTCACACTTCGGATGAAATTATTTGATGCTATTATAATAGATGAGAGTCAAGATTTTCATTCTTCCTGGTTGAAAGCTTTGTTGTTAATGCTAAATGGCGAGACAAATTTTTTTTCTTGCTGAAGACCCCAATCAAAAAATTTATCCAAGATCATTTTCTTATAAAGATGCCGGAATTAATGTTGTAGTTGGCAGCAGAATTTTTAATCTACCAGTTTCTTATAGAAGCACAAAAGAAATTGTGCTCACTGCTTCAAAACTTGTTCGCAAATCTGATTGGGATGATTTTTATAAAAAATATCCTGAAGAAAATGGTGACGAGCAAAAAGAAACAACTATCAAGAAAAATGGAAATTATCCTGAAATAATTATTAAAAAGGATTACTCAGAAATATGTGGCTTTATCGCTGCGGACATAATAAATAAAGTAAAAAAGAAGATTTCATTTATAGTGACTTCGGAATTATTTATTTGAGTAAAAATAAAAAATTGACTCTATCCGAAAATCAATTGACTATTTTTAACGAAAATGATGATATTGATTATGTGAACAAACTACGTGGAATTCTTGCATCTCAGAAAATTCCAAATTTTTGGCTATCCGAAAATAATGATATAAAAATGTCTTACGATCAATTTAAGCAATATGTAACTATTAGCACTGTATTTTCAGCTAAGGGATTAGAGTTTGAAGTAGCTTATTTAGTTGGTGTCGAACTTTATCCTTGGCTCAAGCGAAATACAAGAGAAAATGCCTCTATGCTTTATGTTGCAATGACCAGAGCGAAGTCTGAATTATTTATTTGTTCTTTTGAAGAAACAAAAACAGTATTAAATATTAGAGAGATCATTAAAGAGCTAAAAGTTAGGGAGAAGTAAAACGCTTTATACCCAGCCAATCAAGCGGTCGCCGTATTCGCACTCGGGTTTTATTAAATTCTTGGGTGGTTGCTCCCCGTCAGAGGCGGGCAGGCTGTGTAATGTTTCGTGTTCTCTCGAAGGTGCCTGTCGCACAAATCTATTTTTGTCAACCTGTCCCGAATGCTTTAGGGATAAGAATCTTCTTTTGTTAAGATTTTAGATGCTGAAATAAATTCAGCATAACAAATGCGTAAGATGAATTAGTAAATAAGCAGTTATTGTTATTATTTGAAATCTCCGTCCCACCTTTGTTATTAAATGATTCTGACTTTTTTATCGTAATTAATAGCTAATCCTGTTATCCCACTTAAAAAAGTTTCGTTAGTTTGAAAAAGGTTTTATTTTTGCAAAGCATTTTATAAAATTATAAAAGGAAACAAATGCCCGATTCAGATGAACCTGGCACAAATCTAATTTACTTAATCATTAATAAAACTCTACCACGGAAATAGTCCTCTGAATTTTCATAGGATTATCTCCGTGTTATCCAGATTGGAGGTGCCTATGAAAAATGTTATTCTCTTGCCAGAATTCAAAGAAATTATTAAAACTCAAAATTGGGAGTTATTTAAAGAAATTTGCAAGGATAATCATCCTGCAGAAATTGCCGAATTAATTTCAGCTCTCGAACCAGAAGAAGTATGGGAATTAATAGAAAAATTGGAAATTTCTCAAAGGGCTGAAATTTTCAGTCATCTTGATTTGTCTCTTCAAATTGAAATTACTGAAATAATTGACCGCAGAAAGTTAGCAGAACTGCTTACTGAATTGCCTTCCGATGATAGGGTAGATTTATTCAAAAAATTTCCATTGGAAAAACAAGAATATATTTTGCCAGCTTTGGCTCAGGCAGAAAGAGAAGATATCCGAAGACTGGCTTCATATCCTGAGAAAAGTGCTGGCTCTGTTATGACTTCAGAATATGTTTCTCTTCCTGATAATATTACTGTTCAAGAAGCAATTAACAGACTGCGACTTGAGGCTCCTAAAAAAGAAACGATTTATTATAGCTACGTAATAAATAGTTCACGACAATTAATTGGGTTTGTTTCTTTAGCTGATTTAATAATGGCAAACCCCTATCCCATCATCAAAGATATAATGCACGAAGAGGTAATATATGCAACCGTTGATGAAGATCAGGAATCTGCAGCAAGGAAAATTCAGAAGTATGACTTGATTGCAATTCCTGTTGTAAATGGAAATCATACTTTGGTGGGAATAATAACTCACGATGATGCTCTTGATATTATTACTCAGGAACAAACAGAAGATTTTGAAAAGTTAATGGCAATTGGCGGAGCTCACGAGGCGGGAGTTTATCTTAAAACTCCTGTTTTAACTCACTTTAAAAATCGAGCTGTATGGATAATAAGTCTTGCAGCAATTGGATTACTATCTGGAATTATCATACATAATTTTGAATCTACTTTAATGAGTATGATGATCCTTGCCCTTTATATGCCAATGGTTGCAGATACTGGTGGAAATACAGGAAGCCAGTCTGCAACAGTAGTAGTTCGTGCTATTGCATTGGGTGAGATAAATTTTAAGGATTCTCTTATAGTTTTATGGAAAGAATTTCGTATATCTGTTTTAATAGCTTTAGCTCTTGGAGTTCTTTCTTGGGGAAAAGTTATGTTCCTTTCGCAAGGGTCAGAAATTCCACAGGGTTTTACATTAGAAAGTATTGGATTTGCAATTGCTATTGCGCTTTCTTTACAAGTAATAACTGCAACATTGATAGGTGCTTTTTTACCGTTGCTCGCTTCAAGACTCAAATTAGACCCTGCGGTAATTGCAAGTCCGGCATTAACAACAATAGTAGATATAACTGGATTGTTAATTTATTTTACAACAGCTAAAATGATATTAGGTTTGTAAAATAGGTTTTTTTTGCCTTAAAGAAGATTATAGTGTCTGTTGAAGTAGAAAAGTTATATGATAGAAAATCATTTTTATAGAGCAAAAAGTTCTGTGTTTTAATACATCTGTCCAAATTAAATATATTTATTTGGCTAAAGCCTGCACTTGGTTTTAATTTTTTTTTCAGTTCACTGAAGCGAATTGCAATAAATGCTCATTAGATGTGTTCTAATCTATTGCAGCTGGATTTATCCAACTGTTATTATAAAGACAAAAATATTATGGGCTTTAGCCACATTTAATTAAAACCTGTTAATAATAAGAGAGTAATACATTTTTATAAGGGATTCAAATAAAAATGAATTTATTCCCTTTTATTTTGAACTAAAATCAGAGTTTATTGATAAGTTTTAAGTTTATTTTGGAAAGCACTGGTTTTAATAGACTTTTATGATTTTTAATTATCATAAAACGATTGTTCATTATATTTTAAATTATGATAAAAAAATACTTATCAAATCTATTCAAGACATACCAAAAAGGTGATGCAAGAGAAGAATCCTATTATGAACATCTTGCAGATTTTCTAATAGACTTTACTCAAATCAAGAGAAAAAAGGAAATAGATATAACCATCCTTCCTAAGAAAACAGAAGCAGGCAATCCCGATTTTAGAATATGGGACGGAAAACAAAAAATAATTGGTTACATTGAAGCAAAAGATTTGGGCGTTGATCTCGATAGGATTGAAGAATCAGAACAACTTAAAAGATATTTATCAACTTTTCCAAATGTCATTTTAACAAACTTCACAGAGTTTCGTTTGTATAGAAACGGTGAAAGAATAGATAAAATTTCAATAGCTCGCCCATTTGTTATCAAAAAACTTTCTTCAGTTCCCCCGATTGAAAACGAAGATAAACTATTTGAACTGCTCGAAAGATTTTTTGACTTTTCTCTTCCCAAAACTTACACAGCTAAAACGCTTGCAATTGAACTTGCAAAAAGAACAAAGTTTCTGAAAGATGAAATTGTAACTGAAGAATTAAAACTCGGTACAAAATCTATTCACAGTTTTTATGAAGCTTTCAAAGAGTTTCTAATTGCCGGAATAAGTGAAAATGAATTCGCCGATCTTTATTCGCAGACAATTACTTATGGTTTATTTGCAGCTCGTCTTCGTGCAGAAAAAGATTTTAACCCGAAATATGCATTAGAAAAATTTGATTTTTTGTAATTTTAACAAAAATAATAGGTTGCAGGGATGAAAGAATTAACTAAAAAAGTTGAGCAGTTAAAGTATGAGT
>Ga0308414_1001271_pt1 | contig 16417 bp, 15 predicted proteins | sample HotsprSampleOS50_FD_205667 | JGI IMG/M metagenome (GOLD analysis project Ga0308414, IMG submission 205667) | Hot spring phototrophic mat microbial communities from Octopus Spring, Yellowstone National Park, Wyoming, United States - 20090730_OS50 ... | reverse complement strand
AAAAAGAAGTTAAAAGCAGATGATTTAAACCGTGTTTGGTATAGTGATTTTGTAGAATTTCAAGGGAAAATAGGGGCCTTTGCTACTTTTATGACTCCCAAAGGATATAAAGATGTAGATTCGCGTTGGGATTCTCATAGAATTTCTGTGTTCAGTGAAATTTTAGGTTTTTATGGTTTAGCTTATTGGTATACTTGGCAGGTTTCTATGTTAGGGCTGGGACCTATATGGATGAGTAAAAATGAAAAGATCAAACAACGTGCTTCTGAACTTTTAAAAAAAGGAGCTATTTTTGCTTTCGGACTTTCAGAAAAAGAGCACGGAGCAGATCTCATAAATACTGACATGATGTTAGAGCCTCAGGGAGATGGGAAATATCTTGCGAATGGGGATAAATATTATATTGGAAATGGGAATAAGGCTGCCATCATTTCTACTTTTGGAAAAATGTCTGACAGTGGGAAATTTGTATTTTTTGCTTTAGAGAGTTCTCATACAAATTACCGTCTTATAAAAAATGTCGTTCCTTCTCAAAACTTTGTTTCTGAATTTGAAGTAACCAATTATCCGATTACTGAAGAAGATATTATTTCCAAAGATAGAGAAGCTTGGGATGCTTCTTTAGCTACTGTGGCTTTTTGTAAATATAACTTAGGCTGGGCTTCAATTGGAATTTGTACCCATGCTTTTTATGAGGCGTTAAATCACTCGGGAAATCGAAAGCTCTATGGAGATTATGTAACAGAGTTCCCACATATTAAACAATTATTTTTAGATGCTTATATGCGACTTGTAGCTATGCGTCTTTTTACAAGTAGGGCTTTTGATTATATGAGATCTGCATCTGATTCAGATAGAAGATATTTATTGTACAATCCTATGGTTAAGATGAAAGTAACCATTCAAGGAGAAGAAGTTATCAACTTACTTTGGGATGCAATTGCAGCTAAAGGCTTTGAAGCAGATACCTACTTTGAAACAGCTGCTAGAGATATTCGAGGTTTACCAAAACTAGAGGGTACAGCACATGTAAATATGGTTCTTATAAATAACTTTATCGAACAATTTTTGTTTGAACCTACCCAGTACCCAGAGATTCCAGAAAGAACAGATTTAGCAGATGACTCTTATCTTTTTCATCAAGGTGCTACTACTAAAGGACTTAAAAAAATTAAATTTCATGATTATAAAAAAGCTTATAATTTTTTTGATACTCCAAATATAAAAGTCTTTTTAGAACAAGTAGAAGCCTTTAAGCATTTCTGGAAAGATTCTCCTATTTCTACTTCTCAAGCAAGAGACCTAGACTATATGCTTGCAGTAGGGGAAATGTTTACATTAGTACCTTATGGACAACTTATTTTAGAAAGAGCTCAACAATGGAAGGTGGAGAAAGAAGTTATTGACAGAATCTTTGACTTCATGGTAAGAGATTTTTCAAAATATGCAGTCCAAGTATACACTAAGCCTTCTACTACTTCAGAACAGATGAAAAATTTATTGTCTATCATTAAACAGCCTATTACAAAAACAGAAGATTTTGAGTATGCACTAAGACGTTATGTCTATTCTCAAAAAGGGGCTTATGAGATTAATCCTTGAGAAGATTTGTGAAACCTAGTGTAATTTTAGGACTTGATCCTGGAACTCATAGATTGGGCTATGCAGTCTTAAAAGCCCAATCACCTCTAAAGTTTCAGTTAATAGATTATGGGACAAAAGAAGTTCCTCCTAAAACACATACACTTGAGAGTTTAGTTTATATAAGAAAAGTTATACAAGAACTTATTGATAAATATAAACCAGAACTTGTAAGTGTAGAAGAACTTTTTTTTAATAAAAACTTAAAAACTGCCGCAAAAGTTTATCAAGCTAGAGGAGTTATTTTATTGACTTTAGCCGAGAGAAATTTGAGACTTATAGAGCCAACAGCTACTCAGATTAAAAAGGGAATAGCTGGAAATGGAAGAGCAACTAAACAACAAATAAAAAGAGCTTTACAATTGATCCTTGGCTTGAATAAATTAGATGGACAAGATGATTCTTGGGATGCAATTGCTGCAGCTTTTGTAGGGTATGGGATGTGTTAGTTATAAACAATAAGCAAACCTTAGTTATTGCACATAGAGGAGAAAGTGGTTACTTTCCAGAAAATACCATGAGAGCTTTTAAAGCAGCTGAGGCCTCGGGTGCTGATATGATAGAACTAGATGTCACCCTTTCAAAGGATTATGTTCCTGTTGTTATTCACGACGACACCTTAAATCGTACAACTAATGGAAATGGACTGGTTAGAGAAAAAACTTTTCGTGAACTACAAAATTTAGATGCAGGTAGTTGGTTTAGTGAAGAATTTTCTGGAGAGCATATTCCTAGTTTAGAAGAAGTATGTGCTTGGTTACAGACTAGTCAGCTCAAAGTAAACATTGAAATTAAATCTAGTGCTCATGATCAAAATGACTCTTTAAATTCTATCGAATCTCAAGTTGTAAGATTGGTTACAGGATATGGAATTGAAGAGAGAACTATGATTTCTTCTTTTTCAAGAAATATTTTACAAAGAGTTAGACAAAAAGATGAAAATGTACCTTTAGCTTTGCTTTGGGAATCTACAAGAGAAAATTCGAAAGAAGTTATTGAATTCATTAAGTCCATAGAGGGTATAAGTTTAAATTTAGCCAAAGAACTCATTCCTACAGAAATTTTTTACCAAGCTAAACAAATTTATCCCATACTGGCTTATACGGTAAATCATTTAGAAGATATGAAAAGAATGCTAGAGGCTGGAGTAAACGGGATTTTTACAAACTATCCTAGAGAACTCAAACAAATTTTAAAAAAGAGTTTTATTACTTGAACTCTAAGATTTTTCTTTCAGATACTTTGCTTTTACTCATTACTATTGGGTGGGGCTATACTTACATAGCGGGAAAAATTGTTTTAGAAGAAATAAGTGAATTTTATTATTTATCTTTGCGTTTTTTAATTTCAGCCTTTTGTATTTTTCTTTTTCAAATTCATAGATTAAAAAAATTTATTATACCACTCATCCAACAAGCAATTCTATGTGGAATTATCTTAGGTCTAGCTTTTTATACTCAGTTAATTGGCTTGAAAATTACAAGTCCCGGTACAGCTGGAGTCATTACAGGTTTGTTTGTAGTGATTGTACCTTTTGTTTACTTTTTTTTTGCTAAAAAACCTTTACAGACAGAAACTATTATGGGGAGTTTTTTATCTTTTTTAGGACTATTTATTTTTTCCTATGAAGAAAAAAGATTAAGTTTTAATGGGCTAGGAGAAATTTTTTTATTTTTTTCTGCCTTCTTTTTTGCTGTTCACATTGTTCTTATAGACAGGGCATATAGAAAATATCCCAATTTAGACGGGATGGGTTTTACTTTTTTTCAACTTTTTGTAGTAGGAGTTATGTTTTTTTTTCCAGCTTGGATTTATGAAAGTTTTCCAGTAACTTGGTCAAAAAATATTTTATATAATTTCATCTATAATGTTTTGGTAGGTACTGTAATTGCGTATACTGCTCAAACTATTCTTCAAAAATATTCTCCCCCTACTCATGTGAGTTTAATCTTTGCTTTTGAGTCAGTTTTTGCTTTCTTTTTTTCATGGATATTTTACTATGAAGTCATAACAGCAAGGATCTTAGTTGGTGTGTTTCTCATGCTAGGTGGGATCTTTGTAACAGAAATTTTAGATAAGTACAAATTTAAATTAAAAGGAAAGTTAAGACTATGGCAATCTCAAAAAAAACATTAAAAGATGTAGATGTAACAAATAAAAGAGTTCTAATGCGAGTAGATTTTAACGTACCAATGAAAAATGGTGTCGTTACTGATGATACAAGGATTCAAGCTTCTCTTCCTTCAATAAATTATATTTTAGAGAAAGGAGCTAAGTGCCTCATACTTATGAGCCATTTAGGTGATCCTAAAAAAGACATGAAAAAAGCTAAAGAAAAAGCAGAAGGAGCAGGTAAACCTTTTAGTGAAGAAGAATACTTAAATGGTCATCATAAGATGGAACCAGTTGGAAAAGTTTTAGCTAAGTATTTAGGTAAAGAAGTTATTGTCACCAAGTCTTGTATTGGAGAAGAAGTTAGACAAATAGTTCAAAGTGCAACTGGGGGACAAGTTATTCTTCTCGAAAATACTCGGTTTCATTCTGAGGAAACTTCCAAAGAAGAATCAGAAAGAGAAAAGCTTGCCAAAGAACTAGCTAGTTATGGAGACATTTTTATAAATGATGCTTTTGGGACAGCACATAGAGCTCATGCTTCTACCCAAACAATAGCAAAATATTTACCTTCTGCAGCTGGATTTCTCATGGAAAAAGAATTAGAATTTTTAGAAGAAAAAATTGTCAAAAACCCACAAAAACCTTTTGTAGCCATCATTGGTGGAGCAAAAGTTTCTTCTAAAATTACAGTTCTAGAATCTTTACTTAGTAAAGTTGATAAATTAATTATTGGTGGGGGAATGGCGTTTACGTTTTTTAAAGCTATGGGAAAAGAAATAGGCAAGTCTTTGTGTGAAGAAGATCAATTAGACGTTGCACGAAATACGATGGAAAAAGCTAAAGCTAAAGGTGTAGAGTTTATTCTCCAAGTAGATGCTGTAGTAGCAAGTTCTTTTTCAAATGAGGTAGAAACTGAAATAGTTGAGATGGAAAATTTTCCAAAAGATAAAATGGGGCTTGATATAGGTCCTAAGTCTATAGCTTTATTTCAAAAAGCTTTAGAGGGAGCTAAAACTGTATTTTGGAATGGTCCTGTGGGAGTATTTGAGATGGAGAAGTTTGCCAAAGGAACATTAGAAGTTGCTAATACTCTTGCAAACTTACAAGCTATTACTGTTATAGGTGGGGGGGATTCTGTAGCAGCTGTAAACAAAGCAGGAGTAGCTGATAAGATGTCCCATATTTCTACGGGTGGAGGAGCTTCTTTGGAACTAGTAGAAGGTAAGATTTTACCAGGAGTTGCTGCTCTTTCTGATAAGTAAGTTATGAGGATCTACAGGATAATTATAATTTTTTTTATAAATTTTTTTATAAAATATTGTGTTCCTGTAGATCCAAATCTTCGCACTCAACCACTACAAAACTCAGATTACACGGGGTTTATATCTAGAGAGTTTTTTCAAGTAGTAGTCGAAGTACCCATCCCAAATTTAGATCTCTCTATAGAAAAACTAAGACTTATTTGTTACAAAGAGTCTTTGGTACAACGAGATCTCTTAACTCTTCCTATCTTAAGAAAAATAGCTTCTATAAATATTGAAAATCAGAAACTTCATAAAGCTGATACGTTAGATAAAGAAGAAACTAGTGAAATTTTAGCTAGTTTTGAAAAAAAAATTTCTAATTGGAAAAAACCTGTTGAAAACACAAATAATATAAATCCACTGCTCTATAGTGGAGATTTTCATTGGTTTTTAGAAGGCATGTTTTTGTATAAAGAAGATTATTCTAATCCTGAAAAATGTAAATTTATTTATAGAAATATTTCTAAAGAGTTATATAAGAAAGTAGAAGATACTAAGTTAAGTCTTCCAACTCAAAAGGATGTTCAAGCTTTACCAAGCTTAGATACTCCTCGAACTCAAAATTTACCCGCAATACCTTTTAATAGATGAAGATATTTTTTATAGTATACTTTTTTGTAATTTTTTATTTACTTTCTAAAGAAAATGAGATTGGTCCTGTTTTATATTTAGATAAAAATTATAATTGGACTGGTCCCGTAAAAATTCTTCTTCGTGATAAAAAAATTATAAAAATCAATAAAGTAACTTCTTTTAGCAATAAATATTTGACTCCAAGTTTTTGTGATGCCCAAGTTACTTTAGGTATGAATTCATTGGGTAGTGGAAATGATTTAAAAGGTGTAGAACTAGCTTTAAAATCACTTTTAGCACATGGGTTTACAAATGTACTAGCTAGCTTTGAACCTGAATGGGTAAAAAAATACTATTTAGAACTTTTAAAGAAAAAAAAACTTGTTCCTAATATAATTTTTTTACAAAGACCTATTTTACCTAAAACAGAAGAATATCCTGAGCTACCTTTAGAAATTTATTTTTCCTCATATAAAAAAAATGACTTATATAAAGAAATTGAGCAACAAGCAAATTTTAGCGCTCCTATTTTACTTATACATAGATATTATCCTGAAAATAAGTTGAGTTGGAAAAGTATAGATTTTTATAAAATTTTTACTAAATTTGAAAATAAAAAAATTACAGTAGCTAGTTTTGCAGATAAAAACTCTATTTTAGATGTCTTACTTGCAGGTGGAAAATATCTAGAGCATCCCATACCCATAAGTCTTGAAAAAAGTATAAAAAAAGAACATTTACAAGATTTACATTGGTTGCCTCTTTTAAACGTATACTGGAAGATGGATTTACTCCACAAACAAGAAATTGAAGAGTATAAGTCTAAGTTATCAACTCAATCTATCTTTTTTAAAAAAAATTATTTACCTTTGGTAGGAGATTATTCTTTTTCTTTTGAAAATTCTAATTACAAAGATTATATAGAATTTTATAAAAAATATCAAGAATTTATTTCTAAAATTATTTTAGCAAGTGGTGCTGGAAATCTTTTTAGCTTTCCTGGAATTTCAGGACTAGAAGAACTTCAAATTTTATATCTGCCTACTCAAAAAGAAAATGAATACTTAAAATTTGCTATTCAAAATTCATGTGAATATCTAGGTATTTTAGAAAAACGTAATATAGAGGAAGGAAAAGAAATAGATATGATTCTCTTTAAAAAAAATCCTTCTAATCCTGAAAATTTGTTTTCCATTGAAAAAGTTTTTTATGGGGGAAAAATAATTTCTTTAGAAGATTGAAAAATTTTTACTTGACAAGAAACTACTTATAAATATGATTTGCACACATGAAAAAACTACTTTTTTTTGGGTTGCTTTTAGCTTTACTTAGTTGTGGGAGTTTTTTTCGTAAAGTAGAAAAAATTGACAGATACCAAGTTGGACATTCTATAGAGATAGATGGTAGGATTAGAAAATACATTGTAAAAACTCCAAACAATTATAATTCTAAAAAAAAATATCCTTTACTTTTAGTTTTTCATGGAGCTAGGGGAAATCCCATAGATATGCAAAAGATAACAGGGTTTAATAAATTAGCAGATAGAGAAGATTTGATTGTAGTTTATCCTTTTGGGACAACTGCAGATGAAAAACAAGGTTTTTTTTGGAATGCATGGGAGTGCTGTGGATATGCTCTCCAGCATGAAGTTGACGATATACGATTTGTGAAAAAATTAATTTCAATCTTAAAAGAAGATTATTCTATTGAATCTGGAAGAGTTTATGCTACTGGTTTTTCAAATGGGGGTATGCTAAGTTTGAGATTAGCTTGTGAGGCTAGTGAAGAATTTGCAGCTATTGCTTCAGTAGGTGGAGCTATGTTTCATGAAAACTGTATACCTTCTGTGCCAATTTCTATTTTTTTAATCCAAGGAAAAAAAGATCGAGTAGTTCCAATTGAAGGTGGAGTAGGAAAAAATTCTTCTACTGTTAGTCCTAAATTACCTAGTTTTCAGACTTTTCAATTTTGGAGTAAAAAAAACCATTGTGAAAGACAAAGATCTACAGAAACTTCTAACCTTATTACTTATGAAACTTTAGATTGTAAAACTAAAAATACTGTAAAAATGGTGATAGTAAAAGATGAAGAACATTCTTGGCCTGAAAAAAATTATCCTACTAGTGAAGAGATTTGGAAATTTTTAAATAAATGGACAAAGTATAATAAATATCCAACATAAATACTATAAAAATTTATCAAAAACTTTTTTAGTCTGTAAAGCAGAATTTTCCCAGCTAAATTTTTGTAAATCAATTAGAGGATATTTATTACTTTGAGTAAGTTCAAATAATTTTTCAGCCCACAACTTAGGATTTTCTGTAGGTAAATAAAAAATTTCACTTCCACCAATTTCATGAAAAGTAGGAATATCAGAAACCAAAGACTTTTTTTTGTGTGCTAAAGCTTCTACTAGTGGAATTCCAAAACCTTCATATTTGGAACCAAACAAAAAAACTTCAGCTCTAGAATAGGCATGGTGTAAATCTATATCGTTTATAGAATCTAAGACTGTAATATCACTAAATTCTTTTATATCCTTTTCTAGATTGGTATAAAAATCTAAGGATTCCCATCCTCTTTTTCCAATAATTACCCAATTCAATTTTTTATTTCCAGAAATTTTTCTATATTCTCTATAGACCGATAATAAAAAAGGATAGTTTTTACGTGGCTCAATTGTTGAGACTGATAAAATGAATTTTTTAGGTAAGGATTTTATTTTTTCACTTGGAACTTTTTCTAAAAAGCTATAAATTTCTTCTAAATCAACTCCTGGATAAGCTACATCTGTATTTTCTCTTGGATAGTTAAAATATTGAATTTGATCTTTTCTTGTATTTTCTGAAATAGACAGAATGAAGTTTGCTCTTTTTACAGAATAAGCTTGAAAAAATTTCTGCTGTAAAGCTGCAATTTTTCTCATAGTTTCAGGGTAAAAATATAGAACTAGATCGCAATAAGTTAAAACAACTGGAAGCTTAGAAGGTAAAAAAAAAGGAACTACTTGTTGAGAACCCCAAAATAGATTAAATTTTTCTTTTCTTATTTCATAAGGTAGAGAAATTAAAAAATAAGTCCCACCTTTTTTTGAAAATAAATTTTTTCCTTTATGAATATGCACATTAGAGTATTCAAAAATTTTTTTATGTGTCTCATGTATAGGTAAGTGACTAAATAAATGAAACTCATACTTGTGTTTTTCTGGAAAGTGAACTAAGGTCTCTGTAATAAGCCTCCCTACTCCTGATACAGGAGTAGACAGAGGTCTAGCATCTAAGGCAATTTTATATTTCATTCATCTAGTTTTGAATTTGGATAATAGAACGATGAAGTTTTGGGACAAGCTCGGGATTTAAAATCCAAGAATTTTTTAACTCCAAAGGCTTGAGTCCATTTTCTTTAGTCATTTTTCTAAGCTCTGTTTCTGAATTGGAAATGCCTACGTGATCGGGATATTTATCAAAGTCGGTATCAACCTCAACTCGGTTTTGCCAATAAAATTTATCGGGATATCCATCTTTATTTGTGTCTACTTCTGAGCGCACAATTCTTTTTTCTCGATTGTAGTAGTTTGTAGTTTCAAAGTAACCGTCTTTGTCGTTGTCAACTTGTGTAAGTGCTATGTAGCCATTTGGTAAAAGCCATCTCAGTATATCAACTTTTCCATCGTGATCCAAATCCTCTGCTTCATGGACTTTTACTGTTTCTTTTTCTGCCCGATTAGGTACTGTAACTGCACTAAATCCACTCCAAATAAATAAATTTGTCTTTCCATTTTCGTTAGTATCATGTTCTTGGTAGACAATCCTATAATCACTAGGATTGTTTATGTAGTAGCCTACTGCATCATTTTTTCCATTCCCATTTGTATCAGTAAAAATTTTTTCCATAGAAAGCCCAAAACTAAACTCTGTCAATTCTGCTTTTTTACAATTTATAAGTATGAATATCAATAACAAATATCTCATATTACTACTGATTTTTACTTATTTGTTTTTGTCTCTTATTTTTTGTTTTAGAATAAGTTGACAAATTTTTTAAAGAGTTTATAATGTTCAAAAAATGAACATTTAGTTATTTTTTTACTATGGAGCCAATTCAACATAAAATCTTAGGAATTTTAGCGGAAAACCCCAACATTAGTCAAAGAGAATTAGCGGATAAATTAGGAGTAAGTCTGGGAAAAACCAACTATTGTCTGAAGGCTATTATTGAGAAAGGTTTAATTAAAGTAAAAAATTTTCGTAGTAGCAAAAATAAGTTAGCATGTGCCTACTATCTTACCCCTAAAGGTTTTGAGGAAAAAACTAGAATTACTATAGAATATATTAAACGAAAAATTTTAGAATATGAGTCTATTAAAAGAGAGATTCAAGAATTACAATCTCAAGCTAAAAATGAAAATATCTGTTTAGATAGTATTGCTGAAGATTTAAAGAGATTGGAAGCTTCTGGATTTTAGTGAGTATGTAAGATGGATCCTATTCAAATTTATGAAGAGTTAAAGGTTGCTTTTGGAGAAACTCAGGCTAGAGTTTTAACTAAACATCTATCTGAAATTTACGAAAAAGTAAGCCAATTAGCTTCTAAAGAAGACTTTCATAAATTACAAAATGTTGTCTACGAACTAGCTCAAGCTCAAAGACGCACTGAACAACGAGTTGAAGAATTAGCCGAAGCTCAAAGACGCACTGAACAACGAGTTGAAGAATTAGCCGAAGCTCAAAGACGCACTGAACAACGAGTTGAAGAATTAGCCGAAGCTCAAAGACGTACTGAACAACGAGTTGAAGAATTAGCTGAAGCTCAAAGACGTACTGAACAACGCGTTGAAGAATTAGCTGAAGCTCAAAGACGCACTGAACAGATGGTATATGAGTTAGCTGAAGCTCAAAAGAAAACAGAGGCAAGGCTAGATCGTTTAGAACAGAGAGTTGAAGAACTAGCCGAAGCTCAAAGACGCACTGAACAGATGGTATATGAGTTAGCTGAAGCTCAAAAGAAAACAGAGGCAAGGCTAGATCGTTTAGAACAGAGAGTTGAAGAACTAGCCGAAGCTCAAAGACGCACTGAACAGATGGTATATGAGTTAGCTGAAGCTCAAAGACGCACTGAACAGCGCGTTGAAGAATTAACTGAAGGACAGAAAAGATTAGAAGAAACTGTTCAAACGGGATTTAAGAAAGTAAGTAAACAGATTTCTGCTCTAGGTAGTAGATGGGGCATAAAAAATGAAGCTATGCTACGTAAAACTATCAGCAGTTTAGCTAAAGAATTTGGTTATAGTGTTTCTAAAGGTTTTTATGGAAATAGAGAAGTAGATATCATTATTCATAACGGTATTCATATTTTGTTGGAGGTTACTTCTTCTGCTTTAAAAAAAGATGTTAAAAACTTAAATTTATCAGCAGAGGATTATCAAAAAAAGCACAATATAGAACCTCGCTTGGTTTTAGCTGCAGTTTATATTTCTCCTACTGTTATGCGTGAAATTACAGAATCTCCTCGTAGGATAGAAGTTTTTTCTGGAGACGAGGGAGATGAAGAAGTATTTATTTTATAAGTTATTTTATTAAATATTCAAAAATTTATTGATTTAATATTTTTTTAAATCTAAATATTAATTTTAAAGGGATAATTTATGGAAAAAGATTCAAAAATTTATATAGCAGGACATAGGGGACTAGTAGGCTCTGCTCTTATGCGTGTACTACAAAAAGAAGGTTATACAAATATTATAGGAAAAACTAGGGAACAATTAGATCTAACCAAACAAGAAGAAGTAAATGCTTTTTTTAAGATGGAAGGACCTGAGTATGTGTTTTTAGCTGCAGCTAAAGTAGGTGGCATTTACGCAAACAACACTTATCCTGCAGAATTTATTTTTTCTAATCTACAAATCCAAAATAATATCATTGATGCTTCTTATAGATATGGGGTAAAAAAACTTTGCTTTTTAGGTTCTTCTTGTATTTACCCAAAGTTTGCCAAACAACCTATGGATGAAAGTCAACTTTTAGATGGAAAGTTAGAGCCTACCAATGAACCTTATGCAATTGCAAAAATAGCAGGGATTGTAATGTGCCAGTCCTATAATCGCCAGTATGGGACAAACTTTATTTCAGTAATGCCCACAAACTTATATGGACCTGGGGACAATTATCATCCACAAAATTCCCATGTTCTTCCAGCTTTATTAAAAAGATTTCATGAAGCAAAAATCAATCGGCAACCAGAAGTTGTCATTTGGGGAACAGGTAAACCTTTACGAGAGTTTTTATATTCTGAGGATATGGCTAGAGCTTGTATATTTCTCATGAATCACTATGATGTAAAAGGAGATCCTAAAGGAGGAGAACATGTAAATATTGGTTCTGGGATTGAAGTTTCTATACGAGAATTAGCTGAAACGATTATGAAAGTAGTTGGTTACCAAGGTAAACTAATTTTTGACTTAACTAAACCTGATGGAACTCCTAGAAAGTTGTTAGATGTTTCTAAGTTGCATAAAATGGGTTGGAAACACGAAGTTGAATTAGAAGAAGGGATCCATCTTACATACGAAGACTTTTTAAAAGGAGGAGGTAGGGAAAGATAATTTTTTTTTAAACTTTTTTATCCTATCTTTGAATAGCACGTAACGTTGAGATTTTTGTATTTTACAGTAAAGTACTTTTTAATTTTTAGATTAAGTATCAAAAATAGTTTTTATAAAAAACTAACAAAAACCTGCCTTAGAAATCTTGAAAACCTTAAAGCAAGTTAATTAGCAGTTTAGAACTTAGAATGAAACTTGTGTTTTTTATTCTAAGTTGAAAAGTTCTAACTCAAGGACAACTGACACAACGGATATAATAAAAAGACGCCCTTGAACTATTAAGCTACATTCAAAGTTAACATGCCAGGCTTCTGCTGAAGCATTTACATCTGTATTAAGAACTCCAGTAAGTTGAAGAAATATTTGGCATTTGGAAAATACATTGTATCTATTGTAGGGAGCTGAAGCTTTGGTAATATCTACTAGTGAACTAAGCTCATTGATGTTTGTTTGGCAAACGCCAGGTTTTATTTGAAATTCAGATTATTAAAATTACCAAATTCCTAGGGACCATTTAGTTGTAATAGAACCTAAGAATGTAGAGAGTCGTTGTTTTATTCCAGAGTATACTTTTGCCAGATTAGTCTTGTAGTTTTATCTGTAATTGTCCCATACCCGTTGTTCATATAGCTTTTAGCTACTCCAGTTTGTTAGGCTCAGTCGTCTCCTGGTGTATTTTTAGATAAGTTTTGATCTCTCCTTGAGAGTTGGATAGTTAAATACTTGACAAAATTCCACTGTCCGACACTCCGCTCTTTACAGCAAGGCTTTGATAGTTTTTCCAGCTAAAATCCAGGTATTGACTAATGGGCTATAATATACACTTGTTAGTATTAGGATGTTTTCCATCTGTAGTATATAGTAAATGTTGCTACACTGGTAGCTTTAGAGATTGTTATGTTAGAAAGGCTAGTTTGGTTTCTTGCTGAAGGACTCTAGGTAGGGGTAGCTACGTTTGGATTAAACTATCCGAGAAGATAATTATTGTAGTTCCGAAAACTTGTAGCACTAAGTAGCTCAGTTGGATTTATAGAAATTTGACTACTTGCTGTAATGCCTAATTCCCCCTTCTTGGATAAATTGCAAGACTGTAGGTGCTAAGTAAATCAGTGGATCTGTTCCTAGAGCCTGTTGTCCACTAAGGAAAAGTAAAGGAATTTTCTCTGAACTGTCTTTTCCATCAAAAACCCCATCACTTGTATCTTTTGCAAAGAATTCTATTATAGAATTTATATCATCTATAGATACATTGGAGCCTTGTTTGTGAGAACTAGCTAGCTGAGAAAATCCAGCAAGAACCTGTAGGAGGATAACTTATTGAATACTTTCATAGTTGTCTGAATAGTCTTTTGCAAGTAAATTTCCTAAATCACAATTTCCTTCTTGTGTGAGAGGGTAGACTTCAATTAATAAGGCAGTCTTATAGACACCTTTAATAGTTTTGTCCATTGAGAGTAATTTTACCTGAGCGAACTTGTAAAAGTGAGATATCAAAAAGACTATCACCAGGAGATCATACACAAACTAAAAAAATAAGCAATAACAAAAGTCTTCTCATAATATATTCTCCTTGTTAGATTATACTTTTCAACAAAACTTCGATTCAAAAAAATTTGACACAATAACAATTTTTTTGTTAAGAAAAAATTTTTAATATTATCCTTATAAAAAATCTAATGGATATAAATTATTTACAAAATTTATAAATTCTTTCATATAAAATTTAGTTTAGCTAAAATTGAAAAATTTTTTAAGAACTGGCTTATTTTCAAAAATTGTAAAGGAAATTTTAAAAAAGATTTGAATACATAGTTGCTGGAAAAGATAAAATTTTAAATAAAAACAAGATCTTTTAGGATGTTGCCTTTGTATAAAAGATATTTGAGTAAGAAAATTTTTTCGTGCAAAATTTTGGATAAGTAAGTTTTTGTAGGAGGAGTCATATATTTAAGCTTGGAGTAAAAATTACAAGATGGTAAGAAATGAAATAATGAAAAATTTAGCATAGAATTTCTACAAAGATTTTATCTTTTAACTTCTTTTTTTAATACATTTTTTATTTCATCTCTAGAAGCTTTATTTTTTAGAATAATGTAATACGTTACGTGAAATTTTGTAATAGCAGGTTCTTGTTCGGATTTGTGTTCAAGGGTCCAGCGGGTTGCATCGTTTTGGATAATTTTTGCTAGATCATAAATCCTAGGCATTCGTTTATAAAAGTTTACATTTTCTAGTTTTCCTGTCTTGGAGTTAAGTTTAATGAGCATAATACCATCATCAATCTTATCTACTAAATCGTATTTAGCAACCTCTTCTACAATAAGTTTGTCACCTCCTAAGTCAGGTTTTCTTCGCATGAGGTTTGCTCCACGAATTTGACGAAGTTGATAGCTGTCTCCAGTGATAATAACGCGAAACATTTCAAGAGGATCGTTAGAAGGTAAACGAAATGGCTCTAAATCTGAGTCTGTAATATCTACTTCTTCACCTTTTTCATTTAAAATTTTTTCATTTTCTCCAGCTGGAAAAAACTTTTGAGTAGGTTTTAGGTTAGAGGAAGGTTCTGTAGGAGTATTTACAGAAGTACAAGCCATAAGTAAAAGACAAACTAGAAAAATAAATCTCATAAAACTTAATAATATAAGCTTGAGAAATCTGTAAACAAAAAATTGGCAAAGATTGACATAAAAAGCTTTTTGATTTTTATGGAAACAGGAGATGAACAATGGCAGAAAAGAAAGAAAACAAGAATAAAAAAATTTCTAAAATGAGTGCTTCAGAAATTGAGCAAGCTTTAAAAAAAAGTCGTGAACATAACAATATCCACACTTCTAAGTATGTTCAACATCTACAACAAAGATTAGAGGAAATCCAAGCAGCAGGAAAATAAATTTGCTTCAGTTTATTGGTTTACGTCATCAGTTTGGTTCTACCATACTGTTTGACGATTTCCAGTGGCATATAAAACCTAATTCAAAAATAGGTCTAATAGGTCCTAATGGCTCAGGTAAAACTACTCTCTTTCAAATTGCTGTAGGAAGACTTAAGCCCGATTCTGGAGAAGTTGTAAAATCTAAATATACAGAAATTTCACTTTTCCAGCAAATTCCAAGTTTTGAACCTACTAAATCTGTTATAGAAACAATTTTAATTTCCAATAAGTTTTTTACAGAGTATATAACAAAAAAATCTAACTTAGAAAAAGAGTTTGATTTAATTGATCATCACTCTCCTGAATATGAGAAAATTCTAATAAAGCAAAGTGAATTAGAAGACTTTGCAATTAAAAATGAAGTTCACGAATTAAAAAACAAAGCAGAACAAGTTTTAAGTGGTTTAGGTTTTTCTAAGCAAGCTATGACCCAACCTGTAAGTAGTTTTTCTTTAGGTTTTCAACATCGCTTAGCTTTAACAATAGCTTTGCTGAATCCACATAACTTACTCTTATTAGATGAGCCTACTAATCATTTAGATGATGCTTCTAAACTTTGGTTGGCTGAGTATTTACAGTCTACAAAGTCTAGTTTTATTTTGGTTACCCATGATCCCGAGTTTTTAAATGCAACAGTAACAACTATTGCAGAAATTTCTCCTAAAGGAGTTACAGAGTTTTGTGGTAGTTTAGAAGAATTCCTAGAAGAAAAAAATGAGGTTCACGAAAAACTCAAATCTCAATTTCAAAAAGAAGAAGCATACATTCAAAAGAGAATGGAATGGATAAATAAGTTTCGTGCAAAAGCAACTAAAGCACGTCAAGCTCAGAGTGCTTTAAAAAAACTAGAGAAAAGAAAAAAACTAGAAAATCCCAATGAAATTTTTTGGAACAAAAAACTCGAGTATAAATTTCGCTATACTTCTGGTGGAAAAATTTCTTTTAAACTTGAAAATGCTTCTTTTGGATATACTCTGCATGGTAAAAAAATTTTTGAAAAAGCTAATCTTGAAGTTTCCAATGGAGATAAAATTGCACTTGTAGGACCTAATGGGGCTGGAAAGTCTACTCTCTTAAAGTGTATTTTGGGACAATATCAACTTTTAGAAGGAAATATATACTACGGTCCTAAAACTAAATTTGGTTATTTTTCTCAAACACACCACGAAGAGTTAGATAAAACTAAAAATCTTGTAGAAGTAATTTTACAAAAATATCCTAATATCTCAGGGGAGTCTGCTAGAAATATAC
>Ga0308414_1001269_pt1 | contig 16434 bp, 26 predicted proteins | sample HotsprSampleOS50_FD_205667 | JGI IMG/M metagenome (GOLD analysis project Ga0308414, IMG submission 205667) | Hot spring phototrophic mat microbial communities from Octopus Spring, Yellowstone National Park, Wyoming, United States - 20090730_OS50 ... | reverse complement strand
TGAAAAAATCAAGCTCGTGAAATCGTTCATCTTACAGTTATTTGTTAAAGTTGAACAACCGAAATCACAGTATGTTTTTTCAACTATTTCTGTGTTGTTCACAACTGTTCTTTTGACTAACCAATTCCCTTCACATGCAGCTAAAACAAAAGGTAAAAAGAAAAAAAAAGCCAAGATAGATAAAATTGTTCTTATTGCTTTCACTCAAACACCTTTTATTTCATCTTTGTCATCAAGAAACTAACTGCTATTGCTACTAAGATACCCAAGACTACAAATATTCCGAGAGTATTCCAGATAGATAATTCCTGAGATGACCACCCTGTTGTGTTAGCTGTTTTCAGTGTTGGCATTATCACTGATGTTGTTAATATGACCATTAGAACCACTCCTATTGCTGCACCTATAATACCTGTTACACCTTTCCTTGATTTAAACATTTTTCATTTTTCACCCCCGTTATACTGAAATTATTTTGATTTTAGTGATTTAAAAGGTTTACTAAACATTAAATAAATGTATGATTATTAAAATAAAATTTTAAAAATAGGGCTTTCAATAATATTATCATGAGCGACGCAAAAGAAATTCAAAGTGGTTGGACTGCTGCTGATTTGTTCATGAAGACATTGATTGATTTAAGAAATTCTGCTAATCAGGCTTCTTTTTTGGCGAGAAGGTTCAGCAAGCATGGAATTTATGTTTATTTTTCATGTTTAAAACAATTGTGGATAAACATCTCACCGTTCGTCATACCAACAAAGGCACAAAAAGTTAAAGATAAAATGGATGTTGTAGATAAACTAATGTCTGATATAATTTCTGGAAAAAAAGAATTTTCTTTAAATGAAATATCTGATGTTGTAAAGAAGTTAGAGGAACTGGATAACGAAATTTGGTCATCAGCGATTTACGCTGGTTTGGTTGTTCCATTCGTATATAGAACAACAGATGAAGAAAGAATGAAATCTGCATTAGGTGTTAAGAAATGAACATAAATAAATTGAATTACTTTGGCGAGCTTATTAATCAAAGGTTGAACAACGATTATGACTTGGTTGTCGCTATAACAGGAGAAGAAGGTGTCGGTAAAAGCACATTAGCGATACAATTAGGTTCAAAGATTGATAAGGATTTTGACTTGGTTAAAAACATGGCTTATTTACCAGATGAAAAAGAAATTGAGGATAAATTCCATTCACTACAACCCAAACAATGTTTTGTCGTTGACGAGGCAATTAGAGCATTTTACAAACTTAGGTGGATGGATAAATTCCAAATCAGATTAAATCAAATGTATATGACGGAGAGGTGGCAAAATAAATGCACATTCTTGCTAATACCTCGATTTACTGATTTGAACGAAGCATTTAGAAATCACAGAGTAAACATATGGATACATGTAATTGATAGAGGTGTTGGTTTAGTTTTCAAAAAAATAAGCGAAAATATTTTCAGCACTGATCCATGGAAAATGAAAGAAAATGATAGGTTGTTGGACAAATATCTTGTAAAAGCAAAGAAATTGTTTGGCGTCGATTTAAAAGAATATATAGAGTTTTTGAGTAAAAACACGCCAAATTTTGTCACTGCAATAGAATTCGAGAATTTACAAGAAGATATAAAAAATGAGTATAGAAGGTTGAAAGCTGAGGCAAGACCGCAATTGATGAAGATGATGTCAAAAGAGATGACACCATATCAAGAAGAATATATAAAGAACACGTTAAAGTACTTTATTTCAAAAGGCAAATCACTTATAGGGATAGGAAGAAAGTTTGGTGTTCCATATTCGTTTTTAAATAACTTTTGGACTGTAAAAATAACACCAAATGAAAAAGAAGGGATAAGGAAGAAGGTAGCAGTTCCAGTGAAGGTATAAAATCTATTGCTTAATACATCATTTTTATTTTATTATATACACAAATTAACCTATTTTTTGTTGTTTTTAAGGGAGATTTCACTTTTCTTAACAAAAGTGAAAGGTTTATAAATAAGCAACTCAATATTTTAATTATGCCATACTATTATATTCCAAAAAAAGAATTCAAGGTTGTATTCAAGGATGAAATAAAAAGATATATAGAGAACTCACCAGATGATGATTTCAAATTTGTTCTTATCCTATCGTGGTTAACAGGATTAAGAATTAATGAAGTCATAAATCTAAAGAAAGAAAATTTTATCATTTTACCCGAACAGGACATCATCCAAATAACAACACAAGTTCAAAAATTTGGAAAGCAAGCAAACCCCGTTTTTTCTTTTTCTGATCCATATATACTTGAGATAGTCGATTTTATAAACAAACATGATTATGAAAAAAAGTTATTCAAAAGAGGAAAAAGAAGATACCAGCAAATATTATTAAATTTAAATAAACAACTTAATAGTGATGACAAATCTAAATATATTACATTTCACTATTTGCGTCATTCGAGAATAACATTTTTGGCAAGGCATTTAAGGGCTTTTCCAGAAGAAATAAAAGCTTGGACAGGACATTCTTCGCAAGCTTTTGAAGAATATATAGCTCCAAGAAGGGTTGAAAGATTTAAAGGAAAGTTTGGGAGGAGCTTCACGTGAATATTCACGCATACATTTTTGCATTATTGACGTCATTCATAATTGCGACTTTGGTTCATTTTATGGTGCATGAAACATTTCACGTGCTTGAAGCTAAATGGATGGGATTAGGAGTAAAAGAAGTATGCTATCTTGGCGTCAATGATGAAGGTAAGTTTGGTGGATGGGCTTTAATAGAGGCACCTGTCGAAAATAAAATCGACACAGATAAGATGGAACTGCACGCCATTGTTGTGGATTTTGCCATGACTTTGATCATCACTTCTCTGTATGTTTTTGGTTTTTTAAATATGGTGGATAAGCAAGCTACTCTTCAATCTTCATCTCATATTTGACTTTCCAATCCTTCACTGATTCCTCTAACTTCTTTATGAAACTTTTCTTGGTTTGGAAGATGTCAGTTAAGAAGCCGCCGAATGGTAGCATCTTAGGCATGTCAAAGAAATAATCTGGAATTTCCAAAGTCACTACTGCTGTGGTTTTGCCAACATCCTTGTATGTAATAACGAACATTTCCATCTCTATCATGGTTTCTAATTGGGTAATGAATGAATCGATGGTTATATCAGCGAATTTACTTACTTTCCTGATAGAACTTAAGAATTTAAAGCCAAGATTTTTGTCGCTTTTTGCTTTATTCAAGAATTCTGCCAGCTCATCATAGATAATCCATTTCGTGTGTTCAATATCGGTTTTAATCAGCTTCTTTTTAAGCGGAGTTAATTCATAACATTTTATCGTTGCTTTCATTCAACATCACTTATCTGGCGATACTAAATCAAAGTATCGTTTTTTCTTCACTAGTTTAACTGCAATTGGAAAGGCGTTCTTTTCTTTTATTTTTTTGAGTTTTTCAATAACAACAGCGCTTGTCGTGAAAGCGACAAAATCCTCATTACCTTCTAAATTGCATCCTTGAATTATTGTGTATTGTCTATCGTTGTAAAACTTGCTTTGCCTGACGTCAAAGTCTTTTATTATAAAAGATCTGTTCAAAAGACTGATAAACTCCACTCTATCGCCACTAAAAGTTTTTCCTTCATTGAGCACTTCTCCTATATCCCTTATTTCCATTTTCATCACCTTTATTTTTTATAGTCATTACAATAATTGTAAACAAAAACCCGAAATTTAATGGAATTGTTGATAAAATAAGAAGGTATATATTATTACTGTGGATTATTTTAGGTCTTACATAATTTTCAAACATATCAGTGTGGTATAAGTTATAATAACTACTCTGTAAGCATATATCCCTTTGTATTTCTACCAAATCAAAAGCGGTAATAATGTTGTGAATTGCAAAGAAAAACATCAAAATTGATAATACTATGAATATAATTAATAAATCTCTATTATTCATACTAATATGTATATACACGAGAATTTAAAAAGATTTGTTTAAAACAAAATATATTAAAATTTAAATTAATCATGCTAAAATTTAATTATGAAAGCAATGATGAAAAATAAAAACTCGCAATACTGGTGGTATTTATATATGGATGCCTTGAACGAAAATATTACTCTTGAAAAGAAAGTTAAAGAGTTAGAAAAGAAGGTGAAAAAACTTGAAATTGAGCTTGCAGCTAAAACGAGAGATGATATGTGAATATTGTTTTAAAGAGAAGAAAGGAACTTTTCTTGTATATCATTTCGATCCGAGATGCAAGGTTGGATGCCTGACTAAATTTAGAAATGGTGAGTTATCGTGAAGAAATTCTTGGCTTGGTTGAAATTTCAATTTGTGGATTGTTGCCCTGAATGTGATTCAAGGAACATTGTTTATCGTGGGTTTGAATTTAGCAATAGAAGGATTGATTGTAAGGATTGTGGAAAGGAAACGTATTTGAATAATTTGTAGTGCACCTATTATCACTATAACTTATTAGTAGTGAATAGATAAAGTAGATACTTATTTCTATTATTATAGTATTTTTTTTAACTTTAATTTTATACCCTAAAAACGTAAAAAATATCTACTTTATCTACTATTAATTTTTTACAATAATAATAGAAAAAACCTTCTACTTTATCAAGAATGATTGAGTAGATGTTACTACTATCTACTAAATCTACAAGATTTAAATAGTAGAAATTCAAAATAATAAACAATGAAAGACGAAAAATTCAAGTCTGTTGAAAAAAGAGTATTCAAGTTTGTAATGTATTCACAAGAAATAAAGTGTCGGATATCCGACACTTTATTTCATACTTTATTGCGAAAGATGTAAAAATAAAAGACAAAGAAAAATATATCTGACGAACTCTGATAAGGATGTCGTTGGCGAAGTAATAGCTACACAAACAGAACGTCTTTATGATTTGTTAAAAAAACAAAGTGATGAGTATGGAAAGCATTGTAACGGGTGATTTTATCTTGGAATTAAAGAAAAATGAGGATTTTGAGAAATATAGAGAAGAAATATTCTTTTACTTGAAAACTAAAAAAGAGCTTTATAAAAAAATGAAAAAACAAATACCTACATGCGTTGCAAAATATAACGATGTTATAAATTATCTTAAATTAAAAGGTTGGGTGTCCGAAGATGAGCTTGATAAACTTTGAAATTCCAGAGGAGATGCTCAATAACAAGGCGAAATTATGTAGATACTTGTCAGATATTTTCTTTGCCAAAACACATGGTAAGACATTTATGAATGAATATAACCAAGTTGTTGGGTTTTATGTCTGGGACGGACGAAAATATGTTGACGGTGAAAATTTAGCACTTAATTTCATTGAGAATGTTCATAAATTTTTCAAGTTGGATGAACATAAAATAATGCTCACACGTTTAAGAAGTGAGTTTATGCATCATTTGATGTATTACAACATACATAAATTAAGAAAAGATAATAAAATCATAGCGTTTAATAACGTCGTCTTTGATTGGAATAAATTTCTCCAAAACGATATCAACCCTTCAGAAGTGTTTGTCAACGGGCATGATCCTGATATGTTTGTGTTCAATGTTATCGAGCATGATTTAGATACCGAACCTTTACTAATGAACACTATTTTAAACGAAGAAATGTTCAAATATTTTTGCCCAAAATCACACAAAACATTCACTGACTGGGTTGGTGAGAAATGGATTACGTTGTTGGAAATAATAGGTTACTGTCTTTATACCGAATACACATTCAACAAAGCCATCATGCTTGTCGGTCCAGGCTCAAATGGAAAATCAACATATTTAAGGCTTATAAAAACAATTTTAGGCTCTGAAAACATATCTGCCATAGAGTTGAAAGAACTTATCGAAGATAGATTTGCCGCATCTGAACTTTATGGGAAATTAGCAAACATTTATGCAGACTTGCCTGTTAGTGTTCTTAGAGAAACAGGAAAATTCAAAATTTTGACTGGAGAAGACGTGATTTCAACAGATAGAAAATTCAAAGGAAGATTAACTTTCATGAACCACGCTAAATTAATTTTCTCTTGTAATGAATTGCCGAGAGTCTACGACTTAACACCAGCTTTCTGGCGAAGATGGATTGTTCTCGAATTTAAAAATAAATTTGAACCTCGAGAAGGTTTTTTCGAAGAAATTTTCACAAAAGATGAAATTTCAAAGTTAATTTCTTTAAGTTTAATCGCATTTAAATTCGTGTTGTTGCGAGATAGTTTCAGTTTCGAAGAGGACGAAAACAGCTACAAAGAATTTTGGATGAGAAGAACAGACACAGTTTATGCTTTCTTTACAGACGCATTAAAATCAAACATTTTAACTAAGGATCCGATGGCTTCAGAACTTAAAAAAGACGTTTACAGTCTTTATGTTAATTACTGCGAAACTAATGAAATCACACCCGTTGAGAAAGTTACTTTCACTAAAAGATTAGAAACAATGGGCGTTCAAAGCACGATAAAACAAGGTCAAGCTTATTACAAAGGTATAAAAATCGTCCGAGAAAAAGAAACCCCATCTACTTTAACCTCTTTAGCCGAATTAGGTCAGCTCCAAACCGAAGAAATGCCTAAAAAAACAAAGCTGCAAATTCTCGGCGATTTATACAAAACTTATGGCAAGCAAACACTTCACCTGCCTTTACTGAAAGAAAAGTTTAGCGATGAAGAAATCAACAAAATGGTTGAAGATGGTGATATTGCTTTGCTCAGCGATGACAAGTTTATGATAATCAGGTGGGTTGAATGATTATAGTCACTAAAGAAGGTCGTAGGTATAAAGGTATCGGGATAAAATTCCCAACATATTATAAGCTATTCCGACCACTTATCTGGAATTACGAAAAAAAGAAATGGGACGATAGTGGTTTGGAAATAAAAATAATACATAGAATTGAAATAAAAAAGGTGATGTCTGAATGAAATGTCCAATTTGTGGTAAAGAGTATGAAGAAACAACTCTTGAGAAATTTGAAGAGTTGAACAACAAGTTGGCGAGTGTTGAAAAAAAGTTGGATTTGTTAATAACGAGACTGATAAACACAAAACCCAAACCTTTGACTGAAATACAAAGAAATGTTTTGGAAATGAAAAAGTCTGGGGTAAGGAGTCGTCGGATTGCTTATATTCTTAACATAAGTGAAAGTTATGTCAGTCAGATTTTAAAGGTTTTGAAAAAGAAGGGGTTTGACTATGAAAGCAGTGTTAAGAAGGTGACGTCTGAATGAAATTCACGAAGCAAGATTTAATATTGTGTTGGGTTGCAATAGACGAATATGTTAAGAGGCTTGAATATTATGGGATAAGCGATATTTTTGACGAATATTACTTGTTAAGAGAAAAATTATATAAATTGTTAGAGCAGGAGGAGGTGATATCTGAATGAAAGAAAATGAAGAATATTTTGACTTGTCGTTAAAGTATATATGCGACGAACTTGGTGTGAGGTGGTATAATGTTTGAGAAAAAAAGAATAACCCAGATATACTTTTGGGATAGAGGCGTGCCTAAACTGCATGTGATAGCAGAGGATAGAAATTCAGCAGCAGGAAAAATAACACCGTTATTTGACAAGGATGGAAAACCAATAAAATGTCTTTATTGTGATGCATTGAGATGTTGTCCATGAAGAAAAATGAGATTATAGAGGAATTAGACAAGCTATACAAAAAATACTGGGATGAGTATAAAATAACTCCAAAAGAAGCAAGACAATATATAGATGGCATACTTTTTGGTATAGGAATGGCAAGAAAAATTGTAGAAAAGGCGTAGTTTATGATAAAAAATTGTGTTATTTGCGGCAAGCATGTTAAGCAGGCAGGTAGATTACAACGAGTAATGTTCGGAACACAAAATATAAGGGTATGCAAGAAATGTCGTTTGAGATTGAAACAAATGAGAGGAGTGTTAAATTATAGAAAAATAGTCGAGAGGATTAAGGAAAAGAGGCGTTTACAACCAGCGAAAAGTTTATCACTTCGATAATATTTTGTCTTTCTAAATTCTTCTTATACATTTCTTCGTAAAACTCACATGCTTTTTTATCTTGATATAGAGCAACGATTAACAAAATCATGAAGATTATTCCAATTATGTCAAACAACAACTGAATTTTTCGCCAATTATCTCTTTTTTCTTTTCTTGGCCAATATCTTCACCTCCTGAATAATCTTATGTAAATCATGTAAATAAATATTGCTGCAACAATTGCGATTATAACACTTAAAATTGACGGTAATAAACTCATCGTCACGAGGCTAACACCGATTACCGTAGTTAATATTAACAACAAATCAGTACTCAAACCCATTCCAACACCCAAGAACAGTGCGATACCTACTAAACCCAAAGCTGCCAAAGTCCAACTACCCATTATTCCTTCGATATAACCTGTCTTGAACAAAGTCATTAAATCTGCAAAATTCAAACCTACAAGATTTGCTGGTATATCTGTTTGAATAATAACTGTTAGATATTTTGTTAACGAAGCAGACGTGTAATTTTGCGTTTCCAGAACATGAAGAGTTACATTATAAACATTAGCTGAATAATTCGATATGTTTTCAACTCTTTTTATTCCTGATTTCGTTACCCATCCTGTTTTGTTCACATTTAAATAAACATAAATATTATTTAAAGCATCTGTCAAACCAGTTATGTTTATATAGCCTTCATAGAATGTTGTTTTTGTTTCAGAGTCATTAAAGAATAATTTTAATGTTTGCGTGCCTTTATTTATTGTTAGTGTGTTTGAAACTGAGTTCGATGTATAGTTTTGCCCCCCTGTTGCACTAAAAACATAGTTATAACTACCTGCCGCTAAAATCGTACTGTCTGGATTATTAACTTGAGTACCGTTTCTAAACAATCTATATAACACGTCACCGTCACCTTCGTTGCTTTCACTGCCTGTTATCGTCACCGAGTATGGATATATCCCAGACCATGATGGATTAACCATTAAACTCAAACTTGGCATTGCCTTGTTTATCACATAATTTGCTCCTGTTGTCGAATTAACTTCTCCCAAAGTGTCATTAGCATAGAAAGTGTACGTATAAGTTCCTGCGCTTGGTTTAAATGTTAAATGATAATAAAAGTTATTTGGTGTATTGTTTTGCATCGTATAATTTTGCATCACTCCTGAAAAATTATGTGAAATCCAAGTTTTATCAAGACCATTATCAATATCATTCCAAGTTATGTTAAACCAAATGTCGCTTATTCCGTATGTTTGTGGCGAAGATGGAGAAACGACTATGTTTGAATATTGTGGTGGTTTGGTTCCTATTTCTTCTGATCCTATTGAATAGGTTGGTTCATTTAAAGTGTAATTTCTTGCAAATAAATAATCAACTTGCATTGTTGGACCGTTTGTATGACTGTAGAATGTATAAGGCAACCCATTTTGGTTGACATTACTTGTTGTTAAAGAAATCCTGAAAATTCTGTTCACAAATGCTTGATAATAATTTCCATAAGCTCTTATTTCTCTTCTATGCCAAGTATTTATTGGATAACAGTTTGATGCAGAAGATGTAGAATTAGAGCCAGCACCATCTTCTACCCACAAGATATTACAGTTATGGGATCCAGTATTTCCTATTCTTGTCATGAAACCTATTGAGTTAACTTTACTGGTGTAAGGGTTTAATCTAGCACCAAGACGATAGTCGCCAAAAGTAGAAGTTCCAGTAACTCTAACTCTGTCAACAACAGCATAATTATTTAAATTTATTTGTGGGTCTTTAAATGTTAAATAAGAAATGGTGTTTGTAGAAGAATAAGAAATATAACCATCAGATTCTGTCCACGTTCCTGCAGATGTATAAAGAGAAGTTGTGTTAAAACTGTTGTCATCAAAGTCATCAAAGTACACAAAGGTAGCTTTACCGTTTGCGGTTGATGTAGCCGTAGGATTACCATAATACATATATATAGTTTTGTTTGATAAGGCTGGCAAGCTTGGTATTTTAACCCATATTCTGGTTTCATCCGAACATGATGTTTCATTCCAATAACTTAAGATGTTATCATTGTCATCAGTAAACCTTATATCACCACAGTCATTTCTTAATTTATTTTGAGAAATCAATCCAGTTGCATTTAAAATAATTTCAATTTGATAATTAACCAACTGAAAATTCTCATTGTTTGTTATCGTTATTGCTCTTCTGTATTGCCAATTTGAGTTCCACCAAGGGTCGTAATTTACTCCTGTTATGGCGTCCTCAACCGAATAATAACCTTTGCTCCCCCAACCATTTTTCATTCTCATTATTGGCGTTTTCCAAGTTATTTTAAACAATTTAATACCATCACAATCGTAATCATTGTTAAAATCATCATACTTGCAATTACTTTCTGATTTCGGTATAGTTGTTACACCATAATCAGTTGAAACTTTATCTAAATTCTTGACTAAGCTCATTTTTGTTGGTTTCCAGTCAAGTTGATATTTATATTCAACACCACTTTGATAATTTCTGTAATAAGAACAATCGTATGGGATACCTTCATCTAATTCATTCAAAAACTGATAGCAAGTTTGGTCAACGAATTCTGTGTCATAAGTCGGAAATTCTTTTAAAACAGGCTTATATTCATAGATATAAACATCATACATATTAGACGGGTCAAAGTTTGTGTTTTCGACAATAAACCGTAAATTAAAGTCTTTGTTTGTCATATCAAGATTTTTAACTTGTATTATCACTTCGTGTTCTGTTAAATCATGTTTTTCAGATATTATAGTTACATCAAATGTATCTGCGGCTAAAGAAATCTGAATGGATAAAAATAATACTAACAAAATCATAGGCACTTTAAATTTCATACTAAAATTATTTTTGGTTTTCATCTTATACCTCAAAATTCACCCCCTCTCGCAAATGATATCAACGCCAGCAAATATAATACGGTTATAACACCACCAAACAACAGCTTGAATTCAAAAGGCACTGACACAGAGTTAAACACGCTAATCGGGAATGTCGCAAAGCTTAACAAAAATGTCATCAACACCGCCAAGGAGATGTTCGGAAATAATCCGAAAGCTGCTGCAATTATACTTGCAGTTGCAGTAACCGCAAAAATAGATGTGAATAGAGAACCACTAGCTTTAACTTGATTTAAATCTTTATTAGCTGTAAGAAACTTGATTATTAAAGTCAAACCAGTGTCTATATCCACTATGTAAAAAACGATATTCAAAATTATCAAGAAAAGTAATATGTTAGTCCCTACTCCCATCTTAATACACCACACCGCTAAATAATATACTCAATCCTATTATTAAAAAACCTAACAGTATCACCAAACCCCAACCTATAAAACCGTAAGATGCCAAAACTATTAACATAATTAATGCTAAACCAGATGCCCCAAGAGTGGCAAAACCACTCCCAGTTATTGATGCCATACCTATAATTAATAAAATAGCAAACCCGACAATTAACGTCCTAAACAAATTTGTAGAAGTTTCGCTATCAACACCATCAACAGAAATTGTTTGATTTGACAGCATCGTTAAAATACCATGCAAAGTTAATTCATCAGTCGTTGTAACATTGGCTAAAGATTTAAATGTTCTTACAATCAAAACTTCATCATGTGTTGCGTCTTTAATTCTTATTTTTGCCTGTGTCGTGTTCGATGCTATGAAATATGTATTTATTATACCCCCTGATGTTGATGTCATGTTTTGGAAAAATATTTGCGTTCCATTCTGCATTAACTGCAAGGAAAACCACATCAAGGTGTTGTCGGATGACCAAACTTTTAGATCGACGCTTTGATTTTTTCCTAATTCAACCAATCCGCCATCAGGATCTAATTTCCAAACAACACTTTCCCATATAGAGTTAAAACCTTCTGCTTCCTTATCAAGGCTTATAGTGTATTGATTTGATGTTACCGTTATTACTTTCTCGAGCGACTTGAATTGAGGATGAGTTACGTTTATTTTAAACACACAATTAACGCAAGCATCGATTATCACACTGCCACTATCGTCAGTTATCAAGTTGTCAACCAAATAATAATTGCCGCCATAATAATAATAATAGCTAACATTTGCATTAGGCACGACGTCTATTCCAGAAACTACTGTTATCGTAACGAAAGTATGGTCAAAGCAGATTTTTGATGTTGAAACTGATGATACCGATACGCTCGATGTGCCGCTACAATATAAAGCTGATGCAGCAACTGCAACAGTTTTGTTAGAAACAGGTATGACACAACCACCATTATTAAAACCTAATGTTCCCTGAGCGCTACAACAGCTGCATATTTGATAACAAAAATCGTAATTGTTTGTCAGTCTATTATAAAAACCACCTTGTTTTGTGTAATACGTAGAACTACTGCTATGACTGAAATGAGCTGTGCCTTCGACATAGACATTGTAAATATACTTTTGAGGTATGTTTAATGTGAATCTGCCATAAGCCACACAACTGCTCCCAGAACAATCAGTATTTGATGAAGACCAACCACCTGTGTAACAATAATCATAAGCAAATGCATCTTTAATTAAAAGAAACAATAGTGATGAAATTAGAGTAAACGCTATCAATTTCTCCAAAGTTGTCGTGCTTTCCCATATCTTCACGATAATGTTTCTCATACATATTCACGATAGTAAGGTCTGCTGTAAAGGATTATTATTGATAGTATGCCTACGAATATCATCGGAATTATTAAACCAGCAAGCACTTTCTCTATTGGTGTGAAATTATCCCAATACTCTCCTAAAATCCCTTTCAACAATGGCACTATTGCTAAAAAGACTATTAATGTCATCATTGTGACGAATATCGCAAGCAAAGTCATTTGTCCTTTTTTCCTTTTCATCATCTTCTTCTACCACCTCTTTGTAATGGAAATCTCATTGTTGTAAGCGTGCTTTCAAGGAATTTTGATTTAACTTTAGCAGACGGTGTTTTCCATAAAGGCGATTTTTTTCCAAAACCTTTCATAGTCCATGTAAACATATCTGCGAGAACATAAATGTCTTTTTTCGATTTTGATTTTTTAACACGATATTCTGAATATAAACTATAACCACCTGTTGACGAAGTTGGAAAACCAAATTTAGGTAAATCAAATTTTGTTGGTTTAATGGTTGGTTTGGGTGTTAATTTTGGTTTTAAAGGTGTTTTTGGGATTTCTTTTAATATCAATTCATTTCTGTTTGATGTCCCACCCCTTTCAAGTATTATTAATTCAAATGAAGGCAATTGAATTCTTTTTTGCTCCTGTAAATTTGATTGGTTTTGTTTTAAATTTAATAAAGGTTGTTGTTTAAATTTAAACTCTTTTATTGTAGTTGTTTGTGGTTCAACATCATACCTTAAATTAACTCCTAAATTATTTTTTTTAACTGATGTTTGTTTTTGCTCAACCTCACCTTTCGTTGTGTATAAAGAAACTAAATTAACCGAAGTTTTTTGTTTGGGCTCTGTTTTTGCCAATTCCTTTCCTATTTCGAATTTGGTCAATTCCTTCGCAGCTGGTAAAACAGATGCTTCATTTGGTTTAATGCCTGTATCCAAAACTGTTTTTGTTTTTTGTGGTGAAGTTTTTTGTGGTGAATATTCTATCGGTTTAAATTCAGCTTCTCTTCCCAAATTAAATTCACCCCCTCTTCTCAAATCATAAACTTTAATACTCGATAAACCGACTGACTTGCCAAACATCTTCGTTTGCTTGTCCAAACCAATAGTTTTAGACACAGAGCCAAAACCAGTTTGAGATTTTACCATTCCTTCTCGATATTCTATTCTAACAATTTCTTTAGTCAGGGCAGTCCCTCTCACAGCAGACTTTGGTTCTTTTTCTATTCTCAATATAGGTTCACTCTTACCTTCTGCTAAATTCATTTTAAAATCGATTTTCAACCTTTCTTCGTAAGTTTTTCCGATGGATTCACTCAAGCTCGTTTTCGTTACTTTGTTGTAACCAACTTCTTTTGTCAATAACCTGAATGTCCTCGTTTCGACTGGTTTTTGATAAAGTTTAATGTTCATAGCACCTTCACTTGCAACCAATTCTTTGTTTATTTTTTTATATTTCAAGGCAGTTTCAACTTCACCGATAACAAATGTTTTCTTGCCTTCTTTAGCTACCAATAAACCTTTCGCTTCACCAAAACCCTTTTTACCAACATTAACTAATTCTTCTTTGCTGAATTCAAGTAAATATTCTCTTTTTGGGGCAGGTTTCAAAGCACCAGTTTTAGCTAAAGAAACACCACCAGAACTAAGCATGAAAGCAATATTTTCTTCACTGACAAATCCTCTTAAAAGATTTTTCCCAGATTCTTTTATTGGTTCGAAAGATTTTGTTGCGATAGAACTTTCAGCACCCGTTCCTAATTCCTTACCAATATTAAGCAGGGAAATACCAGCAACAGCAATTCCCACAGGCTTAAATATAGCAGACATCACACCCAAAGCAACATAAGGAGATATTTTGAGAGCAAATTCACCAGCAGGTTCTCTAACTTCACCTAATGGTTTTGGTGAAATAACCTTGACGCCAACATCATTTCCTTTCGAGTAAAATTCTTGGCTTGTAATATATTGTGTTGTTGTCGTGCCAGATGTTACTTTAGGTTCGCCTGGTAATTGTATTGGTGTATATTGTTTTTTTGCAGGTTGTGGTGTAGGCATTTTTTCAATACTTTCAACTTTGTAATAAGCACCTTCTTTTATTGGTATTTCCTTGCTTACATAACCACCTTCTTGTAATTTTTTTGCAACACCTGATGAAATAAAAACACCAGGTTCTGTTGGTTCATCTGATTTTACAAAAAGCGTTTTTTCTCCATGTTTAACGACTGTTTTCTCACCTTCTTTCGTAACAGAAACACCGTATCTACCCAAAGCTACCTGAGCCGATTGATTTCCAGCTGCAGCTTTCTCTATCACAACCTTTGAAACATATTTCCCTTCACCAACCTTAACAACTTCGGTCATAGCGAGTGCCTTTTTTTAATTGTTTTATACCATTTAGGGAGTTTTGAAATTGGAACTTTCCATGTTTCTAATTTTTGTTTTACGAATTTATCACAATTTCTATCCCAAACTTTTATTTCAAAAATTATATCATCTATTACACGACGTTTTTTATCCATTTACATCACGCCAATTTTTTAGCTATTTCAGTCAATATTTCTCTCATAGCTCCCATATCTTTTAATATCCACACAAAACCTATTAACATTACCAAACCCATTATCACGATTAAAATTACCATCATGTCCTGAATACTTACTTTTTTCAACGCTGTTAATCTACCTGCTGTGTAGAATTCCATGCAGAGTTTATCAAATTTTGCTGGATCAATGTTTTCTGGCTTACTATCTAATTTCATCTGCTCAGTGCTTCCTTCAATGTAGAAAGCGGTTGGATGGTCACCATTAAAGTAAATATAACCAGGTGCATTGTTGAAAGGTAATTCACGCCCAAAAACTTTAACCTTTTCTTCTTTTGGTTTTGTTAATGTTTTTTTAACCCGATAATTTTTCGTGAAATACCAAACTCTGATAAAACCAAACGTTTTTATCAGGAGGTTTTCGATTAAATTTTTAATAACAATATATGTTGTATAGGCTAAAGATAATGAACCTAAAATTAACAACAAAACATCCACGATGAAATTACCTGTTATGTTTAAATTCATTCTTCTTCACCCCCTTGCCTGAAAAATCCTTTCTTTCTATTTTCTTCATTCTTCACCATCTTGTATATTCTCGATACAATTGTGTCGAGTTTTTTACCTTTGAAAGATGGTGAAGACATTATATATGTATATGCACCATGAACTAATAACATTTTAGCTTTCTCTAAATTTATATTATATGTTTTTTCAAATGCAACCGCTTCTCTAAATGTTATGAATAATTGCCTCACAGCAAATAATTCTTCTTTATCAAGAAAACCCAAACCAATTTCTTTATTGAATTCATCAAAGAAGCTTTCAACGTTAACTATTTGTGACAACATCTCAACAAAACTTGCTGGCGGCAAGTTTATCGTTCTGCTCTCGAAATCCTCCATGTTCTGAATGTTCTCCATATCCCCATCCATCACATCTCACCTTTCCTCAACAAAATGATTAATGTTTGAGCAATCAAGGCAAGCGTTGATGCCACTATAACTAACCTTGATATGTTACCAAAAACATCCGAAGCAGCAAGAGTAACATAAATAGCTATCGCAAAAATGTTAAGGTATAAACTGAATGGATATTCAAGAATTTGAATTAAGAAGAAAGTAACACCAGTAACCAAAACTGAAAAAATCAAGCTCGTGAAATCGTTCATCTTACAGTTATTTGTTAAAGTTGAACAACCGAAATCACAGTATGTTTTTTCAACTATTTCTGTGTTGTTCACAACTGTTCTTTTGACTAACCAATTC
>Ga0308414_1001268_pt1 | contig 16440 bp, 19 predicted proteins | sample HotsprSampleOS50_FD_205667 | JGI IMG/M metagenome (GOLD analysis project Ga0308414, IMG submission 205667) | Hot spring phototrophic mat microbial communities from Octopus Spring, Yellowstone National Park, Wyoming, United States - 20090730_OS50 ... | reverse complement strand
GGAATAGGAAGCATCGGTATGATAATTCGGAAAAAAAAAATAGAAAAAAAAGCCGTTGTTTTTCAATCAATTTTTTCAAACACATCCGATAATTTTTCATATTAATTTCATTTTATTTTTTATTTTTATATTCATTTAAAAAAAAGTTTTCATGGCTTTTGTACGAATTTGAAATGAAATGAATTCAAAGAATACAAAATTATGTCAAATTTTGAATTTAAATTAAATTTTAAAAAAATACTAAAATATAAAAAAATTGATTTTGAATAATAAATACTTATTTTTAATATATATACATTTTAATATTATTTAACTTATATATAAAATAAGTAAAATTTTTAATGGAAATTTGTATCAAAAAAAAGTTAAAATTTTGCAAAATTAAAAGAGGAATGTTGTTATGGAAAAACTCGTAATGTTCAAAATTATTTGTCCGCAATGTAATTATGATATATGGTCACCGAAATTACATCTTCCATGTAATCATACCGAACAAATCGTTATAAAAAATACCAGAGTTAAAGAATACAAGACATTATGGGAAAAACAAATAGACATACAAAATTACTTAATACATGCATGGAAAAATTTCATTGAATATTTTTTACTTATTCCAAATATCAAAGTAAAAAATGATGCCATTATATTATGGTATTTTTTTAAAGCAATTGAAAGAAAAAATGAGAATAGACGATGGAAATGTTATGATCCTCCATTTTTTACGGACATGTATAATCTTACGATATACATAGATTATAGACGAAATGATTTTTTTGGAAATCGATTTCCGAGAATAGTTAAAAGAAGAAAAAAATAAATAAAATATCTTTTCTTTCTTCTTTATTTTTTGTTCGGCAAATAATTTTTTTTTCATAACATAATTTTATGTTTTTAACACAGAAATAAAAAATAAAAAAAAATATAATATATATATTATTGTTTATTTTTTTTCTTCTACTTTATTTTCTTCAATTTTCTTCTCTTCAACTTTCTCTTTTTGCAAATTAGACGAAGTAGTATTCGATTCTCCTAATAGTTCTTTTTGAATAGTAATTGATTTTAACTGTCCGACTTTTTCTCCGCGTGTATATCTCGGCAATTTTGCAATCATATTTTTTATGGCATTTTTAATTGCATCTTCCATAATTTTTTGAATATCCTCGATTGCATCTTTTGCTATTCTGATTTTTTTTTCTCCTTCTATAAATAAGTCTTTTTTTATTTTAGAAAATCGAATATAGGGAGATACGTATTTTTTGATAGTCGTTGGTGCTGGATTCGAAAGTGAAGATTCGACTTGTTGCGTATTTTCCATGATTTTTTTCCCTTTTATTTTTTTATATGAAATGAATTTTATTCGGCAAAATATGAATAAAATACGATTTCATATTAATTATAATATAATTTCAATTCTATATAAATAAATTGTTTTGAGCTAAATTTTTATATATTTATTTATTATTACATTTTTGTAATATATAAAATATAATCATAAGGAGTAGGATGTTTAATAATACTTTTTCCGATAAATATTCCTATTATACAAATAATTAGAATAAAAATACTTTTTTCGGAAAATGAATAAAATAGTTGTTCGTAATTGTAAGAGTATCCGAGATATAATAATCCGAGTCCGAAGAAAATAAAAAATTGCGTAAAAAATACTAAAAATATAATCCCAAGTGCGATGAAAAATGAGCGTGTTCCCGCGCCGATAATTATGCTTAAAATAAAACAAATAAAAAATAAATAAACAATATTAAATTCTATACTATCGAATAAGATTCCAGAATAATAATATAATATGTCGATATTATATGTAATCGAATTATGTAATAAAAATACGCCGATAAAAATAATTGAAATATAATAAAAGAAAATAGAAAATATATATATAAATTTGGTACTTCTAAATATTTGATTCGGAGTACAAAATGACTTTGCCATATATTATATTATTTAAAAATAAATATAAAAATAAATGGAAAAATGAATACATGTATTTTTTAAATTTATAATATTATTTTAAAATATATTATTTATTATATTTTATAGAAAGAGGATACTACAATGGTTGATACGTATTTAATTTCATATCGGTCATTACGAAAAGTTATTAAAGCATATAATTCACAATTTCAAATTTCGGAATATACATTAAAAATATTACGAGAAAAAATAGAAAAAGAAATTATTATTTTATTGGAAGAATTTATATATGATACGTTACCGAAAAAAAAATATAAAAAAAATAGAGGAAAATTACGAAGACGGAAATTATATGTCGACGATTTTACCGCTAATCCGAAATTTATATTTTCATTTACCGAAAAAGAAAAAGAATTTATTTCGAATATAAATACATCATTTAAAATATATAAAATACCGATTCGATTATTACGAGAAAAAATACAAATTGCAAAAAATGCACGAAATACATATTGTTATTTTATACGTTCTTTATTATATTTAAAATTAAAAAAAATTTTTGATACATTTCCGAAAAATAAAGAAGGAAAAATACTTAAAACGGTTATTCATATCGAAGATATTTTAGATCCGCCATCATTGTATTAATTTCTGTTTCGGTATACAATCATTAAATATCGTATCATGTAATAAATACTCATTTTTTATTATTTCTTTAAATTCTTGTAAATTATTATTTTTGCTATTTAAAAATTTTAAAATATCAAAATTCATTACTCCAGTTTTCGGAAGAATACCGAATACCGTTTTTATTCCGAACATCGGTTTTATGGTAGTATTTTTATCTTGTGTTTCAACTTTTGTTTTAATAGCAATCGGAAATATATGAACATTATTAATATTTAATTTTTCCATCTTTTTTATTTCCTCGAGAAATTTTGTTTCCGCACATTTATGAAATAAAGTTGAAAGTTTAATAGGTTTAGTTGATGTATCAAGAGATGGTGAATCGGAAACGATTTTAGTTGATATATCGGAAGATAAAAATGGATATTCGGTAGTTTTAACCGACTTATCATCAAATAATGAAAATTTAAGAAATGGAATTCCAGTTGATACCGATAATATTAACGGCGTATTATCCGCATACATTGATAATATTTGTATATTTTTTTTCATCGGCTCTTTTATATTTTCCATTATTTTATTTTGTTTCTTTTCATTATATTCGTCAAAAAATTTACTTATCGTATCAATAGAAAATAATTTTTTATTTATTGAATAAGAAGATACCCATCCGTTAAAAAGAGGAGTAACATTTATTCCCCATGGAATGGATTTAATACATGCTAAAATATTAAAATGAATATGATTCGTATTTATTTTATTTTCCGCAAATGATTTAAACATTATATTTATGTTATCTTTTTCTTTTTTACACAAATTATTTTCATTTATTACTTCTTTTACCATATTTTTGATCGAATCACCAAAACTATTCATTTGTGATATATAATTTTTTTCGGTAATATCGTCAATCAATTTTTTATTTTGATATATATTAAAATTTGAAACTATTTTCTTTTCTTCATCCGTAAATTGATTACTTTTTAATACTTTATTTATATGTGATTTCGTATATTTCTTAATTAAATATGTAAATGGAATTGCCGAACTTGGAGAAAGAGGAAGTATTACCGTATTTTTTAATTCTGGAACAAAAAATATAAACGGCCGTTCTTCATCCGATGCAGAAGAATCCATATATTTTTTTAATTTTTCCGATTCTACTTGACTCTCGGATAATTTTTTAATATGTGTTTTCGTACGACTTTGAAGTTGTAATAATAATAATTGTGCCGCAATTTGATTCATATTTTCAATAAATTTTTTTTGTTCTTTTGGAGTATCTGGTAATACAAAATTAAAATTATGTGCTTGTTGCAATTTATAATGCGGACTATCTTTTTTAATTTGATCTTTAGAATATGCAAATTGTAATTTATTATTGTTAAGTAATATAACCCATTTAATAAATTGTTTTGATGGATCATTATTTATTTCTTTATTCTTACATTTTTCATCAAATGGAAAAGATAATGAACAATTAAATCCTAAAGGAATATCGGGATTATTTTTACTATATAATATATTTCCGACGAGATCTGATTGTAAATATTGAGAAAAATTTTTTAATGCACATTCTCTTTTTATATTTTTTCTTTCTTTCGGATCTTTAATTTTAGTAGTAAAAGATATACTAATATCCATTAATCTATTCCAAATATTTTCAAATGAAAGTGATGATAATAATTGTTGTTCATCTAATTTTTTCATTGAAGGATTTGTATATTTCATTTCATATTTTTTTTGTTCTAAAAGCGGTAATAATATCTCTTTTTTATATATTTTATTTAACTCCGAAGATGTAAATGTATTACACGGTTGATTTCTTTTATTACTCGGAATCTCATCTTCGATATCTTCTTCATTGATAACATAAATATTTTCATATTTTATCAATATAATCATATCCGTTTTTTTTATTCTTTAAATGAATAATATTTTTGAATAGATCGTACGATTTCTTTATCGGTCGGTTGTACGCCTAATATTTGTGAACCGACTTGAATATTAGGAAGAGATAAAATTTCTGACGGTATATTTTCTTCACTATCAACATTAACAATTCTGGGATTAATAATATCTTTTATCGATTTAAATTGTTTTAATTGATTTGAAATCAATGATTTACATAACGTGCAATTTTTAGATGTATATATGGTAATCGGTACTTTTGTAGATACATTTGCTGGAAGTTGAATAACTTCAGATGATGATAATTTACAAATTTTAATTCCGAGAATATTTTTACATTTCATAATTTTCTTATATTTTTTTTATTTAAAAATTTATAGGTAATTAAATAAATAATTAATATTTATGATAAATTTAAAGATTTTTATATGTTCTTAATTTTAATATTATTTTATATCGACAAATAAATATTTAATTATAAATAATAAGACCAAATAAATTTATTAGGATTTGATACTATAAATTTAATATATTTGACTCATTAAATGTACGAAAAATTTATCGGAAATGGGTCTTATAATAATTCATAATGACTTTTCGTTCGAATTTATTATTTTTGATTAATCGAAATCGAAATTATTAATAAAAAAAGGTGAAAAATTTGGAAATTATAAATCAAACCAAACTTGTGGTACGGTGTCAGAATTGCCCGAATCGGCATTATATCATTCGAAATTATAGTTTTATTTCATTCTGTAATTTGGATGAAAAAAAGCGTGAGATCACTGAAGTGAAAGAGTGTCCGCTGATTAGAAAATGAAAAAGAAAAGGAAGGAATAGTTTTTTTTCTTTTTTTAAATTTTTTTTCGTATTTTTAATCATTTTAAAAAATCGATCTCCGAAAATATTACTTTATTCGTACTTTATATTACATAAAATTAAATACTCGGATAAATAATTTGATTCCATTTTGAACGAATAAGTGCTAAAAAGAGAGAAAGAAGACCGAGCGCTATTCGCAAAAGATCAAAAAAAAGATCGGGTGATAATTTTATATGTAAGAATATTAAAATTTGATCAAGAATCCACCACAAAATACATCCTATTCCGATAAGTAAATACATTCGCACCGAAATTTTTTTCAAATCATTAATTTCAATATTATGACTACTCATTATATATAATTATAAAATGAAATTAAAAAATATATCTTTTTTGTTTGTTTGTTTGTTTATTTGTTTATTTATTTATAATATTGAAAAATGACGCATCCTTTTTCTTTTCCATTTTGATCGGATATATTATTTATTTTTTTCCATTTATTAATATCAAAATTAAATGTATTTTTTAAAATATGAAAATCATATTCATCATTATCTATTCTTGCCGTTATAGTAATAACATTTTCCATTTTTCCGCAATTCGGATATACTTTTATTTTTTGTATTTGTTTATAATCATTATCGGAAATAAATGCACATTTATTTTTTTTTAAAAAAGGGATGGTATTACATACTTCATCTTCATATTTTTTTGTATTAATTATTTTTCCCATTCCGAATTCTTCCGACATAAAAAGATTTGCAAAATTAATATCAAAAATTTCTTTATTAAATGACATAATTAATATTATCATTTTTATTTATTTAAAGATTTAAGAATTTTTTTGTGCATGAAGTATGATTTTTTCCGCCATCGTTTTTCCGATAATTGAACCATTTTCCATAACCAAAGATGCAATATGAGGAAGCGCATCGAACACTAAATCTTCCGACGTTTTATAGTTATTAAGATATAATGTTTTTGCATATTTTTTTCCGACATATTTAATTTTACATAAAGGAACTAACTTTTTTGAAATACCGTATTTTAATCGAATAATAATCTCCGAAATTAAATTTGCATATACGGTTAATTTATAATAATAAGCTATTTGTTGCAATGAATGTAATAACCATTCAAGATTACTTTCCGAGCCGATTAATTGATATAAATCTCCAGAATAGATATCATATGTTTGTAAAAATGTATCTTCATCGGTCGTATCATCACACCACACCATTTTTGAATAATATTCATTACCGATAAGAAGAATTGCAGTTTTTAAAGCATCCAGATGTATTCCGACATCATCTTTTTCGTATAAAATAACATTTTTTTTTTCTAAATTTGTAAATATTTCATCAAAAAATAAAGAATCCGAATTTTTTTTTCGAAATATTCGTAATTCTTCATATTGTGAAAATAAAAAGTATAATATTGTAACTTCATTTTTTGTATATTCATTTGATAATAAAAAAAAATACATAGATAATGCAATATTCGGATGAATATATAATTTGTTTACTAAAATTCCGAATTCGGTTAATTCCCAATTATTTTCTTTCTTCTTTAATAATAATGGAGAAACGGAAGTATAATATTCAAATACATCCGCTACATTTTTTCGTAATGAGGATTTAAAATCCGAAGATTGATAATAAATTAATGAATTTTTATATACGTTTAATAATTGAGTTTCCGTACGTGCATAATTTCCAGCTATAAATCCTAAAATACTCATTAATAAATCCGAAAATCCTTGATATTGTGAAACTATAGGCTCACAATTTCCGTCAAAATATTTCATATATAGTTCATGTTGTTTTTTTTTATCACATTTCGGCTCATATAAAAAAGCAAATCCTTCTCGATCATATTTTGGTCGTGCAGCTCTTCCCAACATTTGTTTTACTTCCGATACGGAAAGATCATCATATATTCCGTTACGATATGCTTTGTAATCTACAATTACATATTTGGCGGGAACATTTACTCCCATTGCAAGAGTAGGCGTTGCAATTAAAACGTAAATTTCACGATTTTTGAATTTTTCTTCAATATATGCTTTGTTTTTTGAACTAAGTCCAGCATGATGAAACGCTACTCCGTATTTAATATATTCATTTAATGTTGCATCTATTCCATTTTTTCCTCCCTTTATTTCTGGTAATTCTAATGATGTAATTATGGTGTACCGTTTTTTAATAATTTCGGCAATTTTTTTTGCAATAGACATTACGTTCGGACGTGATTGTCTAAAATAAATAAGAGAAGAATGAGAAAGAATACATTGTACCAAAAAAGTATAAAGATAAGAGTTTTCAATTATCGGAATATCGGATGATATCAAATTTACATCCGTTTTTAATTTTTCATGTTCATCAAATAATGTGATGGATGTATCCGTAAAAATTCCATACGTAATAGGAATCGGTCGAAATGATGATGATATTAATCCCGCGTTTAACCAATTTGCAATTTCTTTTGCATTATTAATGGTAGCAGATAATCCCATAATAGGAATGTGTAATGTTTTTATTTTTGCAATACACCATTCAATCGTAAGTCCGCGATTCGTATTTAAAAGATGTAATTCATCAAATACTACACAACGTATATTTTTAATTTTATGTTCATTTCGTAATAATAAATCAAATTTTTCATTAGTAGTAATAAGAATATTTTTTTTGGAATCTTTTCCGTTATATTTCTCTTCATTTCCCATTACTAAATGAATATCATAAATATTTGAAAATAATTCGGAAAATTCGGTATATTTTTCATTTCCTAATGAACGTATGGGAACAACATAAACGACGGTTCCATTTTCATATCGTTCTAAAAATGAAATCATATATAATAATGCAATTAATGTTTTTCCAGAACTTGTACTTGTCGTAATTAAATAATTATCATATTTTTTTAACATAACGTCCGTATCATCATTATAAGTAATATCTAAAATTGATGTCGGAGATATATATGAATAAGGTATCGGAATTTGAAAATAAGAAGAAATAAATTCCAATTGATTCGGAAAAAAATAAAGATATTTTGTTAATAATCTATTTTTAATATTATCGGAAAATGGAAGAATATGAAGAGAAAAATCGGTTTGAAATATTAGATTCGATTCTGAAAGAGAATGTGATGATGATAATGTATGAGAATTTTTTTGATTAAATTCAAATAACGTTTTATTTTTTTTATTCATAAATATATATTAAAATATAAATTTATAAATGTAAATATAATATTAAAAATATGGATCAACAAGTAAATTTTATGCAAGAATGGAGATATAAAGAAATTATGAAAAAATTGCAAAAAATAAAAGAAAAAGAAAATATAAAATTAAATTATTGTTTGAGTTCTTTACCGAATGAAATCGGAGAATTAAAAAATGTAAAAAAGTTAAATCTTGAAGGAAATCATATTTCAACATTGCCGAATACATTTACGAATTTAAAAAATTTAAATACATTAATATTAAATATAAATCAATTTAATACCATTCCCGACGTATTACATTCACTTCCGAATTTACAAAAATTGGAGTGTACATGGAATAATATTAACGGTATTCCGAATATTCCTTCTTTTCTTTCCAATCTTAAATATTTAAATTTAGATGTAAATAACATTTCCGATTTTAAATTTGCCGATAATTCATTTAAAAATCTTGAAACATTAATATTATCAAATAATAAAATTGAAAAATTGCTTTATAATTTCGGAAGTTTAACAAAATTAAAAAAATTAAATATTTCGGGAAATAATATTTCGGAATTACCAGAATCATTTAGTGATCTACAAAATTTACGATATTTAGACTTGAGTAATAATAAATTTAAAAAAATTCCTCAGCAAATTGAAAAATTAAAAAAATTAACTACATTAATATTCGATAATTCAAATTTTGATATATCTCAAGATGATACATATACATTTCCTAATTTTCCGAATTTAAGTAATGTATCATTTTCTAATTCCAGATTATATTCTACTTTTAATTTAAGTAATTTAAAAAACTTAAAAAAACTTGATATATCAAATACTGATGTAAAAACTTTAATATTACCGAATTTTAATCAATTAAAAAATAAAAATAAAAAAATTTCAATTAATATTACGAATACTCCGATTAAAAAATTAGAATATCATGTTTGTGAAGCAATTAAAAATAATCGAATTGAAATAAAAAATATGAAACATAATAATAATGAAGAATTATATAATTATTATTGTTTAAATAGATAACTTATACTTTTTTATATTAATATTATTTTTATTTTTTTAAATTAAGAAAATAAAATAAAAAAAAATAAAAACGAACATAAAAACTACATTTTAAAAAAATGACGTAATAATTCATTGATTTTATTTTCGGATTCAAATCCCACAATTCGTGCTTCACATTTCGGATATAATTGAATAATTTTAACTTTTTCTTTTTTTTCTAAATTATTTTCTTTAGAAAGTTCAACGGTTAATATATTATATTTTGTTATATCAATATCTTTAAATTTATTTTGATCATATTCGGCAAATCCTCGAGAATAATAATCATTTTCATCTAAAGAAGTAGAAATCGGGGCCCCGTTTTTACAAAAAATCATGGTAGGATATCCAGAAATATGAAAATCATCAAAAAATAGTATCATTTTTTTAATTTTTTCAATATTCGGTGATAAATGTACGAATTCATTTTTTTGTTTTAATAATTTATATTTAAATGCATAATTTAGAAATTCATTTACATCTAATATATACGTATCCGCATTCTCACTTTTGATAATATCTTTATATAACTTCAGTAATAATGGATATGAAATCGGAAATGTAATATTTTTTCCTAACAGAATATTAAGAATTACTAAATGTTGTTGAATTATTGAATATTCATCACCATCAATTTCATAAATACAAAAATTTGTATTTTTAAATTCGTTCTTTTCAATTATTTTTTTAATCGCTTTTTTTAACATTTTGCAAGGTTCACACCATGTTGTTGAAATTTTTATAATTTCATAAGTAGATGAACCTAAAAAATCATATAAATCCAATAGATTTACATGTAATAATTTTTTGTTCATAATTTTTTTTATATTATGAATATATAAAGTTATTTTATTTTATGTATATCATCATTTTAATCGAGCGATTAATAATAATAATAAATAAAAAAATAATTATATTTTTTTAATTAATTAATTTATTAATTTATTTAATAAGAGATATTTAAATATATTATAAGTATAAAATAAATATGATTAGTGATAATACGGAAGAAAAGATTTGTACTTCACATATTTTAATTCCAACGTTTAATACAAAAAAAATAAAAGAAGAAAAAATACATACTTTTGCAACTGAAATTGCAAAAAAAATTAATGAAGATCCTTCTTTTTTTGGTGTTGCTGCATATAATTATTCATTTTGTCCATCGGGATCTTCAAATACGGCATTAAATATTTGTATTAATAACATTAAAGCAAATAATGAAAAAAAATATAAAGAAGAATTATATCAATGTATTACAAAATATGGCGGAGATCTCGGATGTTATTCAAAAGAAGAACTTGATGCAACTTATGTTGAAGCGGCAAGTAAATTAAAAGTCGGAGAAATCACAAAAGAACCGATTAAAACGAAATTTGGATATCATATTATTAAACGAAATAAATAATTAATTTAATTTTTAATTTTTTAATTTTTAGTTTTTAAATAAATTATACAAATATATATCATGAACATATTTACCTCAGCTTTTCCCTTTCTTATATCTGAAATAAACGAGGGAAAAGTACTTCCCGATGATGAAAATTATATAAAGATACATAATTATTATGTATCGAATGTATATACGTACGGATTTGTTCTCCGAAAAAACAAAGGAGAACAAAATACCGATGGAGAATGGATTAAAACTCCGACCATTATATTAACCGATGAAATGAATGAAAATGAAATTTTAGTATCTCCAAGGCCGTGGAAAAAAAATGATATTGAAATTATTCAATCATTAAATGAAAATAGTTTTGTTATTGTAAAAGGAAAATTAAATAAATATAAAAAAGATGATAAAGAACGAATAGCGATAAATATTGATTACATAATGAACATTCCGATCACAAATATATCATCGATGCGCGATTTATTTTTAATGAAATTATTCAATATACGAATATATGATACATTTAAAAAAAATACATATTTATATCAATTTTTAAAAGCAAATAATATTCCGTTAACGGAAACGGAAAATGAATTTACATATTCTTCAACCGAAACGAATACCAACGAAATAATATCATCGATACAAAAAAAAATTGAAGAACCGAAAGTAAAAGATATAAAATCAAAAATTCCAGAAACACCTTCAATTTCCGTTTTAGATAATACGAATAAATCGGAAAATATAAAAACGGTCCATTCCGATCATTCTAATATGCGATCCGTTTCCAATTTAAATAATACAAAAAAAACCGAAATCGAAAATAAACAAATAACAATAAATAATCAATCATCAATAATAGAAGAAAAAATAATGTCGATTCTTAACGAAAATAAAAATAAAAAACTTCCGATTACGGGAATAAAAAAAGAAATGAATATAAGTATGGAAGAGATATGGAAATATTTACTTATAATTAAACGAAAAAATAATATGAATTTAAAAATTGAAACGGAAAGAGATGAAACATATATAACGTATAAGTTATAAAGAGGGATAAAAAATGATTACATTAGAAACCGTAGAAAATATAATTCGGGAATATTTTAATTTACAATTATCTCCGAACGATCAACCAGAACCGAGATCATTGGAATACGTTGATATTAAAGGTGTTCGCGATGAAATTTTTGAATGGATAAAATTATTACCCATAAATACTATTTTATCGGAATTTAAAACAATTATTCGTAATGTATTACGATTAGCAGAATTAAAAGCCGATGATGATCGTTTTTTTAGATTATCAATATATCATGTTAATTTAGCATTACAAGAAGTATTTAGTACATATAATAAAATATAAAAAATAAATTAATATTTAATGTATTTCATTTTTTATAATAATTTTTTCTATTTCATAAAAAAATAATGGTTTTAAAAATAATTTTTTAAATATTAATTTCACATTTTTATCGTTCAAATACGATTCATCGCCCGTCATTCCATAAATTTCAATATTTTTATTTATTCTTTGCAAATTTTTTGCCGTTTCTATTCCTCCCATTCCATTTACAATGGTAAGATCTAAAAGAGCAATTATTTTTTCGTTAAAAGAAAAAAATTTCATTTCATCATTTAATTTATTAAGTAATGTTTCACCTTTTTCTGCACAAATTATTTTAAAATTTACATTTTTTTTTTTAAAAATTTTTGTAAAATATTCGTGCAATAATAATAATAAATTGGAATCATCGTCCATAATTAATAATACTTGTTCATTCATTTTTTTTCATCTAATCATTTTTAATTATATATAATAATTTTTTTCATCATTATACATAATTATGAATAATAGGTTCAATAGTACCTAAAAGATTATGTATTTTTTAATTACAAAAAAATAATTATTAAATTTTAAAAAATGTATAGATGTTAAAAATGAATTTTTTTATGAATGATGTTTACATATAGTATTTCTGATATCTTCTTTTGATAATTTTTTATAATTTTTTTGTATTATAATACGATTATTTTCAATCCGTTTACATATAGAATCGGGTAATGATTTAATATTTGAATTTATATTCATTTCTTTTATGGAAATGATTTTCGGTGCTTTAATACTCGAAATGTTTGTATGCGAAAATGATATCTTTTTTAATCGTGATAAATTTTGAAGATCTAATATTCCGCTTAACAATTCATTATGCGATATATCTAAAGTTTCTAAACGTATTAAATTTGAAATTGAAGGTAAAACTTTTAAATTATTATTATTAAGTTTTAAATCCGTTAAATATTTCATGGATTCAAATAAATCCGATGGTAATGAAACAATAGAATTAAATGATATATCGAATTTTTGTAATTTTGATAAGTTTTTTATTTCGCGTGGAATAATTTTTAATTTATTTTTTGAAAGAAATAATTCCGTTAAGTTGGTTAAATTTCCTATGGTATTTGAAATTGTTTCCAATTGATTTTTATTTACATTTAATTTTTTTAATTGCATTAATTTTCCAATTTCTGAGGGAAGTGAAATTAAATTATTGTTATTTAAAAATAAATATTGTAATTTTTGCAATTGTTCTATTTCTTTCGGAATATCCGTAATCTTATTATTATTTATATCTAAATATGTTAATTGTGTTAATCGGTCTATTTCTTTCGGAATATTTGAAATATTATTATGTGAAATAGAAATACTTTGTATATTCGGTAATTTGGTAATTTCTTTTGGAAATTGTTCAAATTTATTTTCGGATAATTTTAAAAATTTAATGTTATTTAAATCACCAAAGGAAGAAGGAAGATGTTGTAATTCGTTTTTTCTTAAATCTACTAATTCTACATTTAATAAATGTATTTTTTCTTTCGGTAATTCAGAAAGATGTGCTCCATTCAATCTAAACTCATTAGAAGTATCATTTTTCCATTCTTGAATCGGTTGAGAAAAATTAACCGAATTCTTCTTTTCTTTTGTTAATTCGTACATATATATGTTATTTTTTTACTATTTAAAAATATATATTTATAATTAAAAAACATAAAAAATATGATTATATTTTAATTATTTAATTTTTAGTATTGGAAAAAATATCTTTTTTTATAATTTTTTTTAAATCGGTATTATATGCATAACGAATAGCTTCTGCCGTTATAAATAATGCTTCTGCGATTTTTTTTAATGAACAATGTTCGGTCGTATTATTTATTTTTATTTTTTTTGCAATATATAACGCAACTCCGATATGCGATATTTTTATCGGAATTTTTTTTTTAATCATATTTAAAATAGTAATGGCATAATTAATTTGTTCTTGTGAAAATTGTAATTGATTTCCGATTAATTGTAATTTTTGAGTATAATTTATAATAAAAGGAGGAAACGAAAGATATTGTAATATAAATCGAATACTTTTCATCATTTTGGAAAAAAATTCTTTAGAATTTTCATTCGGCATTTTAAATGATTCGAGAAAATATTGTTGTTTATATATTCTGGTAATAACAAGATAAAATATACTTCGAATAATATATATATTATTTCTTATTCGATTTTTTGTTTTTTTTAATAATTGTAAATAATATTTTAAAAAATCATATTTCATTTCTTCGGTAATAGAATAGAAAAATATATTTTTAAATTCAAAAAGATATTGAAAAAAACGACCTATTTTTCGTTCCATTCCATTTTTACTTATTTTACTTATTTTTATCAATTGCAAATACTTTTTTTTTAATATAGGATCGGATAATTTTTTAATATCCGAATTAAAAAATATGATATTCATATTTTTTTTATTATATAATGGATATGAATTTTCTAATTGATTATTAAAGTCATATTGATACCGAATATCTTTTCCGTTCTCTTGAAGTACATATCCGCAATTTGAACATGTTAAATATCCATTTGAAATGGTGTAATATTGAGGCAAATGAAGACATGATTCTTCCATCGACATGTTAATACATACATTGTTGTTATCTACTTTTTTTTTAATCATCATATCACTCATGTTTTATATATTAATTTTGATATTAAAAAGTTAAATTATATTTATTTATTTTCGAATTGTTGTTTTAATTGTTGTAAAAGTACCGAATGTTTCCAATATTTTTCTATAATAGCAACACATTTATTAATTGAATGTTGATCGCGTAAAATTATTAAAAGTTCGTCGTTATTTTTAATTCCATTTTTAGTCCAATTAACCGATCCCGAAATAACACATTTAGGATATAATAATTGAGTATTTTTATTATAAAAATAAGGAAAACATAATTTCATATGTACGAATGATTTTTGTTTTTTTGTCGTATTTAATTTGTAGATTTTTTTAACATATACGATTCGATTTAATGATAATGATACTTTTGCTTCCGAAGTTAATAATTGCGTGATATTCGAATTTTTTTGTGTTGAAATAAATTGTTTTATAACATTTGAATCAAGAGACATTAATTTTTTTATTGCTTCTTTCGTATATGTCGGAATTGTATGATTAATAAGAGCGATAATAATTCTTGCATTTGATTTCGCAATAAGATCAATAAAATATTCCGAAATATACGGCGCAAGAAAAATAATAATGTATAAATCTGGATGTTGTAAGTATCCGTTTAATGTTTCTTCTATATTTTTTTTATCATCATCATTCGTTATTACTAAAGGAAATAAATCGGGAATATTTATCATCATTATAATATATTTTAAAAAAATTATAAATATTTTTATTTATGAAATTTAAATTAAAGAAAGAATAAACGTTTTTTCATTACATATTTCTTTTTTTAATGTTTTAAGTGAACTAATAATATAAATGATCAAAATAAACATAATAATAAATGCAATACCGATATATACGGAAATAAATGAAGTGTAAATGTTATATGTAGTAATATATTCCGAAAGCGAAAAATTAATAATAAACGTAATCGTGCAAATACTAATAATAACTAAAAATAAAATTAAATACGCGTTTAAAAATGAAAATGTATGTTTTACTTTTGAATTACATACTTTATTTATTTCTGACATATATTATATTATTTTTTTTATGTATAAAAAAGAATAGGAATTCTTCTTATTTATTAATTTTATTTATAATAAAGAAAAATATGAAAAAGCATAAAATTTCGGAATAAAATCTTATTTTAAGATAATTAAAAATGTTAAAGAAGATTTTAAAATACCGTTATCTTTATTCAAATATATATCCTCTTATACTTTTTATTTACGTATTTTATATATAAAAAAATATGAAATTTTTTATAAAAACTTATATATTTATAAATAAAAATATAATATGTATAATATGAAACAAGAAAGTACTGAAAGAGAAACATATTCAAGAAATTTTTCGAATGAAATCTTGAATATGATTGAAAATGTAAAAAATGAAAATAAAAACTTACTATATTTAGATTCTAATCAAATAGAAGAATTACCGAAAGAAATAGGGACC
>Ga0308414_1001267_pt1 | contig 16441 bp, 14 predicted proteins | sample HotsprSampleOS50_FD_205667 | JGI IMG/M metagenome (GOLD analysis project Ga0308414, IMG submission 205667) | Hot spring phototrophic mat microbial communities from Octopus Spring, Yellowstone National Park, Wyoming, United States - 20090730_OS50 ... | reverse complement strand
CGGGCATTTCTACTATAACCGTTTTTCCTAAATTTATTCCGAATATTATATAATTTACTTTTTCATTCGAAAAATAAAACATGGAAAAATGAAATAATTCATGTAATCCGTTTAATATTATAATTGCAAAAAAGTAAATGATAAAATAAAATGATAGTAATTTTATATTATTTGATATACATGTTAATGTTTCTTTTGAACATGCATTAGCATATTGAATTTTTGCAAAATTATGTTCTTGAAAAATAGTATACACTTCTTTCGTTTGCTCAAAAGGATTTAAAGATGTTGCATCGGTACATATTTTTATATTATTTATCACTTTGCATACTACTTTTTCATTATCACTTTTTTTCATATATATTTATTATATTTTTTTTATTAATAAAAAAATAGGTAAATTTTAATGTATTTTTAATATTATAAATAAATTTTAATTTAAATAAAAAAAATTACTTTTTATATTCTTGCATTCTAATTCTTCCTATATCTTCAAGTATATATACGCATGCTGGAAAATACGGTTTTCGTTTAATTTCCCGCATTAAACATCGTTCGTTAATTGTTGAATATTTTGTACAATGTTTGCATAATCGTGAATCGCGTTTTGAAATTATAATTTTATTTTTTTCTATTATTGAGGGAAATATTGAAGTAGAAATCGGAACATCTAATGTTAATAATACTCCCATACTTTTTGTCATTACGGAAAAAGGGGAAATTATTTTATTTCTTTCTTTTTTATAATTTTCTTCTGTATATATTTTATGAAACGAATACATATTCAAAATTATATTTTTCTTTTCTTGTTGTTCTTTAATTTCTTGTGATTTTATATCTTTTATTTTTTGAAATTCATAAATTCCAGTTTCGGCATCAAGTATTTTTAAAAAAGGAATGAATGAAATATTATTTTTTATTATTTTCTTTTCATTTTCATCTTTAATTCGTAATACTTTGCATATTCCTTGAAATGTAATTTTATTTAATTTATTATTTTCTTTTAATCGTGAATATCGAACTATTTTATACCAATTTTTATGAATAAGCTCTTGTAATGTTAAAAGATCCATATATTAATAATAATATTATTACTATAATTATAAAAATATTATTATAATTAATTTGTAATATATTTACATATATATTTAAATATACTTTTAAAATATAACAAATAATCAATTATTTTAGGTGTAAATTATGAGTAAAGTTACCGCAAAAAAAGCTGCAAAAGAATCTGTAAAAAAAGCAGCAAAAGGAGCGGCAAAAAAACCAGCCGAAGATATTATTGCAAGAATATGTCTTAAACCAGAAGTAAAAGATAAAATCGGAAAACCGACACAATTACATCTTTTAAGATTTGTAAATAAATCGAAAAAAGAAGCAAAAAATTTAATTCTTGCAAATATTACTACCAGAAAAGAATGTAAAAAAGAAAAAAATTTTTGGGTTTCAAAACCAAAAAATATTAAAAAAGCAACGAGATATCTTAATTATCCAAAAGACATTTTAAATCTTAAAAGTGAGTTATTTAAAATGGCAAACGCGAAAAAAATGGAAGCCGTTGCGCCAGAAGTTTGTCCTAAAAATCCTAATAATGAGCAGAAAAAAATTTGCCGTTCTGCTATGACTTATATTTCGCAAAATGATATATATAAAGTAAAAAATAAGGTACAAATAGATAATAAAGGAAAGAAACAAATAATAGAAAAAGGAATGATATCTTATCTTAATAGTTTAGTTCATGAATTTAAAGGAAATACTACAGAAACAAAAAATGAATTTCAAAACTATCTTAATAATATTTCATATCCTAAAGGTATAAAAATTACTTTATCAGATGCACAAAAAATTTATGAACGTTTTAGAAAGATTAAGAAAAAAGATCCTAATAGAATTATTTCTATTAAAGAAATTAGACAAACTAAATAAACTAAATTATAAAATTACCGATAAGTTTTATGAAATTATATTTTTTTTAATGATTTAAAAATGTATATGTATGTATATTTTTTATCTTAATTTTTAATATATATTTATATATATTATTTATGTTATGAAATTATGATTATATCTAATTTATTTACTTTTCCTACATGGGATGAAATCGGGCAATTTATTTTAAATAATATAAGTAATTGGTGGAATTCACTTTCGAAAGAACAACAAATGAATATTATAGGAACAATCGTATTAATTATTGTCGGTATCTATTTATTAATAAAATTTATTTCAAAATTATTTATATATGGTTTTATTTGTATCGGAATCGGATTAATTTTATATTTTGCATTAAATTCATTAGGTATATGGACTTTTATTATTCCGAATTGGAATAATATTTCATTTATTGGACAAGGAATATTATTATTAATAACTGGGGGTATTATTTTAATTACATTTTATATATTAAAACTATTAATAAAAGAAAAAAATAAATTATCATTTATTGATAATATTAAATTAAAAATAAAAAAAGAAAATTGTTTAATTAATAATGGAATTTTTAATCCGAAAACAAGACAATGCGAATACATGCATGAAAAATAAATATACATAAATAATTATGCTTATTTTTGTTAATTAATATTCGAGAAATTATTATAATTTTTTACTTTTATTTTTTTTTATAAAAATTTATATATATACAATACAAAACAAAAAAAAATAATAGATTTTAACTAAAAATAAAAGAAAATTATATTACAAAATATTACATTTTCCATCCGCATTACAAAAATTTTCCCGAATACCATCGGATTGTAATAAACTAAAATCCAGATTTTTAAGATTTTTTGTTAATTCTATATATTGTTCTTTCGTTATTTTTTCATATGGTGCATCTTCATATCCATGATCTTCAAGAGGAAGAAAACTTAATGATTTCACTTTATCTTCCGCAAATATAATTAAATCTTCCAATTCTTTTTCTTCTTCTTTTTTAAATGTAATAGTTACGCTTATTTGATTATCACTCCAATATTTTTGATAATCAATAACATTCGCAAGTTGCTTCCAAATACTCACATTATCTTTACTGCATGAAAAATTTTTTTCATGTATCGGAAATATTACAATCATTGTTGAATATTCTTCTTTTGTTGAATTATCGGATGTTTTTATTTTAGATCGTTTATCTGGATATACGATGTATCCCGCATTCTGTAAAATCGGAATAAGTTTAGAATCCGATTCAATACGTACGCGTCGAATATAATATTCGGAATGCGGATAATGAATTCCAGGGGTTTCTCCCGATAATAAACTTATTGTACCGCTCGGCTTAATGGTTGTTTTTTTAATCGAACGATTAATAATCAACCAATCTTCCGAATATCTTTTATCAATTTCCGTAATATATTCATATCCTTTTTTTGCCCAATTTAATACCGTCGATTTTCCTAATCGAGCATGTGCATTTATTATTCCCGACAAAGAAATTCCGATTCTTCTATTTCGATCCATAACAACATTAGTTTCCAACCAATGAGTTTTAAGAAGAGTAATCGTTTTTGCATATAAATATGCCATTTTTAATGTTTTTCTAAAATCTTCATATGAATCATGTTTATTCGGAAATACTTCAACTAAACAACATAGTTCATATGATTCCAATGATTGTTCACTGCAAGGATTACATCCCATAACCCGATAATCTAAATTATTCGGAGGATCACACATTCTTGAATATTTACGTGCATTATCCAGCCATACAAGCCCAGGCTCGCCGTTCAAAATAATTCGTTTTATGAATTCTTTATAATTATCACCGATTTTTACTATAACGCTATTATTACTACCCCATCGCGCTTGACGATATAACGGTTGAGTATTTATAATTTCGGGATTTTTTGCATCCAAATAATACATATCATTTAAATCTCCGAGCGCAAGTGTAGCACTTCGTCTTACATTTCCAGCAATAACACATTTTGCAATATTAGTTACTATATCAATAATATCAACGGAAGTTAGTAATTTTCCGATTTTTTCATTAAAAATATTATAAATATTATCTAACATTTCTATAAGCGGCTCGGGTCCGCTGGCTATTCCTCCAAATCCACGTATTAAACTTCCTTTCGGTCGTATTTTTGAAAAATCAAATTTCGGAATACCATTAATTAACGGAATTTCATTATATAATGAATTTTCTTGTTTTCTATTTTTATAATTTTCAATTAATTTATTTTCTTCAAAAATAAACGGATCAATTAATAATCCGAGAGCAGTTACCCATCCTATTCTCGAATCGGGAATAACATATACATAATCTACTATTTTTGGTTTTTTTATAGTACATGTATTTGCACCTTTAGTATCGAATCCGATACCGATACCGAGCATTAACATATCCATAATCCACCGAAAAATTTTTGATCCATCTTTTTCCAAATTTTCTGTAGAAATAAATCCGCAATTATTACATGCCGCGCCCCCTTTTTTATCCACAAATTCGGTTCCAACGGCCCATAGCCCGCGTCCTGGCGGCAATAATTTAAAATCCCACATTCGTTGATACATTTCTTTTGCAGATTCTAATGCTTTTTCTTCATTCCAAGGATATTTATTTAATATACAATGTCTTTTTTGATATGTAAATACACCTTCAACAACTCTTCTCAAAGTTTCATAAAACTCTTCCGTTCGCAATTCATTCGTTTCATTATCTTCAATTAATCGTGCGTATGTTCGTTTGTATATAAAATATCCTAAAGGCCCCCACTTCGGCTGTTTTCCTTTAAAATTATTAATGAATTCTTCGGGAAGTGTGAATAGAATTTCTCTAGTTTTTTGATTTAGTACATTTTGTAAATCAAAAATGGATAATAATTCAGTATTTACTAACATAGTTATCATATATTCTTATATTTTTATCTATAAAAACGATTATTGTTTTTTTTTCTTTATAAAGCTCATTTATAAATGAAATAAATTATAATTTTTATTTAAAAATCTTTAAAAACAAAAATAAAATTTTTTATGTTATATATTCGAAAAATTATAATACAAAATATAAAACTTATTTTATAATAATAAATATCATTAAAAAAATAATTAATTTATGTATAATCTATGACTTTTCGTTTTTTAAAAATTGAAAAATTAATCGGACCATATATTTTTCGATAAATCGGATAAAATAAGATTATAACAAGAATTACAAAAATTCCGATAATTATGTATATAGTTTTTTTTTCCATTTGTGAAAAAAGGGTAGGCATCGGTATATTTCCTCCTCTTGCTTTTGATATACTAAATAATGTATAAAGATAATTTGATATAAATTCGATCATTTCATTAAAAATGTATTGATAATATGAAAAAAAAAGAAAAGTACTTGAATTTGGAGAATAATTTGATAATTCATTTTTTGTATTGGGTAATGAAATAGTATTAATATTTGTTTTTAACCAAAACGGAGTAATCGTATGATTAAATACTAAATATCGTAATTTTGAATATAAAATATCAAGAGTAGTATTTTTTATTCGATGTGAAAGATTCCATGTAAAAAACCATGTAGCGTTTTTATAATTTGAGGTATATTTTGAAATGATTTCATTTAATCTTGTGGTATAATTTTTAAATGAAATGGAATTAATAATATAAATCGGAAAATAAAAAATATATGAGATATATGTACAAATCATTCCGAAATAATATGTTGCAAGAGTATATTGTTCATTTTGTAATGCTTTAATTGCAAGATTTGAATATAATTCTAGTTTTGAATGTAATAAATCATATGTAATATTCGTATTAGTGATTTCAATTGTAATTAACGATGATTCATTTTCGCCGTATATTTCTTCATTATCTAAAATCATTTTAATATTCGAATTTTGAGGTGATTCCGTTCCGACAAAAAAAATGATTTTCATATTATTTAGAAAAAACATTTTTGCGCTATTATTACATATTATTGTAATGACCGCATCGCCGATCCAATCATTAGTATCGTAATGAATATTATAATTATAATCATTATAATGAATCACATACGGATAAATTTTATTTCCATCATTCCATGCATATCCATATTCTATAGTTTGAATATAAAATGAAAAACAGAATAAACAAAGAATAAGATATTTTTTCATATATATATAATAAAAAATGAAATTAATAAATGGTATTTTTCTTTTAAATTTTTAATTTTTTAGAAAAATAATAAACGAAAATGAAGCGTAAAGGGGTTGATGATTATCATATTTATTTATTCCAAATCATTCCCGCCGTTGAAAGAATAATTGAAGGAAGATGCGAAATTTCCGAAATATAATAAATATTTCCGCCTTTTGATAATATTGTTTGCTCCATATTTGCTTGATACATATTTTTTCCGATAAAAAATATATATAATTTAATATTCAATACATTCAAATATTTTTTAAATACATCAAAATTCATGATTTTTCCATCGGTTATGATAATAACGGCACAATTTTTATTTTTAAGAATGGAAGTTTCAAGAATAGAAAAAGGAAATATTGTTATATTATTTAATTTTTTCATCAATAATTTTTCCGCATCTTCCAAATTTTCATTTGTAGCGGAAAGCCAATCGGTAGTAATATATGTTTGACTAAAATTTATTATATTAAATTTTACTCTTTTTTCAAATGCTGCATGTAATAATGCAAAACTTGTTATTACACTATAATCAAACGGTGTTTTTAGTTCTCCGAATGATAATTCTTTCATCGACAAACTTGAATCTAAAAGAAGTAAAAGATCATAATATTGTAATTCTTCATTTCCGCTTATACCATTTTCATATTCAAATTTTTTAGAAAAAGGAGGAAAGGGATAAATCGGATTAGTTACTAATGATTTGTAAATATTTAATTTAGAAATTGAGTCATTCCAATTCCAATTTTTAATATGATCACGATCATCAGTAACGAAATTAAAATGCGTTAAATGATATTTTAATAAATGTTTGGATTGAAATCGAAACCAATATCTATTTGCTTCTGCGATAGTAGATACAAGATTTAATTTTTGTAAAATATAAAATGATTTCGGAATCGTTTTTATTATGGTATCATTTGTTAAATTAAAAGGAATAGAAGAAGAAAACTTGTTCATAAAATATTCGAGTAATTTTTCTCTTTCTTTTTTTTTATCGATATTGGAAATCATATCAATCGTTTTAATTTCAAATATATTTCCTAAGATTTGAGAAAGATCATTTGAAATATTTGTAGTATGTGATTCGTTATTTGTATTATATTGATTTGTTGATAATTCCGTTATTTTTTTTTGTTCAATCTCTTCAAAAAAATATTGATATAATATAATATATATATTTTTTAACATTTGAACCCACGATTTCATATCATCATAAATTATTTCATATATTAATTTAGAAATAGATTGTATTTTATTATTAAATATAAAATTTTTTGTATTCCAAATTAATTCGGAATAACAAACCAATATGTTCCATAATTCGCTATGTTTTTGATTCGTTTTTATCATTTGGGAATCAATCCAACGATACCAATATAATTGAGCGCGAATAAAATCGAAAGAAAAAAATTTAGTAAGATATTTAATATTAATAAGTTCGCAAAAATAATTAACAATACTATTCCGCATATTTTCCGAAATTGATGAATGTTGTGATTGTAATGCCAAAAAAAAAGTATATAATGTTATAGTATCATACGGACAAATATGAAATTTGCTTAATTCTTTATATAATACTCCGTATTCGATCCACCATTGAATTTGTGTATTCGAAATATTTTTCGGAATATGATATATATTAATAATTGGACGTTGACTTTCCGTTGTTTCAAATATATATTTTCCCCGTTCATCGTATATAATAATAGGAGAATTTAAATGAAATAATCCGAATTCCGTTATTACCGAATTCCATGCGCTCATAACTATTTTATTATAAAATTCAAAATTAGGAAATTCGGTAATATAATTAATAATTTTTTGAATCATGATAATTTCTCCATGTATATTTTTCTAATATATTCATGTCCGATATCTTGAATAAGATTTTTCATAGGCGATGATCCGTTTTCATTTATAATTTGAATAATTTTATTTTCATCTTTATTTTTATATGCTTCCGATATTTGTTGAATGGTTTCTTTATATTCTTTATTTAAACAAGAATATGTTTCTTTATTTCCTTCTTCCATTATATTTTTTGCAATATTTATTCCTACCGTAATCATCGGTAATAATTCTATTCGCGTAGAAAGATCGGAATTTGCAACATTTTTTATTTTTTGTAATTCTTTTTCGGTTCCTTTTCCATAAATTAACGAATTAAAACATTCTTCAATTTCATACATCATCGGAATATGTCCGAATTCAAAATCGATATATTTTTGTTTTATAAACATTCGTTTATCTCCGAATGTATTTTTTTTGTCATCCCGAAGTGCGCGTTCGGAAACAATAAGTCGATGCGAAATAACATCCGAAGCAATTGCATGAATTAAATATTTTGATACGGATTTTAATTGTAACCAAAACGCATAACATTTTCCTAATGATAATAAATCTTTATATATTCGCATCGATGACCCGAATACATATTTACAATATCCGTTTAATTTTTCAAAATGACAATCTTCGCATAATCCATCCATCGGTTTTATAATCTGTAAATTACTTTTAGAATATAACGGAGCACGAATACATAAATCGGCATTTTTTGCTAAATTAATAGCAAGCGTATTTGCGTCTTTATCGATCGGCATTTTTTCTGCAAGGATTGTTGCACATCGTAATTCATTTAATGTTAATAACGGCTCGACGATTGAATCTTCACTATATCCCAATGATCTATCATCTTCTCTTCGTTCTAAAAATTTTTTCATTGCCCATTTACTCGGCGATTCTACTACCAAATATTGTGTAATTCGATCTAAAAATGCATGTGATAATGGAGTAACATGAATATTTCCCATTAATTCATCTTTCGGATTTTCGGTCATAAAATATCGCATTTCTGGAATGGATTTTGAAAATCGAATATTATATTGAAGTCGACCATCATTCATTTGTAATAATATTGCATTTTGAAGATTATTATTTCCTCGGGTAATTTCATCGATGGTAAATGTAACACCTTCCGTCCATTTTCCCCATCGTAATTCCCAATCTCCATCTCCTTTAATAATTTTTTTCGGGTCAAGAAATCCTAGCCAATCTTCTTTTTGTATTTCTTTATCACAATGAATAATATCTTCCATTTTTTCGATAGAAGAACCCGTCATTAATCGATTAATAAATCGAATGGTTGCCGTTTTTCCCGATCCCGATCCTCCTCCGATTAAAGTAGAAGAACGATTTAAAAGTAATGCGGAAATAATGGCAGAAGGGAAATGCACGATTTCTACAAATTGTTTTTCATCTTTAAAAAAGAGAGTATTATTTGAAATATATAACCCGTAATATTTTACCGCGTTATATACTTCAAATATTTTTAATTTTAATTGAATTGCTAAATCATCGGTAATCGGATTAATTTCCGTTTTTAATTTTTTCATTTCAGAATTTGAAGTAAAATATTTATCTACATTTAAATTCATGTTATTTTATTAATAGATAAAAAAAAATAAAAAGATTATTTTATTATTTTTGTTTCATCTATTTGTATTTGTATCCCGCCTTTTCCATTAGTTTTTAAATTTCCTAAAATTTTCGTATTAAAAAGATGTGAAACATATGCGTAAAAATAACAACTATCAATAATATTTGCGTTTTTAATTTCTTGTTCTAAATTTTTTAATGCCGTATAATCTTCATTTGTTAATAACATTCCTTGATTGCAAATATTACATTTTTTTTCTTTATATAATTCTAATTCTTTCCATCGAATATAAATTTTATTATTACAAAAAGGACATAAAAGAAATAATTCTTTTATTAATAATAAATCTTCGAATTCCATATTTATATAAAATATTATATTTTATTTAAATAATGTTATCAAAATTAGTCAAACTTGACTAATTCCGTTTAATTCTATTATTCTATTTTTCAAAAATTTTTTTTATGTATGTATTTTAAAATTTTATAAAAATAATAAACAAAGAAATAAAAAAGTAAATAAATACGAATTAAATTATAATTTACAAATTTTAGGTTTATCAATTTTAATTTTAATTTCTTCTTTCGTATTAGGTAAATTAGTTGAAATATTACGTTGAGAAATTTGACCCGCTTGAACAAATAATTCATTTGATACACAAAACTTTTCTCTTCTTTCAATTGCTTTTTGAAGCAAAATATTCGAATTTCGTTTCGCTTCACTTAAACTTAATTTTACCATATTAATCACTATTAATATTATACATAAAATAATATTTAAATTTATATTTTTTTCTTTATTTATATTTATATAATAAAAAAATAAAATAAAATAAAATAAAATAAAATAAAAAAAGAGTATATTTATAATTGTAATGCTTTTCTTTCTTCTGTGGTAAAATATTTCATAATTTCATCTTTGGAATATAATTTTAAAATTTCATCTTTAGTTAGTTTTTGAATTTTCCGCAAATGAATATAATAACTATTATTATTTGCATCAATGAATGAATAGAAATATTTTGCAATTTTATTTTCTTTATCTATACCATAATATGTATATATTTCGGTAAGATTTTTAAACAAAAATAAACGAACAAAATCGCCCCAATTTGAAACATATATGGTATTTGAAAGATTTGAAGGTTCAACCGTATTGCATTCTATAGTGCAAAGATCAATCGTTGCATTAAAATTATTCAGCAACTCTATTTCATTCGAATTTTTATTTTGTTCAACATATTTCCGAATATCTATTTTTTCTTCATTTATTTTTTTTACAATTTTATCTTCAATTGCCAAGCAATTGGATACATATGAAGAAACTTCGGCAAATGATTGAATATTACTCAATTCTTTTTCATTATTATTCAACGAACTCATGATATATAATAGAATTATGTATTTAAAAAGAATATTAATTTTTTCAAAATTATATATTTATTGTTATATATAATCTCAAAATTTTTTATCTATTTTGTTTATAAAAAGAATACGTAAATTTTTATGAAAATTTATATTATTTTTCAAAAAATAAATCAAATTATATTATTTAAAATTCAATATAAATTTAAATATAAATATATGAAATAAATAAATATTAAGTTATATCATTTTATTTAAAGAAAGGAGATAGTTATTATGGGAAAACGAAAAAAAGTGCAGAAAAAAAAAATGTATAAAAAAGAAAAAAGTAAATATATGTACAGATTTTGTAAAACTGGAAATGAAATTATAAAACAAGGACATATCGATATAAAATGTGATCAATCAATTATTTATAATTTACATCAATTTTTTGATTCGAGTTATGTTGGTGTATATGGAAAAAATTGTAATTTAGGATATGCCACTTATTCTCTTGGAAATTCGGAAAAAAATTTAGATTTAGATAATATATTATTAAATGATGATGAAAATAAAAGTGAAAAAAACAATAATATAAATATTGTTTTAATGAATGAATTGGGATTAATGTATCGTGCAAAAAATAATAAATTTATTAAAGATGAAATGGAAAGAACAAAAAAAGAATTTAAAAATTTAAATAAAAATAAAAATGATATTATTATATCATGCGGTTGTATATCCGATGATAAAAATTTTAAAAAAATATATGAAAATCAATATCTTCCCGTTGTAAATCTTTCAAGTTCACGATTTATACCCGATACTCCTAATATGCAATGGTATCCTATTGATTGGATTAAAAAATATGTATATGTAGAAAATAATTTAGGTACAAAAAAGAATTTAGAATGGATAGATGAAGCCGAATATAATAGAAGATATAATTTATTATTACCATCACAAAAAGATAAATATAAAATTATTTCCGAAAAAAAAATCTTGGATTGCACTAATTATGATAATACTAAAACGATTCCCATGTTACAAAAAGAACTAAAGAATATAACATCTATTTTAAATTCAAATAATATATATTATCTTAATACGAATGATAATTCAATTTCAAAAAATGATACGTTAATCGATCGAAATGAAATAATGAATGAAATGTTATTCTGTAATTTTAATTCAAATGTTCCGATAAATCGTGATTATATTGATGGAAATAGAAACATAATAAAGAAGGGAACAATACAACCTATAAAAGATGTATTATCTAATCCCGCATTAAAAGGATATGAAAAAAATATATTTATCGGAGATTATTATGATCCAGAACATATTGATACTACTACCTTTGATAGAAACGGATATCAATGTAATATATATTTCAAAAATAAAGATAATAAATTTGTAGAGAAGAAAGTAGCTTCGGTTTCGGTTTCAGTCAATAATCCAAAATTAGTAAATGCAAATGAAACGATAAAAAAAGAAACCGAACATTTCGATCAAGGATTTCTTGAATTTGAAGATGAATAATTTATTTTTTAAAGTTTTAAATTTTTATATTGTTCGGGAATTCCATTCGGCAACGGAATAATTTTACTATTTGAATATAAAAAAATCCATAAAATTCGTTCCGCATTTTCATATTTCATTCTTGTTGTCTTTCCGAATCTTTGTTCTTTTTTTCTTCCTTCGATATATACGGGGGCACTTTTTCGGTCATTTCTTATGAACCATTCATATAATTCCCGACCTTTTCGTTCAAAAAATTGGATATAAATAGGAATCTTTTCTTTATTATCTATTAATGTTATTGTTGTTTTTATATTTATAATATATCCTTCTCTTTTTTGTTCGATATGCGCTGTTTTCGCATTTACGATATATCCATAACATTTTATTTTAGATCCTTTCGGCGATAACTTAAACATATTATAATATAAGAAAAAAACATTTTAAATTACTTTTTTTATTTTTTAAAAAATATATTATGTCGCAATTTTAGTTATTTCATGTTTTATTGCATCATTTAATGGTAATTTTTCTATATCAATTATTTGGAATTTATTTCCATACGCATCTACTTTTAATATTCCTTTAATAGTAAAAATATATTCATTCAATACGACCGAATCATTTAAATAATTGAAAAATGCTTCGTGAGATGTAGATTCATACATTTTAATTAATTCTTCTTCGGTAGTATTAAATATTTTTTCCAATATATTTCCAGATAATAAAATTTTAAACTCATTACAAAAATCAGTAACAATAGCATTACATATAAAAATTTTTTTAATATTATTGGGATCAACTTTATGTTTTTCACATAAATATGTTCCGTCAATTTCTTTAACTTTCTTTCTACATTTATTTACATTGCATGCAAGATAATACGGATTCATCGGAATGAATTTATTTTGAGATGCATCCCATTTTTCAAATGAAAAATTATATATAATTCCATTGAATTTTATCGGATTTAATCCGATATTATATAATGGCGATTCAATAAAATTATACGAAATTGATTCTGGATATTCGGTTGATGCCGTTTCATGTATAATCTCAATTTGTTCTTTTTTATTTACTTTTAATAAATAAGGAATCGGTATGTTTTTTTCAATTTTATAATTATCTTTTACCGCCGATACTAAATTTAATTTAATTTCCGTATTTTCTGGCGGAATCGCATCAATTGCCGCATTATTTGCTATTACCGTAATTGATTGTCCTTTTTTATTTATAAGGACAAACATTCGACTTTTTATTTTTACATTCGTATTCGTTTTTGGATTTATCCAATTGTTTTCTTTGATTTCAAAAACTTTATGAATTTTTCCTTGAACGGTAACAACACTCGGCTCAATTATTTCATCAAATTCAATAATTTTTGAATTATATTTCACATTTTCATTTTCATCTTCAACAATTTGAATAGTACCATCGGATTTTACATTAATTACGAATGGAAATGATGAATATTTATCTTTTTTTGTATATGCGTTGTAAATTATAATAGTTTTTCCTTTTAACGTATCATTTTGTATATAATTAAATAATTCATCATATTTAATATCATAAAATATTGAATTAATTTCTGCGGTTCCAGTTTCATCTCCGATAACTATTCGGGCAATTTTATATACTTTTTGTTCTTTTGTTATTACCCGAAGCTCGGAAAGAATAACAACTCCTTTTGTAATTATTCCATCCATCCCTTCTTTTAAATCTTTTAATTTTATTTGTTGATTAATATTTGTTTCAATATCTATATCAACAATTTTTAAATCTTCTCGCTTAATAGCGTTATAATAATATTCATCGGAATACCAATTTCCTTTTTTTATTTTTTTTCGTTCAAGTAAATATTCAAAATATTGTTGAGGATCGGAAAGAGATATTTGTTCGATTTTCTTTCTTCCATTTTCATCAATGGTTTTTGTTATTACTTTATCCAGTTTTCCTTCTTTTAATTGTTGATCTATAATTCGGATCAATTCATTTTTTAACTCTTGAAGATTCATGTTATATGTATAATTTTAATCTATTTAAACTATAATTTGATTTGATTTGATTTAATTTAATTATATATATTTTTATTGAAATTTTCATATATTAATTATTAATAATATATTTAATTTAATATAAAATATCTTTTTAAATAATTATAAAAATATTATAATATTATGGAATCTGAAATAATAATATTGTCGGATACGCACTTAGGAATAAGTTCGAATTGGAAATTAGACGATAATAATATTTCATATAAAACATATGATGGTTTGGATAAATTTTATATGATACTGAAAATGATTGTTGAAAGAAAAGAAAAATATGATATTTCATTAATTTTAATTGCTGGAGATTTTTTAGATAATTTGAATATACCACCGATAATAATAATCAAATTATTTCAAATATTTGGATACTTAGAATCAAAAAATATCGGGGTAATTATTTTAGGAGGAAATCATGATAGTAGTTCAAATTTAAAAAAAAAGGATCAATTAAATATTTTCTCATTAATAAAAAATTGTATTATTATACGGGAATATGCATGGATCAATTTTAAAACAGCAACAATAAAATATATAAGAAAAGATATCGAAGATCCAGAACCGAAATTTAATACATGGTGGAAAAAAACGATCCTTCCAAAAATACAAGATCTCGGATTAGGAATATTACCTTTTTTATCATTGCGTGCAATTAAAGATTATTATTTTATTCCTTATAAAATTGATATTAATAAAAATACGCAAATTAATGATGAACAAAATGAATTAGAATTTTATTTTTCCGAAGAAATTATTAAAAAAAATATATATGAAAATATAAAAGATTGTAAACATAAAATATTACTCGGGCATTATCAATTATTTAATTCAAAATTACATGAAGGAAAAAATGAAAAATTATTATCCCGTGAACTTCATTTTTCAAAGAAGATGATTCAACCAGATTTTTGGGATTTTGTCGGATTCGGACATATTCATATGCCGCAAGCGATTTGGGGTACCGATTCAAAAGATACATTATGGAAAATACAACATATCGGCGCTATAAATAAATTTCATTTTGATGAACGAGATGATCATCGAAGATATTTAATTTATAATTATGATACAAAAAAAATTACCGAAATATCGTTAGATTATGATATTAATAACAAACAAGAATATCAAGTTCGTCCGATGATACAAGAAGAAATTACGATACCGTTAGGTACGGAATTTCCGAATGAATATATATTAAATCATATATTTTCAAAGTATTCAAAAGAATTATTACAAGATTCAAATATAAAATTAATTATAAATATATATTTAGAAGATACGACGAAACTCAATAAAAAAGATTTAAGGGATGTAATAGAACAACATGTATTTTATATAGAATTTATTTCATTAAATATTATTCGTTCAACATATACCGAAGATTATTCATATATTAAAGAACGAACAACATTTGATTTACCTCAATTACTTTCTCTTTTTTTAACACAATGTAAAAATAATAAAAAAATAACGAACGATCCAGAAATATATAAAAAAATTGAAACTACTTCTCATGAGATTTTAATCGAAGCAATAAGGAGGAATGAAGAAAAAAATGATCAGTGAAATAAATAATATAAATAAATATAGTGATTCTTTTTTACTTAAAAGAGTTACTATTTATAAATGCGCAAGTTATCGGGGAAAAAATCCAACAACTATACGTTTTAATTCGTTATCCGCAATTATCGGAGAAACTGGAGCTGGAAAAACGACCATTATAGATGCTATTACTTTTCCGATATGGAAAACGACACCGAGATTAAAAGGAATTACATTAAAAATTGAAGATTTTTGTGATGTTGATGGATTTTGTGAAGTTGAATTTGAAAAGAATAAAAATTTATATGTTATTCGAAGAGGAAGAAAAAGTAATGGTGAAAGTTTTGTTTTGCTTACAATTAATGGAGAAAAATATCCAGATACAAGACCTAACGTTGTTGATAAAA
>Ga0308414_1001264_pt1 | contig 16476 bp, 11 predicted proteins | sample HotsprSampleOS50_FD_205667 | JGI IMG/M metagenome (GOLD analysis project Ga0308414, IMG submission 205667) | Hot spring phototrophic mat microbial communities from Octopus Spring, Yellowstone National Park, Wyoming, United States - 20090730_OS50 ... | reverse complement strand
ATGATATGGCATGTAGGGGGTGATGTGATGGGGGGGCGGCACCGGTTGTTGCCGGGCGTGGCGCAGCGGGTGCGCGGGGGGCGGTTGCTGGCAGGGCCTGTGGCGCGCGAGGGAGGCGACGATGTGTTGGCAATCATGGATGGAACGGAGAAGCGACGATGAAAGATTTTTCGGCGATGCAGGCGACGATGGCGGTGGGGGAGCGGGTAGAAGGGTTTGTGGTGGAGGAGATCGTGGCGTTGCCGCGCCTGCGGATGATGGCGTATGCGTGCGTGCATGAGGCGACGGGGGCGCGCGTGGTGCATCTGCATGCGGATGATGCTGAGCAGCTATTTGCGATTGCGGTGCGCACGCCGCCCAGAGATGACACGGGTCTGCCGCACATTCTGGAGCACACGGTGTTGTGCGGCTCGCGCAAGTATCCTGTAAAAGAGCCGTTTACGGAGATGCTGAAGACGAGCCTGGCGACATTTTTAAACGCCATGACGGGCAGCGACATTACGGTGTATCCGTGTGCGAGCATGAATCGCAAGGATTTTTACAATTTGGCATCAGTGTATTGTGATGCGGTGTTTCATCCGCGGCTGTGGCGAGAGCACTTTTTGCAGGAAGGGCACCATTTAGAGATAGAGGCGTCTGGCAGACTGGCGATCAAAGGGGTGGTCTACAACGAGATGAAGGGCTACTATGCGGAGTTGAGTGAGATCATCACGCGGCACGTGCGGCAGATGCTGTACGAGGGGAGTTGTTATGCGCGTGACGCGGGTGGCGACCCGGCGGCGATACCGACGCTGACGTATGAGCAATTCCGCGCGTATCACGCGGCGCATTATCATGTGGGGAATGCGAGTTTTTTCTTTTACGGCTCGCTGCCGACGCGGGAGCATTTGGCGTTCCTGGCGGCGGAGTGTCTGGAGGGGCAAGCGGGCGGCGGCGCGGCGGCAGTGCTGGAGAAGCCGGTGTGCCGGTGCCGTGCGCGGCGCGTGGCCGTGCCCTATCCGATCGCCGCGCATGAAGCGCCTGAGCGGCGCACGGCGCATGTGGCAGCGTTTCTTACCCACAGCATCGAAGAGACCGTGACGACACTGGCGCTGCAGGTGCTGGAGTACTATTTGCTGGGCAATGAAGGTGCGCCATTGCGGCGGGCGTTGATTGAATCGCGCATCGGGAGCGGGTTGATCCACAGCGGCTTGATGGCGCACCAGCGGGTGGCGTATTTTGGGATTGGGCTGCGCGGCAGCGAGCCGGAACAGGCGGATGCGTTTTGGGAGCTGGTGCAGACAACGCTGAAAACGATCGTTCGGGATGGTTTGGAAAAAGAGCGTGTTAGTGTTGCGCTGTACCAGCGCGAACTGGGGTTGCGAAGTAGTGTATGTATGTCCCCCGCGTTTATGATCATGCAGCCGGCCATGGCGTGGCTGTACGGGCTGCCGCTCACTCACTTTTTGCGCATGGACGAGGATGTGGAGGCGTTGCACGAGCGCATGCAGCGCAGGCCGCGGTATCTAGAAAGCATCCTGGAAGAGAAGCTGATTGACAATGAGCAGTATTGCATGGTGACATGTGTGCCTGACCGGGAGTATTTTGGGCGCGAGGAAGAAGCGTTGAATGCGCGGATGGCGGCGCGGGCGGCGGCGCTTGGCGCGGCGGAGCGGGAGCGCATTAGGGCCGAAGCACAGCGTTTGCAGGAAGTGCAGGCCGCGCCGGACCCGCCGGAGGCAAAGGCGGCGCTGCCGCGATTGAGTCTGGCGGACGTGCCGCGCGAGCCGATGCTGTTGCCGTCGGTGACGCAGCCGGTGGGCAACGCAACGCTGATTAGTACGGACATTTTTAGCAACGGGCTGGTGTATGTGGTAATAGGAATAGACTTGCGGGGGCTGGAGGAAGAGCTGTGGGAGTATCTGCCCGTGTACATGGATGGGCTCAATAAAATGGGGGCGGGCGGGCTGGATTTTGCGGCGATGGCCGAGCGGGAGGCGGCGTGCTGTACGGGCACGGCGGCAAGCGTGGGTGTGTTTCGGCGCCGGGACAGCTGCCATGACGCGCGCCCGTTGCTGGAGCTGGCGACGACCGCCCTGGCACGGAAGCTGCCGCGCGCGCTGGCGGTGCTGGAGCAGCGGCTGTTGCACCCGGAGTTGGGCGATCACGAGCGGTTGCGGGACGTGCTGATGCGGCAACGCGCATACATGCGGGACAATCTGCAGCGTGGCATGACAGAGCAGGCGCGCTGGCAGTCGGCGAAGAGTTTCAGCACGGTCGCATGGATGCTGGAGCGCGTCAAGGGTCTGACAGCCGCGCGGTCGGTAGAACACGTTGCTGGGCAATTTGAGCGGCGGCGCGGCAGGGTGATCGAGCAGCTGGAACGGATTCGTACGTACATACAAACGCATCGCGCGGCATGCGTGAGCATGGTTGCGGCGGAGGAGAGCGTGGAGCAGGCGCGGGAATGGCTGGCCGCGTTGCAGGGGCCTGCGCGGCCTGTGGCGCCGGTGGCGCACACACTGCCTGCGCGGCGCCGCGAGTATCAAGGCATAAGCCTGGCGGCGCAAGTGGCGGCGAATGCAATAAGCATGCCGGTGCTGGTACCGAACGAAGACGTAGGGCTGATGATGTGTGTCACGCAGCAATTGTCGTATGGATATTTGTGGGAGCACGTACGCGTGTTGGGCAGCGCGTATCATGCGGCGGCGTGGTACCGGCACAGTGCCGGCGTGTTTGGGATGGTGAGCGGCGATGATCCGCACATTGCGCGGACATTGCAGGTGTACCGGGGCGTGTGCGATCACATTGAACATGAGATGGATTTGAGCGCGAGGGGGATGGAACAAGCGATAATTGGCACGCTGAGGCGATATGACCGGCCGGTGCGGGGGATGGATGCGTGCATGGACGCGCTGGAAGACTGGGCGGCCGGAATAACGCCGGACGACGAGCGGCGGGAGCGCGCACGGCTGCTGGGCCTGTGCGGGGAAGACATCCGGCGCTTGAGCGCGGAGGTGCTGCGGCCGGCACTTGAACATGCCGCTGTGTGTGTAGTGGCGGGAGAAGAGCTGTTGGCGCGGGCGCAGAGCGAGCTCGCGTCAGAAGTGTTGAGGGTGGAACCGGCGATTGACAGCAGTGCAAGCAATTGATATAATCAAGTATGGAACATGCGCGGTTATTTTTAGCGCTGGATGTTGATGCAGCAGTGCGCACACGGCTGATGAGGGCGATGCAGGCATTGCAAGAGGTGATGCCGCGGGCGCGTTGGTGCCGGGAAGACGCGCTGCATCTGACGGTATGGTTTTTTGGGACGCTGCCGCTGGCAGCGGTGAATGAGATTGCGGCAGCGGTGGGCCCGGTGGCGCAAGGGACGCCGGAGTTTGCGTGCTGCCTGCGGGGTATTGGCGGGTTTCCGGCGCTGGAGCGCCCGCGGGTGGTGTGGGCGGGTGTTGGCGAAGGAAGCGAGCACGTATGCGGGCTGGCCGCGCAGGTGCGCGAAGCGCTTGAGCTGCAGGGGTTCGGCGGGGAGGAGCGGGCGTATGTGCCGCACGTGACACTGGCACGCATGACGGTGCGGGCGGCGTTGGATGCAGCCGTGCTGGAACGCGCGCTGCCCGGGGTCAGCAGCTATGAATTTGGCAGGAGTGAGATTGACAAGCTGGTGTTGTATGCGAGCGAACGCGGGCCAGGTGGGCCGGTGTACAGCGTGGTGGACAGTTGGGACTTAGCTGGCGCAGGATGAGCGACGCGTTGGACACGCATTGGAGAGATTTTTGTTATCGAGTAACGTACCACATTGTGGGACGGCTTCGTTTTCTGTCCCACAAAGAGTTGATGCGGGTGATGGTGCGGGCGTTTCGGCGCGCCCGGGTGCCTGTGGCGTACAGCCAAGGTTATCATCCCCACCCCCTGTTTTCCTTCGGACCGCCGCGGCCTGTGGGCATGGCGGGCATGGCAGAACAACTGGACGTGCGCTGCACGGCGGCGGTGGAGCCGGCGGAGCTGGCGAAGGCAGTGAACGCGGAGAGCCCGCGCGGGCTGGCGGTCGTGGCTGTTGCGCCACTGGCGCGCCCGGCGGCGGCGATCACGGCGTCTGTGTGTTCGGCGTCGTATGAGTGTGAATGGCCTGCGGCAGAGGCGCCGCCGGGCGCGGCGATCGCTGCGTTGCTGGCGCGGCGCGAGATAAGATGCAGCCGCACAACAGGCTGTGGCCTGCGCAGCAACGATATTCGCGCGGGCATCTACGACCTTCGATGGAACGCGCCCAGGCTGCAGATGCGGCTGGCACTGACACCTGAGTGTTATGTGCGCCCGCAGGATGTACTGGCGGCGCTGACGGGGTGGCCGGATGAACGCATCCGCCGCATCGTGCTAACCCGCACCGGTTTTCATTGTTATGGGGAAACCGGCGCCACCCCGGAGCAGCATGCAACGAGAAATCCTGATTGATACGCAAGAATTCCAGGAGCGGCGCGTGGCCATCCTGGAAGACAAAATCCTCGAAGAGTACTACATTGAACGCGCCGGCACACAACGGCAGATCGGCAATGTGTACAAGAGCCGTGTGATCAACGTTGTACCTGGAATTCAAGCCGCATTTGTAGATATTGGCCTTGAAAAAAACGGTTTTCTCCACATTGATGATGTGGATGTCAGTGTGGTGGACGCCGTGGAAACTGAAGAGGGCGAAGAGCGCCCGGCGCCCAAAGCGCGGCATGAACGCCAGATCGGCGACTTGTTGAAAGAAGGGCAGGAACTCATCGTGCAGGTGATCAAAGAGCCGCTGGGCACGAAGGGAGTGCGGCTGACGACCAATGTGAGCCTGCCGGGGCGGTTTCTGGTGTTGCTACCGAACGAGAAGCAGGTGGCGATTTCGCGTCGGATTGCCAATCCGGAAGAGCGCAAACGGCTGCGCCAGCTTGTGCAACAAGCCAAGCTGCCGGAGAATTGCGGACTGATTGTGCGCACGGCGGGCGAAGGCTGTACGGACAAAGAGTTTCTGACCGACGCGCAATACTTGATCAATTTGTGGGAGATGATCCAGAACAAGGCGCGCGTGGCGCCGGTGCCTGCGCTGCTGCATGAAGAATTGGATTTAGTGCTGCGGACGATCCGTGACAGTTTTTCCGAGGATGTGTCACAGATTGTGATCAATTCGCGGGAGGAGTACAAACGCGTGCAGGCGTTTGTGCGGCAGCTGGTGCCGGGCGCGCACCGCGAGATTAAGTTGTATGAAGGCAAAGTGCCGATTTTTGAACATTGGGGTGTGCAGAAGGACATCGAGCGCGCGTTCCGGCGCAAAGTGTGGCTGAAGTGCGGCGGCTACATTGTGATTGATGAGACGGAAGCGATGGTAGCGATTGACGTGAATTCCGGGCGGCATACGGGCTCGGGCGGGCTGGAGGAGACGGTGACCCGCACAAATTTGGAGGCGGCGGACGAAATCGCGCGGCAGCTGCGGCTGCGCAATATTGGCGGGCTGGTGGTGATAGATTTTATTGACATGCGCAGCCGGCAGAATCAGCGCGAAGTCTTGGCGCGCCTGCAGGCGGCCTTGAAAAAAGACAAAGCCAAAAACTCAATCCTGCCGATCAGCGAATTTGGTCTGGTCGAGATGACGCGCCAGCGTGTCAAGGAATCCATCAGCGATGCCGTGTATGACCAGTGTCCCTACTGCAAGGGGCGGGGGGCGGTGAAATCCATTGTCAGCGCGTGCATAGACGTGCAACGCATGTTGAAGTCCGTGTTGCTGAACCGGCCTGAGCGGGACATTCGCATCGAGGTGCATCCGCTGGTGGCTGAAAGCATGCGCGAGAACATCGTGGTGCTGCAGAATCTGGAACAGAAATTTCGCGCGCATCTGACGGTGTGCAGCCGCGAGAAATTGCACATTGAGGAATGCAATATCTACGAACATCGTACAGGCAAATTGCTCGAATCAACCAAGTAGGGAGCGCATGAAGGAAGAACAGCGAGGGGCGGGGCTGGCGCCGCATGTGATTGACATGAGGGCGCACAATGGTGAGTATCGTGAAATTTTGTCTGGCGCGCCGCAGAGTGCGGGCATGCGCGCGGGCTTGGTGACGCTGCCCCCCGGGGAGGCAGTGGGGCGGCACAACACCGGCGCGCGCGAAGAAGTGATTCTGGTGCTGGAAGGCGCGGGGCGTGTGGAGGTTGAGGGCGGGACGCCGCTGGAGGTGCGCGCACCGATGGCCGCGTACATGCCACCGCACCACGAACACGACGTGATCAACACCGGCACTGAGTGGATGCGCTACATCTATGTTGTGGCGCCTGTGGCGTGCAAGGCGCCATGAGCGGTGATGCCGCCATACGGGCGGCGCAGAGCGCCGCTGAGACGGCGAGCACTGTGGCGTGCGGCGCGTGTTGCACGGTGGTGCAGCAGCTGGGTGTGCGCATCCATGGCCGGACCATTTTGGAAAACATCAATTTGCATGTGCACTGCGGGGAGCTGCTGACGATCATTGGCCCGAACGGCGCGGGGAAGACAACGCTGCTGCGCGCGTTGATCAACGACGTGCCACACAGCGGCAGGCTGAGATTCAGCGCCATACGCAGGGGACACAGCGTAGCCAATGCTGTGATTGGCTATGTGCCGCAGCAGCTGGACATCGCGCGCAGCATGCCGCTGACGGTCACGGAGTTGTTTGCGGCGGCGGCCGGGCGGCGGCCAGTGTTTCTCGGCGTAAGCCGCCGGGTGCGTGCCACTGCCATCCAGAATCTGGAGGCCGTTGAAGCTGCGCAGTTGGCAGAGCGCCCGCTGGGGCGGCTGTCGGGCGGAGAATTGCAGCGTGTGATGCTGGCGCTCGCCTTGGCACCGATGCCGGACATACTGTTGCTGGATGAGCCGCTGGCGTCGGTAGACCATGCCGGCGTGGCTGCATTTTATCGCACGGTGGCTGCCGTGCGCGCGCAACGCGACATGGCCGTCATCATGGTATCCCATAATCTGGCGGAGGCCGCCCGCATTTCCACGCGCATGGTGTTCCTGAACCGTACGATTGTGTGTGAAGGAGCGCCCGCTGAGGTGCTGGCACATCCGCTGGTACGGGAGACATTTGGCACATTAGCCTTGCGGGGGGAAGCGACGTGAAGGCGCATTCGTGGTGTGTACAGTGGCGTGCCATGTACCATGACATGATCTGCCGGACTTGCCGATGAGCGCCAATGTAGTCAGCGCCTTGCCCTTCGACTGGGCGCAGTATCAGTTCATGCAGATGGCGTTGATAGGGATTGTCATACTTGCCCCGCTGTTTGCCATATTAGGCTGTCTGGTGATCAGCAATCAGATGGCGTTTTTTGCGGATGCGATAGGGCACTCTGCGTTGACCGGCATCGCGTTAGGCGTGCTGGCGGGGCTGCACGAGCCGCTGTGGGCCATGTTGGTGTTTGCCGTGATGCTGGCGGCGGCGATTGCATGGTTGCGGCACCAGCAGCTTGCGCCGGCCGACGCCGTGATTGGTCTGGTTATGGCGGGTACGGTTGCGCTGGGGATTGTGCTGCTGTCGCGGCAGGGTGGATTTCACCGCTATGCGCGCTACCTTGTGGGCGATATTTTGACGATTGCGCCCGGGGGCGTGCGGCGCGTTGGCGCGCTTGCAGTGGCAGCGCTGCTGCTCTTGGCGTGGCAGTACAATCGGATTGTGTTAGTGACATTGCATCGTCCGTTGGCGGCAAGCCGCGGTGTATGCGTATGGCGCACCGAGCTGCTGTTTACTGTCCTGATCGCCGTCAGCGTGACATTGAGCATCGAATGGATGGGGTTGCTGGTGATCAACGCGCTGCTGATACTGCCGGCGGCGGCGGCGCGCAATCTGGCGCGCAGTGCGGCTGCATATGTGCTGTGGGCTCTTGCCATCAGCCTGGCTTCGGGCATTGGTGGTGTTATCGCGTCATACTATTTGTCCAGCGCAACGGGCGCGACGATCGTCTTGTGCGCGATGTGCTTATTTGGCGTGTCAGTGGTGTTGCGGCGGTAGGATGCGCATGGCAGAGTGAACGCGGGGCGGATCGCGCGCGGTTGAGGAAGCCGCGGCGGCCGTGCAGGTGATATCGCTGATGTCGGAAAATGTGTAGAAAAAGGTTAAAACTGGGAAAAAAGGCGGAAAAAATGTCGGAATTTGTTATTGCATCAGGCGGGTGATTGTGTTAAACTATGCACAAGACAGTGTAAAGTAACGTAACACACACAAGGAGCCGAAGCATGAGACTGGCAGCGAGAGTAGTTGGGATGGCGGCGCTGGTGTATGGCGCGCTCACGGCGCAGGCGCAGTTGATATGTTATGAGGGGTTTGATTATGCGCCGGCGCCGAAGTTGAAGGACCTGAATGGCGGGACGGGTTTTAACGGCGCGTGGCAGAACGACACACCGAATGGCGCATATGCGGTGGACGCGCCTGGGTTTACGTACAACAGCGGGCGTGATCTGTACGTAACGGGGAACCGATGTGTCATGACCAACACCACATGGACCAGGCCCTACCGCTTGGTCGCCGGCGGGCCATACGGCAGCGAACCGGGCACGACCAACTGGATCAGCTGTATCATGCGGCTGGATTCACCGACTAACGAACATATCTATTTTCATGAGATTACGTTGCACGATGGCTCGGCTCCGAGTAGCCCGCATCTAAGACTTGCTGCACACAACGCGTTCAAGCCGAAGTGGGCCATGTATGTGCAGGGTGGCCCAAGCGCGAAGAGCGGCGTGGACATTATACCGGGGCAGGCGGCGCTGCTGGTTGCGCGGATTATTTTTGGTGTAAATCCAACGCAAGACTATGCCGTGATGTGGGTCAATCCTTCGTTGACATCGGAACCGATACCGAGCGATCCGCTGGCGGCGAAGATGTACGTGAGTCACTTCGAGTGGGATCGAATTGATGTATTATCACGGGAACGCCAATTCAACTTGGATGAAATTCGCATAGGGACGACATGGGATGACGTGGTGCCGGACGAGCCGACGCCGGTGGAAACGCCGGTGAATGTATCGCCGACAAATGGGGCGACGGGTGTACCGCTTACGCCGGTGTTGCAGGCGTCGGCGTTCAGCAGCAGCAAGACGGACGATGTGCATGAAGCGAGCATTTTTGTTTTGACGACGGCGGATGGCAAGAGCACGGTTATCAGCACGGGCGCGTTCACGGCGATCACGGTGCCGGCGGGCCTGCTGCAGCCGAGTATGCGCTACTCGTGGTCCGTGCAGTACAAGGGCACGAACAGCCCGAAGTGGAGCGCGTTGTCGGCGGCGACGAGCTTTGAAACGGTGTGGTCGCAGGCGCCGGCGCTGCTGGCGTATGACGGCGCGGCGTATGCGGCGGGGCAGGCGTCGATCGCCAACAATAACGGTGGCTCCGGCTGGAGCACGCCGTGGAAGTCGGTCGGCTCGGCTGGCTTCACGTCGCGCGTTGGAGTAGACACGCCGGGGATGCAGTATATGTTCACGGCGCCGGTAGACTACCTGCTGGTAACGAACAACAAGTTCAAGTTAAGCAGCGCGGGGCTGGATTTTTCGAACAATCCGATGGAAGTGCCGTTCTCGCGGGCGGCGCGCGAAGTTGGGATAGATGGGGCGGCGCATTTGCTGAGCGGCAGCTATTACGGCAGGACGGGCACGACGAACTGGTTCAGCTTTCTGGTCAAGTATGAGCTGGGCGATACGAGCGCGCGCTACGGCATCGGGTTGAATCCTGATTTTGCCAACGATGCGCCATACCAGTTCTTCATAGGCAAGCCGGCGGGCGAAAACAATTGGGGTGTGGCGGGCAGCAACGGGGCGTTCAAGGCAGTATCGTCTATCAGCGCGATAGATGGGCAGCCGGCGTTCTTGGTGTGCCGCGTCGTGTATGGCGCTACGGGCGAGCAGGTGCATCTGTGGGTGAATCCCACTTCGCGGGCGAGCGAGCCGGGTGAGGGCAGCGCGGCAGTGACGGCCACTGCGCCGAACTTTTTCTTCCGGTACATTGACGTGGTGGCGCAAGCAGGGAGCGCGGCGCCGACGGTGTACATAGACGAGCTGCGCTTCGGCAGCGGCTGGCAGCAGGTGATGCCGCAAGGGCCGCCGCCGCCGCCGGTCGTGGGGACGCCGACGAACGTGGCGCCGGCCAATGGCGCGGTGAATGTGGCGCTGCCGGTGACACTGCAGGCGACGCCGTTTGTGGGGGCTGGCGCGGGTGATTTCCATCTGGCCACCGATTTGAAGTTTGTCTCGTTGGATGGGGTACAGACGCTGTACAGCACAAGCGGGTTGAGCAGCGTCACGCTGCCGGCGGGGGTGCTGAATGCGTCTACCCGCTACACATGGCAGGTGCGCTATCTGGGCACGAACAGCAGCGATTGGAGCGTGTGGTCGCCGCCGACCGTGTTTACGACGGTGCAGGGTGCACCGCGCCTGATGGCGTACGACGGATGTGATTATGCGCCGACGAACCGGATCGGCGGGCACGCGCGGGGCTTTGGCTGGGCCGGGCCATGGGAGGAACAAATCTGGAACACGCTGCCGCCTGGGACATATTTCTACACGCAGGTGGCGGCTGAGTCTAATGGGCTAAGTTACGGTGATCTGGAAGTGAGCAGCAACCGTTTCGTGACGACGCCCAACGGCTGGTCATTCAACACAAACAACCCAAGTACTGAGGCGGCAGCCATCTGCCGCAACCGGCGGGTGCTGAAGCTGGACGGCGCGATGCATTTAGTGACGGCGAGCAATCTGTTTGGGAAGCCGGGGACGACGAACTGGCTGAGCGTATTGGCGCGGTTTGAGGCAGGTTCGCCAAAAGAGTTCGGCGTGGATTACGCCAACAATAATAACAATATGGACATTGGGCTGCTGGCGGTCGGTCTTGTGCCGGATACGAGCACATGGGGCGTGTGGGTGCCGGGGACGGTACTGCGGGCATCCTCGACGGTAGATGCGAGCAGCGGGATTGCGTTTTTAGTGAGCCGGCTGATTTCGGGTGCGACGGAAGACACGGTGCATTTGTGGGTGAACCCGGCGCTGGGGAGCCAGCCGCCGGTGTCCCAAGCGGTCGAGCTGACGGGCATTCCGCATGTAGAATTTGACCGGCTGGGGCTGCGGGCGGAAGGGACGCCGGCGCCGAATGCGAGTTTGGACGAGTTGCGCTTTGGGGATTCATGGGAGAGCGTGACGCCGGTGATACCGGAGCCGGCGGCGCTGCTGGGCGTGCTGGCGCTGGCCGCGATGTGGCGGCGGCGTTGAGTGAAGCGCATGCAGAGCGAGAGGGCCGCCGGCCGCGCAGTGCGGCCGGCGGCCTTGTGTGTGCGGGGTAAGAGGGCAACGAGGCCGTTGCCCCTCCACAAAAATGGATGTCGCGTATCATCAATTCCTGGAGGGCTGCCGGCCCCGGCGGCCTTGTGTCTGCGGGGTAAGAGGGCAACGAGGCCGTTGCCCCTCCACAAAAATGGATGTCGCGTATCATCAATTACTGGAGGGCTGCCGGCCCCGGCGGCCTTGTGTGTGCGGGGTAAGAGGGCAACGAGGCGGTTGGCCCTCCATTTTTAGGGCAACGAGGCCGTTGCCCCTCCAATTATATGCGCTAGCCGCCGGATCTGGGGGATGGCGCGATATTGCATCAGTGCCAGAGGCGATGTATAATTAGAGATGATGGCATAAGGACGGCGATATGATGAGCTGCCTAGTGAAAAACATGTTGAAGATAGCGGTGATGACAGGCGCCGTGGCCGTGGCAGCAGCGGCAGGCGGCGGTGCAGGAGCAGGGCGCGCTGGAATGGGCGCCGCGGGCGTTTGAGTTCCGGGCGGGGATAGCGCGGCGGTATATTGATTTTGAGAATGGCAACGACTACAACAACGGCTACAGCACGAATGCGCCGTGGAAGCATCATCCGTGGGACGTGAATGCGCAGGGCAACGCGGCATCGGCGAGTGGTAATTTGACGTATATATTCAAGCGCGGGGTAATTTACCGCGGGCAGCTGGTGCCGAAGCACTCAGGCACGGCGAGCAATCCGAGTCGTTTGACGAGCGACCCGGCATGGGGGGAGGGCGAGGCGTGTCTTTACGGTTCGGAGGCGGTGAGCAACTGGGTGCAGGGTCCGTTGGGGGTGCACGCGGACATACCGTCGCCGGGCTCCGTATGGTATGCGCCATTAGCATTTCGGCCGGAGATTGTGGCGATGGTGGACGCGACGGGAGCGATCACGCGGATACCGGTGGCGCGCGAGCCGGACTGGGAGATTACGGACCCGCTGAATCCGTTTGGGAATTGTTGGAGTTGGAGTTCCGATGCGGTTACGACGAACATCGGGGGCACGAGCATGTGGCTGGCGCGTTCGACGAGCCTGCCCAGCAGCGATGCGAACTATTATGTTGAGGGGACGGTGTGGTCGGAATGGAACAACTTGATGTGTGCACCGCACGCGCAGCGCATCCGTGCGTACCATGCCGGCCTGCCTGGCATAGCGTTTGAAATTGCATGGGGCGGCGCGTCGTTTAGCGTGCTGCGCTATCACCGTTTTTGGATTGAAGACCGGCCGCATCACCTTGACCAGAACGGGGAGTATTGGTATGATGCGTCGGCGCAGCGGCTGTATATCCGCCTGCCGGGCGGGCTGGCGCCGACGAATGTGACGGTGGAAGCGGCGCGCCACAAAGGCATTATCTACAAATACGGCGGCTCGTGGAGTCATACGGACATAAGCGGCCTGACGTTCCGTTTCAGCAACCTGCATGCACCGCTGTACAACCGCGAGTATGTGGATTATCCGTTGATGTACAGCGCGGCGATACATTTTGAGGGCAGCGGCGAGGGGATTACGATCAGAAACTGCACGATCGAGTATTGCGGCAACGGGATACGGTTTGCCAATCCTGCCAGTTCGGATGTTCTGGACAATCTTGTCATCACCGACAATGATTTTCAACACTGCGACAAGAGTGCGGTACTGATCAACAACGGCGCCAATGTGCCGGGGAATCTGAAGCGTGTCACGGTGATGCGCAACCGCATACGGAATTGCGGGTTGCGCGCCGGGCGAGTGAACTGGCATTTTGCGGTGGACGTCCGGTATGCGCTGGCGGCGCAGATTGCCGGCAATGTGCTGTGGCGGGTGGGCGGCGCCGGGATTTTTGTGCACGGGGGCAAGCCGTCGAATTCATATGCCGATGCGCCGTTTTCGCGCTGGGTAATTCATCATAATCTTGTGGCCGACGCACTGCTGGGGGCCAACGACTGGGGCGCCATTGCCACGTGGCAAGGCGGGCCGTTTTTTGTCTACAATAATGTGGTGTACAATCCGATCGGGCCGATGAGCTGCTACGATGCGCGGACATGCGCGGCGTATTATCTGGATGGCGCGTTCAAGAATTACTATTTCAACAACATTGCCTGGGGGACGCAGGCGTATGTGCGCAGCTCCTTTGATGCGCCATGGGCGTTTCACCAAGTGCATGGCCATTTCAATACGTTTTTCAACAACACCGCGCACAACTTCAAACCGGTGTTTCATCAACAGGAAGCGCATACCTGCCGCAACCGCTATCTGGGCAACCTGATAGACAAGAGCGCCCAATACGTGTTTGACAACAAAAACGGCACGAGCAGCGGCGATAATCATGACACGGTGGCATATGACTGGAACGTAGTGACGCGCCAGAGCGACAATTTCGGGCGGTTCGAGCAATCAGGGGCGGTGTATTGGCAACTGGGCAACTTTGCGAGCGCGCTGGACACGTACCAAGCGATGGCGTGGGCGACGGGGAGTTCGTTAAGCACGAGTATACTGGCCAACGCGGGCGGGCGCGATTTCCGGCCGAACGCGGGCTCGGCCGCGCAGAATGCGGCGGGGCGTGTGTTCGTGCCATGGGCGCTCGCGCGCGTCGAAGGCGAATGGCATTTTCTGCGCAACCGCAAGTTCCCCACGAACATCATGGATGAAGCATGGTACATGCGTTCGGCGTATTACGACCGCGCCACGTATGAGAACATGCCGACGATGCCGCTGACGGGCGTGAACCTTAGCAGTAACGACTTCATCGCCAGTCCGTATGATGACTGGGCGCCCGGGGCGTTGCGTTTGACTGGGAATGCTTTTGCGATGTCGCCCGGGAGCGGCCCGAATGGGATGTCGCTTGATTTGGGGGCGACAAACTTTCTGCTGGAGATTATTTTCCGCACTGTCGCGGGCCACACGGGCGGTGTGCTGGTTTCCAAGGCAGCTGCTGCCGGCTACACACTGCAGCTTGACGACCATGGCTATCTGCAGTGGCGCGTGATCCAGGGCAGCACTACGGTCTATCAGGTGGACTCCGGCATACAAGTGAACGACGGTGCATGGCATCACGTGCTAGTGGAAACGGTGCGCGGTGCGGCGCGGCCCTGCCGGCTGTATGTGGATGGGGTGGACGCCACGGGCGCGAGCAGCGGCGTGATGCCGGCGGGCGGGGTGATGATCTCCAACAGTTCACCGTTTTATGTGGGCCGTGACGCGGGGGGCCGCTACTTCACCGGCGATGTGGATTTTTTGCGCATAGCGCGCTGCTCGCTGGCCGAGGCTTACACGACCTATGATGAATTGTATGACTGGCAGTTTGGCGGACCGCAGTTTTTTGATTTCCGCAGCGCTGTACCGAACGGGCGGCGCGACGCAGGGGCGCTGGAATGCAGCTACACCGGCGAATACGCGCCAGTGATCCTGCAACAGCCGACGAATGTGGTGGTGATGGCGGGTGCGGCGGGCGGGATTCGCATACCAGCGGGGAATGGTGTAACGTTTGCGTGGTTGCGCGACGGCGTGCTGCTGGCGGGCGAAACGAACAGTGCTGTGGCGTTTGCGCCGGCAGACAGCATGCATGCCGGGGTGTATGAATTGGTGATGAGCAACCCGGCGGGCGTGGTCACGAGTGCGCCGATCCATGTGACGGTGGTACCGGAGCCGCTGGCGTGTGGGCTGGGATTGGGGCTGATGTTGCTGGCGGTGCGGAGGTATAGATACACTATGCCGCGTGCGCTGGACTAAGCGGCACGATAATGTGGGGAGCCGGCGCGGTGGCCACAGCCGGGGAATTGCGGGGGCGCTGGTGAGTTATCTCCGCATGGTGGTGCGCCGGCCGCTGGCGAAGAAGAGCTGGGTGCGGTTGTGAATGCTGCGCAGTTAGGAGAGGATCAGGGCAAGCAGGCGGGCGTCGCGGACGGGATCGAGACCGCTCACGCGCTGCAGTGTGGCAGAGACGCCGCTGGACTGAAGCTGGCGGTGAAACTCCTCGTCGGCGGGGAAGAGCCGGCCATGTTCATCGCGGGCGGTGAAGCGCAGGGCGGCGGCGATCACGGCGCATATTGGTGCAGGATCGCCGCCGTGCGTGCAGACCAAGCGCAGCGCGCCCATGCAGCGGTCGTCCGGGGCAAGCTTGCGTGGCAAATCGCGGCCGACGCGATACACCGTGTCGCCGAGTGCGCGGTTGGCAAAGCGGCGCAGCAAGTCGTTGATGTGCTCCTCCAAGTCAGGCAGTGACAATTCATGTGGATACTGTTTGTGCAGCGCCCGCGCGCTTTCGAGCATGGCGGCAGCCACGCGGGCATGCACGGCGGAATTTTCAACGGCCTGCCAAATGAACTGCGCGCCGGCCAGATAGCCGAAATATGCCGCGGCGGCGTGGCCGAGGTTGTGAATGAAAAGTTTGCGGTCTACGTAGGCGGCGAAATTATGCTTGAGACCCATACCGGGCACGCTGGGCGGTGCGCCGATGAAGGCATCGCGGTCGGCATTGATAAGATTATACGCTTCGGCCCAGACTTCCAGCGGATCGCGCGCGCGCACCTCGGCGGGCATGATGGGCACCATCTTGCCGATGCTGGTTTCGACGAGGCCCACGCGCGCGAGTGCAGGTGGATCAAGATGCGGGCGGAGCGCATCGCGCATGAAGGCGGCGGCGTTGCGTAAATTCTCACACAAGATGATATTGAGGGGAGCTGAGCGCCGGGCGAGCCCGGCAGCCAGAGTGGGGATCAGCGCGGGGAGTGCAGCGGGGCCGACAGCGGTGCTGCACAGATCAGCACGGGCAACGGCAGCGGCAACTGCTGCTGTGTCGCGCGCGTCTATCCCGCGCACGCCCGTCACGGTGATGATACTAGGAGCGCCGGGCGGCAGAGTATCCTTGATGATGACAGAGTACGCGCCACGCGCGTTGAGGGCGGCAACGATACCGGCCGCGGCGTCCACGCACACGACCTCGTAGCCGGCGGCGCGGAAGAGCGGCGCGACAAGCGAACGCCCGATATTGCCGGCGCCAAAGTGAACGAGCGTTTTCATCATGCAGCATTGTAGCGAGGCGGGGGAGAAAAAGCAAGAGGTGCGGGGAGCCTAGATCCGGCGACGAGGATGGTGCGGCGTTGCGTCACCATTTGAAACCTCATGACAACCACTGTCAAATCGCGACAAAACTGCGCCAGGTACGTGTTGTGTATGCTCGCACAACGCTGTTTTTCCGCCGCGCGG
>Ga0308414_1001263_pt1 | contig 16486 bp, 16 predicted proteins | sample HotsprSampleOS50_FD_205667 | JGI IMG/M metagenome (GOLD analysis project Ga0308414, IMG submission 205667) | Hot spring phototrophic mat microbial communities from Octopus Spring, Yellowstone National Park, Wyoming, United States - 20090730_OS50 ... | reverse complement strand
AAAAAACTTATTTCAGAAAGTTAGGGCATATGGGTTTAAAAGGTGAAATTATTATTTCTACTTTTCAAATGAAGCCGGGGGATTTACTTATAATGGGTTCAGATGGAAAAGATGATGTAGTCTTAGATAAGTCTGAATCTAGTAGGCAGATTAATGAAAACGAAGAATTATTTTTAAAGAGAGTAGAAGAATGTAAGGGAGACTTAAAGAAAATTTATGAGACCATTCAAGCTAACTATGAACTGATTGATGACTTTTCTTTACTTTCTATTTATTATCCATTAGAAGATTTAAAGAATTTTAGTCAAATTCTAGAAATTCAAGAAATTATTGATAAAGCTAGATCCCTCATGAAACGAACTAATGACTATACTTTAGTGATTGATATGTTAGAAAGGGCTTATGAAGAAAAAGGTAGGGAAGAAAAATTAGTAGAACTTTTAGGTCTATGTTATCAAAAGACTCAACAGTATTCTAAAGCAAGTTTACTATATAAGGATTTTCTAAAATACCACGATGCAAGTACGGAACTTTTACTACAAATGGTAAGTTGTTTTAAGAAAACTCGAGAGTTTGAAATAGCTATTGAAATTAGTGAAAGAATTAAGCTTAGAGAGCCAAGAAATTCTCGCAATCTTTTACATTTAGCTGATTTGTATGCTTATACTCGAAACTATAGAAAAGCTAAAAAAATTTTACTAAAACTTTTAGAATTTGAAAGTTCCAATGAAAAAGCTCGGATTTTATTAGAAAAAATAGAAAGTTTAGAAAGCCAAAATCTGTTTACGGTTTAATAAATCTTGTCTTATTTTGCGAAAAGAGTATCAATATGAGATATTTTTTGAAAATATTTGAGACTAAGGATTTCTCCTTTAAAAAATTATCTAGAAAAAGTTCTAGATTTTGTTTTAAAAAATTGGTATGGAAATTGCAAGAAAGGATTATAGTATTTTTTGCAACGAAACCTTTCCAAAGTTCACACTTGCAAGCTGGCGTTTAGCCGGCTTTTTTTTGAGGTTTAGCTTTGATTTATATTTTTTGTGATGGGGCATCTAGAGGCAATCCAGGTCCTTCTGCTATAGGTGTTTTTGCTTGCTTTGACGCAAACGACAAAAAACCTTTTTTTCAGATTTCTAAAAAAATTGAAGTAACCACAAACAACGTAGCAGAGTGGAAAGCTTTATTAGTAGGTTTAGAAGAGGCTTTAAAACAGAGTCAACGACATGTACAAGTTTTTATGGATTCTCAATTAGTTGTACATCAAGTAAATGGAATTTATAAAGTAAAAAATCCAAAACTCATTCCATTATATAAAAAGTTTTTAAGTTTAAAATCTCAATTTGAATCTTTTGCTATTTCTCATATCCCCAGAGAACAAAATAAACAAGCAGATTTACTTGCCAATCAAGCCTTAGACAAATAAAAATCTTTACAAATTAAAAAATGCTATACCTAGAAATAAAATTTAAATATTTTGAATTTGATAAGATTTAATAGGAGACGGAATCAATGAATACTACCGTGAAAAGTATTCCAGCTGGAAAAATTCAGCCTAAAGGATTTTTACAAACTTCTGTTGGGAAAAAAATTGCCATAGCAGTTACAGGGATATTGCTAGTAGGCTTTGTATTGGGACACATGTTAGGGCATTTACAAATGTTTGTTGGAGCAGATAGATATAATGCTTATGCAAAAACTTTACAAGACTTAGGTCCTATATTATGGCTTATACGTATAGGTCTGTTAGTCATTTTTTTAATGCATGTAAAACTAGCTATTCAAGTTACTTTAGAAAATAAGGCAGCTCGTCCCATTCAGTATTATGTAAACAAAACACAAAAAGCCTCTCTAGCTTCTAGAACTATGATAGCTTCTGGGATAGTAATTTTAGCTTTTGTAGTTTACCATCTCTTACACTTTACTTTTAAGGTTACTCATCCTGAATATAAAACCTTAGTAGATACACAAAATAGACCCGATGTTTACAAGATGATGATAGATAGTTTTCATAATCCAGTTTTAGTAATAACTTATTTACTAGCAGTGTTTTTATTGAGTTTTCACCTGAGTCATGGTGTTTTTAGTGTATTGCAAACTTTAGGTTTGAACAGTCCTAAAATTGATTCTAAAGTTAAAGCTGTAAGTGCAGGCTTTTCTGTTTTCTTATTTTTAGGATACGCATGTGTACCAATTGCAATTTTTTTTAATGTCATTCAATAGGGGGAGCTATGAAATTAAATTCTAAAATACCATCTGGACCCATTGAAAAAAAATGGGAAGAACATAAGTTTGAATTAAAGTTAGTCAATCCTGCTAACAAAAGAAAATATTCTGTTATAGTAGTAGGTACAGGTCTTGCGGGAGCATCTGCTTCTGCTAGCTTAGCTGAGTTAGGATATAAGGTAAAAACTTTTTGCTTTCAAGACTCACCAAGAAGAGCTCACAGTATAGCAGCACAAGGTGGAATTAATGCTGCAAAAAATTACAAAAATGATGGAGATAGTGTATATCGTCTTTTTTATGATACTATCAAAGGTGGGGACTTTCGAGCAAGGGAAGCAAATGTATATCGCTTAGCTGAAGTCAGTGTAAACATCATTGATCAATGTGTAGCACAGGGGGTACCCTTTGCAAGGGAGTATGGTGGTTACTTATCTAACCGTTCTTTTGGTGGAGCTTTGGTTTCTAGAACTTTTTATGCAAGAGGTCAAACGGGTCAACAGTTACTTTTAGGAGCTTACTCAGCTTTAAGTCGACAAATTGGGCTTGGGGCTGTAGAAATGTATCCACGTACTGAAATGTTAGACTTAGTAGTAGTTGACGGTCACGCCAAAGGAATAGTAACCAGAAACTTGGTTACTGGAAAGATTGAAGCTCATGCAGCAGATGCAGTAGTACTAGCTACTGGTGGGTATGGAAATGTATTTTTCCTATCTACTAATGCTATGGGTTGTAATGTAACAGCAACTTATAGAGCTTATAAAAAAGGTGCTCTTTTTGGAAATCCATGTTTTACACAAATTCATCCTACTTGTATTCCAGTTTCAGGGGATTATCAATCTAAGCTAACTCTCATGAGTGAGTCTTTACGTAATGATGGAAGAATTTGGGTGCCTAAGAAAAAAGGTGATACTCGTCCTCCACATGAAATCCCAGAAGATGAAAGAGATTATTATTTAGAAAGAAAATACCCTTCTTATGGAAATCTAGCTCCTCGGGATATTTCTTCTAGAAGTGCAAAAGAAGTTTGTGATGAGGGTAGGGGAGTTGGACCTGGAGGACTGGGAGTTTACTTAGACTTTTCAGATGCTATCAAACGCTTAGGGGAAGATGTCATTCGTGACAGATATGGAAACCTCTTTGACATGTATCAAAGAATTACAAATGAAAATCCTTACAAAGTACCTATGAGGATTTATCCCGCAGTACATTATACTATGGGTGGGCTTTGGGTAGATTATAACCTCATGAGTAATTTACCGGGATTACATGTAATAGGGGAGGCAAATTTTTCTGATCATGGAGCTAATCGACTAGGTGCTTCTGCCCTTATGCAAGGTTTAGCTGATGGTTACTTTATTTTACCTTATACAATTGGGGATTATTTTGCTAATTCAGGAGGTAAAAAAGTTTCCACGGATCATCCCGAATTTAAAAAAGCTTTAGAAGATGCTGAAACTCGCACGAAAAAATTTCTTTCCATCAATGGAAAGCGAACCGTAGATTCGTTTCATAAAGAACTTGGGAAAATTATGTGGGACTATTGTGGGATGGCTCGAAACAAAGCAGGGCTTCAGATAGCTCTCAAGAGAATTCCAGAAATTCGTGCAGAATTTTGGGAAAATGTAAAGGTATTAGGTAGTAACGAAGAAGTAAACGTTTCCCTTGAGAAAGCTGGAAGAGTAGCAGATTTCTTAGAGTTTGCTGAACTTATGTGTATAGATGCTCTCAATCGAGAAGAGTCTTGTGGAGGACATTTTCGCACAGAGTATCAAACCGAAGATGGAGAAGCTAAACGAAATGATGAAAAATTTTGTTATGTTTCAGCTTGGCAGTACAACGGGGAAGGAAAAAAACCAACAGAAATTAAAGAAGAGCTAGTCTTTGAAAATGTAAAATTGACACAAAGGAGTTACAAATAGTATGGCTGAAATGTTACATTTAAAACTCAAAGTTTGGAGACAAAAAAACGCAAACGACAAAGGTCATTTTGAAGAAATAGATGCACCTAATATTAGTGTACATGCTTCTTTTTTAGAAATGTTAGACATTGTAAATGAAAGGTTAGAGCAAGAAGGTAAAGAGCCTATAGCTTTTGACCATGATTGTAGAGAAGGAATTTGTGGGATGTGTTCTATGGTAATCAATGGTAGACCACATGGGCATCTTGCGGGGACTACTACTTGTCAGTTGCATATGCATAACTTTCAATCGGGAGATACAATTGTCATTGAACCATGGAGGGCTAAAGCCTTTCCTGTACTAAAAGATCTTATGGTAGATCGTTCTGCTTTTGATTACATTATGCAAGCAGGTGGATTTATTTCTGTAAATACTGGAGGTGCCCCTGACGCAAACGCCATTCCTATCCCAAAAGTAAAAGCAGATTTAGCTATGGATGCAGCAGCTTGTATAGGTTGTGGAGCTTGTGTAGCTGCTTGTAAAAATGCTTCTGCTATGCTTTTTGTAGCTGCTAAGGTTTCTCAATTTGCTCTTTTACCACAAGGTCAAGTAGAAAGAAAAGAGAGAGTAAAAAAAATGCTAGCTGCTATGGATGAGGCTGGATTTGGAAATTGTACAAACCAATATGAATGTGAGGCAGCTTGTCCAAAAGAAATTTCAGTAGGTTTTATTGCTCGTATGAATAAAGAATACTTAAACGCTGTGACTTCTTCGGATTAGTAAGAAAAGATACCACAAAGAATTTGTTGTTTACTCTTTGTGGTATTATGTATTTAAAAGTTTTTCTGCATATAGGCGGGCTTGTCTAGTTTCATCTATAACTTGTAAATCAAGGTGGTTAAAAAGTTTTTGCATAACCATAATACCTCGCATGAGAGTAGTACTTGCAGAGTATTTTCCTCTTTCAATTTCATTTTCTAATTCAAATTCTTTAATAGTATTTGTAATGGTAATAATTAATTTCTTTTCTGCTGTGATTTCTACAGTTACAAATACTAATTTCCCATCTCCATATTTTGCTGCATTTTCGATTCCTTCAATAGTAGCAATGCTAATATCCATAAGATCCATCTCACTTACTTGGTTACATTTTAAAAAAAATTCTAAGCGAGAGCGGACATATTGAATGGGAGAAAACTCAAAAGCTCCTAATATGGAGTAATGATCTTTTAACCAAGAATTTTTAGTAAAATATTTTTTAGCAGGAGAATATTCTTTAGAATCAAACTTACCTTCTACTAATTCTCCTTCAGTTTTTAAAGATTCTAAACAAGTTTTGACCAGATCCTTTGTACAAAAAGAAGAATCTAGAGATTTTTTTTTATATTCCATTTTTACCCATGAGTAAAAATCATCTACATAACCTGTCAAACCAAAGGGAAGTAATTCAAGTATGATTTGTTTTATTTCTTTTTCCACAGGGGACATATTAGGATAGTGAATCATAGATTTTAAATTTTGCAAGTTAAAAAAACAATTTAAAATAAAGCTTAGAATAAAAAATTGTATTTAGATCTTAAAGAAGAGGATCTGATATGACAAATTTAAAAAGACTAATTGTAGTGGATGACGACGAACAAGTAGTTTATTTAATTAAAGCTGCTTTAGAAAAAAGATATACAGTAGAGGGATTTACACATCCTATCCAAGCATATCAAGCTTTTTTAAAAAATCCTTGTTGTTTGTTTTTGACTGATTTAATGATGCCCGAGATGTCGGGTGAAGAACTAGTTAGTAAACTAACTCAACATGAGAATTCTCCTCTTATTTTAGTTTTAACTTCTATAAGTGATTTAAATACAGTCATCCAACTTATGCGAAATGGGGCTTATGACTATATGCTTAAACCCATTCGTGTAGATGATTTACTTTCTAGAGTAGAAAAGGCTTTTGAAGTAGCAGAGTTACGTAGAATGCAAAAAATAGTAGAAAAAGAAAGACAACTTCGAATAGAAAGCCAATTAAATTGGAATCTTTGGAAAGAGTCTGCTATGAAAAAGTCTTTTGATAAAGTAGAGGGAAATTTAATTTCTAACTTAAACAGTAGTTTAGTGCAAGGTGCTGGAATTGGGACAATCACTACTTTAATTCAAATGATAGAACAAGCCTCTCAACCTCAAGAAGATAGTTATCTTGTCCCAAAAGATCTTATGGACATGCTCTTTGAAAATGCTGCAATCTCTAATCATTTAACTATGATGTTAGGAGATATAAATTATATAATCAACAATCCATTTAACTTAAAACCAATAAATTTAAAAGATTTGTATAATTTGATACAATCTGAAATAAATTATTTACAATCTTTTCAAGAAATAAGAAATCATACCATAAAGCTAGGTTCTAATCCAGCTATGACAAATACTGCTCATAGTGTAAATTTAGAATTAGAGTATTTCTCTAAAGCTATAAGGGAACTTTTGCTCAACGCAATGAAGTTTTCATTAGAAAGTACTGATATTTATATTTTATTTGAAATTATAAAAGATAAGTTGCATATACACATATTAAATCATCCTCAAACACAAAATGAAGTTTATGGGATTCCAGAGGAATATTCTAGATTAGTATTTGAACCTTTTTTTCGGATTGCACGCACTGTCCATGAAGAGTATCAAACTTTAGATTTTGGCTTAGGTCTTACTTTGGTAGAGAAAGTTATTCATCAGCATAATGGAAAAATTACAGTCCAGAACTTAAAAAATTATTTAGACTTTAGCTCTAGAAATTTAGTTTGCTTTTCAATTGAATTGCCAATGGACTGAATTCTACTTTTCAATTCTAATAGAGCATACAAGTTTGGCAATATGATTCAAGAAAAAGATGATTCTAAACTTAAAGATATAGTAGCAGTGTGTAAACGGAGAGGATTTGTCTTTCCCGGTTCAGAAATTTACGGTGGGCTTTCTAATTCTTTTGACTATGGTCCTTATGGGGCAGAAATTTTACAAAATTTACGGAAACTTTGGTGGGAATATTTTGTAATAAGAAGAGAAGATGTGGTAGGTTTAGACTCTTCTATTTTACTTCATCCCAAAGTCTGGGAAGCTTCAGGACACGTAAGTAATTTTTCAGACCCACTTATAGATTGTAAGGTCTGTAAGGTGAGAATTCGAGTGGATCATTTTTTAGAAGAAAAAAAAGGTGCAGAGTTTGTTCAAGGTAAGTCTTTGAGTGAACTACAAAAAGTTTTAGAAGAAGAAAACTATTCTTGTCCCAATTGTGGTGCTAAAGGAAGTTTTACAGAAGCTAGAAATTTTAACCTCATGTTTAAAACTCAACAAGGTGCCAATGAAGGTGGAACAATAGACATTTATCTGAGACCAGAGACAGCACAAGGAATTTTTATTAATTTTAAAAATGTGTATACTACATGTAGAAAAAAAATTCCTTTTGGAATTGCTCAAATTGGAAAATCTTTTAGAAATGAAATTATGGCTCGTCAATTTGTTTTTCGTACTCGAGAATTTGAGCAGATGGAAATGGAATATTTTTGTGAGCCGGGCACTCAAAAAGAATGGTTTAAGCATTGGGTAGACTATTGTATGATGTTTTTAACTGAAGTAGTAGGGCTAAAGAAAGAAAGCTTAAGAATTCGTGAACATCAAAAACAAGAATTGTCTTTTTATAGTGAAGCTACTTCAGATATAGAGTTTTTATTTCCTTTTGGTTGGGGAGAGCTTTGGGGAATTGCTTCTAGAACAGATTATGACTTAACTCAACATGAAAAGTTCTCTGGAGAAGATTTAAAATATGTAGATCAGGCAAACAACAAAAAATATATTCCCTATGTAGTAGAACCTGCCTTAGGCTTAAATAGACTTTTTTTAGCTGTAATTTCAGATGCATACGTAGAAGAAAAATTGCCCGATGGAGAGATGCGAACAGTTTTACGTTTTTCACCTAAGACTGCCCCTGTAAAAATTGGAGTTTTTCCTCTAATGAAAAAAGATGAGCTTGTCCCAAAATCTAAAGAAGTTTTTCATTTACTTAGAAATCATTGGAATACTGAATATGATGACAGTGGAGCTATAGGAAAAAGATACCGTCGTCAAGATGAGTTAGGTACTCCTTTTTGTGTAACTATTGACTATGATACTTTAAAAGACAATACAGTCACAGTGAGAGATCGAGATTCCATGCTACAAGAAAGGGTCTATATAGATCAGTTAAAAACTTATTTCATAGAAAAAATATGAATGTAAAAATTCTTATTTTAGGGTTTTTCTGCATTTTCTTAATTCAAGAACTTATTTCAAAAGATTCTGTGTTTAAGCAACATTTAGAATATTTTGAAGAAGTTAAGTTTAATGAGTATGGAATTACTTATATTCTTTATAAGTCGAAGTGGGTAGCTGTAAATAAAAGACAAAAAATCCTCTATGAGGTATTTAATTATGATAACTCTCCTGATGAATTTCGAGAAGGACTTCACAGGTTCTTAGAAAATGGAAAAATGGGATTTGCCAACCAGAAAGGACAAAAGGTAATTCCAGCCCAGTTTGATTTTGTCTTCCCTTTTGAAAATGGAAAAGCAAAATTTTGTAATGAATGTGTGCCAGAAAAAAAAGGAGACATGAATTTTTATAACCCTAAAAAAGGAAAGTGGGGAGAAGTAGATAAACAGGGAAAAATAAAATATATTTCAAATTTAAAGTAACCTGAGGTCTAGTATGGGATTTTATGAAAAACATATCTTTGTGTGTGAAAATGTAAGAGAAGAAGGAAAACGAATTTCTTGTGGTAGAGCAAACGCCAAAAAACACAGAGAACTTTTAAAATTACTCATCAAAGAAAAACTTCCAGAGGCAAAAATTCGTGTAAATATGAGTGGATGTCTAGATAGATGTGAATTAGGTCCTGTAGTAGTGTCTTATCCTGAAGGAAAATGGTTTTGCTTAAAAAATGAAAAAGACGTTAATGAGTTTGTAAACTCCTATGTGATTTTGGGACAAACAAAAGATATAGAAAATTTAGTAATTCCCGACTAAGTTATATAGTTTTGTTTTTTGCACTTACTTTTCATGCTGTAATTAGTTTAATTTTGAGTATTGCTTATTTTATATATCCTATCTTTCAGTTTTCTTTTAGCTTGAAACTTATAGTTTTAAGTCTTTCAATTTTAGTATTGATTTTTTCTTATTTTTGGATTTTTTTTCCTCAAAAAATTTTTTTTTATTGGATAAGTTTTTCTAGCTTAGTTTGTATAAGCCATATTTGGATTCAATTTCAGTTTTTAGAAATAAATTTTTTTTCTTTTTTAAGTCTAATTTATGTTTTCAGTTTTTTACCCTTAAGTTTTTGGATAAAGAACTTTAAATCTAAAGAGCTTTTTTTATTTCAATATAGAAAAATTTTATTATCTGCTAGTATTGTAGTTTATACTGGTTTTTTTTCTGTGTTAGTAGTTTTTTGGGGAGATGAAAAAAGATTCCAAAGTGAACTTTATATAAAAGCTATTCAACAAGATATATTAGAAGTTTCTTTAAAGTCTAGTCAAAAGTTTTTTCTTTATAAAACTCATTTTTTACCTTTACATACAGAGTTAAAATTTACAGTGGAGTTAGTTCAAGTTTCAGACTTTGGTGTAATACGTAGCCTTTGGATAAATTCTTGGAATCCAAAGGAAATTTTACTTCCCATTAGTTTAACTCAAAAAAATCTTTGTGTATTAGAAGTTAATTTATGTAGGGAGAAATAAATGTCTGTATTTACTATTGATTGTGAATATGTATTTCCAAATGTAGCAGCAGCTTATTTAATTATAGAAGGAAATGAAGCTGCTTTTGTTGAAAACAATACTACTCAAGCAGTTCCCATTCTTTTAAATGAATTAAAAAAGCATAATATAAAAAAAGAAAATGTAAAATATATTATAATCACACATGTACATTTAGATCATGCAGGTGGTACTGGTGCCCTCTTAAAAGAATGTCCAAATGCTCAAGTAATAGCTCACCCAAGAGCAGCTCCTCATTTAGTAAATCCTAAACGTCTTATTGAAAGTGCAAAAATGGTATATGGTGAGGAAACATTTCTTAAGCTTTATGGAAATATTTTACAAGTTCCAGAAGAAAAAATTTATATCCCAAGTGATGCAGAAAGTATAAATTGGGGATCAAGATATTTAAAATTTATCTATACTAGAGGGCATGCTAATCATCATTTTGTTGTTTACGACTCTTTGACAAATGGGGTCTTTAGTGGAGATTCCTTTGGAATTGGTTATCCTATTACTCAAACAGGAAAGTACCCATTCTTATTTCCTTCTACTACACCTACAGATTTTGATCCAATTGAAGCAAAAGTTAGTCTTCAAAAAATTTTAACTACAGGGGCAGATAAAATTTATCTTACTCATTTTGGAGTTTGGGAATATGTTTTAGAAGGGGCAAAACAATTACTGGATGCTTTAGACTATATGGAAGAAGTTTTATTTCTTGCTCAAGATCCTAAAATTAAGGATGAAGATTTAGATGAGTTTGTAAAAAACAAAGTTAGTTTTTTTATGCATCGTGAAGTAGAAAAAAGAAATTTACCAAATTCTGTGTTTGAACTGTTAAACTTAGATATAGAAATTAATTCTATGGGAATTAGTTTTGCTGCACGTAGGGCTAGAAAAAAGTAAAGATGTATTTTACTCATATTTATATTGAAAAAGATATATTAAAACATTCTAATACACTAAATATCTTACAAAAATTTCCAAAAGCAATTCAAGTTGAAATTGATTCCTATAAGCATATTTTTAATCGTCCGTATCAAAATTTCCAAGCTCAAAAAAAACTTCCTCGACTTATTTTAGCTAAAAAATATGAAAATTTTTTGTATTCGGGGTCTTATCTTACAGATCAGTTCAAGCTTCCTAACTTTTATTATAATAGTTTAGTTTTGAATTGTCTCTACAATTGTGAGTATTGTTATCTTCAGGGAATGTACAATTCAGGACATGTAGTAGTTTTTGTAAACATAAAAGACTTTTTAGAAGAGGCTGAAAAAGTTTGGAAAGAAAAAGGAAGTCTTTATCTTTGTATCTCTTACGATACAGATTTACTTGCTTTTGAAAAGATTTTAGGATATTGTAGGACTTGGATTGAATTTTCTAGAGGAAAAAAAAATTTTTTGCTAGAGATACGTTCCAAAAGTAGCTCTTTTTTAGAAATTTCAGACTTAGAAGTAAGTGAAAATGTAATTTTAGCTTGGAGTTTGTCACCCTTAGTTGTAGTAAAAACTTATGAAAAAAAGACTCCTACTTTGAAACGACGACTAGAAAACATAAAACTAGCTATTGAAAAAGGTTGGAAGACAAGAATTTGTTTAGACCCTGTTTTACATATTTCAGGATGGAGAGAAATTTATTCACAATTTATAGAGGAAATTTTTCAAGATTTACAACCTCAAGCTATACATGATTTAAGTTTAGGAACCTTTCGTATAAACGCAGACTATCTTAAAAAAATTAGAAAAATAAGAACTGACTCTAAAATAATTTTTTATCCTTATAAGAAAAATGGAAGTGCTTTTGAGTATCCTGAACAAGTAAAAAAAGAAATGATAAATTTTATTACAAATTTACTTACTAAATATATATCTAAGGAAAAAATTTATATATGAGCTTAGCTTTAGTTACAGGTGCCTCTTCTGGAATTGGTTTAGAAATTTCTAAAATGCTTTTAAAAAATAATTTTGTTGTTTACGGTATTTCTCGCAATAAGCCAAATTTAGATAGTATTCAACATATTCCTATGAACTTACTAGAAATTTCTAAACTCTCTAGAGAACTAGAGGAATTAGTAAAAAAGTTAAAAGAGATTAAAGTTTTAGTTCATTGTGCAGGTCTAGGCTTATTTGGCTTACATGAAGAGTTAAATTTTTTAAAGTTAGAAGAGATGTTATACTTAAATTTTAGTGTGCCAATCTTACTAACTAGACTTTTTTTAAGAAATCTAAAACGTAACCAAGGTTGGGTAGTGTTTATTTCTTCTACTACAGCAAGTCGAGCTTCCTCACTAGCTAGTGCTTACTCAGCTACAAAAGCAGGTCTTTCTCATTTTTCTCTTTCCTTGTGGGAAGAAACTCGAAAGTCGGGACTTAGAGTAGTGTGTTTAGAGCCAGATATTACTAATTCAAACTTTTATAGAGAAACTTGGTTTGAGCCTGATTCTAATGTAGAAGCTTACTTAGAACCAAAAGAAATTGCTGAAATTTTAGAAAATATCTTGCATAAGAGAAGTTCTATCAATATACTAAATGTTAAGATACAACCCAAATTTCATAGAATTAAAAAAAAGTAGAGAAAGTATGAAGACTATTGAAGAGAGAATGTCTGCTTACGCTGCCTACCATCAAAATCCTAAAAATAAACTTACTCATTTTTTTGGAGTTCCTATGGTGTATTATTCTCCTTTAATACCTATAGGATGGATTCGATTTGAAATTTTAGGTCAAGATTTTTCTTTAGCTTGGGTAGTATTTTTAGCTACTATGGTTTGGTATTTTTCTTTAGATTGGAAGTTAGCTTCTATTATGACAATAATTTCTTTACCAATTGTCTATGGATGTGATTTAATAGCTAAGTTTCCTTTTAGAGAATCTTTAGTCATTTTTTTATTTATAAAAATTATTGGTTGGATTATTCAACTTATAGGACATGTTTTTGAAGGACGTAGACCTGCTTTAGTAGATAATTTAGTTCAAGCTTTAATGGCTCCTCTTTTTTTAATTGCAGAAGTGTTGTTTGCACTAGGACTTAGAAAAGAACTAGCTAGAGAAGTTAATTCTAGAGTAGCAGTCTATGAATTTCCTGGAAAAAAATAATTGAATCGGACCCAAACAGGTTATTTTATCAGTCTTATTTCTATTTTTTTAAACTTGTTATTATTTTTTTTAAAACTCTATGTTGGTAAAACTATAGATTCAATTTCTATTGTAGCAGATGCATGGCATACTCTTTCAGATTCTTTAAGTTCTGTGGCTGTAATTGTAGCAGTTAAACTTGCTTCACAAAAAGCTGATAGGGACCATCCTTTTGGACACGGAAGATGGGAACAAATTATTTCCTTGTTTATTGCTTTTTTACTTGCAGTTGTAGCCTATGATTTTTTAAAGGATTCTTATTTTCGATTTTTAGAAAAAAAACAAGTAACCTATGGATTTTTAGGTATTTTTGTAATTGTACTTTCTATAGTAGTAAAGGAAGTTTTAGCTCAGTACACTTTTTACTTGGCACGTAAGACAGAAAACTTGAGTTTAAAAGCAGATGCTTGGCATCATAGAAGTGACGCTCTCTCGTCTTTAGTTGTGCTTATAGGAATTTTTTTTGCTCATGAGTTTTTTTGGATTGATAGTGTTTTGGGTATAATTATTTCTCTTATGCTTTTTTATGCAAGTTATCATATAGCTGAAGAAGCTATTGTTAAGTTTTTAGGTGAAAAACCTAGTGAAGAACTTATCATAAATATAAAAAAAATTATTGAAAATCTTTACAATAGTGATTTTAACTTACATCATTTTCATATTCATAACTATGTTACTCATAAAGAACTGACTTTCCACATAAAATTAGAAAATCATCTTACTTTAGAAGAAGCTCATAAAATTGCTACTCACATCGAAGCAGAAATTTTAAAAGAATTAAATATCTATTCTACCATACATATTGAGCCTCTAAACTATGAACATGAAAATGATTGAGTAATAAAAAAAATATTTACTAGGGATTATAGAAATTATGAGCTTTAACTATTTTTTCTTAAAAGATTTTTTAAGTTTAAAAAAAGTCTTAATAGTTTTTTATTTGTAAATAGATTTTTGAGTTTAGAAATTGGCTAAATTAAATTTTTATTTATAAGTTTTTTTATTTTGTTTGATTTTTTAATTGGGTTTTTTAAAATTTACCTATAGTGTTTCATAGAAGAAGATAAGGAGATATAAAAAGATGTCTGAAAAAAATTTACCTAATTCACTAATAAATAGTGTAATTAACGAGTTAAGTAAAAAAAATAGATCCTTTTGAAATAGTGGACGCGGGTTTGGAAATATCAAAATCATGGTTAAAAAACCCTCAAGAATTTTTAAGTAGATTAACAAGATATAACATGGCTCTTTATTCGATATTTTTTGAGTATTTTTTACGTACGATTGGTCAAGAAAATCCTAAAGTTCTCCCTAAGCAAAAATGGGATCAGAGATTTCGAGAAGATATTTGGTATGAAAATGATTTTTTGCACGCTTGGATGGAAGTTTATTTACTTAATGATAAATGGTTCCATTTAATGATTATGGAAACTCCAGGTGTTTCCGATGAAATTAAATTAAGATTTGCATATTGGATGAGACAATTTCTCATAGCATATTCTCCCACGAATTTTTTCTTTTCCAATCCATTTGCAGTAAGAAAGGTACTAGACTCTTCAGGTAGAACCTTTTTTAAGTCATTTAAAAATTTTTTAAATGACTTAAAGCATGGACAACTACCCCCACTTGTTGACATGGAAAGATTTAAAGTAGGAGTGAATTTAGCTCTATCGCGAGGAAAAGTAATTTTTAGAAATAATTTATTAGAATTGATACATTACGAACCTAAAAAACAAAACGTTCGAGAAATACCTATACTTTTCATTCCTGCTTGGATTAACAAATATTATATACTCGATCTAACCCCAAAGATGAGTATGGTAAATTATTTACTCGAAAATGGTTTTAATGTTTATATGATAAGTTGGAAAAATGCTACCTCTGATATGAGAAATATAAGTTTTGAGAATTATTTAATTGATGGAGCGCTACAAACTACCTTGCAAGTAATGGAACATTCTGGTTCAAAATCTGTACATCCTGTAGGATATTGTGTAGGAGGTATATTACTTACCACTCTAATGGCATATATAAATCACCCAGAAGAAAAAAATTACCGAGATATCATCAAAAGTTGGACCCTACTAGCTACTTTAGTAGATTTTAGCAATCCTGGAGATATTAAATCTTTTTTAGCTAATAGAGCTATTGAATATTTAGAAGATCTCATGGAAAAACAAGGTTATTTAGATGGAAAATATATGTTTAACACTTTTAGATTTCTCAGATCCGATAGTTTAGTCTGGCGTGTTGCAAGGGAAAGATATTTATATGGAGAAGATCCATCTCATCTTGAAGTATTCTATTGGAATTCTGACAATACAAGAATTCCTAAAAAAACTCATTCTTTTTTTCTTAGACAGTTCTATAAGTCAAACAACCTATGTACAAACAAATTGAGCATTAACGGTAGATTATTAGATCTATCAAATATTTCAGTTCCACTGTATTGTGTTGCTACTGAAGATGATCACATAGCACCATGGAAAGAAATATTTAAAGTTGGGAAATATGTTAATTCAGACGTTCAATATACTCTATCGTCTTCAGGTCATGTTTTAGGTATTGTCAATCCACCCGATAAAAATAGTAAAAATTTTTATTGGACTAATAAAATCCAAAAAAATCAAACTAGTGGGGAATGGATTGCGAGTGCAATAAAAAGAGAAGGCTCATGGTGGCTAGATTGGTGTAATTGGTTATTTTCTAAACTTGGAAATGAGATTGAATTTGAAAAAATTAAGAAAAATGATAAAGATTGTATAGATGCTCCTGGTCAATATGTTCTTGAATAAAATTTAGAATTTGTGAAACTACTCTAATCCCTTAACTTTTAAATAATAAAAGGTGAGGGATGGAATGTTAACTATTAGCCTTCGAAATCAAGTTTTTTAAAGTAGGTGTGTCCAGCAATTTTTTTTCTCTACTAGCTATTCAAATAAATGACTTAGTGTAAAAAGTAAATAAATAGTTGATTTTTTTATTATGGTTACAAATTGTGTCAATATTTTTGTAAAGAATAAAGATCGTCTGACTCTATCTTTGTTTTCTTATTATAAAAATTTAAAATCTACCTTAAAAAGGATATTTAGATGAGAATTGATGTAATATCTTTTACCGAGTTCTTTTCTAAAATAAATGAATAACATTTTAAAGTATTGTATTCTGAAATAGTGATTTGGGCTTATAGTTTTGTGATTTGAACCTAGTATTCTTTGGCTTGAGAAATAGCTTCTTCTCGCTTTTGTCTGGCAACTTCTTCAGTGTCAGTCTTTTTAATGTATTTTAGTTCAATTAAAAAATTATATTTTACATAATTATAAAAAGCAGGATGAGCTTCTAAAAATAAGTCAATTCGTTTACGTCCTGTTATTTCTCTTTCAGAAATGACGTTATACAAATTGGTAAAAGTAAAGTAAGAAATATAAAAAAATTTAATATGTTTTTC
>Ga0308414_1001260_pt1 | contig 16502 bp, 14 predicted proteins | sample HotsprSampleOS50_FD_205667 | JGI IMG/M metagenome (GOLD analysis project Ga0308414, IMG submission 205667) | Hot spring phototrophic mat microbial communities from Octopus Spring, Yellowstone National Park, Wyoming, United States - 20090730_OS50 ... | reverse complement strand
CCCGGCGGAGGAGCAGGCCGAATGGAGCCGGGAGATGGCCGCTGGCCGCGGCGCCGCGCTGGCCGAGGCGCTGGCTCGGCGCGCCATGCAGGATCCGCCGCGAGGAATCTACGGCATCCTGCTCTCCCGTGCATCCGGCGAGATCCGCGTTCTCTTCGAGGATCCAGCCCAACGGGCCCGTATGGTCGTGCGGATCCACCTCCATGAGGGGCGGATGGTCTGGACTATCGCCCTCCTGCCTGGTCTGCCTACTCCTGGACCAATTTCCGAGGGCTTGCGCCTCCTCGATGCTGCGGCTCGTCCCGCGCCCTGATTTCTCCCGCTGCGTTGCGTTGTGCGGCGGATCCGCGGGCCTAGATATGCGAAGCCACCTTCCCGGAGCCCCACCCCATGCGCCGTTCCACCCGCATCGCCTTCGCCCTCGCTGCCGTCTTCGGCCTGGCCGCCTGCAGCAGCTCGAACCAGCAGCCGCCGGTGGGCATCGGCCCCGGGATCAACGAGCTGCAGCGCAGTCCCTGCGCCTGCCTTGAGATCCCGATGGCGATCCCGGGCAACCTGCGCCCCACGGCCTGATTCCTGCCCATGGCCGGCCCTCTCTCTCACCGCAAGCCCGGTGCCGGCCCTCTGGACCTTCGCGGCTCCGAGGCTGACGCTGCAGCCGAGCGCAGCACCCGGGATTATCCGGCTGGATACGATGTCCCCGGCCTGCCCGATCGCCGCGCCGCCTGGTCCGCGCGCCTGCTGGCGGTGCTGCTCCTGGCCTCGACAATCCTGAACATCGTCCTCGGGATGACCATCGCCACGCTCCTGCCGCTGAAGGAGATCCGTCCCTTCCTCGTTCAGGTCGCCGACGAGCGCAATGTCTTTGTGGCGCTGCGCCCCATCGAGGAGATCACGGCCCCGCAGGCCGACGGGCGCCAGGGCGTGCCGATGGCCGGGATGGAGTTGCTCACCCAGCAGCTCCTCGGCGAATACGTCCGCTACCGCCACGAGATCGTGCGCTCCACGTCCGTGATGGAGCAGCGCTGGCTGCAGGGCGGGATCCTCTCGATGATGAGCAGCCAGGACGAGTTCGCGCGCTTTCAGGCAGCGACCGCGCCGATCTTCCAGGAGATGCGCCAGAACGACGTGACGCAGGAGGTCATCATCGAATCAATCAACCTCCAGCGGCGCTTCATCCCGGGTGCCACGCCGCAGCAGTCCCAGCCCGGGTCCGCCCTCATCCAGTTCCGCCTCGTCGGACGGGCGGCGGACGCGCGTGTGATCACCGACCGCTCGTGGAACGCCACCATCGAGTTCGGCTTCTATCCCATCGAACGGATCCCGGCGGCACGGCGCATGCTCAACCCCACCGGATTCGTGGTCACCAGCTACACCCTCGCCGAGCGCATCCCCAGCGTGCGTCCGCGCTGACGGGACGCCCCGCGTGGTCTCCCTCCTTCTTGGCAGGCGGGAACGGCGGCCCTATGCTCCGCCGCGACCGCGCCCTCCATCCCGGTCCTGACGACGGAGCCGCCGCAATGAGCCGCCTCGCCCTCGCCCTGCTCGCCACCGCCGCGGCCGCCGCCGTCTCGGCTCAGGCCCAGATCCCTCCCCGCGCCCAGGCGCCCCAGGCGCAAGCCGGAGGCGCCCTCGTGCCGCCTCCCGTCGCGCCCCCGGGCGCCCCCGGCGGACCGACGCCCTTCGTCCCTGGTCAGGGCGGCCTCCCCGGCGGACCGACGCCCTTCGTCCCTGGCCAGGGCGGCCTCCCCGGCGATCCGTTCGCCCAAGGCGGCGTCCCGGGCATGCCCATGCCGCCGGCCGGCGGCGCCCCGATGGATCCCGCCACCGTCGATCGCGCCGCCCGTCAGGGGCGCGGCGACTTCGGCGAGCTGCAGCGCTCCACCGGGATCCCGCTCGGCATGACTCAGGACGCCTGGTCCCGCCCCTTCCAAAACATGGCGCCGGGCCAGACGGCGCCGGGCGTCGTCCGCTTCCAGTGGTCGCCCGACCTCGTGATGCCGATCCGCCTCCGGGACTTCATGAACACCGCAATCGTGCTGCCGGACTGGGAGCGGGTCGAGGACGTCTACATCGGCGAATCCTACTTCATGCAGGCCGCCATCGCGCGTCCCAACGTCGTGCTGCTGCGCTCGAGCCAGAGCGGCATCGACGCCACCGTCACGATCCTCGGCGCGTCCGGCAACCTCTACACCTTCTACGCCCGAACCGAGGCCTTCAACACCCGCCGCATCACCGACATCCAGGTCTTTGTCCAGGCCCCCGCGCAGGCCGGCGGCGCCCAGTGGTTCCGCGGCTCCAACACCGCCGCCCAGACGACCGCCGGGCAGGCCTCCACCGGCGCCGCCCCCGCCGCGGCCGCCCAGAATCGCCCCGACCACACCGCAGCCGTCTCCGGCGGCCTCGGCCAGCCGGTCCCCGGCCCGACCCCCGACGGGCGCGTTGCCCCCGGCGGCACCCCCGTCTCGCAGGGCGATGCAGGCGACATGCTCGTTCCGCGGGACCGGATGATCTTCGACATGCAGATGTTCGAGGTCAACCAGGGCGACCGCGTCATCGCGCCAGACTATGTCTACACGGACGGCGTCTTCACCTACTTCCACTTCGGCACCCGCGCGCGCGAGATCGACCTCCCTGTCGTTTTCCGCGTGGTCGACGGCGTCGAGACCCGAGTCAACACCCGCACCGCCGGGCGCTTCGGCGAGGTCCTGATCGCCGAGGCCCGCGGCGACTTCACGCTCCGCGCCGGCGCCCGCGCCGTCTGCATCCGCCGCCAGGCCGGGGCCGCCCGCTGACCCAGAGGAGGCCTCCCATGGCCCGCCGCCCCGCCCTCCTCGCCGGAGCCGTCCTCCTGGCACTGGCGGCCTGCGACGAGCAGCCAGCCCGCCGACAGGCGCAGCAGCCAAGCCAGGTCACGATCGACACCTCCCAGACCGCCCAGGCCAACGACGAGCTGCTCCGCGCAATCCGCGCCCGTCCAACCTCGCCCGGCCGCCTCGCGCCAAGCGAGACGCAGATCTTCCTCGACGTGACGGCCGGACAGGAGGTCCGCCACGTCCTCACGCTCACCAACCGCGACGGCGAGGACACGCGCCCGGTGCGCATCGTTTCGGTGGCCCCCACCGGAGCCGCCCAAGGGCTCACGCTGGGCGGCACCTGCCGCGCCGGCGTCGAGGTCTCCCCCGGCCTCTCCTGCGAGATCGTCGTCGTCTATCGCGATCTCACCGGCCGCGACCTCGACGTCCAAATCCTCGTCCGGATGGAGAACGCCCGCGAGCCGCAGATCGAGATCCCGCTGCGCTTCTCCGTCGTCCAGCCGCCCCCGCCACCGCCGCCCGCGCCCGCCGTCCAGGCGCCACCCCAGCCGCAAGGGCCCGATCCGCGCTTTCTCGCCGCGCTCGCCGACGCCCAGGCCCGCCGCTTCGGCGGCCAGGCCGGCGGCCAGGTCATCGCGCCCAGCGCATCCGTCGCCGGACAGCAAGGGACCTTCGCCCGGCCCGAGATCGTGCGCCGCACCCAGGAACCGCGCTACGATCCCGAGCGCATCCCCTGGACCGAGAGCACCCTGCCCGTCGACCGGAGCCGGATCCTCACCGTCGATCGTGTCATTCCCGCCATACTCGAGACCCCGGTCTCGTCGCAGCTGTGCAACCAGGTCATCGCGGTCGTCAGCCAGAACGTCTTCGCCCCAGACAACGTCAATGTCCTCATCCCCCGCGGGACCCGTGCGGTCGGCCGATGCCAAGCCTTCTCCGACGAACGCGTCGGGATCCAGTGGCACCGGATGATCACACCCAACGGCGTCAACATCTCCTTCCAGAACCTCCTTGCCGACAGCGCCGACGCCTCCGGCATTGGCGGCGTCCCTGGACGCGTTCGCGAGCGCGCCTTCGACCGCTACGCCGCCCCCGTCATCGCCTCCCTCATCGACATCGCCTCGGTGGCCGCCCGCGCCGCCTTCGGCGAGAATCAGACCACGAGCGTCGATCCGGTCACCGGGCGCGAGACCAACACCCGCTCGCGCTGGGACAGCGCCATCGACGACTTCAACAACACCGCACGCCAGACGCTGCAGAACTCCGTCCGCGGCCTCCTCGACACCCGCCGCGCCATCATCGTGCCCGGCGGCACCCGGATCGAAATCCAGATCCAGGAAGACATCTACTTCCGCACCCCCACCGACGTTGTCCGCCTCGCCGACTTCGAGTATGAGCTGCGCCGCGACCCCCGCCGTCCCGCCGCCGTCCTCGAGGCCGCCCCTCCCATCTCCCTCGCCCCCAGAGTCGATGGCGGACGCGCCGGCTCCGGCGACCCCTTCACGGTGCGCATCGACGGACGCACCTATCGCCTCCAGCCGGGCCAGGCGCCCGAGGGCCAGACCTTCGCCCCCGGCACGATCCCGGCCGCCCCACCGCCCGAGGGCGCCCTTCCCGGCCAGCCAGGAGGCATGCGACCAGGCACCAGCGGGCAGAATCAGCTCCTCCAGACCCCCAACTACGCAGCCCCGCCGCGCGCCGGCGGCTGGCAAGGCGGGGGGGGGCATTGGCAGGGCGGCGGCGGCGCCTGGCAGGGCGGACGCTGACCGCGTCCGCTTGCTGGAGCGGACGGGCGGCCTATCTCATCCCCGTCCCCCCCCGAGCGCCTCCAGGGCCCCCCCGATGACCGACGCCTCCCGAGCCGATCACCTCGCGCTCCAGATCCTGAAGCCCCTCGCCGTCCACTACCTCCGGCCCGAACTGGAGGAGGTCGTCATCAACCGGCCCGGCGAGATCTGGTACAAGCACCGCCAGGGCGGAGGCTGGGAGGCGGTCGAAGACGCCAACCTCACCTACGACCGGATCGCCAAGATCTGCCGGGTGCTGGCCAACATCAACGGCGCCCGCTTCAACGAGACCGACCTCCCCGTCGTCTCCTGCGAGCTCCCCGGCCAGCCCTACCGCTTCCAGGCGCTGATGGGCCAGAACGTCCGCTACGACCTCGGAGACCGCAAGGGCGTGGGCGTCGCGATCCGCTCGCTGGCCGCCCCCTTGCGCGACTTCGACGCCTGGCGTCCCGACCAGCGCGCGGGGGGCAGCGACGCCCTCCTCGTCGGGCAGGCCCGCCTCGAGGAGGACTTCGCCGCGCCCGACGACGTCGTCGACGGCCTCCGGATGGCCATCGACCGGGGCGAGACGATCCTGGTCTCGGGCGCGACCTCCACCGGCAAGACCTCCTTCACCAACCGCGTCATCTCCATCATCGAGCGCGACGCGCGCATCGTGACGGTCGAGGACACGCGCGAGCTCGCCGTTCCCCACCCCAACCGCCTCCACCTCATCGTCCCGCGCAACCGAGGCTCCAACGCCTTCGGCTGGAACCAGGCGGTCGACAGCCTGATGCGCCTCACCCCCGACTGGATCGTCTGTGGCGAGCTCAGCGTCGCCAATGCGGCCACGATCTACAGCCTCATGGGCAAGGGCCATCCCGTCATCACCACCGTCCATGCCGGCTCCGCCGAGGAGGCGATGCAGGCCTTCGTGAACAACATGAGCGCCGACGGCTCGAACCTCGATCCGCGCTCCACCCTCGACGACCTCCACGCCAAGATCGGCTGCATCGTCCAGCTCGACCGCCACAACGGGCGCCGGCGCATCTCCGAGGTCGCCTTCCCCGCCGCCGAGCGCCGCCGCGAGGAGGCGATCCGCCGCGCCGAACGCCGCAAGGACCTCGACGGGCGCGTCCGCCGCCTCGCCGAGGCCGCCCGCTGAGGAGCCCGCCGTGCCGAAGGAATTCCGCACTGACGAGGCCCTGAAGGACGCCGGCGCCTACAGCGAGATGGAGGCGCACTTCGCCTACCGCCGCAAAGGCATCGCGACGGCCGTCGTCTTCGCCGTCCTCACCCTGCCCTTCGTCTGGCCGCTCACGATCCTGCTGCATCCGGGCGTCGTCGACACGACCACCGGCGCCGCCGCCGACTGGGACGCGCGCGTCGGAGCGGTGGGGATGTACTTTGGCGCGATCTGGCAGATGCTGACCCTCCAGATCCCCCCCTCCGGCTTCTTCGGCCCGTTCTTCGGCGACTGGATCAAGGGGATGATCGGCGGCGCCTTCGCCGGGCAGTGGATCGGCATCGTCGCCTGGGCCATCACCCCCTTCATCATCGGCGTCGGGCTCACGGCCAAGAACCCCTACCGCAAGACCCCCAACATCTACGGCGACGCCCGCTACGCCGACGCCAAGGACATCGAGGCGATGTCGAAGCGCAACCTGGTGGGCTTCGACAAGTCCCTCTTCATCGTCGGCAAATGGCGGGAGAAGGGCCAGAAGGGCGAGCGGATGATCCGGATGGGCGAGACGCTGTCGATCCTGCTCCTCGCGCCGCCGGGCACCGGCAAGTCGATCGGCTTCATCGTGCCGTCAACGGTCGAGCTCGACCGCGCGTCGCTCTTCATCCACGACCAGAAGCCGGAGCTGTTCGACATGACGAGCGGCCACCGCGCGTCCGTCGGTCCGGTGTTCCAGATCAAGTGGAGCGCCCAAGACGCGCCCGAGGGCGAGTGGCTGAACGAGGAGCAGGTACGCCTCGTCAATCCCGGCCTGCTTGCCCGGGACGCGGCGGGCAAGCCAATCCGCGACGACATGGGACGCTACAAGACCAAGCCGATCTTCTATCCCTGCTGGAACCCCCTTTCCCCCAAGTCGATGCCGGGGCCGGGCGACCGGCGCGACCTCTACATCGAGCGCCTCGTCAACGTGCTCTGCCCCGACCCCAAGGGAGGCGGCGACAAGTTCTGGACCTCGAAGGCCCGCGCGGCCCTCGTCGGCCTCATCCAGTTCCTCGTGGCCAAGGTCGACTACGCCACCCATCCCCAGATCCAGGGCGGCTGGGACGGGATCCCGGCGCACTGGCACGGGCGCGAGGCGTCCTTTCCGATGCTCATCGACTGGCTGACCGAGGCCCAGTCCAAGTTCGACGACGGCTCGGACGACCCGATGCGCCAGATGTTCAAGGCCTGCATCGACGAGGCCAGGCGGATGGACGAGCGATTCGAGCAGATCCTCGGCCAGCGCGTGCTGAACCGCGCGATGGCGGAGCTCGTGCAGCTGATGAACTCGCCCGACAAGACGCGCGGGTCGATCCTCCAGACCGCCGACGAGGCGCTCGGCCCCTTCAAGAACGCCGCGGTCCGCCAGCGCACCGCCTCCTCCGACTTCGCCTTCTATGAGCTGCGCGGCATGCCCATCCCCGAGGCCCGCGCGCGGGAGCAGGAGAAGGTCGACCGGGCCCTGGCGGAGGGGCGCATCTACAAGCCCCGCTACGCCAAGGAGGAGTTTCGCCCGGTCACCATCTTCATCTCGGTCAATCTCGAGGACGCCAAGACCTTCGCGGCACTGACGGGCATCTTCGTCGATGCCGCCAACGCCTATCTCGTCGCCAACGGGCCGAACGCGATCGACGATCAGGGCAACCAGTCTGGCCCCTACGACTTTGGCTTCCTCCTCGACGAGGCGCCGCAGCTGCCCAAGCTCGATACCGTCACGAACGGTCCCGCGGTCGGCCGCTCCAAGCGCGTCTTCTATGTCATCGTCGGCCAGGACTTCGGCCAGTTCGAGGAGAAGTACTCGAAAGCCGAGGTGGAAACGCTGAAGTCGACCACCGCCATCAAGGTGATCCTGACGCAGAACAACGAGAACTCCGCCAAGCAGGTCGCGGCGATGGTGGGGAAGACCACCATCGTCAAGCACTCCTACTCCAAGGACAAGGGCCCGCCGAAGAAGGGGGTGGAAGGCTTCATCAGCGACTTCCTGCCCAAGAAGGACAACGTCTCGGAGAGCCTCGAGGGCGTCGACTTCATCAAGCCCTCCGACGTGATGAGCATGCCCGAAGGTCGCCATCTCGTCATCGTCCAGAACTACGCCAACCGTCCCATCTACGCCTGGACGCCGCGCTTCTTCGAAACCCCTTCGATCGCGGCCAAGATCTACAACCTCCGATCCTACAGCGGCCCACCCCCCACGACCCCCATGCCCGTCTTCCTGATGGAGGAGGCCGCCAAGCGCGCCGCCCAGGGCCGCCTGGCGGCGAAGCAGCAAGCGGAGCTGCGCCAGCGCGCCAAGGACCCCCGCGTCGTCGCCGTCGTCTCCCCCGAGGACCTCCAGGGCCTGACGCGCTCGGAGTTCGGCGAGATGGCCGCCCCCGGCCGCGCCTGGTCCTTCGCCCCCCTCGACTGGCCGGAAGACGCCTCCTACCTGACCATCCCCGAGCCCGGCACGATCCTCACGACCGAGGACCCGGCCGAGGCCGCGCGCTTCCTCCAGGGCGGGCGCACGATGGCCTTCGACCGCGCGACCTTCGACCGCCTCAACGCCTGGCTCCAGGACGGCGGCCAGGCCGCCCTGCCCGCCGATCTGTTCATCTCGCTCGCCGACCGGGCGCGCGACGCCGGCGAGGAGCCGGGCGGCTCGCTCTACCACCTCGGCTACCAGGGCTCCACGCGCCAGGAGCTCCCCGAGGATCCCTCCAAGGCCACCCCCGACCTCGCGGTCGCGTGGATGGTCAACATCATGTGCTTCGTCCTCGGCGTGGAGGAGCAGCGCCGCCTCTTCGACATCGCCTGACCTCCTCCCCCAGGAGGCCGCCGTCCGCGGATCGAGGGCGCCCGTCTCGGCGCGACAGGCTCGGCCGGGAAGCGGTCCGCCCGACGGACGGCCCATCTCGACAGACGGCCTCCGTCCGCCTATCTATCGCCCATCTCCCTCAAAAATGCAGGCCTCCCAATGGATCTTCCCGCCAATCCCGCCCTCCGCCTCCTGCGGCGCCTGCGGGCGCACCGAAAGGCCGCATCCGGAGTCGACTACGCCGTCCTCGCCGGCCTTGTCGCGGTCGCCGTCCTCGGCGCGGTCGTGCTGACCGGCGATCGCGTCCGCTCCCTCTTCGTGGCCTCCGAGGAGACCGTGACCGGCGGCATCGCCGGCCTGCCTCTCCCCGAGCCCGGCGGCGGCGCCGGCGCCGGCGGCCAGCCGCCGCCGGCCGCCGGCCAGGGAACCTGGTCCGGCGACGGCGCCTTCCTCCTCGCCCCCGGATCCACCCCCCAGACCCGCGCCTTCACGGTCACCAACGTCGGCACCGACCTGCTGGTCCTCGGCACCCCCGCCGTCTCCGGCCCCGGCGCCCCCGCCTTCGATGTCCTCTCCTCCGACTGCGGCGCCCTGCCGCCAGGCGACAGCTGCCAGGTCCTCGTCCAGGCGAGCGCCGGCGCCAACGGCACGGCCACGGCCACCCTCTCTATCGGCGGCGTCCCCGGCGGCCTCCCGCTCTCTTACGTCGCTTCCGGCTTTAATCCCGCCCTCGCCTGGTCCGGCAGCGGCGCCTTCGTCATCGACGGCACGCCAGGTCCCGAGCCCCTGCCCCGCACGGGCCAGACCACGCTGACCCTCGAGAACCAGGGCTTCGCCGACGCCACCGGCGTCGCCCCCGTCCTCACCGGCCCCGACGCCGGCATCTTCTCGCTGACCACCGACTGCCCCCCGGTGCTCCCGCAGGGCGCCGTCTGCACCGTCACGGTGACCGCCGCCGCCTCGGACAACGGCCCCCTCGCGGCCACCCTCTCCTCCGGCGGCGCCACCCCGGCCACACAGCCCCTCTCGGCCACGGCCACCGGCTTCGCCCCGACCTTCGCCTGGTCCGGTGGATCCGCCTTCACGCTGACCGCGCCCATGGGCAACCCGACGTCCGTCGAGCGCACCTTCACGCTCACCAACACCGGCACCCTTGCCGGCGCCCCCGCCGTACCCACCGTCTCTGGCGACGGCGCGGGCTACGCCTTCTCCCTCGTCTCGACCACCTGCGACACGGCGCTCCCCGTCGGCGGCACCTGCCAGGCCACCGTCCGCGCAACCTTCACCGACAACGTCCCCGCCGCCGCCGGCACGCTCTCGAGCGGCGCCGCCTCCCAGCCGCTCGCCGGATCGGCCTCGGGCTTCGTCGCCGCGCTGGCCTGGGTCACGCTGCCCGAGGCCCAGACCCTGAACGTCGCCAACGGCGGCGTCACCCAGCCGGACACCATCATCCCCGGCCCCGTCGGCACGGCCACGCTGCGCAACACCGGCACGCTGCCGGCCGATTCCCTCACCGTTGCCCTCGCCGGCCCCGACGCGGCATCCTTCGAGATCACCGCCGACGCCTGCTCCGGCCAGACGTTGGCCCCTGGCACCGACTGCACCCTCTCCGTCCGTCTCCGCGCCGGCCTCTTCCCGGCCGACTACGCGCTGCAGCTGAGCGCCACCGCCACTGGCCTCGCCGCCACAGACAGCGCGCAGACCTCCCAGCGCGTCGTCGGTCCCCACCTGCAGATCACCGGCGACAACCTCGCCGACGTCTCCCACACTGGCGAATTCGTCGGCACCGTCCGCATCTTCCAGGTGACCAACACCGGAAACGTCGCGACACCGGACATGGAAGTCGCGGGCAACGGTCTTATCCGCAGCGACTTCAACAACATCGCCGAGGGCCGCGGCTTCCTCTGGAACCTCTACGACAGCGCCAACGTCGTCTTCCCCAGCGGCGTCCTCGACTCCTACGACCGCCCAAGCACCAACGCCGGCCGCCTCCGCAGCGTTCCCGCCGGCGGCGGCCTCGTGCTCCACGTCGGCCTCGGATGGGCCGATCTCCTTGGCAATCCGACGCCGCCCGCCAACTACACCACCAACGTCCAGCTGGACTTCAGCACTGGCGGCAGTCTCGTCCTCACGCCCGGCATGTCCGCCACCTGCGGCAGCCCCTGCCGCTACTGATCCCACAAGACGGCGGGAAACCCTACCGATGTCCCGGCCGGCACGGCCGGGACGCCCAGGGCCGAAGATCCTCCAGGAGGATCCTCCCAGACAGTCCCATCTCCCCGCCAACATGGACACCTACCTCAGCATCCCCGCCCGCGCCGCCCTCCGCTTTCCCGGACTGAGCGCCCACGCCCGCCTCCGCCTCCAGGCGGGCGCCGTCCTGCGCGTGCCGCTGCGGATCCTTCCTCACGAGGGCCCCGTCGTCGTCGGCCCCCCCGTCCCGGGCCCTGCCGACCCCGCCGATCTCCAGGCTCACCTCTCCCGGCCCGAGGACCAGGCACCCTGGCTTCAAGATCCCGCTTGCACACTGGACGAGGCCGAACGCTGGCTCCGAGCGGAAGCCTTCCGGCGCTGCCCCTCAGATATCCTCCTTGCCTCCATGCTCGGCCTCCCAATGGACGCCTTGACAGGCCGCGCCCGGCATGTGCGCATCGCCCTGACGCAGGATCTCCTCGGCTCCCTCGGAATCCCTGGCGACGCCTGGGGCGAAGGGCCGCTCGCCCCCGACAGCCGCGGCTTCTCCCTCCACGACGGGATCCACGAGGGACGCCCCGCGACGCCCCCCGATCTCACCGCCGGCTACGGCGACGGACACGACGTGCGGCTGGACCGGATCGGGGAACACTTCGTCCTCGGCGAGATAGACCTCGAGACCGCCCTGCAGCGCGCCCCCCACGCCCATCACGCCGTCCTGCGCCTCGCCCGGGTGCTCGACCAGGCCGTCTCCATCATCGGACAGCAGGGCGCCTTCGGGCCCTGAACCGGCTCCCGGAGGGCAGCGCCCCCCGCGCCCGGCTTAGGCCAGGACGTCGAGGAACCTGCCGCATCCGCGCGCAGCACGTCGCGCATCGGCGACGGCTGCGCCGCGATCAGCGCCGCCTCCCGCGCCGACACCCCCGGATCCCCGAGATCGGCCCCCATGACGCGGCCGATCTTGAACGCCTTCCCCTCCCCCGGCGCCACCGTCTGCGCGACGTCGAGGGCGCTCGGCTGGCGCGCCGCCGCCTGGAGGAAGATCGCCGGAGAGATTGCCGTCATCGCCGCCCCCTCAGGCCAGCACGTCGAGACGACGCCCGCGGCCTTCGCCAGGCGGCGCCAGGGGGGGCGGGCGCCACCGGCGACTACGAGATGGCCGGGGCGTCGGCCAGCGCCAGACGCCCCTCGAGGTCGTCGCGCAGGATCGCCACCGAGGACTGAACGTTCAGCATCGCAAGCGGCGGAATCATCGCGGCCTCCATCGGGCGATCAATGACATTCGGGTCTATAACCCAAACAAAGGGAGCCATGGCCTGAGATCGGCCTCCGGCCTGGGGATCCCGGTGGTCCTGCCAGAATGGCGGAGATGTCGAACGCGTCGCCGGGAGATCGGCCTGCGAGGCCGATCTCCGCCCGCTCACCCTTTGTTTGGGTTATAATCCCGATGGCATTTCATATGGGATCGCCGGCCGGTCCGCAGAAACCCTCCCGTCCCGAGACGGACGGCGCATCAACGCTCGACCGCCTTCAGGCCCTCGCGGCGGAGATGCGCGCTGCGGGCCTCGCCCACCACCACCCACTCCGGGCGGCGCGCGGCGAGGCGGTGGATCCGCAGCACATGCTCGACGAGGAGCGCCAGCACCAGGAAGAGCAGCGCCATCGGCAGCGCCACGATGAGGCTCAGCGTGAACCACCCCTCCACCGGATCGCCCAGCAGCAGCACAGCCGCAGCGTAGAGGGCGTAGCCGAAGAGCCCGACGGCGGAGAGCGCGCACACCCCGGAGAGGAAGCGCATCGGCCGCCCAGACAGCCCCGTCAGGACGTCGAGGGCATGGCCCGCCGCCGCCAGGCCCCGGTGCGTCCGGCGCGGCACGCGGCCGCGCACCGTACAGGTCGCGAAGCCCGATCGGATCGCCAGGCCCCGGAACAGCGACGCCCCGTCGGCGTGGCGCAGCAGGTAGGCCACGACGTCGCGCCCGAGCAGGCACTGGCGTGTCAAGCGCGCCTCCGGCACGCCCGTCAGCACCCCCATCGCGGCCCAGGCGAGGCGGCGCGCCAGCGGCAGCTCCGGTCCCTCGACCAGGACCACCCGGGCGCCCCCACGGAAAGCTTCGATCTGGGCCTGCGCCGCGTCCCAATCAGGGGCAAGCGGATCGACGATCAGAACGCAGTCCGTAACAGCCGCCTCCGCGCCGGCCAGCGCCGCCGCGCCCTCGGGAACGGCGTCGGCCAGGAAGATCGCGGTCGCGTCGGAGACCTTCGCCAGGGCCTGGCGCACCACCCCCTCGGCGGGCGCCGGGCCGTTGGACACGAGTACGACGTCGAGGATCCCGACCGCCCCCGACAGCGCCGCCTGCCCCTCCCGCACCGCGGCCTCCACCGCCTCCGGACCCATCGCGGGGTCGAGCACCATCACGAGCGTGGCATGGGGCACCATGGGCGGCGGATCCTCTTTCAAAGTGCCAGCAGGGCAGGACGTAAGATGGGCTCGTCCGGCGCACGCGCGCACCGCAGCGATCGGCGGCACGAAGGCCCCGATCCCCCCCAGCGCTCCCCGGCGCCCCGCCACCACCATCCCGACCGTCCGACCATCCGCGCAGAGCAGAGGGCCGCCCGAGAACGTCGGGCCCGCCCCGTCGAGGCGCACCACGCAGCCCTCACCGAAGGCCGGCAGCCGAAGCGCGTGCCCCGACGCCTCCCCAGAGACCGTCCGCAGCCCCTCCCATCCTGCGCCGGTCGCCGCGATCCGCATCCCCGCCTCCGGCGCTTCGGCGGCAGCGACGCCCGGCGCCCAGATCGAAGGCCGCGCCCAGGCGCAGGTCCGTCTCGACCACCGCCGTCAAGCATGGTCCCGCCGGCGCCAAGGTCAGCGGCAGGGCGCACGCCCCAGCGCACCGATCAGCAGCCCCGTGCGGCCAGATGGGCGTCGAGGGCATCGAGCGCGTCATAGACGGTGTCGATCTTGCCGCCGAGCACGGAGACGACCATCGGATCCCGCGGGCTCGGCTCGAACAGGACGGGACGCCCGTCGTCCACCTCCCGGGCCAGCAGGACCGCCTTGACCGCCATGTGAGAGCCGACGATGCGCACCCCTCCAACCACCGGGCAAAAGCGCGCCGCGTCCCGGCGCATCTCCTCCGCCATGCTCGTGCCCGCCAGCGCCGCGAGCGCCGCCTCCGCGTCCGCGCCCGGCGCCACCGTCCCACGCGGCGTCCAGCGCACATGGCTCAGCGTGTGGATCCCCGGGCGCGCGGGGAAGGGCATCAATGACCAAAAGGGACCGTCCATCACCGTGATCGCCAGGCCCCGCAGCGACGGCGGCGCCTCGACGGCGGCGAGCTCCGTCAACTCCCGCCGCAGACCGGCGCGCAGCGCCACCCCCGCCTCCGTCAGCCCGCCGTAGGTCGCATTCACCACGAGATCCCCCTCGAGGCGCGTCCCGTCGGACAGATCGACCCCGCGCCCGCTGATCCGGCCGCGCACGCCGAAGCGGCAGCGCACCCCAGCCGCCGCCAGGCGACGCTCGGTCTCCGCTCGCAAGGCGGCGGCGTTCAGGGCCGGCTCCTCCACGAGGAAGGCCGCCTCCACCATCCCCGGCGCGAACAGCCTCTCGAGATCCCGCGGCAGCGGCTCCATCGGCGCCCCGATCGCGTCGGCGAAGCGGCGAAACTGCCCCGCCGTCACCTTCGAGCCGCGCGCGGCCACGGCGTAGATGTGACGGAACCCCCCCACCACCGCCGCCGGGAAGTCCGCGCGGAACCGGTCCATGCTCGCCTGGGCCCGCCAGGCCGTCGCAAAAGCCCGCGGATAGTGGAAGCCAGCATGCACACGCGCCTGGTTGAACCACGATGCCCGGCGCATCACGCCCGGCTCCTCGTCCAGCAGCCAGACCTCGTCCCATCCCAGCGCGCGCAACCGCAGCGCCACCATCGCGCCGTAGAAGCCCGCGCCGAGAACGACCCCCCTCATGCCGCCTGCGCCGCGCGCGCCCGCTCCGCAGCCGTCGGACGCCACACCCCGAGGCAAGCCTTGCCCAGCTCCTCCAGGATCGCGGCCTTGCCCCTCCAGCCCCTGATCTTGGACGGCACGGATCCGTCCTCCGGATAGGCCCGGCGCACCGGCACCTCCACGCAGCGGAACCCCGCACGTGGCGCCTCGACCGACATGTAATAGTGGAGGTTGTAGCGCGCGAAGCAGTCGCGGAAGATCGCCAGATCCGGCGAGCGCAGCAGCCGCGCCGAATGGCCGCGGAAGCCGTTGGTCGTGTCCGTCCATCCAAAACCCGAGGCGAGGCGGATCGCCGGCGCGTGAATGAGCTTCACCGCCCACTCCCGATCCTTCGGCGTGCGCACCGCCTCGCCGCCAGCCACGAAACGCGATCCCTGGACCATGTCGAAGCCCGCGTCCAGCGCGGCCAGGATCCGGGGCACCCCCTCCACCCCGTCCTTGCCGTTGCCGTCCATCGTCAGCACCGCCTCCGCCCCCTGGGCCAGCGCCCAGGCCATGCCGAGGCGCAGCTGCGCCGACAGGCCCCCCGCCCCGGTCTTGTGCAGCACGACGGCGACCGTCTCGCCGAGGCCGTCGGGACGCAGCGTCCCGTCCGTCGAGCCGCCATCCACGAGCACAACCTGCACCCGCCCGCCCAGGGAGTCCAGGACCGGGTCGAGGCGGCGCAGCTGCGCGTGCAGCTTCGCCTCCTCGTTGATGACCGGGATCACGAGCGCCACCGGCGCCGTCCAGGGACGGCGCAGCTCGACCCGATGGGCCGGCACGTCCCAGGCCCCTGGGATGGCGGCGGAGGAGAGGACAGGATCAGAGGACATCGGCGTAGATCTCCCGGACGCGAAGGAGGGCTTCGTCGAGCGCGGAGAGGCCCGCCGCCTTCATCTCGATCGAGAGCCAAGGGGACGCCGCCGCCGGCAGCGCGGCGGCGAGGCGGGCGTGGGCGGCCGCCGGCGGGACGAAGGGGCCGAGCCCCGGCTGGCTGGCGTGCGCATGGAGGCAATGCGGCGCGGACGCTGCGAGCGCCGGATCGTCCGCGGCGCCGGACGCCTCCAGCTGGCCCCCGTCCCACTGAACGCCGAGCCCCGGTTCGCCCACCGCCTGAACGATCTCCCAGGCCTCGGCCAGGGTCGTCGCAAATTCGCAGCCGTACATCGCCGGGTTCGGCTCGAAGGCGATCGCCGCCCCCTCCGCCCAGGCCACCCGTGCGCAGCGCCCGAGCACCTCGACCGCCTCGGCCTTCGCCTCGGCGAAGGGCCGCCCCGGACGGCGCATCCCCGGCGCGCCAAAGACGCAGACGCGCGCGCCCAGGCGCAGCGCGATCCCGGCAACACGCCCGCAATGGGCGACCAGGCGATCCTGCCCCGCGCGGTCGCCGAAGAGAGCCAGGCCTTCGATCCCGAAGAAGATCCCCTGCAGCGCCGGGATCGCCAGGCCCCGGTCGTGCATCCGGCGGCGGAGATCCTCCGCCACTCCCGGGCCCCAGTTCCAGTCCGGCATGACGGTGGCCGGCGCCAGCTCGATCCCGCCCACGCCATGCCGGGCCAGGATCGCCAGCGCCTCGGCCTCCTCCTCCCGCCGCCAGGCGAGCGAGGAGACCGCAAGGGACTTGCGCGTCATGCCCAGCGCTCCTGGCGCAGAAACATCCCGATCCGCCCCATCATCACCCCCGCGTCCGCCAGGAACGGACCCGCCCCGCCCCGGCC
>Ga0308414_1001258_pt1 | contig 16514 bp, 16 predicted proteins | sample HotsprSampleOS50_FD_205667 | JGI IMG/M metagenome (GOLD analysis project Ga0308414, IMG submission 205667) | Hot spring phototrophic mat microbial communities from Octopus Spring, Yellowstone National Park, Wyoming, United States - 20090730_OS50 ... | reverse complement strand
GGGCTCGCGTGGAGTCTCATTTTCGGTCTGCTCGCCTCGACCGCCTTCACGCTCGTCGTAGTCCCCGTCGCCTACTACGGGCTTGCCCGCCAGCCCGTGACGTCGTGAGCGGCCTGGCCCGCTCGGGGTTGGGAATCGCAGGTCGAACAGATACCCTGGGGTGGCGCTCATGACCTCGGCAAGCGAGCTGCTCGTCGCGTGTGCGCGTGTCTGCCTCGGGAGGGACCCGCCCGACGTCCTCTTGCCGCGCGTGCGACCGGATACCGACTGGACGGCTGTCGTCGAGCTCGCCCTGGCCGAGGGCGTCAGCCCACTGCTGGCCCGTGCGTTCCGCGCGCTTTCTCCGGGAACCCTGCCCGAGGAGCTGGCGCTGGCCCTCGTGCTCCACGACGACGACAACCGCAGTCGGACGGAGGATCTCATCGCGGCCCTGGGGATCGTCGTCGACGGCCTCGCCGCTCGAGGTGTCGAGGCGCTGCCGTTCAAGGGACCGGTTCTCGGCGCGCTCGCCTACGGCGATGCGACGCTGCGCCGGGCTGGAGACCTGGATCTTCTGGTTCGTCGCGAAACGCTCGACGTCGTCTACCAGTACTTTCGCGACGAGGGCTTTCACGAGGCGACCGATATCGCCCTCGGCCGCCAGGCCACCTCGGCCGAAGACTCGGCTTATCGTCGATTCCAGTGCGAGTACCAGTTCATTCGTCGTGCCGATGGCCTCGTCGTCGAGCCGCACTGGGCCCTGGCGCCACCGGCGCTGGCCATCGACCTCGCGTACCCTGCGCTGTGGTCGCGCGCTCGCCCCGCGAGGCTTTGGGGTCGCAGCTTCCGCATGCTCGAGACCGAGGATCTTTTCCTCGCCGTTTGCATCCACGCCGCCAAGCACGCGTGGGGACGCCTGCAATGGATCTGTGACATTGCGGCACTGCTCGGTGGCGAGGCTGCGCTCGACCTGGTCACCGTGCTCGACCGGGCGCGCTCGAGCGGCGTCGAACGCATCGTGCTGGTGAGCGTCGCCCTCGTCGACATCGTGCTGGGCATGGGCTCGCCCGAGGCGGTGCATCATCGTCTGGCTGCCGACCATGCGGCCCGCAGCCTGGCCGACGAGGTCGCCCACAGGCTCCGCCGCGAGACCGGACCGACGGTCTCTCGGCTGGCCTTCCATCGCTGGTACCCAAGGACCCGCGAGCGGCGGCGCGATCGCTGGCGCTACGCGTATCGGCGTCTCACCACTCCGGCGCTGCATCATCTGCACCTGGTACCACGGCCAGACCGCTTCTTTCCTCTCCTGGTCTCGTTGGAGTGGGCCCACCGCTACGCGATGCGTCCCGCGCAGGCCGCCTATCGGGCCTGCAGCGCCCCGATCCGACGGCACTGGCACCGCTGGCGCCCTCGCCGACAGGTCACGCGCGTGCTCGTCGTCGCCCCTGTCCCCCGCTGCCGCGATGGCGGTGGAGCACGGGCGCTGCTCGCCCTGCTGCGGGTGCTGGCCGAGGCGGGGTATCGCCTCACCCTGTTCCCCCCCCGCGAGCGGCAGGAGATCGATGACGACCTGCGGCGCGGTCTCCCGCAGTCGCTGGAGATCGTCGCACCGGCACCGCTAGCGTCCCTGGAGGCTTTTCTCGAGGACCGCGGGTACACCTTCGAGGCGATTCTCGCGACCGCACCCGAGGTGTTGGCCCGCGTCGCTTCTCTCGTACGCCGGCGGCCGACCCTGCAGATCCGCACCCTGTTCTTCGACACGGGGGCAAGCAAGGCGGCCGCTGCCGGCCAGGGAAATACCGACGCACTCGTCCTCGCGGCCCGGACGGCGGATGCCGTGCTCACCACCTCCGCGCGGGTGGGAGCCCGGCTCCGGGCCGCGACACCGGGCACCGTCGTTCAGGTACCGCTGCCAGTGCTTCCCGCCCCAGCACCTGAAGGATTCCGCCAGCGTCACCACCTGCTCTTCGTCGGACAGTTCAGCGAGGACGGGTCCTCGAGCGTCGATGCCCTGCTCTGGTTCCTCGAGTCCATCTGGCCAGCGCTGCGCGACCGCCTGGCCCGACCAGACCATGCGGTCCTCCTAGATGTCGCTGGCCCGCTCGGTGCGCTCGGGGTCGCGCTTCGCGCCGATTCGGGTGTCCGTCTGCTGGGACCTGTCGACGACCTCGCGAGCGCCGCTCGACACGCCAGGGTACTCGTCGCACCGTTTCGCCGGGCACCGCTGCCTACCGCCGAGATCCTCGAGGTCGCCGCCTGCGGCGTGCCGATCGTCGGCACGCCCGTCGTATCCGAGGACCTGGCATGGATCCCCGGGCGGGAGGTCCTGACCAGCCCCGCTTCCGACGCCGCAGCCTTCGCGGCTCAGGTCGTGGCCACCTACAGCCAGCCGGCGTTGTGGGCTCGCCTGCGCACTGCCGCCTTGGCCCGCCTCGCGCGCTGTCATCGCCCGGAACATGCCCGTGCCGCCGTCCATGCCGCGCTCCGCGCCGGCGCGGTCGAAGCGCGCAGACCGCAAGGCCACCGCAGTGCGGGCACGCAAGGCGGTTTGTGTTGACCAGCCGTGACGCGATTGCTACAGCCCTAGCGAGTCGGGTGACCGCTGAAGACCCGCAGAGGAGGAATGACAATGACAGACATCACGAAATCTTCTTCGGATGCCGAGGCCGAGGCGCGTCGCGATTTCCTCAAGCGGGTAGGCAAGCTCGGCGTGACCCTCCCGGCCGTGTCCCTGCTGCTGGCGGCCAATCAGAAGGCGGCCGCGATCCCCGTGCTCCCCTACGGCGACAACCGACACGCCCAGTTCTGAGCGATCGGAGCGCGAGCCCCCGCTCCTCGGCCTCGCGTATCGCGGCTCGCCCAGCCGCGAGCTGGAGGCAGTGGGGTGGGGATGTATCGAGCTCGACAACGCCGCGGCCACGGCAGCGGGGGTGGTCCGCCTGCGTCGCCTCGCCGGGAGGCAGGCGATCCTGTTGTGGCTCCCCGAGCTTGCGCTGGCCACCTCGACGACTGCGGATGCCGTGGCCATCTCGGAGCTCCGGCCACTGCTCGACGCGAGCCGAGCTCTCTGGGTGACCACACCGCTCGGGTTCTCGCGCACGCCAGAGCTCGACCTCGGTTGGCCCATGCCCCTGCTTCCCGGACCCGCCGTGGTCTCGTCGGTGACGGCAAGCGTCGCCGCGATTCAGGGCGCGCTCGGCAGACAGCTCCTCCTCGAGAACATCGCGCATCACTTTCCGACGGTCGCCGATGGCTCGGAGGTCGCCATGCTGAACGCGATCTGCGAGGCGACGGGGGCCGGAATCGCGCTCGATCTGGGAGCGCTCGTGCGCAACGCCCAAAACCACGGTTTCGATCCTGAACGCTGGCTGCAGACGCTCGCCCTCGAACGTGTCGTCCAGCTTCGTCTCGGCGAGTGGCGGGACACCGGCGCGTCTCGAGGCGCCCCCCCGAGCGGTCCTCCGGACGAAGACGCGCTGGCGCTGGCGGAAACCGTGCTCGCCCGGGCGCCGGTTCGCGCGGTGATCCTTCCCTCAGGCGTGTTGCGCGGGGGGACGGACATGGATTCCCACGCGCTCGCGCGCATCTCGGCACGGCTGCGCTGGCGACGCATGCCATCCCAGCATCCGCTCCCCGGCGGCCGAGCGGTGTGAGCGTGCTCGCGACGATCGCCGAGGGCACTGCCTGCTTCGTACTCGACGACGGAGGGGTCCTCTTCTCCGCGGAACGCCAAGAAATGCACGTGCTGAACGGGCCGGCGATGTTCGTGTGGTGCTGCCTCGAGAGCGCGCTGGATCTCCCGAGCGCCGTGGCGGCATACGCGCGAACCTTCAGCCTGACCCCGAGCGAGGCGGAACGTGTCATGGCGGACGTGCTGTGTCGATGGCAGGGGCTCGGCCTGGTTACCGACGTTCGCCTCCGCGCAGCATCGCCCGTCGACCTGACGACTGCCCTCGGTCGCCTCCTCACTACCCCGCAGCTGCGCCGGTCCTTCGCCCAAGCGCCGCTCGAGCTCGCTCGCTCGATGCCACTGCGAGAATCGGACATCCCCGCCTTGCTCGCACTCGATCCCCGGGCTCTTGAGGCCCAGGCAGCGCTCCTCCAGGAGCGCCTGCGCCAGATGCGCCACGCCCCGGCGCACGAAAGCGTGTCGCCTCCCCGCCATCCAGCGCCCCCTGCCGGAGGGTTCGCAGCCTGCCATCGCTACCGCCTCCTCGGGACGACGATCGAGATCCGCTACGCTTCCGCCAGGGCTGCCGCGATCGTACATCCCGTCCTGGCGCACCTGGCAGTGCTCGAGGAGTTCGGCCCCCATGCCGTTCTGGAGGTCCTCGACGCCATGCCCGGATGGGTGATCGTCGAAGACGGTCTGCCCCGCGTCGAATGCCGCCGGCTGCCGTACCTTGCCCCGCTCGTAAAGTCCGCCGTCCGGCGCATCGCGCTCGAGCGGCACCGCTGTTTTGCCCACATCCACGCCGCAGTCGTCTCCGATGGCGCCCGCTGTCTGGCGCTGCCCGCTGCGGCAGGATCGGGGAAAACAACCCTGACTGCAGCGCTGGTCCATGACGGCTTGCGGTATTTCTCGGATGAATACGCGCCCCTCGAGGCACCGGGGATGCAGGTCCGTCCGGTCCCGCTCGCGCTGAGCGTGAAGCCTGGGGCAGCCGATGCGCTCCTCCCCCGTTTTCCTCATCTGGCGCAGCTGCCGGTCCACCGCCGAGAGGACGACCAGGCCGTCCGTTACCTTCCGCCTCCCGGCCCGGCCCTCCCCGACGACGCTCCCCTCCCCATTTCGTGGCTGGTCTTTCCCCGGTATACTCCAGCACAGCAAACGATCCTCCGTCCTCTCGCACGGCCGCAGGCGCTGAGGCTGCTCTTGAAGGAGTGCCTCGTCCTCCCGCGCGCACTCGATCGGGAGAGCGTGGAACAGCTCGTGCGCTGGTTCCGCGCCGTCGAATGCTTCGAGCTGTCGACAGGAAACCTCGATGAAGCTGTCCGATTGGTCCTGGCCCTGTGCCAGCAGCCTGAAGGGTCCGGAACGACCCTGCGCACCGCTTCGCCCGAGCGCCCTTGATCCGTGTGCCGTGGGCCCGAAACGGCAGCCATGACGCGCATCGCTTTTCTGGGCACCGCTCCCGAGCGGATCCGCGCCCTTGTCGCCGACCACGTCGGCGTGGGGGAAGACGAGCTGCGCCCCGGCTTGTCGTTGGTCGACGAGCTCGCGCTGGACTCCCTCGACCTGGCCGATCTCGCCGCGACGCTGGAAGAAGAGTTCGGGGTGTCCATCCCCGAGATCACGCTCGACAGCGTGCGCACCTATGCCGATCTCGTCGACCACGTCCTGCGGGCCATGGCCGCCGCGCGCATCCCGCACCGGACGACCGATGCCCAGACGCCTCGCGTCGTGGCGCGCCTGTCGCGCCCTACCGACACGGCCCGCCCGCTCGAATGGAGCGGCGAGATGACCCCTTATCTGGCGCAAACTCTCGCCGAGCACGCGCGCCGACTGGGGCCAGGAGCGCGGCTCGAGGTGGCCGTGACATCGCCGGCGAGCGCACACAGCGTGCAGCGCGTCCGAGAGCGGCTCGTCGGGCTCGCCGACCACGGAATTGAGGTGCTGGTGACGCCTGTCTCGAGCTCCGCTCCGGCAGGCCCCTGAGCCTGGCGCGGCCCGGCCGGAGGGCGAGCACCCCAGCGCAGCGTCACGACCGCCGCGGCTGGAAGGTCGGCAGCCGGGCCGTCACGTCCCGAAGCCGCGGCAGCCCCGCGTCCTTGGGCGACAGGATGGGAGCCTCCACGGGCCAAACGATGCCGAGATCGGGATCGTTCCACACGACCCCCAGCTCGTCCTCGGGAACGTAGACATCCGAGCACTTGTACTCCACGTCTGCAGTCTCGCTCAGCACGCAGAAGCCGTGCAGGAACCCGGCGGGGACATGACACTGGAGCCCGTTGTCGCTGGACAAGACGACCCCCACCCAGCGCCCGAAGGTAGGCGAGCCCCGTCGGATGTCGACCGCGACATCGAAGATCTCGCCCGCGAGCACCCGGACCAGTTTGGCCTGCGGACGACGGGCCTGCGCATGGAGCCCCCGCAGCACGCCGCGGCGCGAGCGGGATTGGTTATCCTGCACGAAGAGGTCGCGGATCCCGGCTGCCGCATAGCGGTCGGCCCGGTAGACCTCGGAGAAGCTCCCCCGCTCGTCGTGGAAGACCTCCGGTTCGATCAGGACGACCTCGGGAATCGCCGTCGGCTGCACCTTCATGGCGGACCGTGTTCCACCAGGCGCAAGAGGTACTCTCCGTACGTGCTGTTGGCCATGCGCTGGGCGAGGCGCCGCACGTCGTCGGGCCGGATCCACCCCATCCGGAGCGCCACTTCCTCCACGCAGGCCACCTTGAGCCCTTGCCGTTCCTCGATGGCCTGAATGAAGCTCGACGCTTGCGCCAGCGCCTCCGGCGTCCCCGTATCCAGCCAGGCCACCCCCCGCCCCAGTCGCTCTACGAACAGCTCGCCAGCCTCCAGGTAGCGCCGGTTGATATCAGAGATCTCGAGCTCCCCGCGCGCCGACGGGACCAGGGTCGACGCGACCTCGACGACGCCCGGATCGTAAAAGTAGAGCCCCGTGATGGCGTACGAGGAGCGCGGCCTCGCAGGCTTCTCTTCGATCGAGATCGCCCGGCCCTCGGCATCCAGCTCGACGACGCCGTAGCGCTGGGGATCGCGCACGTGATACGCGAAGATCGTGGCGCCCCGCCCCCGGCGGGCCGCCCGTCGCAGCGTTTCCGCGAGCCCGTGCCCGTAGAACACATTGTCCCCCAGGGCGAGCGCGACCGCCGACCCTGCGAGAAAGTCGCGGCCGAGCACGAACGCCTGCGCGATGCCCTCGGGGCGAGGCTGCTCGGCGTAACTCAGCCGCATCCCGAGCCACTCGCCCGTCCCGAGGAGGCGCCGAAAGGCCGCAGCGTCCTCCGGCGTCGTGATGACCAGCACCTCCCGCACGCCGGCCAGCATGAGGGTCGACAGCGGGTAGTAGATCATGGGCTTGTCCCAGATCGGGAGCAGCTGTTTGCTGACCGCGAGGGTGACAGGGTGGAGGCGCGTTCCTGCCCCCCCAGCCAGGAGAATGCCCTTCATGCCTTGCCCGCCCAGCGTTAGCATCCCGACCGTCCGCGAGAAACCGCCGCGAGGGTTCTGGCCCGCGCGAGCACGGCATCGAGCATCGGCCGCGTCAGCCGCCCCGTGAAGGTGTTTTGCTGGCTTGGGTGATAGCAATCGAGCAGGACGAGGCCGGACGGCAGGCGATGCTCGGCCCCATGGGCAAAGGCCGGCCGCGGCGCGGGCACTGCCTGCCCGCGGGCCGTCTCCGCCGCGAGAAAACCTGCGTGGGCGATGCGTCCCAGAGCGACAACCACGGCGAGCCTGTGCAGCAGGCGCAGCTCGTCGACGAGCCAGTGCCGACAGGCGGCCAGCTCCTCCCCGGTCGGACGGTTCGCTGGTGGGGCACACCGGACGACGGCCGTCACCCATACCCCGTAGAGGCGGAGCCCGTCGTCGCGATCTCGTGACGTCGCCTGGTTCGCCATCCCCGCGGCATGCAGGGCACCGTAGAGCCAGTTCCCGCTCTCGTCGCCAGTGAAGATCCGCCCGGTGCGGTTCCCCCCGTGCGCCGCCGGCGCAAGGCCGACCACGAGGATGCGCGCCGCGGGGTCGCCGAACCCGGGCACAGGCCGGCCCCAGTACCTCCAGTGCCGAAAGCGCGCCACCTTGTCTCGCGCCACGGCCTCGCGATGCTGGACGAGTCTCGGGCACACCCGGCACCGGGTCAGCCGCCGAGCCAGCGCCGCGAGTTCCTCACTCGCTGCAGAGGACGCCCGCCGTGACGAACAGCGCATGGGTTTCGCGCACCGTGCCGCGCATCACCTCGCCCTCGCCGGCCGGTTCGACCCGCACCACCCGGATCGGCCCGCCTGGCCGGGCGTCGGGAAGGTCGGGGGGGCGATAGCCCTCGGGATAGGCATATGCCGTCTCCAGCGGGTCGCCAGGCTCCAGCTCCTCTGCCGGCACGGGCTGCATCCCGTGGCGATACACGGCGTGTCTCCGTGCCAGCACGAGGTCGTGGCCCGAGTCGAGCACGATGCGGACCAGCGGCACCGGACCACTGCGTGCGAGCTTGATCAACTGCCGAAACCCCAAGGCCCCCGAGGGGAGCCGCGTCAACACCGCAAAGCCCTTGTTGGGCGTCTCGGCAATGGTCACAGGCCCTTCCGCAGTCTCGATGTGACACGCGAGGGGAAAGCCGACCGGCTCGGCGTCGTTCGCTGCCATGCGCGCCGCGAGACCGTAGTCGGACCCTGGCGGCCGCGCAAGGCATCGGGAGCTCGCCGCGAGGAGACCGGTTCAGGAGACGTCGATTCGCGCAACGACCCGCGGCGACGCCCCCAGCCGTTCCCCCCGCTCCCGACCGCCGACGAGCGCCGGCCCTCGCTGGTGGCGCCCGACACGTCGCTCGAGCATGGCATCCACGCGCCGCAGCAGACGCTGGTCCCCCGTGTACTTCTCGATCATGTAGGAGAGATCCCCGAGATCGTGGAGCAGCAGTTGCACAGCACGCTCCCGCCAGCGCGGGCTGCGGACCACGCTCAAGGTCTCGAGCACCACGTCCTCGAGCTCGGAGCCCTCGATGTCCAGTGCCATCTCGAAGGCGCGGGTCAGATCCACGCCCCCCCCGCGGATCTCGCGGACGTATGCGCTCAGCAGCGCCCGTAGACGCGTCACCGTGTGTTCGTCGAACCACAGCCGCGCGGTCGCCCCCCGGCTGGGATCGCTCTCGACGATGCATTCCACGAGGGTGAGGGCCCCGTAGTGGCCGGCCTCGTGGCGTGCCATGTGGAACCAGAAATTGCGAACTTCTTCGGGCCGCGGGAAGGCCTGCACGAAGGCCACGTACAGCCCCATCGTCTTCTTTTCGAGCTCGATGGCGATGTCCAGAACCTCGCGGACCGTCAATCGACGGGGGCGACGCGCACGAGGCGGCATGTACGGTCGTCTTAGCAAACCCCGCGCGGCACTGTAAGACGCGGTCGATGGACGACACGGCCAGCCAGCTCGAGGTGGCCATCGCGGATCTCGGTCGCCTTCTCCTCCGACTCCAGAAGTACCGGGGAACGACGACGGTCCACGCAGCCTGTCTTGCCGATGCGCTCCGCCTGGGAGATCGGGCGCGCGAGGGCAACCGGCGGCAGACGCTCAGCCCCGCCGCAGCGGGTGCCCTGCTGGCGGAAGCACACCGTGTGCGAGAGCGCCTCGCTGCGGCCATCGCCCACGTCCACGGGTCGGCTCTCTACCGGACAGCCGTGCAGGCCCACGCGCAGGCGGACTTTGCCACGCTGCGCCACGTGCTCCCGCAGCTGTTCACCGATCTCGAGACGATCGCGGATCCCCGCCCCTGCTTCACGAGCGTGCCCTGGCTTCGTCGGGGGCGGCCGCGGCCGCCCGCCGACATCGTGGCGAGCATCGTTCGCCTGTCCACCGAAGGACTCGCTGCCGAAGGATCGCCCGAGGCGCCCGGAACCGATCCCGAGCTGCCGGCAGTGCCGCTTGCTGCCGATCCGCCGGCAGAGGAGCCGCTCGTCGTCACTTTCGCCTCGAACGACGTTCCTCCCGCGCTTTTCCAGCTCGCGGATTCCGGCAGCCTCCTCGTGCACGTCGCTCGCCTGCACGCCCCGTTCCAAGTGCGCGTCGCCGAAGCGATCGAGGTCGAGGCCGGCGTCGACTGGCCCTCGTATCGCGCATCGCTCCTCGCCAGCCTGGCCGCGGCTGGTTTCCACGATGGAGACTGAAACCTGCCCGGCGGCAGCCACGTCGCGCGGCGGACGGAGCGCGCGACTCCCCCCGGAGCGCGCGCTCAGGTGGCGAGACGGCCTTCGAGCTTGAGCAGCGTCGCACGCAGCTCGGCATCGCGTGCTAGTCGCTCTTCGATCGCCCCGAGCGCATGCACGACGGTCGAATGGTCCCGGCCGCCGAGCTCAGCCCCGATGACGCCGAGGGGCGTCTCCGTATGCCGGCGGCACAGGTACATGGCGATCTGTCGCGGGCCGGCCAGGCGCCGCGCGCGGCTCTTCGAGCGCAGCTCGGCTTCCGTCAGACCGTAAAACCGGCAGACCTCGCCGACGATGCGTTCGACGGTCACGCTCTGCCGCCCGGCACGGCGGCAGGCGGCCAGCGCCTCCCGTACCAGTGCCAGGGTCAGCGGACGCTGTCCGAGGCTGGCGAAGGCCTCGATCCGCTGCAACGCCCCCTCGAGCTCGCGACCATTGGCGCACCAGCGGTCGGCGAGGTATTTCACGATGCCCTCGTCGAGGACAAGGCCACGGTCCGTGGCCTTGCGCCGCACCAGGTCCAGGCGCAGAGCGCCGTCCGGCGGCTGGATATCCGCGAGGAGCCCCGCCGCGAAGCGGTTCTTGAGCGTGTCGCCAAAGCCCGGGAGCTCGCTGGGCGCCCGGTCGGAGGCCACCACGATCTGCTTGCGGCCGTCGTACAGCGCATTGAAGGTGTGGGTGAACTCCTCCTGCGAGCGCTGCTTGTCGGCAAAGAACTGGATGTCGTCGACGATCAGGATGCCGATTCCGCGAAAGCGTTGACGAAAGCGCTCCATCTGGCGGCGCTGCAGCGCGGCGATCATCTCGTTAACGAAATTCTCCGCCGAGATCGACGCCACCTGGCTCCGGCCCCCGTTCGCCCCCAGCGCGTTCGCGATGGCGCCGAGGAGATGCGTCTTCCCGAGACCCACGCCGCCGTGGATGAACAACGGGTTGAATCGCGCGCCCGGCCGCTCGACGACGGCCCGCGCCGCCTCGTAGGCCACCCGATTGCTCGCCCCGACGACGAAGGTTTCGAAGCGCCCGAGGGGCGACGGCCCTTCGCTCCGCCCCTGCGGTCGCTGCGACAACGCTCCCACAGCGCGAGGGGGTCGCCGTTCGGGTCGTGGCTCAGCGAGCGCGGGGTTTTCCACCACGCGCACTCTGGCGTCCCCACCCACCACCGCGCGTACGCCAGCTTCCAGATCGGCGAGAAAGCGCATGCGCAGCCAGTCGGCGACGAAGCCGCTTCCCACCTCGAGAACGAGCTCGCCGTCCGCCCACCGTCCCGCGTGGATCGGCGTTATCCAGGTGTCGAAATCGCGCGCGACCAAGCGCTCACGCAGCCACCCCCGAACATCCCGCCAGACGGTGTCGACCATCCCTCGGCCCCTCGCCAGCTCGACGCACGCTCGAGCCGAACAGTCCTGGCTCGTCGATCTCCACACCTGTGGACAACCCGCGCGCTGTCCCCCAGGGAAGTCTCGAGCCCGACCCGGTCGCCACCAGCCGACACCGCCTCACCGCCTGCCCCCCCCGGGGCTCGGCGACCGCCTTCAACCCTGCACACGGCAAATGTCCCTAGAAAGAGATATCTCGCGGAGAAGGATCGCCTTCTACGCCTCTCACCAGCGCTTTGCAAGGGGTCGATGCGGGAACATGCCAAGCACGCGCGATCGCAGACGAAAGCCAAGCGACCTGCCGGTCCCGTCAAGCTTTGAGCGCTGCGTCGATCATCTGCTTGAAGCCGTCGAAGGAGCGGTTCATCAAGCGCTTGCCGTTGACGAACAACGTCGGGGTACCGGTCACGTCCGCTGCGCGAGCCTGCTGCATCTCCTCGTCGATCTGTTGCTGAATCTCGGGAGAGTTCATGTCCCGCTCGAAGCGAGGCAGATCGAGGCTCAACTTCTGTGCCAGCTCCTTGAACTTCTCCGGCCCCAGCGCCCGGGAGTTCTCCAGCAGGAGCGCGTGCATCTCCCAGTACTTCCCCTGCTTCCCTGCGGCCAGGGCGGCCTTCGACGCCGGCAAGGCTTGCGGATGGATCGAGGTGAGCGGGAATTGCTTGTAGACGAGCTTTACGTCCTTCGGATACGCCTGCAGCACCTGATCGACCAGGGGCGCAGCCTGCACACAGAAGGGACACTGGTAGTCGGAGAACTTGACGATCGTCACCTTCGCATCGGCCGGTCCTTTCGTCGGCGAACGGCCGATCGGAATGTTGTAGACCTTGTTCGGATCGATCTGCGGTCGGTTCGGTGCCACCGGCTGCGCCGCCTTCACCTGCTGCACCGCCTTGTCGAGCCCTTCGAGCTTGGCGAGGATCTCCTTCTGGCCCTTCTTGATCTCCTCGACATCGGCGGGACTGGGCCCGCAGGCCGTCGTCGTGCTGAGCGCGAGGACAGCCACCAGCGTGATTGCGTTCTTCCCCATAAACACCTCCGGGCTCGGAGATTGCGGGCCCGGCCGGTGAAGGTCAAGCGCGTCGCCGTGCGGCTCGCCGCCTTGACACCTTGGAGGCCTTTCGCTACCGGAACGCGCGTTCGCGCCTCGACGCGGCGTGAAAGGAAAGGGGGGACGATGGGGACGCACAGGATGGCAGCAGGCGGTCTCGCAGCCCTGCTGGCTGTGTCTGGCTGTGCCCTCCGCGATCGCGAGTGGGGATCGTGTGCGATCGGCGGGGGGCTCGTGGGCGGGACGGTCGGGGGAATCGCCGCGGGCGCTGCGCTGAACAACACCGGCGACCCGAGCAACGGCGAAATGGCCGGCGCGATCGTCGGCAGCGCGATCACGGGCGCGCTGATCGGGGCCATCTTGGGACACGCTGCCTGCGATCCCCTCAAGGAACGTCCCGCACCGCCCCCACCGCCGCCACCGCCACCAGCGCCGGAGAAGATCGGCACGCTCCGCGGTGCGCACTTCGCGTTCGACAGCGCCGAGTTGTCCTCCGAAGGGCAGCGTGCCCTGCAAGCAGCGATCGACCGCCTCCGCCGTGAGCCGACGCTGCGCGTGACTGTCGAGGGCTACACGGACTCCGTGGGCTCCGACGCGTACAACATCCGACTCTCGGAACGCCGCGCCCTCGCGGTGAAAGACTACCTCGTCCGCCAAGGCATCGAGGCCGCGCGTATCACCGCCCGCGGCTTCGGCAAGGCGAACCCGGTCGCGAGCAATGCCACCGAGGCCGGGCGAGCGGAGAACCGGAGGGTCGAGCTCGTCGTGCAATGACCACGGCTGGCCCGACCGCGGCAGGCGCTCAATCGCCCGGGGTGTGGCGCGCGCCTTGTTTAGATACCGCCGGCGATCCGGGTCGCTGCCTCGGCCACCGAGCGCAGCGCTGCGGTTCCGACCCGCTGGACGAACATCGGAAAGCTCTCGCCGCGATGACGCTCGCTCTCGTAGTAACGCGCGAGGGCGGCGATGGCCGCGGGCGTGTCCTCTTCTGCAAAACGCCCCAGCCGTTGCCCGATCCGCGCCTGTCCCTCGCCTACCGCGCCCCCCACGAGGAGGGAATAGTACGGCCGCTGCAGCCCGTCGTCGCCTGAAACCGAATGACCAGTGAGGCCGATGTCCGCCACGTGATGCTGCCCACAGGAATTCGGGCAGCCGCTGACCTTCACGGAAAAGCGTCCGAGCCGCGCAGGGAAGCCATCGCTCGTGTCGGGATCGTCGAGCAAATGACTCCGCAGCCGCTCGGCCACTCCCATCGATCGGGTGATGGCCAGGGAGCAGTAGTCCATGCCCGGACAGGAGACGACGTCCAGAACGGTCCCGGCACTCGGCTCGTCCAGTCCTGCCTCGCGCAGCTCCGCATGCACGGCCGCCAGTGCCGCGTGCGGGACCGCCGGCAGGACGAGATTCTGGTCGTTCGTCGCCCGCAGCGTGCCATTGCCGTACTGCCGCGCGACCCGGGCGAGGAGCCGCATCTGCTCCCCCGAGACATCGCCGAGCGGAAGCTGCACGATGACGATGGCCAGTCGGGGATCCCGGTGCGGGCGAACATTCGTCTCCCGCCAGCGCGCGAAGCCCGGCTCCGGTGCCACGCCAGTCGGCGAGACATGCTGGACAGGCGGCACCCGGTGCTCCGCCACCAGCGCCCGCACCTGCTCGCGAAGCGACGCGCCACGCTCCGCGGCCACGCGCTCCGCTTCTGCCTCCACCGTGGCACGAAAGCGCTCGTGGCCCATCCTCTTCACGACGTACTTCATCCGCGCCTTGTTCCGGTTGGCGCGCTCGCCATGGCGGTGCTGCACCCGGACGATGGCCTCGAACCAGATGAGCAGGTCTTCGTCGGGGATGAACTCGGCCACCGGCACGGCGAGAAACGGCTGTGCGCCCAACCCTCCCCCCGCCACCAGGGCGAAGCCCCGACGGCCATCGGCCCCGATCTTGGCGTAGGCTCCGATGTCGTTCACGGGGCACTGCGCGCAATCCGCAGGACATCCTTCGATCGCGATCTTGAACTTCCGCGGCAGCGTAAGATTGAGCGGATTGAAGAGGAAGTATTCGTGGGCCGCGACGACGTACGGCGTGATGTCGAAAGCCTCGTCCGGCGCCGCGCCAGCGAACGGACACCCGGTGACGTTTCGCACGGAGTCCGCGCAGGCGCCTCGCGTGGTGATGCCGACGGCGTGTAGCTGCTCGTAGAGGTCGACGATCCCTTCGACAGGCACCCAGTGGATCTGGAGGTCCTGGCGCGTCGTCCAGTGTCCGATGCCACGACCGTACTGGTCGGTGATCTTCGCCAACACCTCGAGCTGGTCCGCACTCAGCTGTCCGCCCGGGACCTTGATCCGCTGCATATGACTGGTGTGGTCGAGCTGGTAGTACAGTCCGTACGAGAGGCGGATGGGCCGCCACGCGTCGGCTGGGATCTCGCCGCGGAGAAAGCGCTCAACGCGGCCGGCATGGCCTGCAAGCGCCTCGCGGTAGTCCTGATCCGTCGGCCGCATCGATCCAACTATGCTCGTCGGGTCACGGCGAAGTCAACGTCGGTCGGTTCACGGCGACGCAGGCTGGATCGCCGGCACGTGACTCCGGTCCAGCCCCGTCACGACCTGCCCGTGCGGCCCGATGGTCGCCCATCGCAGCCCCCGAAACGCGTCGTGTTCGGCGGCCAGCGCATCGAAGACGGCCGCTGCGCTCGCGAAGCCGGCCTGCCCGCATCCCCGCCTCAGGAGCTCGGCCAGCACCGACCACCCCGCGCGCCCCTCGCCGGGAGGCGGCACAGCACACTCGAAGCGCTGCACGCGTCCTGCATGGTTGGTGAACGTGCCGTCGCTTTCGGCATGGGTCGCCAGCGGCAGCACGACATTGGCGTACTGCGCTTCCTCCCCGAGGTCCCGGTCGAGCACGACGAGATACGGGACGCGCTCGAGCGCGGCCTCGACCTCGGCACGCTCCGCCCACGCAAGCAGCGGCGCGCGGTGTAGCACCAGTATCTCGAGCTCCCCAGCGGCCGCCCTGCGCAGCAGTCTGCCCACGCCGTCGAGCGGAACGCCTTGCAGCCGCAGCCCGGCCGTATTCGGGTTCTTGTCCGCCTTGATCAAGAACTCGTCCTCTGTCGCGTCCCGGGGCGACCAGGCAATGCCCACGAGCTGCGCCTCCAGCGCGGCGGCCAGTCGGCGCAACAGGAAGATCTCCTCGTTGGGACTCTGCGCCGAGGCCACGATGCCGAGTCGCCCGGGTGCGGTCTCGCGGCTCGCACGCAGCCGCTCCGCCACCGCCTCGAGCGCCACATCCCAGGCGCTCGGCTCGAACCGGTCCTCGCCGCGGACCAGGGGCTGCAGCGCGCGCCCTTCCCCCTGGAGACCGAGCACGCTGCGGCGGCCGTCATCGCACATCCAGTAGTGATTGACGGCGAGATTCGCCCGCGGCTGCACGCGGTAGATGCGACCGCTCCGGTGGTAGATCTCGATGTTGCACCCGTTCGCACACGCCGCGCAGACCGATCGCGTGCGCTCCAGGTACCAGACCCGAGCCTTGAAGCGGAAATCCCGACTCGTCAAGGCACCCACCGGGCAGATGTCCACAACGTTCCCCGCGTAGGGATTGTCGAGCGTCTTGCCCGGTGCAAGAGCGATCACGGCGTGATCACCCCGCTCGTAGATCGCCAGCTCGCTGGTGCGCGTCACCTCGTCGAGAAACCGTGTGCACCGCGCGCACAGGATGCAGCGCTCCTGATCCAGCATGACGTGCGGGCCGATGGGGATGGCCTTCCCCTTGCGCGTCTTCTCCCCGAGCGCCACGCGGCTGCGCTGGCGGTCGTAGTCCATGTAGTATTCCTGCAGCTTGCATTCGCCCGCCTGGTCGCACACCGGACAATCGATGGGATGATTGATCAGCAGGAACTCCAGGACCGCCCGCTGCGCAGCCTGCGTCTTCTCGCTCGTCGTGTGGACCACCATCCCGTCGGTCACGACCGTGTTGCAGGCGATTTGCAGCTTCGGAGACTTTTCGATCTCGACGAGACACATCCGGCAGTTGCCCGCCACGGACAGGCCCGGATGCCAGCAGTAGTGCGGGATCTCGATCCCCAGCCGCTCCGCCGCCTGGATCACGGTCGTCCCGGCCTCGACCTCGATGCTCCGCCCGTCGATTTCAACCGTGGGCATGCTGACGCGACTCCTGCGGATCTCCGGCAGTCGACCGCAGCGGGCATCGCCCGAGCTCGACGT
>Ga0308414_1001256_pt1 | contig 16527 bp, 14 predicted proteins | sample HotsprSampleOS50_FD_205667 | JGI IMG/M metagenome (GOLD analysis project Ga0308414, IMG submission 205667) | Hot spring phototrophic mat microbial communities from Octopus Spring, Yellowstone National Park, Wyoming, United States - 20090730_OS50 ... | reverse complement strand
CAGCCAAACGGCACATTCCCCCCTCGATCTTGGCGGCGCCGATGCCAACCAAATCGGCGAATTGATCGACATGGCCAATGAAGCTAAAGGGAATTCGGTCAAGATGAATGCGATTTTCGCCAAGGGGATTCAACCTCCCGACCCTCAAAGGTTTAATCAGTACGAATACTCACTCGGTGGCAAGCCCAGCGTTAGTGGTGATACGGCCAAATGCACGGTCCGGATCGACAACTGCAAATCCGGCGAGGTCTCCCACAAGGAATGGACATTCGTCAAGGAAGGTGACGGTTGGAAGATTCAGGACGCACTGTTGCCGTGAACACTAATGTACCATACGGCCAAGGTTGGATCGTTTCCCCGCTTTATGATTTGCTGTTCCTCGCTAACCTTGGTTGGATGCTGTTGCTGCTGCCGGGATTTGCCTCAACCACCGACACGGCCATCGACTTCTGGCAAATGTACTTTCTGACGTTGCCTCATCGTTGGATCACACTGGTTGTAGTCCTGCTCGATCCTGATCGCCGTGACGGCCGTGGATGGTTGCTATGGCTTATCGCTGGGCTCGCCGCATTGATAGTCTTTGGAACCTTTCTGAGCAATGGAGCATTTCTGTGCCTGGCCGTTGTCGATTTTATCTGGAATGCGTGGCATTTCGCTAGCCAGCACGCTGGAATTCTTCGAATGTACACGCGGAAGGTCGGTGGCGGTAACGATTTCCTCGAACGCTGGGGGCTTCGTGGCTTTGTGACCTACACAGCCCTTCGCGCTGCCAGCTGGGCTACCGGCTGGGCGGAATCTCAACCTCACTTCCTAGCGATGATCGGAATGCTCGACCTGCTCTGGTTGGCTGTGCCCACACTTCTGCTTGTCATAAACCTGCTCGGGGTAACACCCACCCGCATTGGCAAATTGATTTACCTCACCAGCGTCTCCGCGCTCTACACCGGTTTTCTCCTCAGCCTGCACTTTCATAGCGTTTGGCTAATGATGGTCTTCGCGGCTGCAGGGTCAATGTTTCATGCCGTTGAATACCTTGCCGTCGTGACCCACTATGCCTACCGACGGAGATCAATCGGTAGTGACGGTCCGTTCCGAATCTTAGCAAAGTCGTGGCTACTCTTTCTCGGGCTGTATGTGCTCATCCTCGGGACGATCGGAGCTTGGGTGTCCCGCCCGGAGAACGATTGGTACAACTTCTGGTTAGGACTCAACTTCTGGGCCGCCTTTGTCCACTATGCCTATGACGGCATGATCTGGAAGCTCCGTCGGCCGGAAACAGCCGCTGCACTTGGAGTCATCCCCTCGTGAATCCAACCATGCTTCGTCTATTCATTGCCTCAATTCTGGCAATAACTGTACCTACCCTGATTCTTCATCTGACGACCGACACGGATCGACGAAGCTTCGACCTCACCGCCCCGCCGTTTGGCTGGCTGCGGATTTTACTGACACACCTAGTCACGGCGTTGCCCCTCGGCTGGCTCGTGGCCTCAACTCTGCGGCGAAATTCCTTCGTCCGGAATGTCTCGCCAGCAAGCGCAATCGTCGTTGGCTTGCTAATTGCCGCTATGGCTACAGCCATTTTACCAGGCCTTGGCAACGACATCGTGGCTGGCGAAATTACATCGCTGCCGGCTCTTGTGGTCAGAGCGGTGGCGGCATTCGCCTTGATTCTCCCGTGGTGTGTTGCCTTTGCCGATGCTATGCCGTGCATTCCCTCGGCTTTGGCTTTCAGCGTTGCGGTGGGGGTGGCGATCCTTCCAAGCGGGCTCTACAGTGAAGCTGTTATCGTGAATCGCACGGAGATAGCCCGCGACTATCTTGAGCGCGAACGACTCTCGCTGGCCCGACCCATTGTCCTCGGGTTGTGCGAACTTGGCAGCGAGCTTCCGTTCAATAACGCCACGCCCCACCAGGTGCTGAAGTTCCTAGACGCCACCTTGCCGAAGCTAGAACAAGCTGTGGCGCTGCCGCTGCCAGCCAATGTCCCCGATGCCGTCCGCCTCGAACGAGTCATGCTGCTCGTAAGACTCCACCGACTCGAAGATGCTAGCCAACTCCTGCAGCCACTCGCGGATTCAGACCCGGCCGCACGGCTGTTCCTCGCTGGAATCTACCGCGATCTCAACCGCTGGAATGAAAGTGATCAACTTTTCCATGCTGCCCTTGCATATTACGGACCTCAAGGGGCTCGTGATCCAGACGCTGCCCAGCTCTCCCAGATGGCGTACGAAGGAATAGTCTTCAACGCCAAGCAGTCCGGTCGGCTTAGCGCTGCCGAAGAGGTTCTTCAGACAGGATTGGCTGAGTATCCAGGACTATCGGCCTTCTTTCACTACGAACTCGGACGGCATTACGCTGATCGCGGCCGACCAGCACAAGCCGCCTATCACCTGCTGGAAGCTGCTCGAATCAATCCAAAACGTTATGGCGAACCAGCGGAGAAACTCCGCCGCTCGCTTCTTACCGGGCCGTATGGTTGCCTTTTCCTACGACCATCACTTCTCCGGCACTAGCGACAACCGACCACAGCGACAATGGTTACCGCTAACGGAGGGACAGAAGCGGTGAAAGGCTGACGTGGCGGAGTTGGCGGGAAAAATCGTTGGCCGTTAACCGGTCTCGTTCGCTGGTGCGGTTTGACCTCGAGCCCGGAAGAGCCAGTACAAGATGGTTTTGATTTCGAACGGCTTCAGGTCCGGCTTCAACGAGAGAATGCGGGCGGCGATTCCTGCCAGGTGCGGTGTCGCCCAGCTGGTCGCCGGCTCTCGGGCAAACGGCCCCAAATAGCCTCGGGCGTGGGCTTGGAATTCGATCGATTCGCGGAGTTGATAAGCAAAAGCCAAGGGATCGTCAAACAATGCTTTGTCGACGGAGATCAGCGGCGGGGCGAACACGGCCGGGTAGCTGCGGGTGAAGGGGTGCTCGTTGTGCGCGGCTGCGAAGACGAGGACATCTTTGAAATAAGCATCTTCGATCGCTTTTTGGAATTGTTGCCGCCGTGGTAACGGATGGAGTTTCTGTTCGGGGATTCCAAGCGATAAGTTGATGACCTTCACCTGCCAAACATCGATGGCATGGCGCAGTGCGGCGATGACTGTCTCAACTTCGCAACTGCCACGCGGCCCGAAGACATCAGCGGAATACAGTTTTACCCGTGGTGCCAGTGTCAGGATGATGTCAGCGACGGTGGTTCCATGCGGGGCGGATTGTTTACCCAGATAAGGCTGTGGATCGGGAATCCCCGGGTGAAAGATGGCTCCTTCGATTGGTGCCAGGGGGATGCCGTGCTGTTGAAACTTGGCTTCGAGAACGGCGCGTTCGATCCCGCTGTCGATGACGGCGACAGAAACTCCTTCGCCGGTTGCGCGGGGATCGCGGAGGACCCGATCCGGGGTGAACAGGGCAAAGAGGTCGTCAAACACGGTCCGTCCTGGGTCGGTCATGGGTCCTAGTCACACCGCCTGATGGCATCGGGCGGTACGAGGTTCATTACTCGGGGGTGGTCAAACGATCCAGTAAGGTTTGCAAGCTGGCAACCAGCGTGATACAGTGATTGACAGCCTCGGGACCATGGCGTAGGGCGAGGGCGCGGATGGCTTCAATCAACTTCAAGCTCGTGTCTGCGGCGACAATGGCGTTCGGGTTTTCATCCAAACCTTGGCGGAGTCGTTCCAGGAGTTCATCCGTTGCCCGCGGTGGTGGAATCTCTGTGGGCGTTGGACTCGTCTCGTGGCGTGAGGAGTCGCCGAGCTTTTGCACCAGTTGATGGCTGGCACGAAGTGCCGCCTCGACGGCATCGAAGAGCAGTTGCTGAGTATGCCGTTCTGCGAGGGCTTGGCGGAGCAACTCGCCGCCAATTTCTGCGGCCACAGCCGCTACCCGCCGATCCGCTTCCGTAAACGCCGGCTTGTCGAACAATTCCAGCACAACATGAGTTCCAGTTCCCACCCGGAGCGGAACGGCGAGCACGGACCGCCGTCCCTGCTCGAACGGCATCAATTCCACCGAGCTAGTGGTGCTGGGGTCAAAATCGTTCATCACACAGGGTTCTTGCAGACTGACAACTGTGGCCGCGAGCGATTGACGGAAGGGCACCGTGGGAGTGTCGCGGAGGGCTCCTGCCGAATCGTATGTCCGGATCGATTCGCGACCATCCTCGAATTGATGGACCGCGATTAACACACCGTCCGGGGCTTCTGTCGATTGCAGGACAAACCGGAACAGCGAATGAATCGCCTCGGGAAGCGGAACGGGGTCATTCAGAGCGGCGGCGGAACGAACCAGCGGCAATATTTTCTCCACGCTGTCGCGGAACTGATGCAGCGAGCGATTAACTTCTCGTTCTCGTTTAGCTGGTCGGATCCGTTCGAGTTGTTTGCTGACTGCCGTCAGGAACCGTTCCCGGGTCAGATCCTGATTTTTGTCAAAATAATCTCGTACACCCATCCGCAAGGCATCCAAAGGGGTGGCTTGATTGGCAAACCCCGTGACCAGAATCGCGACAATTTCTGGTTGGAAAACCACCAGGTCTTCGAGCAGCCGCAGGCCATCCATCCCCGAGCCGAGGTTCCAGTCGAGAATCGCTAGGTCAATAGGATGGTCGTTTGCGATTAGCAACGCGGCTTGTGAATCCGCGGCGGCAAAGACTTGAACATCCAGGCCGCTGCCGGTCAGCCATTCGTGAAAGGTGCGGCGGACGCCATCCTCATCGTCAACAATCAAAACGGTTTCGCTCATACGCGGCAGTGGCTCCGTTCACATTGTTTGGCAGCGGCGTGCCAAGCCCTCACGGCAGCGAAATCGCGTTGTGCGAAACAGATGCAGGCGAGGAATTGCCGGGTGTCCGCCCCATGTCGCAACCGTTCAGCGGCTTCGGCCCATGTTCGTGCTTCAGCCCACGATCCAGACCGGGCTGCCTCCCAGGCGCGACCTAATAAGTGGGCCCGGTTCGTTTCCAAGCGAAACAGCAGCGACAAATCCGCTTTGCAGCGTCGGCAGAGGGGGCCGGTTTCGTTGCTGGCCCGGCAACAGGGGCAAATCACCATCAGTGTCAATCTCATTCAGCGGAACGAGTGCTGTGCCTACCATCGGCCTGAAGGTTCATCGGCGGCCACAGTCAATCTTAGCGAATTGACGCAATTCTGAGTAACACCGACGACAATTTGGGGTAATATGGAGAGCGATGACATGTTCCTGAGATGAGCATGGACGCCGTCCCTCCCCTTCAGTTCAGTAATTGAGGATACCGATGCACCCGGACTCTCACTCCCCAGAATGCCCTGTTCTTGAAGTTGACCGCCGGCGTTTTTTGCAATGGAGCCTGGCGACGGCTGCGGCCGGCACGTTGCCGCTGACCGGTGCACAAGCCGTCGCGGCACCGTCGAAAACCTCGGCCGCCGAGACCGCTGTCAAAGCTCTCTACGATACATTGACAGAAGCTCAACGGAAAACAATCTGCTTTGACTGGGATTATCAAGACCCGAAGCGGGGATTGTTACGCACGTTTGTTTCAAACAACTGGCAGATTACCAAGCCAACTATCACAAGCGATTTTTACACAAAAGAGCAACAAGGAATAATCCATGATGTGTTCAAGGGGCTAATCAATCCGGAATGGTATGACCGCTTCCTGAAGCAGTTGAAGGATGATTCGGGTGGCCGGAAGTGGGGAGAAACTCAGTCCATCGCCATTTTCGGTCAGCCGGGTAGCGAGCATTTTGAGCTGGTGATTACCGGCCGTCATCAGACCCTTCGGGCGGATGGCAACACGCAAGATCATGTAGCCTTTGGCGGCCCGATTTTTTACGGTCACGCCGCTCAGGGCTTTAACGAAAAGCCGGATCACCCAGGAAATGTTTTCTGGCCGCAAGCTGTCGCTGCCAACAAGGTGTATCAGATGCTCGATGGCAAACAGCGGAAACTGGCCCTAGTTGCGGAAAGCCCTCTAGAGGCTCGGGTCGGCTTCCGTGGCCAAAAAATTTCTGAAGCACCGGGCATTCCGATCACCGAACTCAGCGCCGATCAAAAAGCGGAGCTGCAAAAAGTCCTGGCGTTGCTTCTTGAACCTTTCCGGACGGAAGATCGCGATGAAGCGATGGCCGCACTCAAAAAGCAGGGGGGGCTGGATGCCTGCCGCCTGTCATTTTATGCCGATGCGGACATTGGCGATGATCAGGTCTGGGACAATTGGCGGCTTGAGGGCCCCTCGTTTGTCTGGTATTTCCGCGGTGATCCGCATGTCCATGTCTGGGTGAATGTCGCGGATGACCCGAAAGTTCCGTTAAATGCCCGGGGATAATTTCGGTCGAGCTATCGCCAGAATCTTGGCATTGGCTCGGGCTCACCGTCAGCAGTGAATGACGGCGAGCCTGCCATCGTTGAGGAAAATTGCTGACCGTCCCAGCTACCCTGTCTCGGCCTGACTTTGCTTGTCGGAGCCTCGCCGCTGCTGGGCATGTGGACACTCGCAGCGCTAAGATGGCTGAGGGGTGCTAGACGGCTCCGAGAGCCAGCGAGCAATTATGGCCGCCGAAGCCGAAACTGTTCGACAACATTCGGCGAACCCGCACTTCACGGGCACAATTCGGGATATAATCCAGGTCACACTCCGGGTCCGGGGTATGTAAGTTGATAGTGGGGTGCAGCACGCCGTGTTTGAGCATGAGGGCGCAAGCCACGGCTTCGACCCCGCCGCTGGCACCGAGAAGATGGCCGATTAAACTTTTTGTGCTGGAAATCATCAAGCGTCGGGCGTGATCCCCGAACACCTGTTTGACCGCCTTGGTTTCTGCCAAATCTCCCAGTGGTGTGCTTGTCCCGTGTGCGTTGATGTATTGAACATCGCTGACGTTCCAGCCGGCTTCTTGGCAAGCGGCTCGCATCGATTCGGCGGCTCCGATTCCTTCTTCGTGGGGGGCCGTGATGTGATAAGCATCGGCGGTGTTACCGCAGCCGAGGATTTCACAGTAAATCGGGGCATTTCTGGCCCGGGCATGTTCATAGTCTTCCAGGATGAGTACACCGGCACCTTCGCCGAGGACGAAGCCATCGCGATCTTTGTCCCAAGGTCGGCTGGCGGTGGCGGGGTCGTCGTTGCGGTCGGAGAGAGCCCGGCAAGCGATGAATCCGGCCAGACCGAGGGGGGTGACAGCAGCTTCGGAACCCCCGGTGACCATGACATCGGCAAAGCCGTAAGCAATGGCGTGCATGGCATCGCCGATGGCATGAGCCGCTGAGGAACAAGCGGTACTGACGGTGGTATTCGGGCCACGCATCTGGTAGCGGATGGAAATGTTTCCAGCGGCCGAGTTGGCGATCATCTTAGCGATGACAAACGGGCTAACGCGGTCGGGGCCACGATTGATGAGGGTGGTATGGCCATCTTCGAACTCCGCCAGGCCGCCGATTCCGCTGCCGAGAATCACGCCGACGCGAAATGGATCGAGCTTGTCCAGTGACAGCCCGCTGTCCTGAATGGCTTGCTCGGTCGCCACCAGGGCAAACTGGGTAAAGCGATCCAGCCGACGGATGCTGCGAGCATCGATGAGCGGTTCCGGATCAAAGCCTTTGACTTCCCCAGCAAATTTGACTTTGAATTTACTGCTGTCAAATAGGGTGATCGGGGCAATGCCGCTGCGGCCGGCCAGAAGGCCATCCCAGTATTGCGACACATTCAATCCGAGCGGGTTGACCGTTCCCAGGCCGGTGACAACAACTCGACGACGATTCATTACGCTTTTTCCCCGCCGGCCCCGGCATTTTTTTCTTGGATTTTTGCACAAATGAAATCGATGGCTTCACCCACGGTTTTAATTTTTTCGGCTTCGGTATCAGGAATCTGAATGTCGAACTCTTCTTCGAGTTCCATCACCAATTCAACGATATCGAGCGAGTCAGCGCCGATATCTTCTTGGAAGCTTGTCTTGCGTTCCACCGTTTCCTTGTTGACGGCCAAGTGTTCGCAGACGATTTCAATAACGCGGCGTTCAACTTCTTCATTCGACACGAGTGATCCCTCCTAGGGGTCTGCTAAGCCTAGCCGGAAGCCTCCTTGACCAACAGGAGGAACCGCCGAGGCCGGCGAATCATGCGGTGCGGGTGTGTCAGGATTGTTGCCGCTGACTCCACAACCAGTGTTCCCCGATACCGGATAGAATCTACTGAGGTTCACTGGAAAAGAAAAGATGTCCCGGGGAAAGCGTACGCAAGTTTCTGGCTGTTTTGAATCGTTTTCAGGCCGGGATGTTGTGGATCTCCGCTTTCCGGTGAATGCGTTTCAGCAACCCAGCCAGGACACGTCCCGGTCCGACCTCGACAAAGCGTTCGATTCCCGCGGCAAGCATTCCTTGCATGGTGGCTTCCCAGCGAACCGGTGAGACAATTTGCCGAACAAGCAATTCTCGGAGTTCTTCCGGATGTGTGTGGGGGCGAGCATCGACATTCGACCAGATCGGCAGTCGTGGCGGATGCAACGTTACCCGAGACAGGGCTTCCGCTAGGTGCTGGTCAGCTGGTTTCATCAGGTGTGTGTGAAATGCTCCAGCGACGGTCAAACGAATCGGTTTGAAGCCGCGGGCCTCGGCGGCCCGGCAAACCGCCTCAACGGCACGGAGTTCTCCGGAAACCACGGTATTTCCCGGACAAAGATAGTTGGCAATTTCCAGTGTGGCAGAGCCTCGGCAGTCCTGGACCAGTTGCTCCACATCCGCTAGTTCGGCACCAAGCAGACTGGCCATCGCTCCGGGTGTTGCCTCAGCGGCGGTTTGCATGGCTTGCCCCCGAGCATGGACAACACGCAGCCCGTCGGCGAATGACATTGATCCGGCAAACACCAGAGATGTGTATTCACCCAGGCTGAGGCCGGCGGTGGCCTCGACACCGGCAAGAGCATCGGGTTCGGCTGATTTCCACTGTTGCAGTGCTGCCAGGCTGGCGACGAATATCGCGGGCTGGCTGACGTTGGTGGCGTTTAGACGCTCCGCCGGACCCTCGCTGCAAACTGCCAGCAGATCGTAACCAAGTTGTGTCGATGCTTCGTCAAAAAGGTCCTTGGCGATGCGAGAACTGGCGGCCAGGTTTTTGGCCATACCGACGTACTGGGCACCTTGACCGGGAAAAAGAATAGCGGTGCGACTCATCCGGTGAAACCTGCGTGGCAGCCTGAGTAAGGAAAATTAATCGAGGTCCTGGAACGTCGGTAGGGCGGCGATGGCCTGGGTGATTTTTTCATTGAGTTGGACTCGGGCGTCTTGTGCAGCGGCCGCCAGAGCATTAGCGATGGCTCGCTCGTCCGAGGCACCGTGACAGATCATGCAAATGCCATCGATGCCGAGCAGCGGAGCACCACCGAAGCTGCTGTAGTGAAATTTTGCAATGAGATTTTGACAAGCGGCCAAGGCAAGATCCCGTTCCCTGGCAAGGGTTCCGATGACATCGTTCATGACCAGGTTCATAATGAAGTCGAAGACACCCTCGGCGTGTTTGAGGACCACATTGCCGACGAAACCATCGGTGACAATCACATCGACCATGCCTTTGTGGATATCCCGGCCTTCGACGTTGCCGGCAAATTGCTCACGCAGTGGCCCATTGCGGAAGAGTTCATACGTTTTTTGAATGAGTTCGTGTCCTTTACCTTCTTCTTCGCCGACATTCATGAGGCCGATTTTTGGCTGTGCGACACCGAGAATTTGCTCGGCGAACACTGAGCCCATCACGCCGTAATGCAATAAATGAAGCGGCTTGGGCCAAACGTTGGCACCGACATCGAGGATGACCGTCTGGCCGGTCGCGGTCGGCATGACCGCAGCAATCCCTGGCCGACGGACACCTTTCAGAAAGCGTTTGATCACCAGACCTGTTGCCACGACTGCGCCGGTGTTACCTGCACTGACGAGACCATCGACCTGTTTATCGGCCACGAGGTGCCAGCACCGGGCGATCGAACTGTCGGGTTTTTTGCGTAAAGCATCGGTCGGTTTTTCGTCCATGCCAATCACTTCACTGGCATGGACAATACTGAGGCGTTGGCGTAACTCGGGGGGAGCTTGCTCAAGGCCGGCTTCAATCTGGGGTTGATTACCGACGAGCACCACGGAAAGGTCTGGGACCGCAGCGATTGCACGGAGTGCCCCGGCGACATTCGGGGCTGGACCATGATCCCCACCCATCGCATCCAGAGCAATCCGCATAGGTTAATTCCCTTCGTCGGTCTTAACGACAATGGCATCGCGACCTTGATAGAAGCCACAGGCTTCACAGACCCGATGAGGAAGAACCGGTTCATTACAGCGGGGGCAGTATTGTACGCCGATCGGCTGTTTGTGATGGTGACTTCGCCGATGCCCTTGTCGGGATTTTGATGTTCGTCGCTTTGGAACTGCCATAATCATCTCAACGTTGCAAAGGAACGACAATTACCTGGAAAACGATTATGCTAGGGACGGCGATCGCTGCTGTCAACTTGTTCGGTATCCGCTCCGCGTCGACTGTGGGGTTGAGTGGCCTTGGCTTCAGTCCCGGTCACTTCCTCCTTCAATCCTTATGATAGCAGTACTAAGTTGCCGGGCAGTTGTCATCAGCCGCCGTGGCGATCCGGGAATGTTTGAAGGTTTGGCTGGAGTCATCGGGTGGAACAGCTCTGGGCCCCGTGGCGATTATCCTATGTCTCACGTCCGGCGGGACCTCCGAGTACGACGGGGGACGAATGTTTTATCTGTCGGGGGCTGGCTGAATGTGATGATCGCCAGAATTTAATACTAGTGCGAACACCGTATTCTTGCGTGATCCTGAATCGGTATCCGTATAACAACGGCCATTTGCTGGTAGCACCCCGTGTGCATCGAGCCCGGTTGGACGAGTTAACTTCGGCCGAGACGCAGGATTTGCAGAATCTGCTGGCGCTGATGATTCAACGGTTGGAAGCAACGATTCATCCCGATGGCTTTAACGTCGGTTTGAATCTTGGCCGGGTGGCGGGAGCAGGATTGCCCGGGCATCTGCACTGGCATCTTGTCCCACGGTGGTCGGGGGATACGAATTTCATGCCGATCATCAGCGATACGAAAGTCATCGTCCAGTCGCTGGAGTCGCTTTATGATTTGCTTCGAGCATCGCTGGACTGTGGGGGTGAATTCCCAGGGAATTCTCCAGCCAGTCGTCGTGAAATCGTTGAGGAATGATCCATTCGCCGAGGGAATGGGCGGTAGGATTGGATATGGGCTTTGAGCAATTGCAATCGCTGGATAACTGGTTGGATTGGGAAGAATCGTGGCTGGCACCGTATGCGATGCGGAGTCGAGCTTCTCGCGGTCGGCGTTATCCGGAGCCGGCACATCCGTATCGGACTCCTTATCAACGGGATCGAGAGCGGATTGTTCACAGTTCTGCGTTTCGGCGAATGACCGGGAAAACCCAAGTCCTTGTGGCTTCGGTCAACGATCATCATCGCACGCGGCTGACGCACACCCTGGAAGTGACGCAGGTTGCTCGGACCGTGGCCAGGCGGTTGCGGTTGAATGAGGATCTGACTGAAGCAATAGCCTTGGCCCACGATATCGGTCATCCTCCTTTTGGCCACGCGGGTGAGCAGATCTTGAATGAATGCTTGCGTGGGATGGGGGGGTTCAATCACAATTTGTACGGTTTACGCCGGGTTGATGAACTGGAAGAGCGGTACCCGGAATTCCCCGGATTGAATCTGACGGCTGAAATTCGGGAAGCGTTTGTTTGTCATGGCAGGCAGAATGACGGGCCGGACGCGGCCGAGTTCTCTGATCTTGGCCGGCCTTTACTTGAAGCGCAGGTGGTCGATCTTGTGGACAGCATCGTCTACAACACCCACGATATTGACGATGCCCTGGGACTGGGATTTATCAGTTTGGAAGAGCTTTCTGAGATTGAACTCTGGAACGAGGCGGCCGAGGTCGTTCGCAGTCAATATGGTTTGCTGAATGCCACGGCGTTTCGGACGGCTGTGATTCGCGAGTTGCTTTCACGGCAGGTCACGGATGTGTTACAGGAAACGAGTCTTCGCCTGCAAGCGGAACGGATCCGAACTCTGGAGGATGTCCGGCACGCCCGTGTTCCGTTGGTCGGTATGAGTCCGAGGATGGAAGCCCGAAAGCAGGCGTTGGAACAATTCCTTCATGATCGAGTGTATCGGCATCATCGGGTGTTACGGATGACTGCGAATGGCAAGCGGATTCTGGGAGCATTGTTTGCGGAATATGTCCGTTGCCCCGAGTTGTTGCCGGATCGACACTTTTGGCGCTGGGCCGGAGCCGATGCCGTTGCCGGCCCCCGGCGTTCGCCCATCTTACCACGCCGGAAACTGGTGCCCGAGATCGAACGGGTGGTTGGCGATTATCTTGCGGGCATGACCGATCGTTATGCGCAGCAAGAACATCGCCGGCTGTTTTATCCCACGATCGATTTGTAATTGGCACCCCGAGCGGATAAAGTCAAAACCATCTTGTTCATTCGTCATCATTGGTGCTTATCGAGGTGTTATTCATGTTGATCTGGATTGTTCGTGCCGGCTTTGTTGCTCTGCTGATCGGGATGGCGTTGCTGGCATTCAACCTTTTTGAAGAAGCGACACTGGGAACTGGGACCGGATTATGGGCGGGGCTTTACGCGGCAATGGCGGTCTTCATCCTTGGCGCATTAGTACTATTTTTAGACATACGTCAATCTCAGAAAGATATCGCCAGTATCTCGGCCGTCTATTTTGGGCTCTTAATGGGGCTGCTGCTGGGTTGGTTGTTTTCCACCGGACTGACCCCGGTGATTGAAGCAGCATTTTCCGAATTGACGCCGGAACAAACCAGTCGGCTGCTGTTGCTCAGCCGTTTGGTGATCACGGTGTTATCGTGTTACATCACGATTTCGACCCTGTTGCAGACGAAAGACGACTTTCGCTTCATTATCCCTTATGTCGAATTTGCCAGAAAGGTGCGGGGGGGGCGGCCGATTGTTTTGGATACCAGCGTGATCATTGATGGCCGGATCGCAGATTTGTGCGATACTCGAATTATCGATACCACGCTGATTCTGCCGCGATTTGTCCTTCAGGAACTGCAGGCCATTGCAGACAGTTCAGACAAACTGCGACGGAATCGGGGACGGCGCGGCTTGGATGTTTTGAAGCGGTTGCAAAACAACCCGCGGGTCGAATTGGAAATGAACAACGACCCTGGACCGCAAACCAGCGAAAAAATGCGGGTCGACGAGCGGATTGTGAGTTTAGCGCGGTCGCTGGGAGCCCGGGTGGTTACAAACGATTATAATCTGAATAAAATTGCTCAGCTTCAAGGTGTCGATGTCATCAATTTGAATGAAGTGGCTAATGCCTTGAAAACCGTGGCGTTACCCGGGGAATACTTAACTTTGCGGGTCGTGAAAGCGGGCGATCAAGTCGGGCAGGGGGTCGGTTATCTCGATGATGGGACGATGGTCGTCGTCGAGCAGGGGCGTAATCATATTGGCCAGGAAATTTCGATTGTGGTGACGAGTGTGTTGCAGACACCGGCGGGGCGGATGATCTTTGGCCGACCGGAAAATCGGCCGCCGTCCGGGGCTTTCACGCCGGTTTCAGGATCATCGGCGACACACCGTCCGGTGCCGGCACCGATCACCACAAAATCGGGTCCGGAAACTTCAAGCGGGGGTAGCTCGACCGCCAGCGGCGGCACAATCTCCAGTGGCGGCAGTGCGAGCAGCGGCCAGCCGCCAGCTTCAGGTTCCGCGGCTCCTCCTCCGGCCACCGACTCGCTCGGAGCGCCGCCCGCGACCGGGGGTGGGACGGCTCCTGGAAAATAGGAAAATAGCCCGCGGGGATTGCTGACCGATGTTTCCGCCAGCCGGGTCGAGACAGCGGCTCTCCATGCAGACACCGTGAAATGGCTCGTAGCGGCGAACTGCCTCGGAGGCTTCACCATGCGGAAAGGCGATTTCCTCCTCTTTGCTGCCATGGCTTGCGGCTTTGTTGCCCGGCCGGTGTTCGGGCAAAATCCTGCTCCGATTCGCAACGATGCCGACGCCGATCTGGTTAAGCGCGTCCTGGATGCCCGGAAAGAGTACCACGAAAGTCTGGTGGCATTGTGGAAGATTTACAGCCAGTCTGGCGACCGGGAGCGTGCGAAGTGGGCGGAAGAAGAACTCAAAGCCTTCCATTTGACGACGAAACCGTCCTATCGCCTGGATATTCAGGATGTGCCCGGGCCAAACTTTGAAGCGAAAGTCAATATCAAGGAGGCCAACGAGTTATTCAAGGAAGCCATGATGTATAAAGGTCGCGGCATCCCGGGAACTGACGATTACATCTTGAATCAACGGCGGGCCGAGTTATTGCTTCGACAGATCCTGGAAAAATATCCAAATTCGGACAAAATTGCGGATGTCGCCTACGAACTCGGCGACCTCTATGAAGGGCGAGCATATCGTCAATACGCGCGGGCAGCGGCATACTTCGAGCGTTCGTATCAATGGCAAAAAGGCTCCCGCACCGATGCTATCATGCGAGCGGCACGATTGTATGACCGTCAGTTGAACGAAAAGGGTAAAGCGATCGAATTGTATCGCCTCGAGGTCGAAACCGATACCGATCCTGCTCGGCTGCGTGAAGCGGATCGTCGGTTGTCGGAGTTGACCGGCGGTCGCAAGTAATCGCAACTTTTTCCAGAAGTTGGTTGAGATTACGGGCTGATGTCGTCTTCTCGCAAGTGGCTGACGATTGCTTGCATGACCGGAAAAACGTAGGCCGCGGCACCTACATGTGTCGCATCCAACCAGAGGATTTTCGGCTTACCGGTGGCTTCCCAAAGCCGTTGCATGGCCGTGGGCGGCACGACATCGTCGCGGTTGGCGGCTATCAACAACAAACGTTTTGTCTTTAACTGATCGGCGTAAGTAAGTGGATCGACAGGGGCAATTTGTTCAGCGATCATCTCTTTTCTGATGCCAACGAGTTGCAAGACGGGGGTGATCGCTGCGGCTCGAGGGTGGTGCCAGAATGCCTCGACCAGCCCGCCGCCGCCCAGGAGCAAACACGCCGAGCGGATTCGTGGCTCGGCCGCGGCGACGAGACTGCCGACAAAACTCCCCAGGCTGGTTCCGACCACGCCCAGACGCTCCGGATTCACTTGCGGGTGGGCCGCTAAAAACGCGGCGGCTCGGCGGCAATCCAGCACGGCTTGCCGTACGTTTCGCACGCTTTGTTCAATATTTAGGGTTAACATCCGCTGAGGCACGTCGGCCGGACGGCGTGGACCATAATAAGGCATCACCACTGTCATCGCCGCAATTCCGTGTTGTGCCAGCCACAAGGCTTCCCCCCGGGATACTACCTGCTTCCCGTCGAGAATGTCCAACACGATCACGGCAGGATAACGGCCGGGTTGGCGAGGCAGAAACAATTCGGCATGAACGAGGTTGTTCTCCGGGTGGGGCGAGACGACAGCCGAGGGAAAGCGAACCGCAAAAATGCGAACCCCACTCCGGGCTAGATCATACTTTAAGCGCTGTTCATAAGGGAATCGCTGAGGTTCGAGCCGGAATCGCTGGGGAACAGCGTCCTGAGCCTGATCGGGCCGAACTTCGATCAACCCGGTTTCGAGCATCGGTTCGTGGCTCGTGGGCGGGGGAGCAAAACCGCCCGAGGCTATTGCCAGCATCAGGAACTTGGCCAATCCGCTCCCCATGGCTGTACCCCCCTCCGGCAAGGCATTAATCGAGGATCGTAACTCACGGGAATCGATGAACGCAAGCCGGGTGTTATTCGATGCTATTTTACCAAGGCGAACGGCGGATGAGTCGCAGAAGAATTGATCGATGCTTGGAGGTTAAAACCCGGCAAAATTACCTGATTGCTCGATCGTTCCGGGGGGAAAACTGAGAAATTGTTCCACCACATCGGAAGTGAATGTTGTTATAATAACTTTCTAACTCCGAGGATTTATGTCTAGCTTCCTGCAGAGGCAGCGGAATGAAGCAGACAATCCGACTCCGCGGAATCAGTGGTCCGTTCAACGGGCGTGTCTGGGAATCCGGAACCCTGCTGCGGATTGGTCGATTATCGAGTTTGGAAATCGTTTTGGATGATAACTCAGTCAGTCGCCGGCATGCGGAGATTCGGCTCGGGCCGGACGGTGTCTGGGTCGTTGCCGATCTGGGCAGCACCAATGGAACTTATGTCAATGGGAACCGCCTGAACGGCCGTGAACATCCGTTGCGATTCCGCGATGTTGTCCAGTTCGGCAAAGTGGCCATGCTGGTCGAGCTCACGGATCCACATCTACGCTTGGAAGGTCCGGCTTCTGAACAACTTGTGCTCTCAGCCTCGGCCAAGTCGACCTTCGACGATGGCCTGCAACGGATGGCCTTTGACCGGAATCACATGCCCCGGGCCGGCGATCAACTGCTGGCTTTACTCCGTGCCGGTCATCACTTGGTGCATCTTGAAAGCGAAGATCATCTTCTCGATTCCATTTTGAACGACGCCGTGGCGGTGCTGGATGCACAACG
>Ga0308414_1001255_pt1 | contig 16537 bp, 11 predicted proteins | sample HotsprSampleOS50_FD_205667 | JGI IMG/M metagenome (GOLD analysis project Ga0308414, IMG submission 205667) | Hot spring phototrophic mat microbial communities from Octopus Spring, Yellowstone National Park, Wyoming, United States - 20090730_OS50 ... | reverse complement strand
GTTTCCAGATCGATCACCGGCATGACAGGCTTCATCGTATAGGCATGTTCCACCCAAATCCAATTCATCGCCCAACGACCATGCCCCGACTGCAACCCGTGGAAATCCATCCATGCCTCGTTATTGAGGAACCAGGCCGTGCTTCCCGGCCCGCTGGTGTGATAGGTCATCAGCGCGGCCGAGTAATCCTCGCGGCCGCACAGGCCCAACACGATGCCGCGGGCCAGCGATCGCCAGATGGCGCGGGCCGGGTCGGTCGGTGCCGCCCGATCGCCGCCGAGAATCCAAACAATGTTCGCGTGATCCTTGAAACGGGTGCCCAAGAACCGTCCGTAGGCTTCCGCGTTCTCGACGGTGAAGAACCCGTCAACCAGCCCGTCTTGCCAATTGCTGGTGACGTTTTTCCCCCAGGTGGGAAGCAGCGCGAGGTAGATGCCGTGCTTCTCGGCCAAAGCGAGCGAGCGGGCGATATCGTCCCAGTAGTCGTCGTCCGCTCCGGGACCGACAATCGGCCGATCGGGCCGACGCGGTTCGATCGGTTGGTGCCCGAAGGCGTTGGGGCGGTCGCCGCGCAACTCGACCAAGATCACCGTCTGCACGACATTGAAGCCCTTCTGCCGCCGGTCGGCGAAATAGCGCTGCTGCTCGTCGGCGTCGAGATCGTGCAGCAATTGCCAGGCCGTATCCGCCAGCCAGAAGAACGGACGGCCCGACTCGTCGGCCAAAAACCGCTTGTTTTCGGCCACCTTCAGCCGCGGCAGCGACTTTGCCGCCTCGGCCGCCTCCGAAACCCGCAGCGCCGCAACAACAACCAACGTCAACGCAACAGCAAGGCGAACCAACAGTCGAGCAGTCATCGTCAGCATCTCCGTGTGAGTCAATAACCACCATGCCCAAGGCCAACGCTCGCCATCGAGCGATGGGAAGCAAACGCGACAATCAACACCCAATCGCACGGCCCGCGGCATCGCCCGCGTTCGATCAACGAAACGAACCGGCCGCAGGGGCAATTTCGTCCGGACGGGCTATCGAGCGAAAAACGTGGTAACCGAGCCGCCCGGGGCCTCATAGACAATCCGGTCGTTCTCGACTGCGATTGTTCCCACGGAACGGTAAAGGTCTTTGCCGTCGTCGGTGGTGCGATACACGGCGAACTCCTTCGCCGAGTTGCCGCGCAGCAGCACGCACGCTTTCTTCGTCTTCCCCAGATTGATCAACACGAACGCATTGGGGTTCTTGGCGTCCGACGCGGCAAACGCGATTGCCGCCAGCTCGGAATCCATCGCGCTTGTGTGCGCCACAAACATGCCGGGCTGCCCCGCTCGCGACACCTGCTGATAGAAATAGTACCCGCGACGCACCTCATACGACCCGTCCTCGCGCACCGTGAACGCCGACCCTGGGTTCGGGTCGCCGCCGACCCATTTGGTCGGCCGCTGCACGCCGGCCCAGGGGATGATTCCGTTGACTTTCGCCGTATAGATGTTGTTGTGATGTTCCTTGACGTTCTTCGCGTCCATGGCGCTCCAACTGGTGGAAGTCACCCAGGCGTGCAGTTCCGGCCGCAAGGCGCGAAGGCGATCGATCCCGGCGCTTTGGTGTTCGCCGAACCAGCGGCCGAAACCGCCGGCATAGAAGCCGTGCGACGTGATCAGCCCGATCGCCGCCAACGCGTGCGGATCGTCGGCAATCGCCTCGGCATAACCCCACGCCCCGAATCGATACCAGTTGGTGCATTCGCCGGGGGTCACGCCGACATCCTTCAAACCGGCGCGGTCCAATTCCTCGCGGACCACGCCCATCATTTCGGCAACGAGTTCCGGCGGCCAAAACATATTGAAATCGTGGCCCGCATAGTCCGTCTGACCGGCCCGATTCCAGCGCATCCAGTCTTCGCCTTCGTTATGAAGCGAAACAAAACGGACAGGAAGCCCCTCTTGCTCGCGGAGGAACTTGACCCAATCGACCAGATAAAGAGCCAGCGAGCGTTTGTGCCCCGGGTCGAGATCGCGGCCGCGCCACGTCTTCTGCCGCGTCATGTAGGCGGGCGGGCCGTACAGGGTGGTGATGATCGTCAGGTCGCGCCCGGCGGCCTTGGCGGTCTTCCATCCTTCTCGGGCGAAGAACCGCATGTTCTCCGTCGTGGTGCGATGATCGAACGGCCCGTCGGCAGACGACTGATGGAACGGGTCGAGGAACATCTTCAACAGCCCGACCCGCAAACCGTCGTCGCCGAACACCCGTTCGACGATCTCCGCCTTCTGCTTCGACGAAAGCAAAGAAAACCCGCCGTAATCCTGCGGATCGCTCTTGTAATCGCGGGTTTGAGCGGTCTCCACGTAATTGAAGCCGAACCCGTCCCACGGGCGAATCCGCTTGCTGAAATCCACGACCACGCGGCTGGCCGAGAAATCCAACTCCTGCGCCTCGACAAAGCCTGCGGCAATTCCCACGACGGACAACGCCGCAACGAACCAAACAGCGGCACGGCAGCAGCAAACGCAACAACGCAGGCCGGCGCCGCTCGGAATTATTCTCTTGGCCGTCATAGCGTACCTCGCCTGTCTCCAATAACCTGTCTTGCGGATAGCAAGAGTCGTCTTACGCAATACGTCGGCCGACCATCATCAATGCGCTCGATGCCGGCAGTGTCTATCGAAAAAATCTTCTCTTGTGGTCGAGCGTGCCGTTTCTTCGGCATCTTCTCCACCCACTTGACTGCTGTGTATTCGAATCTGGACATTCGAGAAAAACCCGCCAGTCTCCTCCTGGAGCCTCCGCTCGGCCATTTTGAAGTAGTGCGGATCGACTTCGCAGCCGATGCTATTGCGGCCGCACCGAGCAGCCGCCAAGTTGGTCGTGCCCGTGCCCATGAACGGATCGAGCACCGTATCGCCGACAAAACTGAACATCCTGATCAGCCGTTCCGCCAACTCCACCGGATAAGGCGCCGGATGCGACCGTGTGGACGCGCCGGTAATCCCGGTCCAGATCTGCTGAAACCATCGCTGGTAGTCGTCCATCGATATCACGCTCAGCACTCGTTCCGCGAGCGAAGGCTTGCGGTACCCGCCCGGCTTTCTCTCCATCAGAATGAACTCAATGTCATTCTTGATGACGGCATTCGGTTCGTAGGGTTTGCCGAGAAAGCCGGCGGCGCCGTTCTCAACCTCGTAGGCTGCGTTTGAAATCTTGTACCAAATAATCGGGGCCAAATTGTCGAACCCGATGCGACGGCAATGCTCCTGAATCGAAGCATGCAGCGGCACGACGGTGTGGCGCCCGCCATTTTTCCGCCGAGACAGGCACACGTCGCCTACGACGCACACAAGGCGCCCGCCGGGCACCAGCGCGGCGTAACAGCGCGACCATACGCGGTCCAACTCGGCGAGGAAAAGCTCGTAGTCGGCGATGTAACCAAGCTGGCCCTCCGAGTGGCGGTACTGCTTGAGGGTCCAATAGGGCGGCGATGTTACGACCAAGTGAACTGATTCTCGCGCAAGGCCGTTGAACAACCGAGCATCGCCCAAGTGAAGCTCGTGAGTCGTCGGTATCGAACGCACGGCATCAGCAATGACGCCCATCAACCGGGCATCCTTGGCAATGGCCGGGATCGCCGTCTGGGGGTTGGTAATCGAGCGCAGTTCCTCGGGAACCCATGAGTCAAGATCGCGCGCGCAAGACAAGCCCGCAGCGCCCGCCCCCGGCGCCCCCCGTCCCTTCATGTGCCCGTTTGCTTTCGTCGTCATGCCCGTATCATCGACATTCTTCCTCTCGCCGTCCCCGTGCGCTCAGCCGGTCGCGGGGCGTGTCGCAGCGCGCGGTTGCCGCGTTTCGCGCGGTGCCCGCTGCGACGGCCCGGCCGCGAGTTCCCGCCGCGCTACTTGCCCGCGGCCGCCGGCTTCTTGTAGCAAACGGCAAAGCCGTCGTTGCCGATCTGTACGATCGTGGTGATCAGTTGCGGATGGTTCTTCACCGTATCGAGGAAGTCCTTCATCTCGTTCGGCTGACGCACGGCATTGTGGGCCAGGAACAGCCCGCCCGGCTTCAGCTTGGGGAACGTCAGCTCGAAGAACTTCAGATAGTCGGGCTTCCAGGCATCGCAAAAGATGAAGTCGAACTCGCCTTCCAACTGCGGAATCACTTTGAATGCGTCGTCCAAATGCAGAGTGACGATATCGTTCATTCCCGCCTTGGCGAAATTCTCCTTCGCCTCGCCGCCGCGCTGCTTGTCGTATTCGATGGTGATCAGCTTGCCGCCGGTCTGCCGCAGGCCGCGGGCGATCCACAAGCCCGAATAGCCATTCGATGCCCCGATCTCCAACGCACGCTGAGCTTTGCTCACCTCGACCATTGTTTGCAAGAATCGCCCGTGGTCGGCCGGCACGTTCAATCGCCGGTTTTCGCGGCCGAACTTCTCGAGTTCCACCAAGAATTGATCCAAGTCGAACGGTTCGGCGGCACACACCAACGAAACACCGGCAACAGCCATCGAAAAAACGGAGAGAACGGCAACTCGGCGCAACATGATTCTGTTCTCCTCAAAGAAGGTCGCCGAAAAACACTTGGGTGCGGGCTAAGCAATGCCGCACAAAGACGACGGTCGGCCGCCGTCGCCACCGGCTCTGGCCAAATCGGGTCGCTCAAATCGGTTCACACACTGTCGAAGACAGCCACCGGCGCAACGAAGCAGCCACCCGCATGCCGCGCCGGCCATCGAGCTTGGCAACGCCCTCCCCGCTCGCCGTGGATTTTATCATGGGCCGCGTCCGAATACAGCTTTTGCCAAGAAAGCCCTCTCCTACCGAGCCGCTCCGACCCGATCGCGCCGGCGACAATCGAGCAGCAACCAACCGGCCCGAACGCCACTGCCCGACGCCCCCCTGTTCGAAAGCGCCGTCGACGATCAACGTTCCTGAGCAACACGGACAGCGACATCCGCGCGAGCAGTGCCACGAAGCCCAAATGGGAAACGCGCAACAAAAAAGCCCTCCGTAGGCGGGGCAGGGACCTACGAAGGGCGCGGGTCTCGGGGCAAGCCCCTCGACCTTAATTGTTCATTATTTTTGTCACCGGGCTATTTGACAACCCCCCTTTAGCGACGGTAACGGCACCGGTTGTCGATTCTCGAACCCTGCCCCCAAGATGTTGGGGGGAAAGCGGTGCGACCGCTACATTCGCCCGCCAAAGGGAACGAGGAAACAGGCAACATGTCCATGAGCGAAACAAACTGGCCGAAGCACGGCTCGTGCAACAGACTTTGGGCTGGGAGCCTCCCGCGACCTCAACCAGCGTCAACAAGCAGCCTCCATCGCCTGCTCGCTCGCCAAAACGAACGGTTCTCCTCTGCACGAAAGAAGTCATTCGCCGTCGCGCGAGGGATGAGACGAGCAACGGCGAGCCGACCATGAAATCGAGTCGCCGTTTGTCGTTTCGTGGCGGATGATTTCGCCCGGCGAGCCGTTCGGCCCATCGCAGCGACGCCGCAAAGATCGATATTGTCTTAGCTTAGAACACGTCGAGGTTGAAATGATGCCCGGAATGGTACCGCCGAGCATCCGGATAAAAGTTCTGCCAGCTCTTGTTGTACACCGGCACGCGCATCTCGGGCGGATAACGATAATACAGGTCTTCGCTGCTGCGGTAGTAGTCCTCGCCCCAGAAGTTCTGCGGGTAGTAAACGTAGGGATAGTGGTAGAACCGATTCCAGTCTTGCGTGCTGTAGGTTCGTCCCCACTGGCGATTGAACGCCTGTTGCGCCTCGGCTCGATCGGCCGAGAAGGCCGCGCCGAGAGCGACCCCGCACACCAAAGCCCAAACGATTCGCCGGATCATGGCATCCCCCCTTGATTCTTTTCGGACCGGCGACCGATGACGATCGCCTTGCAGATTGGTCCGCTGGTCGTCCGAACACTTTCCCGTGCGCACTTCGTTCCGGTCAGAGCCGCCTCGTCCCCCGTGGCGGTCGCTGCGCATGGGCCGTCTTCCCCAATAGTGCATCGGCAGCGCGAACCGTCGGCATTGAAGGAATATCCGCCACAATCCGAAGGTTCAGCAATTCCCCTGCCGGCGTTTCAAGCGTTGCAGGCGTTCAATCCAAGCAATCGGGCGCGGCTACGGGGCGCCGGTTGCCGTCCAGCCCTCGCGATAGCTGGGGTACTGGAGTTCTATGCCTAAGCGGTCGAACAACTTGCAACTGCACACCCTCTTGTTCTCGCCGTCGTGCCGCTGGGAATCGGCGGTCGGCGCCGGCTCAACGAATTCGGGCGGGGGAAGCCCGAGGAGCCTTGCCCCAAACGCAAAATACTCGCGCCGATCGGCCGGCTGCCCATCGGAAACGTTGAAAAGCTCGGGCGGATCGACTCGATCGGCAACAGCGTGAACGATCCGAGCGGCATCGTCAACGTGGATCAAATTGATAAAGGAGTTTGCGGCCACGGGCATCGGCGATCGTCGCCTCAACTCGTCGAACCGCAGCATTCGGCCCAGCCCATACATGCCCGCCATCCGCAGGATCACGGTGCGGCCGGCCAACCAGTGACGTCCGAGCAACTGCTCAGCGGCGTAGATCGCAATGCTCGCCTCGCGACGGGGACGACAGGGGCTTGTTTCGTCCACCCAGGCGCCGTCGGCATGGCCATACACTCCGGTCGAACTGACGAAAACCAGTTTTGTCGGCGGAGGAAGCCGCTGAAGGACGTTTTCCAACCCCTCAACATAAACCTGCTGCCGCGACTGCCCGGCCCGTCGATCCCAGCCAATCGCATAGAGCACGGTCTCGCACTGGGGAAGATCGGCCAAGGTGTCTGCTCGCGTTACATCGGCCCGCAACGGAACGAGGCCGCGCGATTCGAGTTCGGCGCATCGTTCGTCGGATCGCGTGACTGCGAACACTCGGTCGCCGCGCGCCGCCCAAAGCTGCGCGACTCGTCGCCCGAGAAATCCACAACCAAAGATCAGTCGGTCGGTCATGGTCACTCCAAGCGCGCAAGCGTCCATCGCTCCCCTGCCCTGCGATTGCCGGCCGCCGACGCCGCCTCGCTTCCTTTACAAATCAATGGGCAGTCAATGGGCGTCGAGTGCCCCGGGCGAATCACTCGGGGCGATGCCGTCGTCGTTGGCCCGGCGCCATTGGAGATACGAGGCCAGCAAAATCTGGGCCGCCAGCATGTCGCGCCGCGCCTTGCGCGACTTGCGAGAGAGATCGGCCGAAAGCAGCAACTCTTCCGCCTCGACGCTGGTGAATCGTTCGTCGAAGAATACCACGGGCACGGCGGTCACTTTCTTCAGCCACGCGGCGAAGGAGCGAACCTGCTGCGACAACTTGCTCTCGCGGCCGTCGCAGTGGACCGGCAAACCGACCACGAACAACTCAACCTGCTCCTCGGCGACCAACCGGCGGAAGACATCGGCATCGTGCGCCTCGCCGCGTCGGGTGAGGTTCTTCCACGGACTGGCGATCGAATGCCCCGGGTCGCTGATGGCGATCCCGATTCGCACATTGCCGAAATCCACGCCTGCAATTCGTCCCACTCGAGTGCCCTCGTCCTCGCCCAAGGATCAATCAAACGGTGCGCGACTATCGATTCTGCCGCGTCATCGCCGGAGAAGCCGGGCGCGCCCATTCTATGTTATCCGTCCCTCGCGCCGTTGACGAGGCTCGCCGCCCGTCGGCCATACCCTTCCAGAAAAGCGTTCGCACGGTATTGTTGCGGCGTTTGCCCGCACACCCGTTTGAAAACCAACCGCAATCGTTCGGCGGATTGCAGTCCGCAGGCGGCGGCCACCTGTTGGAACTTGATCCGCTCGCCGCTGCCGAGCAGCCGCTTGGCCCGTTCGATCCGCTCGCGGCAAAGGTAGTCGTGCATCGTGCAGCCGAGCACGCGACGAAAGCGGATTTCCAGTTGGCGGCGCGAGATCGACGTGGCGCGCACGACGCGATCGACGCCGAACGGCTCGGACAAATGATCGTGAATGAAATGGACGGCAGCGGCCACATGCGGGTCGTCTACGGCCACCGTGTCGGTCGATTGACGGGCGACGACTCCATCGGACGGCACGAGGATGTCGTGCGGCGGCGGCGCATGGCCGTCCATCAAACGATCAAGCAGGGCAGCGGTCTCGTAGCCCAAACGCCAACCGTTGCGCGACACGCTCGAAAGCGTCGGCCGACAGAAATCGCACACGGTCGGGTCGTCCTCCATGCCCAGCACGGCCACATCGTGCGGGATGGCCAAACCCAACCGCTGGCACTCGTCCATCACCGCTCGGGCCCGATAGTCCTGCATCGCCAGCAAGCCGACGGGCGGACGCATCTGCTGCAACCACTTGGTCAACGGTGCAATGCGTTGCGGCCAAGATTGTCTTGGGTCGGGATGACGCGGTGTTTCCAGCACGGTACACGACACCCCCGCTTGCCGCGCACGTTCGACGAACCCGGCGCACCGCTGTTGCGAGAACCACAGGCCGGACACTCCATAATAGGCCAAACGACGCAATCCGCGTTCCAGCAAGTGCTCGGCCGCCAGCCGGCCCATGCCGACGTGGTCGGGCATCACCCGCGGAACGCCCGTCTCGCGCAATGTGGCCGCCATGTTCACGATCGGTTTTCCCAGCCGCTTTGCCACGCGCAACTCGTCGCGACTGGTGATCGCGGCAATCACGCCGTCGCCCGGCCACCCGCGCAGGTCTGCCAAGGAGAGAGCCTCTTCGCCCGCCCAACTCAGGGCCGGCGGACTGGCAGTAATCAGCCAACCGCCGCGCTGTTCGGCGTAGTCCGACACGCCGCGCATGAACAAGGCCATCCACGGCACCGACACCGGATAGACCAAGGCCACATGCCGAACCGGTTTCGTCTTCGTCCAACTTGCCATCGACTTCTGCCCAACAGGAAGGTCAATCCGATGTTCTGTCTCCCCAGTCCAGCACGCTCGGGCTTCCCCCGGGGCTTCTGAGATTCACCGCTGCGACGAGTCTCTACGCCCCGACGCGATTCCAGCCGAAGTGATTGCGGCACGTCGGCGCGCGAAGTCCGCTCGAAGAACGTCACCCCCAGGCGGGTTGTGCGCAAAACTTCGGCCTTTTGCGCAAAAGACCCTCGCAATTCCGTTGTCTATTGGCCATGATAATAGGCGCGGCCGTTTCGGCAAACAGCCCGGGCAGCCAATGCTCCGCTTTGCGATTCAACCAGTGCGGGTTGTCCGACATCTTGCTTCGACAAAGGGCTTCGCAGTGCTTCGTCGAAGGGCTTCGAACCGCGCGAGCCTCCCCTGCCCTTGATTAAAGGAACCCCCGATGAGCCACACGCACGACCAACGTTCCCGACGTGAGTTTCTCCAACGTAGTGCAATCGCCGGTGCGGCCGCTGTTGCCGCGCCCTATCTGATCCCCAACGGTGTCTTGGCTGCGGACGGCCAACCCGGCGCGAACGATCGCATCGGAATCGCCGGCATTGGCATCGGGCGGCAAGGCACGGGCATACTCACCCGGGCGGTTCGGGCGGCCGAGGGACGGTTCATTGGCGTGGCTGATGTGAGCTTGCCGCGTGCGGAACAGAAATGCAAGGAGCTTGGCGGCGGCGTGGCAGTGAAAGACTACCGACGACTCCTTGAACGAAAAGACGTCGATGCCATCGTCACCGCTACGCCAGAGCACTGGCGGGCGATCATCTGTATCCACGCTTGTCAGGCCGGAAAAGACGTTTACGCGGAAAAGCCCGTGAGCCTGACGATCCGCGAAGGCCGTCTGATGGTTCAAGCGGCTCGAAAGTACAATCGCGTTTTCCAGGTGGGCAGCCAGCAGCGCTCGACGGACATCTGCCGTGTCGCCTGCGAGTTCATTCGCCGAGGCGGGCTGGGGAAGATATCGAAGATCATCACGATGCGCTATCCCAGCCCATTCTACTGCGGTTTGCCCGCCCAGCCCGTCCCCGACGGCCTCGACTGGGATATGTGGTGCGGCCCAACGGAAGTGGTTCCCTTCCATCCCGAGTTGTACATCCCGCGCGGCAAACCCGGCTGGCTGTCGTTCTATCCCTACTCCGGCGGCGAAATGACCGGCTGGGGCGCCCACGGGCTCGACATGATCCAGTGGGCCTTGGGCATGGATGAATCGGGTCCGACGGAGATCTGGGTCGAGGGCGACAAGTTCGATCCACCGACGATCACCGAACCAGAGTCGAACGCCCGTCCGAACATCCAGTGCAGCAATCCGGCCGTTTACTGGCGCTATGCCAACGGCGTGACCCTCGTGATGGACGAAGTGTTCGGCAAGCAGCCGGGCAAGCCGGCGCCCACGGCCCCGAGCTTCGGCGGAATTGTGCATGGCGAAAAAGGCGTGGCCGTCATCGACCGCGGGAAGTTCACCACCGACCCGCCCGAACTGGCCAAGCAAGCTCTCGAGGGCGTCAAGAATCGAGAAGCCCATGTCGAAAACTGGATGGCCTGCATCAAAACGCGGCAGCGCCCCAATGCCGACATCGAGATCGGGCATCGTTCGGCCACCGTCTGTCACTTGGGCAACATCGCCCGGTGGACGCATCGCAAGCTCCGCTGGGACCCGGTCGCAGAACACTTCATCGGCGACGCCGAAGCCAATAGCCATCTCGATCGCCCGCGCCGCAAGCCGTACGTGCTGCCCGAAACCATCTGATCCAACGCGCTCATCGAACACGATTTCCCGGGCACGCAAGCCGGCCGATGGCCGCATAACCTGCGCGATCGGCCGACCCGGCTGCCCCTATTCGTTTATTTTCGTGCCGTTGGTTGGGCTTGACCGACCGGCCGCAATCGTACACCACGGGAGAAGATCATGGGAAAGATTGGAATTGGCTTGAATCTGGAAGCAGTGCGCACATCGCACAAGTCGTTCGAGTGGGGCGTGCAATTCGCCGCGGAGCTTGGCTACGAGTACATCGAGCCGATGGTCCACTGGGGCCGCGAACTGCTCAGCGAAGCCAGATACTTCCACAGCGTTTCGATGCTCGACGACCCGTTGCGCATCCGCCGCGCGTGCGAGAAGCATGGGGTGAAGCTCTCGGCCCTGTCGTCGCACAGCCAGCTCTCGAAGCCCGAAATCGCCGTCGAGTACCTCAAGCAGGCCGCTCGCTACGCCGCCGAGTGCGGCGCTCCGGTAATCAACACCCACGAAGGCCATAAGCAGCCCTGGACGACCGAGGAGGAAGACTTCGTCTTGATCCGCTACTCGATCATGGAGGCCGTAAAGGTCTGCGAGCCTCGCGGCATCAAGCTCGGGCTGGAAATGCACCAAACATACTCGCTGATTCCGGCGAAGTACGACCGCATCTTGAACCTGGTCGATTCGCCGGTGGTCGGCGCGAATTTCGATACGGGCAACGCCTATCTCGGCGGCGAAGACCCGATCGCCTGGCTCGACCGCATCAAGCACCGCCTCGTCCACATGCACGCCAAAGACATCAGCGTGGAGCAATCCGAGGCCGAGCGCGGCAAAGTGATGGGCACGGCCGTCGGCTGCGCGTGCGGCGATGGAGTGATCGATTGGGAACGGGTGATCGCCATCCTCCGGCCGCTCCCGCAAGATATCGTCCTCAGTGTCGAATGCGGCACCCTGGACCAGGCCGCGCGAAGCATCGACCACTTGCGGAAGTTGGTCTGACGCCAACGCCCAAAACGGCAGCAGTGTCCCGAATTACGCCGACGAAACACGGCAGAGGAAAAACAGCCGGCCCGGCTTATCGTTGCCGTGACGACGAGCCGGGCCGAGCACTGAGCGACGGTTCGCCTGAAACAACTGAATAAGGCCACCCCATTGGGAAAGTGACCGCGAGCAGCGCGGAGCGACTCTCGTGCATATGCTCTCTGCCTGGATCGCTTTCCGTTTTCTGCGGTTTTATTCGTATTCCTTTCGCGCCGTGATCTCTTTTCTTCGCATAAGAGAGATCGCAGTACACGCCGTGTAAGGTATAGATCACCGCGCGGGTAGCAATACGCACCGCGCCCGCCAACGACGATATCGGCCCCTCAAAACCCATATCGGCAGCGGCAACTGGGCCACAGCGAGGCGATAGCCAACAAGCATTACCGAATGGTGCTCAACGAACACTATGAGCGTGCAATCGGCGTCTCAACTGCCAGTGATTCAGTCTCAATAAGCGGCGCAAAATCCGACGCACGGGCGGCGCAAAATCCGACGTTGCAAGCGGCGGAGATAAAATGCACAGAATGGAAAACATCATCGGAAGCCCTTGCCGACTTCCGACTTATGCCGCGTCTTGCCGAACGTAACCCGTTGGTGCATAAGGACTTAGTGGGCGCATCAAGATTCGAACTTGAGACCTCAGCCTTATCAGGGCTGCGCTCTAACCAACTGAGCTATGCGCCCGAAATCTCACACATGCGAGACGACCGCACCCCTCTATTAGCCGGAAGCGGATGCCCCGTACAAGCCACATGCAATCAAACGGCGTGCCTTGGGCCACGCCAAGTCGTCGCGCTCGTCCAAGCCGCACGTCTTACGGCCATAAGCTATGGCAGGCCGTCGCGATTGTTCTTTCACAACAGGCCTTCCACAGGCCGTCACGGTTGTGAGCCCGTGTTGAGCCTGTCCCGCTTGTTATTCCACGATTTTACAACATATTGGGCGACTGTCAAAGCGGGGCCAATCGGACCTTGCAACGAAGGCCCACGGGCATTTCCGACGCCTGGTTCGCCACGCTTCGAGCAAGGGAATAGCCGAGTGGCCGCGACGAGCCGAACGATCGACCTCGCAATGCCCTTTGGCTGCCCCCGGAATACGCCGGCCGCCTATGATTCCCATTGCCCAGGCTTCACTTTCTTGTTCTTCGGCCCTTGCGTCTGCGACAGAACGGCCCAAACGATCGGCTCCTCGCTCTCACGGGGCGTCTTGGCCGCTACTGTCGATACAATCAGAAAAGTCGATCCATTTTGCTCATGTTTCCCTAGGCTCACGGTCGAAACAACTATCGATTTCTCGGAGTAACGGTAGTGCCCGGCGGAGCGATCGGTCCGTAGCTTGGGCTAAGAGCGGTTGTGCCCGGCGGGGCGTTCCCGGCAGAGGAGCGGCATTTGGGTAACGATCGAAAGGGCGGTAATTCTTGATCTTCGCAAATCCCGTTGGCGCAAGTCTGCCAAATCGTCCGGGCAAACGCGTCGCTTGGTTTGACGAAGCCCAATAGGCAGCCGACGATTCCACGGCCGCAACCGCCCGGTAGAGCGAGCTTGAGTGCCCAACAAAGCCATCCGAATGGGTGGCCGTCCGAAAACGCTATCGCATTCGCCGTTGTTAGTTTTGTTCACGGCTTGTTCCAGCCCTCGGCCGCACGCGGCGCGCCGGGCTTTGGGGCAAGCTCGCTGGCAGGGAGATGGATCGACCATGGTTCGTACCAATGGAACCTTCTTGGCATTGTTGGTTGGAGCGTCCGTGGCGTGGTACGGCAACGCTGCCGGTGCGGCGGCCACTCCGACCGTGGAACAGGCGCTGAAGCTCAAGCCCGTCCATCCTGAGGTGGAATACGACATTCCCTCTGCCGAAGAGGCCCCGAAGTGCAAGATTTCGGTCCGTCAGTTCGAAGGTCGATCCGGCTGGGTCGTGGAAGACTCGCAGGGACAGATGTTGCGGCGTTTCGTCGACACCAACGGCGATAACGTGGTTGATCAATGGAGCTACTACCGCGATGGGATCGAGGTCTATCGCGATATCGACAGCGACTTCAACGGCAAGCCCGATCAGCACCGTTGGTTCCACACGGCGGGTACGCGCTGGGGCATCGACAAGAACGAAGACGGACGGATCGACTCCTGGAAGCAGATCTCGGCGGAAGAGGCCGCGGCAGAGATCGTCCGCGCCTTGGCCCAACGCGATGCGGAACGATTCGCCCTGATTGCCATGACCCTCGACGAGAGCAAGGGCCTCGGGCTGGGCGCGGGCAAAGGCGGCAAGCTCGCCGAGAAGGTCGGCAAACTGAACGATGACTTCAAGGCGATGGTTCTTCGCCAAGACGCCCTGCCGCGCGACGCACGCATGGTCCATTTCAGCGGCGGCAAGCCGGGCGTGGTGCCCGCCGGCACCGAGGAATCGACCCGCGACCTGACGGTGTACGAGCACGTTGTCGCCATTGTCGATGTGCAAGGCAAGGCGACGCAGGTTGTGATCGGCACGTTGGTTCAAGTCGGTCCGGTGTGGCGCGCCATCGATCTGCCGCAACTCGGCGACCCCGGTCCGGAGGCCACAGCCGGGTTCTTCTTCACCCCTCCGGTGCCCGAACGGCCCGAGGCGGTTGCCGGCGCTCCGGCTGAGCAAACGCAAAGACTGATTGAAGAGCTTCAGAAGATCGACGAGTCGTTGAATCGGGCGGCCAATCCGCCGCAACGGGCGCAGTTGGTCGAAAAGCGAGCGGAAGTGCTCCAGAAGATCGCCAATCAAAGCAAGACGCCGGCCGAGCGGGCCATGTGGTATCGCCAAATGGCCGACATGCTCAGCGGCGAAGTGCAGTCGGGCGTCTATCCGGCCGGCGCTCAACGGCTGGTCGATCTGTTCAATCAACTGAAAGATAACAAGGAGATCGATCGAGACATCATCGCCCACGTGCGGATCTGCCAACTGACGGCCGAATACGGCCTGGCGATGCAGGCGCCCAAACCGGACTTCATCAAGATCCAAACCGATTGGCTGAAGAACCTCGAACAATTCGTGGCCGAATATCCGCAGTCGCCCGACGCCGCAGAAGCGATGCTCCAACTGGGCATTTCTCAGGAGTTCAGCGGTCAGGAAGACGCAGCCGCCCAATGGTATCAGCGGATCAAGCAGAACTTCCCCAACTCGCCGGCGGCGCAAAAGGCGGCCGGAGCCAAATGGCGGCTCGAGTCGGTGGGCAAGGTGCTCACGCTTTCAGGCCCCGCCCTGGGCGGCGGAACGGTCGACTTGGCCAAGTTTCGCGGCAAACCGGTGCTCATTCACTACTGGGCCACGTGGAGCGAACCGGCCAAGGCCGACATCGCCACCATCCAGCAGTTGCTGCGGAAGTACGGCAACAACTTGGTTGTCGTCGGCATCAATCTCGATCTGACCGCTCGCGACGCCCAGGCCGTGGTCAACGAACTGCGCATCACCTGGCCGCAAATCTGGGAAGAGGGCGGGCTCGACAGCCGCATGGCCAACCAGCTCGGCATCCTCACCGTGCCCACCACGCTGCTGCTCGACGCGCAGGGCCGCGTCGTCAACCGTGCCGTGGCGTCGAACGAAATCGAAGCTCAGGTCAAAAAAGTCCTCAATCAATAACCCGGCACTCGCCGGACGGGCAATGACCGCCGCAAGCCGATCTTTCACGGGAGCGGTCAGGTCTCGGCCGAGTGGTGTTGAGAACCAGCGAGGGGCTCCTCAGGCGTTGTCCCCAGTTCTCTTGTTCTCTCGGCAAAGACTCAGGAAACCAACGGGAGCAGGCTTTCGCCCAGGATGCGGTGGCTTCGGTTAGCCAGCGGCCCTGACGCCTGTGGGGGGAAGCGGGCGGACGTTGCAGCGTCGAGCAGCGTTCGCCCGCCATTGTTTCTTGGGGCCGCATTCGCCAAGTGGCATTGGTTCAGTTGCGGCGGATTTCACGAGCCGAACTCCAGGTCGCACCAAAGGCTGGATCAAGAGCCGCATTGCAAGTCGGATCACCCGAATGACGCTGGCAGCTCCCCGCGGCTCGGCGGAACTTGACAGCAAGGAGAACGCCGGGGCGATTCGGACGGGGCCGAATCGCCCCGAACTTCTCCCATCGGGCGATTTTGGGCCCCGCGCGCTCCACGTCACCCGCAGATCGATCGGACAAGGGCGTCAACGACGGAACATCCGTCACAGGAATTGGTTATGGAACAATCGGCAGGGTCGGAACTATGAGTCGTTCCGTTGAAACCGGCAAAATCGCAAAAAAACCTTCTGTCGGCACAACCGATAACCGAAACCTATACTCTAGGCACCCGTTCCAAGCGTCGGTTGTTGCCTAACGGGGGGATCAGGCATGGGGCATCCCGCGCAGGTGCTCGACTGCCCATCGAGCCTTCCGAGAGGCCGCCCGAGCTGGGGTGGCACTGCCCGCAGAGACATACGGTCGAGCTGATGATGGTTCCGCCGCGTCGGCGAACCGGCCATTCGGTGCGACGGAGTACGGATCCAGAACCCGTCGCCGGACAGGGCCGAGTTGTCTCGGAACGACGTTGCGACAACAGGTATTTTTTCACCTTTTCCCAGCCTTGGGGGGCGCGGCGAGGCCGATCGTCGTCGCACAGGCGAGGAAAAGGCACTCAGAGGAGGGATTACGATGCGACACTTCTTCCACGGATTGTTGGTCGCGGCAATCGGCTTGCTGATGACCACGGTGGCCATGGCCGGCAATCAGGAAACCGCCGAGCTGATCGCCAAGAATCTGCGCGACAGCGGCAAGCTGGGCGATGCGCGAATCGCGGTGAAGTTCCAAGACGGGACAGCGTGGCTCACCGGCCGCGTTCGCAACGAGGAACAGATGTCTTCGCTGTTGAAAACAGCGTTTTCCACTCCGGGT
>Ga0308414_1001252_pt1 | contig 16571 bp, 12 predicted proteins | sample HotsprSampleOS50_FD_205667 | JGI IMG/M metagenome (GOLD analysis project Ga0308414, IMG submission 205667) | Hot spring phototrophic mat microbial communities from Octopus Spring, Yellowstone National Park, Wyoming, United States - 20090730_OS50 ... | reverse complement strand
GCGACAACGGCGAGAATCTGGTATTGCTCCAAGAGGAAGAGATGCCGCCATGCCCGCACGTGGTCTATGTCGAGACTCGCCGCGGCGACGCGGCAGCTAAGGAAGAACGGTGCATCGCCGGCCATGCGTTGCAGTTCGCGGCAGACGCCGACCAGCAGGCGCGCCGGCTCGCTCTCGAATCGTTCCGCGCACTTCGGCAGCGGTGCGCGTCTCGCTCGTTCGACGATCGCTTCCATCGTTCTGCCCTTGGGAATCTTCACTCGCGGCCATCCGCGGCAGAAGTCGATCAACGTTTGCTCGAATGGTTCCGTGCGGATATGCGGCAGGGCGCGGCGATGCCATTCGTGCACGATCTCTTCAAGGTCGATCGCCTTCGCATCGGTTAGCGGCGCAATGGCCTTGAGCGCTCTGGCCAATTCAAACACCTGCCGATGCCGCAGCCCGGGGCCGGTCGGCAGCGTCGATCGGATCGCCTCCTCGATCGCGTCTTTGATCCCGTCGCCATTCGCTTGCGAAGCAACACCCCCGCCTAGTATTGCATCTGTTGTCTTTTCTGTTGTCGTCTGTTGTCCTCTGTTGCTCTCTGTTACATCGGCCGCGGGTTTGCTACGCAGCCAGCGAAGCCACGAGTCGGGCAGCGACGGCAGCGGCGACGAGTCGGGCGGGCGAATCCACGAGTAGCGACGGCCGCTTGCGTGGATCGACGGCGGCGCAACGACGTAACCGCCGGCTGCCCGAATGTCGATCCCCGGCGCGATGCCGATTCGGCAGCGAACACCTTCGGCGGCGGCGAAATACCGATGCGACCCTCCGCCCCCGGTTCGCGCGGTCGGCCCGTCCGGCAGCGGCCCGAGGCGGTCGATCAGCGCGTCGAGCGTTGCATCGCCGGCTTTTCCCAAATCCACGTCGATCACCAGCAGCCTCGAGGGACCCGCGGCGATTGCGACGTTGGCGCTCGGCCAACGGTGCCACCATCTGCTGATCACGGACGGATTGGTTGTCGCATCGTTGCAGCCGCGGCGCGTCAGCGGCTCCTTGCCGCGTTCGCGCACGGGGAACACGGCCCACCCGCGTGCGGCGTACTCCAAGGCGGCGCGCAGGCGCTCGTTGTCTGCCGCGGCGGCCGCTTGGCCCGCGGCGCGGTTTCGTGTACGATTCATCTGCAACCCACCTACGGAGGCGGCGGCTCGACTCGCATCGGCTGCCGCCTCTGTGTGTTTGCGGCCGTCAGCGGTCGAAAAGGCGGGTTTGTCGCGGCACGGGCAGAATGTCTTGCCCCCGGCCGATCGGCCCGCCCTGGGCGACGGCGCGGCCATCTGTGGGGCGTACAGCCTTGAGACGCGCGGCCAGTTCGGCCTTTTGCGACTCGCTCACCTGCCGGCGGCGTCGCGGCCGCATGATGCGGGCCACCTCGGAGAAATGCCGCGCGTCAAACGAGGCGGTCAGTTCCCCGTAATCGCCGTCCTGCTCGATCTTCACGTGGAGCAGGCGGCGCAATCGTGCGGCAACGCCCCGGTGGCCGGCGACCGATGCGGCCAGACGATCACCGCCGAACGGGTAGATTTCGCCGTAGCGGCACACGATCAGCAGGGACCACGGATCGGGGTTTCGCCGGCGGTGCCCTTCCTCGATGGCGATGCGATAACGGCGGCCGAACCGCTCGCGGAGATTGATGCACCTCATGCGATGCCCTCCGCTTGCAATTCGCGTATGGCTCGGCCCACGGCCCGATCGCGCCGCTTCGGCGACCGACAGGCAGGCGCGGCGGGCTTGTCGGCATAACTGAGCGCGGCGAAGAATCGGGCCAGCGCCTCGCGGCTCGTGCATCGCGTTCCGCCAATCTGCAACGTCTCCAGGACCACCCCGCGGCAGCCGGCTTTGCTCCAGCGATAAAGGCAGGAGACGTGCGGCCGCTTGCCCGCCCGGCGTCGCGGCAATCGCTTCGCGGCTTCGGTCAAGGAAATCAACGTTTCGCTCGTTGCGTCGATCATGTGCGAACCTCCGCTTGTGCTGAAGAACACACGCAAAGGTACGCGACAACCGGCGGGTGTTGAATGGAAGCTTCAGGGGTGCTTCAGGGGTGCTTCCCAGCGATGACGGGGAGCTTTTGGGGAGCTTCTAGGAAGCTTCGGCCGGATCGCTCAATGACCAGACGATCTTTTCGCCCAACACCTCGAAACGCAGCCCGAATCGCCGCAGGCTCTCGTTGAGCGCCTTCACCGCGTCGCGCCGTCGCTCCACGGGATCGACGCCATCGCCTCCCGGCAAGGGATCGTCGATCGTCTCGGGCCAACCATCTTCCTCGAGCGCGGCCAGAATGCGCGTTTGATTCCCCGCCGGCTGCCGGTAGCGCTTGCAGATTTCGCTTCCGAGGTAGAGCGTGCGCGTCTCCGCATCCCATCGCGGTTTCCGTGCGACCGGCTCGGTATGTTCGGCCGCGTCAGACGATGCCGCCTCTTCGGCCGATCGTTCGCGTTGAATGATGATGCCCCTTGCCAAGCCGGCGGCAAGTTCGCATTGTCGCTTGTGTTCTTCGCTCAAGCCCGCCTCTTGCAGACGTTCCCAGAATTGCGCCGCAGCGAAATACCCGATGGGATCGTTCGACTCACTGATGAAATCATAGCAATAGAAAAAACCCTGTTCCTCCAGATATCTTTGCATCGCATCGCATAGTGATTGCATCTCGCTTTCGCTCAACGTCTCTGTGATATAACACGGGAGCCACGGGTGATAACTATCGGGCGGGCTAGACATGAAGCCTTCGTTTGCGGCGGCATGAAACTCGTCAATGTAACGCAGGCAATGCTTCGCCATTGCAACCTACCTTTCGACGGGCCGGGCGACCGGCGGCCGCGGCGTAGGTTCCTCCGCTTCCGCCGATCGCACCGTGCAGCGGGGATCAGCCGCCTACCCGACTCACGTTATCCGATCTTCCGCATCACCTCCGCGGCCAAGCCGAGATTCTTCTCCGCGTAGATTTCCGAGACGTTCAAGCTTTGATGCCCGAGGATCGCTTGCACCGCCTCGATTCCGAATTGCTTGCGAATCTCGGTAGCCGCGCTGTGCCGCAATTGGTTCGGCGACCATCGCGGGATCGGCGGCGCATCGCCTCGATGCTCATTCGCGCGGGCCACGCCGCGGGCCACGGCCTGGGCATAGGTGTTGGGCGTGTAGCGCTCGCCCGGCTGTCGCTTCGGCCGGCGGCGGCGATTCGTGCCCGGCCGATTGCCGCACGATAGCGGCGTCTTGCGTCGCTCGTGCAGTTCCGCGCGTCGCTTGCGTTCACCCTCGCGTGGCACAAAGCAGTAACCATCCTTCGGCCGCAAGAGATACGGGCGAACGATCGCTTGTGCCCGCGGCCCCATGAGGATCACGCGACGATGCCCATGATGTTCGGTCTTGTGTTTTTGCGGCGTGTAAATCCAAACCTCGCCGCTTGTGTCAATGTCGCACGGCCGCATCGCGCACACCTCCGCCGGCCGCGCACCGATCAGGCGATGCAGGCGCACCATGTCGGCCACGATCGGCGGCAGATGCGGCAAGGTCGCCTCAATCACCTCATCCGGCACGGGCCGAACGGGCGGGCGCTCGGGCGCTTCGGTTCGGCCGCGGCGCAGCCCGGCCACGGCCGTCAGGGCGCGATAGGCCGTCTCGGGAATCATCTGTTGGGCCACAGCCCATTTGAACGCCCGGCGGATGGAATCGATCAAGTAGTTGACATAGACCCGTGCTGCACCCGCGGCAACCAGATGGTGCTGGATCGCTTGCAGCGACAGCGGCCCGAAATCCTTCGCGGCCGTGTGGGCGTATTTCTCTGTGAGAACTTGCAGGGCGCGGCGCACCCGGCCCAGCGAACGAGTCGGCCGACCATCGGCGTCGCGGTAATACAGCTTCGCCCACCGCCAATATCGGGCGGCCAGTTCGGCCACGGTCAGATCGGCTTCGGCCAGCGGCAGGGATCGGCCCGCGGCCAACCATTCGCCGACGAGGCGGTCATACTCCGCCCGGCTCCGCCGGCTGCCGTAGCGGCCGAGGTAGATCATTCTCCCATTGAGCGTAACCACGGCCTGCCCGCTCGGCTTGTGGCGACGATACGAAGGGACCCTGAGCGCAGGGCGTTTCGGCATGGTGCAACCTCCCATTGCCAAGGAAACTGGGTATTTACCCAATTTCTCGGGAACGAAGTCCGCACCGCCGACCGCCAGCGGGTATCCCTATCTCAAGGATTCGGAAGAACTTACGAGAAGAGGCGCCGGTGGGAGTCGAACCCACGAATGGCGGATTTGCAATCCGCTGCCTTAGCCACTTGGCTACGGCGCCACACGTCAACGGCCAATTGACCCGCAATTGTTCCGTGACGGCTTCAACTTAGGCAATATTTATCGGTCGGTCAAGCCCTCGGGGTTGATCTTTTTTGTCCCTCGCTAACACAAAGGAAGGATGGAAAAAACAGGTAATATCTGGAGGCTGTCGTACGGACAAGAAGTGGGCTCACCCGCCCAGCGGAACGCTCGGCCGGCGAGTTCCCGGGAAAGTCCTCGCGGATCGTTCTCCCAGCGAATCAGCCCCTCGGCACGTCAACAGCGAGCCTATCCCAACCGCGAATGGACGCGAATGGATGCAGGCGACTCGCCAGTACCCACCGCCTATCGTCAGCAACAAACACCGACGTTCCAAAACCGCGAATCAACACAAATCAACGCAAATGGGTGCAGGTTGCCATACCGAGCTACGAAGATCGATTCGCCGCATTGGCCTTGGGCATAGGCTATACGCGGTCAGGAAGAAGCAATGCCAACGAGCGACGAAGTCGCAGTCCTTTTAATCAGGCCGCAAGGGCACAATGCTCAAGGCAGTCGGCGAAATGGTCGATATTGGGGGTGATTTCTTTCTCCGTTGTGGCCAAAGCCCATTGCCGACCGCAGAACGCGCGCAGCCAGCCGCCGGATTTGCCGTAGCGAAGCTCGCAAAGACTGCCTGCCGAGGCGATTACTCAAAGCGAGATGCGTGTTTCGGAAGACATGCGTGTCTCGCCAACGCAGTAGTTGAGCCCTGTTGAGAGCCGCTGGCCCGCCGTCGCGAACACGGGGCCAAATCAAGGAAGACGCCCGATGCCCATTGAATTGTTGGATCGAATTGCCGCCAGGCTGGGCTTTCGCCGCGACCGCTCGGCCCAAGTTGCCGGACTGGTTGATTTGCTTTGGAGCAGGCTCCTCCAGTTGTCGCTCGCCGGCCAGTGCCCGACCGATCCGGCTGAGGCTCGCGGCTTCGTTCGTGCTTATGCAGCGGCCGTCGTTCGGTCCGAACTCACCGGATGCAGCGCGCTGCCGGCGAAACAGGACGAGCTAGAAGATCGGGTTATCTGCCGACTCATCGAACGATTCCTTTCGGAACGCCCGATTCGATCCGGGGAAGCCCGCCCGGCCAGGGCGGCAGCGTAGCTTCGCCCGTCGATAAACCCCAAATTGCCCGCTTCAGAATTGACGAAGCCGGTCGCCTCCGTTGCGAAAGGGCCGATTTCTCATTTAGTTGGACCGCATGGCTGAGTCAGTTGGGCGACGTTTTGGCTGCCCTTCCGGCCGACATCCCGATCCAGTGGACCCATTTACACTCCACCCGATCGCAAATCGGCCGTGCTTTGGTCGGGAACTGCTTGGATCGGCCCGCAAACGACAGGGCTTTTTGCGTGTGTTTCATTCCGAAGGCGCTTTTGGGCACTTTTGCGGCGGTTCGGGAAAGTATAGAATTAGGGCTTTTCGCCCGGGGCGATTGCCGTCGACGGTCTCGAACAGTCGTACTGAACAGGCCAGGGTTTGTTTGCAGAGGCTTTTTTGTGCGGAATCGGAGGGCAACCCGCTGATTCGTGCGTTCTCTGCGAATCGGCTGACCGGCCTTTCTCGAACGGCCGCGCATCGACGGCCCGATGCGGCCGAACCGTCTCGCATCGTCAAAGCGGCGTTTGCCGACGGAAAAACCCCCTGAACGCTCCCATCGGACGGAAAGCAGTTCGGCCGTCGATCGCGGGCAATCGGCCGAACGCGGGCCTTTTCGACCGTTTTTGCTTTTGTGCATAGTTACGCATAGTTACTCGGTGACCAGGCGAGCGAGAGCGATGACGAAACCCAGGAACATGGTTGTGGCTCAAAGCGGCGGTCCAACGCCGGTGATCAACTCGAGCCTTCGCGGCATTATCGAAGCGGCCAAACAGTTCAACGCAATCGGCACGGTTTACGGGGCGCGTCACGGAATCGAAGGCGTGCTCAAAGAAGAGCTGCTCGAACTATCATCGCAGCCGGCGGAAGAAGTCGCCCTGCTTCGCTACACGCCCGCGGCCGGGTCGATTGGCACGTGCCGCTACAAGCTCAAGAAGCACCAAGAAGAGGATTTCTCGCGGGTCATCGACGTTTTCCGCGCGCACGACGTGGGCTATTTCCTGTATATCGGCGGAAACGACTCGATGGACACGGCTCACAAGATCGCCGAGCTAGCCCATTCGCGCGGGCTCGACCTGGTGGCCGTGGGCGTGCCGAAGACGATCGACAACGACGTGGGCGACAGCGAGTTTCGGCTAATCGATCACACGCCCGGCTATGGTTCGGTGGCCCGCTACTGGATGCACATGGTGCAAAACGCCAACGAAGAGAACGCCGGATCGTGCCCGGCCGACCCGGTGCTGGTAATGCAGGCGATGGGGCGAAAGATCGGCTTCATTCCCGCAGCCGCGCGGTTGGCCGATCCCGACCGCGAGATGCCGCTGCAAATCTACCTGGCCGAAAGTCCCTGCTCGTTGGAGCAGTTGGCCGAGAACGTCAACGCGAGCCTCCGCGCCAACGGCCGCTGCCTCGTGGTGGTGAGCGAGGGATTCGATGTGGGCGACCTGGGATTCGTCCGCGATTCGTTCGGGCACGCGTCGTTCAGTTCGTCGCAAATGACTGTGGCGCAGGTGGTCGTCAATTACCTCAACAAGACGGGACTGGCGGCCAAGGGCGCCGCCCGGGGAAACGTGTCGGGCACCGATCAACGGCACGCCATCGCCTATGCGTCGGCCGTTGACTTGGACGAAGCCTATTGCCTGGGCGCCAAGGCGGTGGAGCTGGCGGCCGCCGGCCAAAGCGGATTCATGGCGACGATTTTGCGAAACCCCGGGGCGTTCTACAGCGTGCGCTACGATCGCGTGCCGCTGAGCGAGGTGGCCAACAGCGAGCGCACCTTCCCCAAATCGTGGATCGACAAGAGCGGTTACGATGTTACCGACGAGTTCGTCAAGTATGCCAAGCCGTTGTTGGGCGACGAGATGATTTCGCTGCCGCTGATCGACGGGCGTCAGCGATTGACTCGTTTTCGTCCGCTGTTCGCCGAAAAGAAACTTCCTGTTTACCAACCTCAAGCGGATCGCAAGTGATGGTGCATCTCGACATTCCCAAGAAGTGCGACTTCCTCGTCGGAATCGATTCCGATGGGTGCGCGTTCGACACGATGGAATTGAAGCACAAAGAGTGCTTCATTCCGAACATCATCAACTACATGGAGCTGCAAGGCGTCAGCAAATACGCCCGCGAGGCGGCCGAGTTTGTGAACCTCTACTCGCGGAGCCGGGGCATCAATCGGTTTCCGGCCCTGGTGGAAACCCTGGAATGGCTCCAGCGCCGTCCGGAGGTCAAGGCGCGCGGGGTGGAGATTCGCATCCCGCAATCGCTGCGCGATTGGATCGCGCGCGAAACCAAGCTGGCCAATCCGGCGCTGGAGCGCGAGGTAGAGCGGACGGGCGACCCCGATTTGAAGTTGATCCTTCAATGGTCGAAAGCCGTCAACGCCGCCGTGGACGCCATGGTTCGGCACGTGCCGCCGTTCCCCTTTGTGCGAGAAAGCTTGCAGAAGTTGCAAGGCAAGGCCGACGTGCTCGTCGTGTCGGCCACGCCGGAAGGGGCGCTGAAGAAGGAGTGGGCCGAGCACGGGATTGACCAGTATGTGGTGGCGATCTGGGGGCAGGAACAGGGCACCAAAAAAGAGCACCTGACGATGGCCCGCAAGTATCCGCCGCAGCACGCGCTGATGGTCGGCGATGCGTTGGGCGACTATCAGGCCGCGAAAGCCAACGACGCCTTGTTCTTCCCGATCAATCCGGGGGCAGAGGAATCGAGCTGGCGGCGGTTTTACAACGAAGGGATCGACCGCTTCCTCAACGGCACATTCGCCGGCGCATATCAAGAGGAGCTTTTGGCGGAATTCGATCGTTATTTGCCTATCACTCCGCCGTGGCCGACGGAATAGCGGCCGCCGTGTGCCGGCCCATAGCGGCACGCAAGAGAAATGACGCGATTGACAACGATTTGTATCGAGAGAAGGAAACGCGACGATGGCCAACAAGTGCGATTTCGGTTTGATCGGTTTGGCAGTGATGGGCGAGAACCTTGCGTTGAACATCGAGAGCCGCGGCTATCGCGTGGCGGTGTTCAACCGAACCACCAGCAAGGTGGACGAATTCATCGGCGGCCGGGCGAAGGGCAAGAACTTCGTCGGTTGCCACTCGCTGGAAGAGCTTGTCGCCGCCTTGGAACGGCCGCGGAAGGTGATGTTGATGGTCAAGGCCGGGCCGGCGGTCGATGAGTTCATCGAAAAGCTCATCCCGCTTCTCGAACCGGGCGATGTGATCATCGACGGCGGCAACGAACACTTCACCAACACCGAGCGCCGCACGGCCTATGTGGAGAGCAAGGGCCTGCTCTACATCGGCACGGGCGTCTCCGGAGGCGAAGAGGGCGCGCTGAAGGGCCCGAGCATGATGCCCGGCGGCAGCGAAAAGGCCTGGCCGCTCGTCAAGCCGATCTTTCAGGCGATTGCCGCCAAGGTCGGCCCGAACAACGACATCCCCTGTTGCGATTGGGTCGGGCCGCGCGGGGCCGGGCACTACGTAAAGATGGTCCACAACGGCATCGAATACGGCGACATGCAGTTGATCTGCGAGGCCTATTGGATGCTCAAATGTGCCCTGGGACTGAACAACGACGAACTCTACGAGGTGTTCTCCGAGTGGTATCGGGGAGAATTGAACAGCTACCTCATCGAGATCACTCGCGACATCTTCAGCGTGAAGGACCCCGAGACGGGCGCGCATTTGGTCGATCTGATCCTCGACACCGCCGGCGCCAAGGGCACGGGCAAGTGGATGAGCCAGTTGGCGCTGGATTTGGGCGTGCCCAGCACGCTGGTCACCGAGGCTGTTTATGCCCGCTGCCTCTCGGCGATGAAACAGGCGCGGGTCCGCGCCGCCGCCGTGCTTACCGGACCGAGCGGCACCTACTCGGGCGATCGCGCCGAGTTCATCGAACAAGTGCGGCAGGCCTTGTACGCCTCGAAGATTTGCAGCTACGCTCAAGGGTACGTGCAGCTTCAAGCCGCGGCCGTGGAACACAAGTGGCCGCTGAACTTCGGCGGCATCGCCCTATTGTGGCGCGGCGGCTGCATCATCCGCGCCGTGTTCTTGGAACGCATCAAAGAGGCGTTCGACGCCGATCCGAATTTGGAAAACCTGCTGCTTTCGCCCTACTTCCGCGATGTCGTGCAAAAAGCGCAGCCGGCGTGGCGCCATGTGGTGAAGACCGCGATCGACCTGGGCATCCCCGTTCCCGCGTTCACCACTGCCCTGACCTATTACGACGGCCTGCGCTCCGTTCGCCTGCCCGCCAACCTGCTGCAAGCGCAGCGCGACTACTTCGGTGCGCACACCTACAATAGAATCGATCGGGAGGGCGTGTTCCACACCGAGTGGCTGAAGCTCCGCAAGCAGCCGTAAGGGGCCGCTGACGAACGCGAAACATGCAGGCGGATGGGTTCCGCGACCGTCGCGGCACGGCACGCGGCGGGAAACAACGACAAAAGCGCTGCCCAAGGGCGCAGCGCGATGCCAAGGTCGGGCAAAAACGGCGCAATGCCGCGCAATCGCATTGCGCAGCGGCAGCGGCGCGGGCAATTCCGTGCGCTGTTTCCAGCGAGCGCTCTGCGCCCCCCACAATTCTTTGATGACGAAAGGGTTGATCGCATGTCGGCGGAGTATCTTTCGCAATTGTTCAGTTTGGAAGGAAAGACGGCCGTGGTCATCGGCGGCGCCGGGGTGCTTGGCGGGGCGCTGTGCGCGGGCCTGGGCCGCGCCGGGGCGAAGATTATCGTGGCCGACGTGGCTGAACAGGCGTGCCAGGCCCGCACCGCCGAGCTGGCCAAACTGGGAATCGACGCCAGTTGGGCGTTGGTGAACGTCACCCAGCGTGAATCGATCGAAGCGCTGTTGGCCGAGTCACTGCGGCAGGCGGGCCGGGTCGATATCCTCGTCAACGGCGCCGGGGTAAACGCCGGCACCCGATTCCTCGACGCCACCGACGCCGATTGGGATCGAATCATGGCGATCAATCTGCGCGGCGTGTTCCAGGCGTGCCAAGTGTTCGGGCGACACATGGTGGAAAACCGCGGCGGCGCGATCGTCAACATCGGCAGTGTTACCTCGCATCTGCCTCTTTCGCGAGTGTTCGCCTATGCGGCCTCGAAGGCGGCCGTGTTGAATTTGACCCGCAACATCGCCCACGACTTCGGCGAAACGGGCGTGCGGGTGAACTGCATCTGCCCGGGCTTCTTCCCCGCGGAGCAGAACCGCAAGCTTCTGGATCAAGACCGCATCGACAACATCATGCGGCACACGCCGATGAAGCGGTTCGGCGAACCCGAGGAGCTGATCGGCGCACTGATCCTGCTTTGTTCGGAGGCGGGCCGATTCATCACCGGCACGCACATCAATGTGGACGGCGGCTTTACGGCTGCCTGGTTCTGAATACAATCGCAGTGCGAGCGGCATCATTGGTCTTCGCAACCCATGTTGACGTACATCCGCCGCATCTTGGGGGCAAGTATGTCGCTTGGTTTGGCGAAGCCCACTAGAGAAACGGCCTGCCTGTTGCGAGAACGCAATCCGGCCCCGTTTTTGCCGTTGGCGAGCCGGAATGGCCGGTTTCCGCGCGAAAGACCGCCGGTGTCCGGCCGCGCAAAGTATATTTCGCTTGCAGCCGCCGAATTGGCGACTGGGATCCGTTCCGGCTAAACGGTTCGCTTGCCGAAAGCATCGACCGCTTGTTGCAGCGGCGCTGTGCCGCCGCGTGCCGCGGTCGCAACGATTGGAACCTGCCGCAACACAGCCGAACATAAGGCACAAGGGTGGAGGTGGTCGATGCCGCATACCGTGGTGATCTTCGGGGCTTCGGGCGACCTGACCAGCCGCAAGCTGATCCCGGCGCTTTACGAACTCTTCCGTAAAAAGCGGCTGCCCGATGACACGCGCGTTGTCGGCTTCTCGCGCACGCCGTTCGAACACGACGCTTGGCGGGCAAAGCTGGCCGAGTCGACCGCCGGATTCGTCGGCAAGGCGTTCGACCCAGAGAAGTGGAACCTGTTCGCCGCGAATGTGTTCTATCACCGCGGCGACATCGAGAATCCGGCCGATTTCGAGGGTCTGCGGGCATTTCTCGAACAGTTGGAAGGCGAGACGGTGACGCCGAGGACGCGCGTCTTCTACCTCTCCACCGCACCGGCGTTCTACGAACGGGCAATTGAACAGCTCGGCGCCGCCGGACTGGCCGACGAGTCGCGCGGACCGGTCCGCCTGGTGATCGAGAAGCCGTTCGGCACCGACCTGGCGACCGCCCGCGCGCTGAACGAGTTCGTCCACCGGGTCTTTCGCGAAGAGCAGGTGTATCGCATCGATCACTACTTGGGCAAAGAAACCGTCCAGAACTTGCTGGTGTTGCGGTTCGCCAACGCCATTTTCGAACCGATCTGGAATCGCAACTATATTGATCATGTGCAGATCACCGCGGCGGAAGAGGTTGTCGTGGGGCGGCGGGCGGCGTACTACGATTCGGTCGGCATCCTCCGCGACATGTTCCAGAATCATCTGCTGCAACTGACCACGCTGACCGCAATGGAGGTGCCCGCCCGCGCCGATGCCGATTCGATCCGCGACGAGAAGGTAAAGGTGCTGCGGGCGATTCGGCCGCTGACGCGCGAGCAGGTGTTCGCCGACACGATCCGCGGCCAGTATCGCAAATACCGCGACGAGCCCGGTGTTCCGCCCAACAGCGAGACGGCGACCTACGGAGTGGTGAAACTTTCGATCGACAACTGGCGCTGGCAGGGCGTGCCGTTCATTTTGCGCAGCGGCAAGGCGATGTCGTGTCGAACCACTCAGATCGTCATTCAGTTCCGGCAGGTTCCGCACATGATGTTCGAGGGCGGCCCGCGGCTGGCCTTTCAAGCCAATCGGCTGGTGATTCAGGTGCAGCCGGCCGAAGGCATTCAATTGCACTTTTACACGAAGGTTCCCGACCAGGGCATGAAGATGCGAATGACGGACCTGAACTTCACGTTCCGCGACCGCTTTCAGAGCGCCATGCCCGAGGCCTATCAGCGTTTGCTGCTCGACGTGATGCAGGGCGACGCCAGCCTGTTCGCGCGCGCCGATGAGGTGGAGCTGGCCTGGAGCATCATCGACCCGATTCAGGCGGCATGGGAGAATCCCGGTTGGCCGCCGTTGGCGTTGTACGAGGCGGGCGGCTGGGGACCGCCCAGCGCTATCGAATGGATGTGCAAGCAGAACCGCGAGTGGTTCGATCTGTGCCCGGTTTTGGAATGACTACGGAACCGTCGCCCGCCGCCCTGCCCTGCCCCGCGAAGCCGTTGCGGATCGGGGCCGTGGAGATCGACTTCCCGGTAATTCAAGCCGCACTGAGCGGCTACAGCGATTGGCCGATGCGCACCATTGCCCGGCGGTTGGGCGCACCCTACGCGTTGTGCGAAGTGCTGCTCGATCGCTTCGTCGTCGAAGTATCGCGGGGGGCCAAGGCGAAGCGGCTGCTCCGCGCCGACGACGAGCATCCGTGCGGGGCGCAACTGATGGGCGCGCAGCCCGAAGCCTTCCCGGCGGCGGCGTTGCGATTGGTCGCGGCGGGCTTTGATGTCATCGACTTGAACTTCGCATGCCCGGTGAAGAAAGTGTTGGGAAGGCGCCGCGGCGGATGGCTCTTGTCCGATCCGCACACGGCGCTGGCGATTGTCGCCCGCGTCCGCGACGCCCTGCCTTCGCGCGTGCCGCTGAGTATCAAACTGCGGCGGGCGTTCGACGACAGCCCAGCCGCCCGCGAGCACTTCGATCAGATCGTCGAAGGCGCGTGGCGGCTCGGAGTCGATGCCCTGACGATCCACGGGCGCACCGTGCGGCAGCGTTACGAAGGCCGGGCCGACTGGAGCTCGATTGCCGAATTGAAACGCGCGGCCGGCAGCCGGACGGTCTTGGGCAGCGGCGATCTCTATTCGGCCGAGCAATGCCTGCGGATGATCGCCCAATGCGGCGTCGATGGCGTGACGGCCGCCCGCGGCGCCATCGGCAATCCCTGGATTTTTCGGCAATGCCGCGACCTAGCCGTCGGCTGTTCGCCGCACATCCCCGACTTGCGCGAACAGCGCGAGGTAATTGCCGGGCATTACCGATTGGCCGAAGAACACTACGGCCCACTGCGGTGTTGCGCACGGATGAGAAAGTTCGGCATCAAATATGCGCGGCTGCACCCGCTGCATCGGCAGGTGCGCGATGCCTTTGTTGCCGCGGCCGATGCGGAGCAATGGTTTGCCGTGCTCGAACGCTGGTATGCCGATGCATCGCCGGGACGAAATCCCGACGCGTTGGCCGCCGAGTTCTTCGACGAATCAGAGGGAGAATGAACTCGCTGCGGCCGATGCGGGTCGCGGTCGAATCTTGGAATCGCCGGAAGCGGTGCTCTAATGGATGAGGACCGCCCTCGATTGGCCGGCGCGGTTTCCCCGGTTGGTTGCGGGTCGATCGAAGAGAAGAAAGAAGGACGGCATGGTTCGGCAGTTCACTCAGCTCCAGTGGGACGATCGTCTGTCGGCCGATTGGGCGGCTCTAGTGCGATTGGCCTTGGCGGAAGACTTCGGCACGCAAGGCGACATCACCAGCCGCTCGCTGGTGCCGGAGCAGGCGTGCAGTCGGGCCGCGGTTGTCAGCCGCCGCTCCGGCGTGATTTGCGGTCTGCGGGGGGTGGCGGAACTGGTTCGCACGGTCGATTCGCGGCTCAGTCTGACGTTTGCCGCCGCCGACGGCGATGAGGTCGCCGCGGGCGCGGCCGTGGCCGAGCTTTCGGGACCGGCGCGCGCCATCTTGGGCGTCGAACGAACGATGTTGAATCTTTTGGGCCGGCTCTCCGGCATCGCCACGCTCACCCGAGCGTATGTGTCGGCTGTGGCGGGCAGTCGGGCAAAGATCTTCGACACGCGCAAGACCACCCCGGGCTGGCGGCGTCTGGAGAAGTATGCCGTCCGCTGCGGAGGCGGATGGAATCATCGGACCGGCCTGTTCGATGCCATCTTGATCAAAGACAATCATCTCGCTTTTCATCGCCAGTGGATCGAAAGCGATTGCGGCAGAGGTCACGACGCATCGGAGAATCGGCCCGAAGAACAGCCGGACCGCGGCCGCTACTCGCCCGCGATGGCGGTTCGCGCGGCGCGACAATGGGCGGCCGAGGCCGGAATGGGCGATGTGGTGGTCGAGATCGAAGTTGACACGCTCGATCAACTCGCCGAGGTGCTTCCGGCGCTGCCCGACATCGTCTTGCTCGACAATATGCCGGCAGAAACGCTGGCCGCCGCCGTGGCGATGCGTAATCGGCTCGCCGCCGAGGTCGAGCTGGAGGCCTCGGGCGGAATGACGCTCGAAAGAGCGGCACAGGCTGCCGCCGCGGGCGTCGATCGCATCAGCGTCGGGGCCTTGACCCATTCGGCCGTCGCCCTTGATCTGGGGCTGGATTGGATCGATTCGTAACCCTCGAAGCTGGCGTGCCGCAACGGCCGATGACCGCTTTGCATCATCGGTTCTCATCGGCCTGATCTTGTTCGTTGCCAAAGCCGTCGCCTTTGGCCGGCTTGATCCTCGTGGTTGGGCGAATTGCTGTTTCTCGGCGGCTCGACTCTGTTCGCTGCGCGGACCGTCGCTCTTCGGCGGCTCGCGGGAAACTTCTGAGCCGACTGCCGTTTCAACGCGGCAGGGCGACGTGTACGGAACGGTTTCGGCCGCAGTCGGCAGCATCGGCCGCGCAATGATGCATTCTGTCAACAGTGCCGAATGCCAAGGCCCAACGTCGGCGATTCCCTTGCAATATTTGTTGCCGTTCCGCGACATCCGGACGATTGCGTTCCCCTCGCCCGATGGGCAACGAACGATTGCAAGGCGGCCGTCAGATGCGTCGGTTTGCTCTTGCATTTGCGTTGGTTTGACATATCGGCATCACGGGCTAAAGTTCACTTGCACCGGCGCTCTTGGGGAGGAACGCCGTTGACGAGGCGCGGCGGGGAGAGCTGGGAGCTAGAGGGGACCCCGCCGCGTCTGTCTTCTTGACGAAATCGGTGCCGACGCGAACGTTGGCCGCCACTGACGATTCAGCCGCCTCGGCGCGGCGCGGGACGAGCCGCGTTCAACCGCAACGGCACTGGCAACTACGCGGGTTTCTTTCGATAGGGCCGCACCATTGGTTTCCGCCTTGCTTCGGCCGGACGTTCCTCAGGCGCGAAACGCTCGTTTCCTGCGCCGCGCGGAATCGCCGCGTTTTGCATTGCCGACGAACGACCCGGCAGGTTCTCGCGTTCTTCTCGGCCCGTTCGCGTATCTCGGCGGCTGCCGCCCGCGCCGTTCGCGCCGAGGTCGGCAGGCATTTTCGTTGATCGAGGCCGTGATTGCCGTCGGGCTGACGGTGATGGCTGCGGGCACGCTCCTGATGGCCGTGAGCACTTCGCAGCAAACGACCGACGAAGCGCTCCGTCAAACAATCGCCGCCGGCATGGCCGAGCAGTTGATGGACGAGATTCTCGGCCAGAAGTACTGCGCCGATCCCTACAACGGATACGAGACCAGCTTGTCGCGTTCGTCGTGGGAGGCAGCCGGAGCGGGCCGCGAGCGATACAACGACATCGACGACTACAACCTCGTGCGCACGCAGCCGCCCACCGATCCCCAAGGAATTGCGCTTGGGCGAGACGATGGGCTGGGCGGCGTGCGCGCGGCCGCGCTTCAGGCCAACACGACTCTGATCAGCCGCTGGCGTCAGGAGGTCGATGTTTACTACGTCAGCGAAGCGAACCCGTCTCAGCGTCTGACCAGCGGGACGAGCGACTATCGCATGGTCGAGGTCCGCATCACGGAAGAAATCCCCGGCGTGGGCCGACGGCAATGGGCCAAGCTTCAAAGGGTGGTGAGCTATGTTCCGCCCGTCCCTTGATCGATTCGTCGCCCATCGCACGAGCCGATCGATTCGGTCGCGGTCGTCCGGCCGGCAGAAGCCGTGCCCGCGGCCGAGCGGGCCGCTCGATTTGCGGCGTTCGCGCCGCGCCGGCCGCATGGCGCGATGCGGCCTGACCTTCATCGAGCTGATGCTGGCCATTGCCATCATGGCCACCGTGTTGGGAACATTGGGAGCGGTCGGCGTCGGCGTGCAGCGCAGCTACGAGTACACTGCCGGATA
>Ga0308414_1001251_pt1 | contig 16577 bp, 16 predicted proteins | sample HotsprSampleOS50_FD_205667 | JGI IMG/M metagenome (GOLD analysis project Ga0308414, IMG submission 205667) | Hot spring phototrophic mat microbial communities from Octopus Spring, Yellowstone National Park, Wyoming, United States - 20090730_OS50 ... | reverse complement strand
GCGGGGATGCGCTGGTCACGACCGGGTGTCAACCGCATGATCGTCTTGCGTTCGGCGGCAATGGGTGAACACTTTGACCAACGATGGGCCGCTGCCTGATCCTGCCCCCAAATCCGAATGCACCCTGCGCTTACCGCGCTCTGTGAATCATTCCCACCGAAAGCGCCAGGGGCCGTAGCCTTTCATCTGCACACTGCGCTATAATACCTGCGTCACTCAGGGCGTTATGCCGCCGCTGCTGTGCCCAGGAAGACGCGTTTGCCATCCTGCCGTCCGCAGTGCTTACAAACACACAGGAGATACAACCAATGCCTATCATTGAGAAGATACACGGCCGCGAGGTGCTGGATTCACGTGGAAATCCTACCATAGAAGTCGAAGTTATGCTGGCAGACGGCGCATTTGGGCGCGCGATTGTGCCCAGCGGCGCTTCGACCGGCGAACACGAGGCGCTCGAACTTCGCGACGGGGATAAGAGCCGCTACGGCGGCAAGGGTGTCCTTAAAGCGGTTGAAGCGGTAAACGGCCCTCTTGCGGAAGCTCTGGTGGGCATGTATGCGCTTAACCAGAAGGCCATTGATGATCTGATGATCCAGCTCGATGGCACCAGCACCAAGAAAAACTTGGGCGCGAACGCGATCCTCGGCGTTTCGTTAGCCGTCGCCAAGGCCGCTGCCGACAGCGTTGAGCTGCCGCTGTACGCCTATTTGGGCGGCGTCCACGCTCATGTGCTGCCTGTGCCGATGATGAACATCATGAACGGCGGCAAACACGCCTCTGGCAGCACTGACTTTCAGGAGTTCATGGTAATGCCGGTTGGCGCTGACTCGTTCCGTGAAGCGCTGCGCTGGTGCGTGGAAATTTACCACACGCTGAAAGGCGTGCTGCACAAGAAGGGTTTCAGCACTACCGTTGGCGACGAAGGCGGTTTTGCCCCCAGCCTTGGCTCCAACCAGGCAGCCCTAGATGTGATTCTGGAAGCCATTGAAAAAGCCGGATACAAGGCTGGCGAACAGGTCTACATCGCGCTTGACCCCGCAGCTTCTGAAATCTACGAAGACGGCAAATACCACCTGGCAATAGAAGGCCGCACACTAACCGGCGAAGAGATGGTGGAATTCTGGACCGACTGGGTTTCGCGCTATCCGATTATCTCACTCGAGGACGGTTTGGCTGAGAACGACTGGGAGAACTGGGCACGCTTGACTGCTGCTATTGGCGACCGCGTACAGATTGTTGGCGACGACCTGCTTGTGACTAATGTCGAGCGCGTCCAGCGGGCGATCAGAGAGAAATCCGCCAATTCGCTGCTGTGCAAAGTCAACCAGATCGGCACGCTTACAGAAGCGATGGCCGCCAGCCAGCTCAGCCAGCGCCATGGCTGGACTGTTGTCGTCAGCCATCGCAGTGGCGAGACCGAGGACTCGACAATCGCCGATCTTGTTGTCGCCATAAACGCAGGCCAGATCAAGACGGGCGCTCCGGCGCGGTCAGATCGTATTGCGAAATACAATCAACTGCTGCGTATTGAGGAAGAACTGGGTGACGCTGCAGTCTACGCGGGCATGAACGCTTTCGCCAATCTCAAGCGCTAAATCGGAATATCGTCTCGCAGATCGTAACACAGAGAGGGGGAGTGTCTTGGGGTACGCGCGCATTGATGGCAAACGCACAAAGATCGTGGCGACAATAGGCCCGCGCTCGCGCGATGAGACAATTATTCGTGATCTCATTCGCAAGGGCATGGACGTCGCCCGAATCAACTTCTCTCACGGCAGCCACGAGGCGCACGGCGAGGTCATTGACACGATTAGACGAGTTGCCGCAGAAGAAGACGCCGTTGTTGCCATCATGTGTGACCTGCAAGGCCCCAAGATACGCATTGGGCGTGTCACCAACGAGCCGCTCGTCCTCAAGCGCGGTGACATCATCACGTTTACATTAGATGAACCGCAGGGCGATGACAGACACTTCATCGCCCTGCCCCATCCCGAATTTATGAAGGACATTCAGGTGGACACGCAGCTCCTGCTGGACGATGGCAACCTCGAATTCGTCGTCCGCGAAGCCAGCGCGCGCCGCTTAGTGTGTGAAGTCATCATTGGGGGGCCGCTCACGTCCCGCAAGGGCGTGACAGCCCCAAACGCGCGTTTATCGCTCTCTGCTATCACAGAAAAGGATCGAGCTGACGTCGAATTCGCCCTTAAAAAACAGACCGATTACCTGGCGATGTCATTCGTCCGAAATCCGGACGACATTCGCGAGCTGCGCTGGTTAATCCGCCACCTTGGGGGCGACACAGCAGTTATCGCCAAGATTGAGAAGCGCGAGGCCCTGGAAACCATCGAGGGCATCATCGCAGCATCTGACGGCATCATGGTCGCACGCGGCGACCTCGGCGTTGAGACCCCGGCTGAAGAAGTGCCAGTGCACCAAAAGCGCATTATCCAATTGTGTAACGCCGCCAGCAAACCGGTTATTACTGCTACTCAGATGCTCAGCTCAATGGTGGACAACCCACGCCCGACCCGCGCCGAAGCCAGCGACGTGTTCAACGCCATTGTTGACGGCACCGACGCTGTCATGCTCAGCAACGAGACCGCTGCCGGCAACTACCCGGTAGAGGCGGTCGCGACCATGGCAAACATCGCGCGCATCGCAGAGAAACACCTGCCAGCGCGCCGTCAGGAACGCGTGATCTCTCGGCTTTCTGGGGAAGGGCGAGAAGTAATTTCCGACGCAATCAGCCAGGCGACAACTCAGATTTCTGAGGTGCTTAACTGTCGTGCGGTGGTAACTGCCACCCTCACCGGCTACACTGCACGTCGCGTTGCGCGGGAACGTCCGTCTACGCCAATCATCTGCGTAACGCCCAGCGAGATTACTTACCGAAGGATGGCGCTGGTCTGGGGCGTAATACCGGTGATGATCCCGCATTTCACTACAATTGATGAGATGATCAAGCTCATCGTACAGCGGACGTCAGAAGCAAAGCTTCTCAGCCGTGGCGACACGCTTGTTATCATTGCTGGCGTTCCGTTCGGAATTGGCGGCCAGACGAACTTTCTTAAAATCCACACTGTCGGCGAGACCGGTGAATTCTACTGATGCGTGAAGTCAGAGTTCATCTCCCTCGACAAACTCAACTGCCTCGCCTGTTTGCAGTGGTTGAGCGGGAGGGTAGTAAGCGCGGCTGCTGCGCACGGTTTGCGGTGGGCGCGCTAACGGCTGTTCGTAAGCAGCCGCGCTGAGCGTATCGTCTTTGCCGGCCCGATAGCCTGCCTGCGGCGCAGCGCAGTAAGGGCATATATTCCACGCAATTTCCAGCGGCTTGCTGCAGTTCACACAGGGTTTCTTCAGACGTGTATAGCAGTGAGGGCAGACCTGCCAGTTATCGCTCACCCGCTGCCCACAGGATGGACAGGCCGGTTTCTCCTCGATATTCTGCAGCAGCGCTTCCTCCTCCAGCGAGCGTTCGTAGGCTTCAGCCAGGGTCTCACGGGGGCGGAGAAGCAGATAGATCAGCAGGCCCGGCACAGTCAGAACGGCAACCAGGGTAGCTACCAACAAACGGGCCAACCCATCGCGTGAGCGCGCGCGCATGTCGCGGAACGCCCAGATCACCATCGCCAGCCAAAAAGCAGCCAGCACCACCCCCCCGTATACAGCAGCCGCCAGCAGCACGTCTTCCGGTCTGATTTCACTCATTGCCAGTTCGTCCTGGGGTCAGCACCACAAACGGCCAGTATAGCAGCGCAAGGGGCCTATCGCAATCAGTCTTGACCGCTCGCGCAGGCAGCTTCATCTGCCGCGCTGCTCGGCTGAGAGAATCAGCCTCAGCTTTGTTTGAGGTGTGTATGGGCTGTGCGGTGCAAATGTGCTACACTAACGGTAGAGGAAGTTGTACCAGAGCCGTTTGAGCGACACGTATCTCAGCGCTCTGGCGCTACAAGGAATAAGCGGCGCGTGAACAACCCTCGGACGAAAAGCGTTTTACTGTATACCTTCGTAGGCCTGATCATCGCTGTGATTTTCCTGAGCATCAGCGGCGGTAGCCAGGGACCCCGCGAAATCGGCTTCAGCGACGTGGTTCGCCGCGTCAAGGCTGGTGAGGTGGCGCGCATCGAAGTGTCTGGCACGCAGCTCATTGTCACATTCCGGGATAACACGCGGGCCACGGCCTATAAAGGCCCTGAGGCTACCGTGCAGGAGCAGTTCCTTCAGTTGGGTGTTACTCAGGATCAGCTTGAGCGCATTACCTGGGATTATCAGCAGCCCAGCAACTGGCCAACCATCGGTATTAGCCTGCTCACCGCCCTGCTGCCTATCATCCTGATCGGCGGCCTGATCTTCTTCATGTTTCGGCAGGCACAGGGCAACAACAACCAGGCTATGGCTTTCGGGAAAAGTCGGGCACGCATGTTTGCCGGCGACCAGCCAAGCGTTACTTTCAGCGATGTTGCCGGGGCCGATGAGGCCAAAGCGGAGCTGATGGAAGTTGTCGAGTTCCTGAAAGAGCCAGAGAAGTTCATCCAGCTTGGCGCGCGCATCCCCAAGGGTGTGCTGCTTATCGGCAGCCCCGGCACTGGCAAAACGCTGCTGGCGAAAGCCGTGGCCGGCGAAGCCGGTGTGCCCTTCTTCAGCATCTCTGGCTCCGAGTTTGTGGAGATGTTTGTCGGCGTAGGGGCCAGCCGCGTTCGCGATCTGTTCGATCAGGCCAAACGCCACAGCCCATGCATCGTCTTTATTGATGAAATTGACGCCGTCGGGCGCCAGCGCGGCACTGGACTGGGCGGCAGTCACGACGAGCGGGAGCAGACTCTCAACCAGATTCTCGTTGAGATGGACGGCTTCGATACCGACACGAATATCATTATCATCGCAGCTACTAACCGCCCTGATATCCTCGACCCGGCCCTGATGCGTCCTGGCCGTTTCGATCGCCGCGTGATTCTGGATCGGCCAGACGTGAAAGGCCGTGAAGAAATCCTCAAGGTGCACGTGCGCGGCAAACCGCTGGCCTCAGATGTAGACCTGAAGGTCATTGCCAAGTCTACGCCGGGTTTTGTGGGCGCAGACATCGAAAACATGGTTAACGAAGCCGCGATACTCGCCGCGCGCAAGAACAAGAAAACAATCAGCGAGGCTGATTTCCAGGAAGCGGTCGAGCGTGTGCTGCTTGGCCCGGAACGCCGCAGCCGGGTCATGTCCCCCGAGGAGCAGCGGATTACAGCTTATCACGAAGCCGGTCACGCGGTCACTGCCTACTACTTGCCTCATGCTGACCCAGTGCGCAAGGTCACGATTATGCCGCGCGGCCTTACCGGCGGCTCTACCCTCTTCCTGCCAGACGAAGACCTGTCTTACATGACTCGCTCACGTCTGCGCGAGCAGATTGTTGTCGCCCTCGGCGGCCGCGCCGCTGAGGAAATCGTCCTAGAGGAGATCACTACAGGCGCTGCCAGCGATATTGAGCGCGTCTCCAAACTTGCGCGCGCGATGGTCACGCGCTTCGGCATGAGCGAGAAGCTCGGCCCGATGATGTACGGTCAGAAGGATGAGCTTATCTTCCTGGGGCGAGAGATCTCTGAACAGCGCGATTACAGCGAAGCGGTCGCTGAGGAAATTGACCGGGAAGTGCGCCTGATTGTGGACGCAGCTTACGATGAAGCGCGGCACATCCTCCGCACCCACCGTGACCGTCTCGACGCGGTTGCCCAGCGCCTTCTTGAAGTGGAAACCATCGAAGCCCACGAATTCCTGGCGTTGATGGGCGGAGAGCCAGCAGCCGACAAGGCCTCACCCGACCGCGTGGCCCTGTCGCCACCTCTTGGCATCCAGCCAGCTTCGGACGACCATGGAAAGGATGCGCACCCCTGAGAGGCTCTTTCCCTCACCCCCACGCCTTCTGTCACCAAGTTCGCGCTCCCGCGCTACCTGATCTATAAGCCGAGAACACGGCATATGCCCGGCGCTTCAGGCGCACTGCATGCGCCTGAGAGGAACAGCGCCACCACCGCGCAGCCGCCGCACAACATCACAACCACCACACAGCCACAGCAGGACAGCGGATCGCCAGTCAGCGCACCAAAAGCCAGCTGCACGAGCGAAAAAACTGCATCCAGCAGCCCGGTAACCAACTGTAATGCCAACAGCACAACGAAACCGACAACACACAGAAGCCCGCATCCCAAAGCGAGCGCTGCGGCGCTGGTACCGTCAATTTGCACCACGTCTGTGTTCCTCTCTGCGGGCGGCCGTTTGGGTTTACTCCGCCGGACACGCCCCATCTAGCGCGCCCAGTGCAACCCAGTCGCCGTCATCAGCGCGGCGATAGCACTCACAGTAGGTGTGAGCTTCCTCCGGTCCTCCCTGCCACAGCACAAAGTGCACGTCAGTTTGTACGCACGTGTTATCGCCATTGGAAAAAGCCGCAGCTGTCGAAATGCCAACGCCGCGCTGCGCCGGCTCCATGATCAGCCAAACGCGCAGGCGCTGCTCTGGCGCAGGGCCAGTGTTGAGCGAGATTTCGCCGCGCACAGCCAGCGCGAACAGCAGGAACGGAATCAACATCAAGACAGCCCAGACCAAAACTGCCACCGCACAGCCGCCGCTGCGCAGCAGTGAACGCCGCTGACGTCCAGAGTCCAACCCGTTTTCAGCTGCCGTGCCGCTGTGCTCTTCTGTCGGTGTGTTCAATCTACGATCTTCCTTGGGAACAGTCCGTCTCAATCCGCAGCTGAATGCGGTCCTGCGGATCATAGCTCACATGCACAAACAAAGGCGCCGCCTCAGGCGCCATGTCCAGCACGCGCGGCAGTATCAGCGGCAGGTCTTCCACCAGATCGAGACGCTCAATCTCTGTGCGCGGCACCCAGTGCAGCGTGCCTTCCACGCTCTCGATTACGTCCCGGCTGCTGCTGGTGCAAGTAAAGACGAACAGCATGATACCGGTTGCTTCACCCGCGTCAATATTATACACCGCCCGAAGGCGCAAGTCGTCCACCTGCAGCCCCGTCTCCTCTCGGATTTCCCTGCGCGCACTGCATAACGGGTCCTCATTCCGCTCGATATGCCCGCCGACGCCGTTGTAGCGTCCCGGAAAAACCCGCTTGTTTTCACTGCGCCGCATCAACAGCACGTCATCGCCATTGCAGACGAAGCACAGTGTGCGCGGCAGCACCAACCAGCGGCCTGTAACAGCGTCCGCGCCCTGTTCGTGTGCGCCCACAGCCTAGCCTTTCGCTTATCAGTTGACATATCCAGAATTGCCGAAGCTCTCACTTAATGATACGCTACTATATGCGCCATGCACCTTACCGTCTCGCTCAGCGTTATGCCATACGCTTCGGGTCTTCTATGCATCCACACCGCGCTCACGCGCCCACACCCGATCTGCGCATAGTGTCTACTGGGTCGCTCATGGCCCATGAAGACCACGATTCGCAGCGCTCACAGCCGCTGATCGCCCGCCTTCAAGCCGAGGAGTTCGTCATCAACCCCCCGGTGGTGGCCCCAATGGACGCAGACCAGTTCGTCATTCTGGATGGTGCCAACCGCTGCCACGCCTTTGCCGTTCTCAATTACCCGCACGTTCTGGTGCAGGTTGCGCCTTATGAAAGCGGCTTTGTCGAACTGCAGACCTGGAACCACGTGGTCACAGACTGGACTGAGGAAGCCTTTCTCCAGCATGTTTCCGAGCTTGTTGGTGTTCAGACTTTGCCAGGGCACCACAGCGAAGCGGTGGCGCATATCACTCTCACAAATGGGCACACCCTTGCGCTGATTCCCAACGGCAGCACCGTACACGAACGCAGCGCCGCGCTCCGCCAGTTTGTCAGCGTGTACCAACAGCATGCGCGCCTGCACCGCACCAGCCTCAGCAGCCCGACAGAGATATGGTCACTCTACGAGCGCAGCGTTGCCTTCATCCAATTTCCACCCTATCAGCCTGCGGACATCATCACAGCCGCGCGTCAGCAGGCTCTGCTGCCTCCTGGTGTCAGCCGGCATATCGTTTACGGTCGCGCGCTGCGCGTAAACTACCCTCTCGCTTACCTTCGGGATGAACACACAGCTCTTGCAAACAAGAATGAGGCCTTGCAGCGCTGGCTGCGCGCCAAGCTGGCCAACCGCCAGATTCGGTACTATGCCGAACCTACTTACCAGTTCGATGAGTGAAAGGCCTTTTCATGTCTCAGACCGTTGAACAGGCGCTCCGGCAGGCGCGCTTTGTTGCTGACAGCCAGGAATACCGCCTGCTGCGCCTTCCACCGGGCGCAATCACAGCAGCCGCCGGCGTTCTGGCAGAAATCGGCGAGCCTTTTGGCGCAGTGCTCGCTGACCGACACGAGGTCACGCTGATTGTGCCGGCCGAAGCTGTCGAGGACTTTGCACCCCGCCTTCCTGGACACCAGGCGAGCGAATCTGTTTTCCGCCTTATCACGCTCGACGTTGTGCTGGAACACAACCTGGTGGGCCTTATAGCACGGGTTGCTGCCGCGCTGGCCACAGCGCAGATCAGCGTGATGCCCTATGCGGCGTTCTCCCGCGACCATCTGCTCGTCGCTGCCCCAGACCTCGATCGCGCGCTGGCAGCGCTGAGCCGTCTCCAGGCTGAAATCTAAATCGCGCGCGACAAGAGCGACGGAGAGCAACATTGGACATTCCGCTGTTCCCCAGTAACAAAACACCGCGCCCGCGCAGCGAAATCCGCATCGAACGCCTTGAAGCGATCCCCTACCCCGACCGCGTCCGCGTGTTGATTCGCCTGCAGGTCACGCCGTTTCAGGAGCGCCCTAACCTGCTTCTAGTCGCTCATGACGCCCAAGACCGCATCGTGAGCGAGCTGAGTATCATCGAAACCATGCACCATGACATGGAATTCACCATGCATCTGCGCGGTTTGAGCGACCCGGCGGGCGCATATACCGTTACCGCCGATCTGTTCTACGAAACGCGCAACCCGCCCCAGGATCGCCGAGTCGAGTCGTTTGTAGTTCCCGATGCCAGCTAAGCGAAGCGCCAGATGACACTGTGGCTCACACACGATCAGGCGCGCGCCATCGCCCAGCACGCCCGCCGTGAGCGTCCCAACGAGGCGTGCGGCCTCGTAGCTGGCGCTGCTGAGCGCGCAGCGCAGGTCATCCCAGTGCCTAACACTGCTGCTGATCCCCAGCGCTGCTTCGAGATGGACTCGGTTCTGTTTGCGCGCGCTGTGCGCGACATCCAGCGGGCAGGCCTGCGGCTCATAGCCATTTACCATTCACACCCCAATACTGATCCAGTGCCTTCACCGGCAGACATCGCATGCGCTACCTACCCGAACACCGTTTACCTGATCATCAGCCTCCGCGGCCCTGATGCGAGCTTTGCTGCCTGGCGCTTCCACGGCAGCCATGTTGAAAAAGTTGATTTGCACATCGGGAACAGCCCCCCGCCGCCGCTGCCTGAGCCGCTGACTTCAGCAGGCAGGGTGGCGGTGACTGTCGCGGCCCTCACCGCTGTCGTTTTCTTTATCGTCCTGGCGCTCACGCTGCTGCCGCCTGCGCCGCCCCTGCCCTGAGAAAGGTTGCCGCTGCTCATGACGGAGTCGCCAGTTCTGTACCTCGCGCTTAGCCTAACTGCCGCGGCTTTTGTCGCTTTCGGTTTGATAGTCGGAATAATCGTTAACATCCTGGCGGACGATCTGCCGCACTACCGCCGGCCGCGCCTGCCGCGTTACCCGGATGGCACGCCGCGGCCGTTCATTGCGTGGAGCGGGCTGCTCGCTTTCCTAACAGGCAAACGTGCGTCTGTCAACGGCGCGCGCCTCTCATGGCGCTATCCGCTGGCCGAAATCGCAACCATCGCTCTCATGGTCGTCGTGGTTGCGGCAACTGCCAACCAGCCCCGTGTGAACGACCTGCAGCGCCTGTTCTATCTGGCCTATGTGTCCATCTGTGTGCTCATCACCGTTATTGACATTGAGCACCGTCTGATCTTGTTTTCGGTTATTGTGCCGTCCAGCGCGCTGGCGCTGCTGGGGGCTGCCCTCACCCCTGCCGGCGGGCGCCCCACGCTCGAGGAAGCGCTCGTGGGGGCAGCCCTGGGCTTCGGCGTGTTTTTTGTGCTCTACCTGGGCGGCATTCTATTTTCGTATGTTGCTGCCAAGGCGCGCGGCCAGGAGTTGCCGGAAGTTGCTTTCGGCTACGGTGACGTGATGCTTGCCGCGCTCAGCGGGCTTATCCTGGGCTGGCAGGCGCTGATCTTTGCCATGTTCATCACAGTGTTTCTAGGCGCGTTGGGGGCTTTTATCTTTCTGGTGGGGCGCGCACTCACTGGCCGCTACGACATGTTCACCGCGCTGCCATACGGACCATACATCGTTGCTGGCACACTGATCATGCTTCTATTCAGTGATCAGGTGCGCACCGCGCTTGGACGGTTCTAGGGTCACCGGTCATAATGACCGTTCGATGATTCCGCCCCCCAGACACACATCACCATCGTAAACAACTGCGCCTTGCCCAGGCGTAATATCTCGCACCAGCTCGTCAAAGTCGGCGCGCACACGATCGGCGCTAAGCGGTGTCACAATGGCTGAAGCTGGCTGCGCTTTGTAGCGTATCTTGACTTCAGCACGGAATGGCTTGTCAGGCGCAGCGCCGCTCACCCAGTTGAAACGCCCCGCCGTCAGCGCTGTCGCGCCCAGTTCATCGCGCGTGCCTACAATTAGGACGTTGCGCAGCGGGTCTGTGTCAACGACATACAGCGGCTCGCTGGCGTGCACACCCAGACCTTTGCGCTGCCCAATGGTGTAGTTCGCCAGCCCTTGATGCTGCCCAATCACCTGCCCATCGCGCCGCACAATTGGCCCGGCCGCCATTACTTCCGGCGCGTGCTGCGCTAGGAAGCGCCGGTAGTCTCCGTCGCCCAGAAAGCACAGGTCCTGGCTGTCATGCTTGCTGGCCGTCGGCAGCCTGAAGCGCGCTGCCAGCTCGCGCACCTGCGGCTTGGTGTATTCGCCCACAGGAAACAGCGCGCGCCGAAGCTGATCTTGTCCAAGCACGCTCAGCACATAACTCTGGTCCTTGGCCTCATCAACACTCTTGCGCAGCGCGTAGCTGCCGCTGCTGGGGTCTTGTGTCACCCGCGCGTAGTGTCCTGTAGCCAGGTAATCCGCGTCCAGCGCTAGCGCATTGTTGAGCAGCCACTCAAACCGGATTCGCCGATTGCACTCCAGGCACGGGTTGGGAGTCACACCCCGCCGGTGCTGGTCAATGAAATACTGCACAACTGTGTCTCTAAACACCTGGCGCGTGTCCAACGCATAAAAAGGAATATCGAGTCTGTCGGCGATTCGGCGGGCATCAGCCATCTGGTCGGGCGTGCAGCAGCGGTTGTAGGCGCGTCCGTTTACCGTCTCTTCAGACCATAAGCGCATCATCATGCCAACAACCTGATAGCCCTGCTCCACCAGCAGCGCCGCCGCGACAGAGCTGTCAACCCCGCCGCTCATCGCCACTACAACTCGAATGTCCGCCTTGCTGCTCATGCTGCTCCTTGAACGCTGCTACGCCGGTGTCAGCCGGTAGAGCTTGTCCAGCACCTCTACCAGCGCGCTTACTGCGTATTCGACGTCGGCTTCTGTCGTCTGTCGGCCAACAGTCAGGCGCAGGCTGCCAATCGCTTCGTGTGGACTGTATCCCATCGCCAGCAGCACGCCTGATGGCTCTGGCACACCGGTCTTGCAAGCTGACCCGCCGCTGGCCGCGATCCCCCTCATATCCAGATGCATAATCAGGCGGCTGCTGTCAACGCCCTCAAAAACGAAGCTGGCGTGGCTGGCCAGTCGCTGCTGCGGGTGACCAGTCAAGCGCGCGTTCGGCACACGCCGCAGCACGCCGTCAATCAACAAATCGCGCATTGCAGTGTAGTGACGCACGTTTTCGTCGAACTCTTCGTATGCAATCTCCAGCGCCCGCGCCATACCAACGATAAAAGGCGTATTGTGCGTGCCAGCTCGCCTTCCATCTTCATGGCTGCCGCCGCTCTGGCTCGGCACCAGTTCCACACCCCGGCGGCAGTACAGCGCGCCCACGCCTTTCGGCCCGTAAAACTTGTGCGCCGAAATGCTCAGCAGGTCCACGCCAAGCGCTTGCACATCCAACGGAAGCTGGCCGGCGGCCTGCACCGCGTCGGTGTGGAACAGCACGCCTTTGTTTCGCGCAGCTTCAGCCAGCGCTTGTACCGGCTCAACTGTGCCGACTTCGTTGTTGGCGTACATCACGCTCGCCAGAACTGTGTCCGGCTCACAGGCAGCCTCGAGATCAGCCGGATGCACGATCCCGAATGAGTCCACCGGCAGAAACGTGTGACGAAAGCCCATCACCTCTGCAAGCTGCTCCGCCGTGCGCGTGACCGCGTTGTGCTCGATCGGCGGCGTCAGCAGGTGCGCGCCGCGGCCTTCTCGCCGCGCCTGCCAAGCGGCGCCGCGCAGCGCCAGATTGTCGCCCTCGCTGCCGCCGCCCGTAAACACAATCTCCGAAGGGTGGCAGTTGAGCACCCGGGCTATTGTCTCGCGCGCATCTTCGACAGCGCGCTCTGCCTTCCGTCCGAAACTGTGCGCTGACGACGGATTGCCATACACCTCCGTGAAATACGGCATCATCGCCTCAACAACCCGTGGGTCAACGGGCGTAGTGGCTGAATGGTCAAGGTAGACGACACGCTGCGCTGTCATTGTGCTGCCCTTTGGTAATGGCTGCTCGAGCTGGCCAGCATTTTAGCTGTTTGGCCGCCGATCTGGTAGGCTTCGATTGCCAGCGCGTGGAACATGGTGTAATGTTGTCTTCACACACTTGAGAAACTCATAAGGAGCAGACCTGATGCGGCATAGTTTCACCAGACTCGTCCTGACTGCCCTAGCCTTCGCTTGTCTGGCGCTGGCGGCGCTGGCTGCGCCTGTCCAGGCTGAAGACACTGTTCACATCGTGCAGCCCGGCGAAAGCCTGTACCGCATTAGCCTGCGCTACGGCGTAAGCGTAGCAATCATCGCTCAGGCAAATAACATCAGCAACACATCACATATCTTTGCCGGCCAATCCCTCGTCATTCCTGATTTGAGCAGCGCAGTCGAGAATCCGCTGGTCGCAGCCGAGCCAGTAACGCACGTTGTGCAGGCTGGCGAAACCCTGGCCAGCATCGCCAACCGCTATGGCCTCACCACCGAACAGCTGGCTCAGATCAACAACATCGCCAACCCCAACCGCATCCTGCGCGGCCAAACGCTTACGGTCTTTACATCGCCGCCTGCTGACAGCGTCGCGCCTGTCTCGGCTGCTTCAATCGAGGCGGCGCCAGCCGCTCCGGCAGAAATCGTCCCCGCCGTCACACATGAAGTCACATACGGCGATACGCTGGCGGGCATCGCCAGCCGCTACGGCGTTACCGTTGATCAGATCATGCAGCTCAACAACCTGGAGAATCCGAACCGCATCTTTCGCGGCCAGAGACTCGTTATTTCAGCGGGCAGCCTGCCAGTTTCAGATGTTGGGGGCGGCGCGGCAGTATCTGGTATTACTTACGTTGTTCAACCGGGCGATCAACTCGCGGCCATCGCCCAGCGTTTCGGCGTGAGCTGGCCAGCGATCGTTCGAGCCAACAACATTTCAGACCCTAACCTGATTCAGGCCGGTCAAACGCTCATTATCCCCAATGCTGGCAGCATAGCCGATCTGGGCCTTATCAACGCCCCAGCCGCGCTGGTGACTGCGCCGCAGCCTACAGTGCTGGTAGGCAAGCAGATCATCATTGACCTAAGCGACTCGCGCATTTACGCCTACGAGGACGGCAAGCTGGTGCGCAACGCGCTGGCCTCTATGGGTAAGCCTGCGACACCCACCGTGCGCGGCAGCTTCACCGTGCAGCGCAAATACGAGTCGCAGACAATGACCGGGCCAGGTTACTACCTGCCCGGCGTGCCCTGGATTTTGTATTTCTACGCCGGTTACGCCATCCACGGCACTTACTGGCACAACAACTTCGGCCAGCCAATGAGCCATGGCTGCGTGAACCTGCCCCCGGAAGAGGCCAAGTGGTTCTACGACTTCGCGCCGATAGGCACGCCGGTGCTAGTGCAGTCATGACGTAAGGGAAACATTGGAGGGCCTGTGCGCGCCACAGGCCCTTACCAGCCTGTCGCAAAGCCCTCAGGCGCTTACTGTTGACTACCCGCCAGGCCCAACGCGTCCGCGCTGTTCTTCATGGCGTCCAACACCACCTGAATGTGCTCGTCCAGCGGCACGCCCAGTCGCGCGGCAGCCTGTTCGATCTGCTCGCGGTGCACAGGCGCAGCAAATGCTCGGTCCTTCCACTTTTTCTTGACCGACTTCAGCTCAACATCCACAATGCTCTGCGACGGCCGCACCAGCGCCACTGCGATGAGGAAACCAGTCAGCTCGTCAACAGCTACCAGCGCCCGCTCCATCGGCGTTTCCGGTACAATGCCGGTGATCTCCTCCGCATGCGCCAGCACTGCGCGCACAATTTCCTCTGGCACACCGCGCTCGCGCAAAATACGCGAGCCAACGACCGGATGGCCTTCTAGGCTGATGTCGGGATAACGCTCGTAATCGAAATCGTGCAGCAGCCCGGTCACACCCCACACATCCGGGTCTCCGCCAAAGCGCGGCGCATAGGCGCGCATTGCCGCCTCAACAGCCAGCATGTGCCGCCGCAGCGACTCGCTCGACGTGTACTCGGTAACAATGGCCCACGCCTGTTCGCGCTCGAATCCCACAGACCTGCCTCACACCCACATTATTCAAAAGCAAATATACTGATCACCAACGGCTGACCAATGAGAATCTGTCCCGGCGTGCGCAGCTCCCACACGCCAGAGCGCAGTCCGCCAGTTTGCGGCGTGCGACCTGAGAAGACGATCGTCGTTTCACTGCCGGGATTGACACGCTCGCGCAGGAAGATACGCTGCGCGTCAAAGTCCTCACCCTCCACAAACACCAGCGAGGTGTTACGTTCCCACGGGCATGTCCCCGTATTCAGCAGCCGGATTTGCCGTTCATACGGGCTGTTGGCCCGGTAGTAATCGCCGTCGGCAGGAACCTGCTCAATAATGGCGAAATCAAAATCGCACGCCGCGATTGTGGCGGTTTGTATCTCCAGCACAATCGTTGCCTGAATCAGCGTCTGGGTGAGGTCCGGTGTAGGTGTAAGGGTTGTCGTTGGCGTGAGTGTGATCGTCGGCGTGCGTGTGGCAGTTGCTGTGCGCGTCATCGTGGGCGTGCGCGAGTGTGTATGTGTGGCAGTTGCCGTGGCGGACGCCGTGCTGGTTGATGTAGCTGTCGGTGTTCGCGTGGCTGTTACGGTTCGTGTGAGCGTTGGGCTAGCCGTTTCGGTATAAGTCGCGCTGGGGGCCGGTGTCGTTGTCGCGGTCTGCGTGGCCTCTGCTGTTGCCGTTGGTGTGCCTGTTGCAGTCAAAGCCAGCGACGGCGTGTGCGTTGCTGTGGCTGCCATGCCAACCATCAGCGGCAGATTGCCGCTGGCCGCCAGCACATAACCACCGACAAGAATGAGGCCGGCTGCAACTCCGCCAATCAGCCACAGCGGCGGCTTGCGACCCACACCGCCTTTGGCCGTTGCCAACGTGTCATCAGGTCGGGCCAGTGAGACAGTTTCCAGTTCTGGCTCGGAACTTACGGGCGCCGGCTGGTAGACGAGCGATCGGCTCACCTGCCCACCGGCGTCCTGTTCAATCTGTTCCAAATCCGCAATTAGGTCAGCAGCTGTCTGGTAGCGGTCATCGGGCTTTTTCGCCATCAGCCGCAGCAGCACCTGGTCAATGGCCTCCGGATAATTCGGGTTAAAACTGCGCGCCAGCGGGATAGGGTCGTTAAGGTGTTTGAGAATAACAGCCAGGGGCGCTTCTGCCTCGTAGGGTATCCTGCCCGTTAGAAGCTGGTACAGGATGATACCCAGAGAGTAAAGATCGGAGCGTTCATCGCCCGGTTCGCCCAGGCCTTGTTCCGGGGCCATGTAGGCCGGTGTGCCAACCATTCCACCGCTGTTGGTGAACTGCGCGCCCGTCACGATCTTGGCGATGCCAAAGTCGGTCAGCACCACGCGGCTGTCGTGATCCAGCATCAGGTTGGCGGGTTTGACGTCACGGTGGATCATTTTGCGACTGTGCGCGTAAGCCAGCGCGGAGGCTGCCTCGCGCACAATGCGCACCGTTTCCACAAACGGGATCACTTCACCGACCTCGGCCAGCCGCGTCAGCCGCTCCTTGAGCGTCGGGCCGTCAATCAGCTCCATCACCATGTAGTAGCTTTCGCTCTCTGCATCGTAGTCAAAGTCGTAGACCTGCACGATGTGAGCATGCTTAAGCCGCGCTACATTCTGCGCCTCGCGCAGAAAACGCTCCTTGAATTCGGGATCATCTGCCAGAAACGGGTGCAGGACCTTAATCGCCACGTAGCGGTCAAGGTTGGCGTGGTAGGCCCGATAGACCTCTGCCATGCCGCCGCGCCCCAGGCGCTCGACGACTTCGTATTTTCCCAGTTTCCGGTTAGACACAG
>Ga0308414_1001250_pt1 | contig 16578 bp, 13 predicted proteins | sample HotsprSampleOS50_FD_205667 | JGI IMG/M metagenome (GOLD analysis project Ga0308414, IMG submission 205667) | Hot spring phototrophic mat microbial communities from Octopus Spring, Yellowstone National Park, Wyoming, United States - 20090730_OS50 ... | reverse complement strand
GGCGGCGACCGCCACCATGCCGGTGAGCCCCGGCACCTGCTGGGGAGTACAGGCGTCGGTGCGGTTCCCGTTGCCAAGCTGGCCGGCAGTGTTGTAACCCCAAGCCCACACCGTGCCGTCCTTTTTCACCGCCAAGCTATGGAAGTCGCCGGCGGCGACCGCCGCCACATCGGTCAGAACGAATTCGGGATGGATCGTGCAGTAGCCCAGTTGTCCGTAATGGTTGGCGCCCCAGGCCGTGACGCGGCCGTCGGCGGTCAGGCCCACGGCGTGCTCGATGCCGGCCTGGATGCTGACGAACCCGCCCGCGCTGCGGACGGATTCGGCGCCGCAACCGGGGCCGGGAGTGGAAGATGAGCCGCTCACCGAGCGGCACAACTCGCCGCTGGCATTCTGGCCCCACGAATAGACCGTGCCATCGGCCTTCACGCCGAAGCTGAAGTAGCGGCCAGCGGCGACATACGGGCCGGCGGCCAGCGCGGGAGTCAGCATGACGAACGGCAACAGGAAAAGAGCGGCAAGCGTACGAATCACAGCAACACCTCCGAAACTAACGGACACGGCTCGGCGCACCCGCTGACTAGCGGTTCGCAAACCTACATATAGGTGTCAAGCCGCCTACTCCACGCTCCGAATTCTGCGGTCCACCCAGTACCGGAAGGTCACCCGGCGGGCTGGCGCGCGAGGCGAGCCGCGTTTGTCCCGTACAATAAGGCGAAAGCGTTCATGGGCGTCGAGACCCGCGCACCCGGCGTGCGGCAGTTTTTCTCCCCCCGCGGGCCGCTGGCCCGGCGGCACCCGCAGTACGAATTCCGCCGCGGCCAACTCGAGATGGCCGAAGCGGTGGAAGCCGCGCTGCGCGACCGCCGGCATTTGATCGTCGAAGCGGGCACCGGCACCGGCAAGACGCTTGCCTACCTGGTTCCCGCGATTCTTTCCGGCAACCGCATCGTGGTTTCCACGGGCACCAAGAACCTCCAGGAGCAGCTTTTTTTTAAGGACATCCCGTTCCTCGAAGAGGTCTTTGGGAAAAAGCTCAACGTCTGCTACATGAAAGGCCGGACCAATTACGCCTGCCGCCAGAAAATCTACGACGCTAGCCGCCAGGCGGTCTTTGAGGGACTCGCGGAGGTCGCCGACTTCCAAATCATCCAGGCCTGGGAGCCGATGACCGAATTCGGAGACCGCGCCGAAATCCGGCAGTTGCCCGAGGACAGCACGGCGTGGGCGAAGGTGGACGCGCGGCGGGATCTTTGCGCCGGGCAGAAGTGTTCGCAATTCGAGCGCTGCTTTCTCACCCTCATGCAGCGGCGGGCTCACGAAAGCGACATCATCATCGTCAATCACCACCTGTTCTTCGCCGACCTGGCGCTCAAGGACGACGATTTCGGCGGCATCCTGCCGGAGTGCCGCGCCGTCGTGTTCGATGAAGCGCACGAACTGGAGGATGTCGCCGGCCAGTACTTCGGCGTCTCGCTGAGCAATCTCCAGATCCAGGATTTGTGGCGGGACATTGCGCGGATGGCGCGGGCCAGGAACTTCGGGTCGCCCGAGTTGGACCTGGCGATCGACACGCTGGGGCAGGCGGCCGAGGCGCTGTTCGCCGCGCTGCCGCCGGGCGAGGGCCGGGCAGGCTTCGCCGGGAGGGAGGCGTTTCTTAAGCGCCACCGCGGCAAATACCAGGCGCTCGCCGAGGCGCTGGAACTCACCGGGGCGGTGCTGCGGCTGGTCGAGCACGGACCGGAAGAGCTGATTCCCCTGGTGCGGCGCGCCGGTGAGCTCGAGCAGAAACTGCATTTCCTGTTTCAGGAGTCCGACGCGCGCTACGTCTACTGGATGGAGCGCCGCGGACGGGGCTGCTATTTGCAGGCCACGCCGATCGATGTTTCCGCGATTCTGGCCGAGCGGCTGTTCGGCCGGATGGATACGGTGGTGCTCACCTCGGCCACCTTGGCGGTGGCTGGTTCTTTCGAGTTCACCGGGCGGCGCCTGGGCCTGGACGGCGCCCGCACGCTGATCGCCCCGGAAAACTTCGACTATTCCCGGCAGGCGCTGCTCTACGTGCCCCAACACCTTCCCGATCCCCGCGCAGCGGACTTCCTGGCCGCGGCGGCGGAAGAGACCCTACGCGTGCTGCGCCTGAGCCAAGGCAGGGCGTTTGTGCTGTTCACCAGCTACCAGCAGATGCGCGCCATGCACGACCGGATCGCCTTTGCGCTCGAGTATCCGACGCTGCTGCAAGGAACGGGCCCCCGCAGCGCCCTGCTGGAGGAATTCCGCTCCACCCCTCATGCGGTGCTTTTTGCCACGGCGTCGTTCTGGCAGGGGGTCGATGTGCCCGGCGACCAATTGAGCTGCGTCATCATCGACCGGCTGCCGTTCGCCGTGCCGAGCGATCCCGTCGTCGAGGCCCGCATCCGCCAGATCCGTGAAAACCGCGGCAATCCCTTCTATGAGTACCAAATCCCGCAGGCCGCGATCGCGCTCAAACAGGGCTTCGGCCGCCTGATTCGCTCCAAGACCGACCGCGGCGTCCTGGTTTTGTTGGACAATAGGATTACGAAACAGCGTTACGGGCAGGTGTTTTTCGACAGCTTGCCCCCCTACCGGTTCACAACCGACATCGAGGAAGTGGAGCGATTCTTTCATGTTTGAGGTATCCGTCGAAGAGACCTTCGCCGCCGGGCACGCCCTCCGCGGCTATAAAGGCAAGTGCGAAAATGTTCACGGGCATAACTACCGAGTCCGGGTGACCATCGAGGGACGCGACCTGGATGAGATCGGGCTGCTCGTGGACTTCGGCGACGTCAAAAAGAAGGTCCGCGAAATCGTCGCCCGGCTCGATCACCGGTTCATCAACGACCTGGAACCCTTCGACGTGATCAATCCGACGGCCGAAAACATGGCGAAGTACTTCTACGACGAGATTACGCGGTCTCTGCCCGAGGACTTGCGGCTGGGCGAGGTCACGCTGTGGGAAACCGATACGACCAGCGCTACCTACCGCGGAACTGCCTTGCGGGAACGGCGAAGTTTATAGTCCCCTCGCGGGCGCAAGCTTGCGATTCCGCGGCGGGCCTTTCGATTCGGGAAACAAACGGAGCGCCTAAGCGGCGCAGTCCGGGGAGGGGAAACCGCCCGGCCCCGACGCGGACCAGGCGGATCCCCCGCACTGCGCCCGTCTGGAAACAGCGGAATCAGGCCGCCAGCGCCTTCCGCGTTTCCCCGGCCTCGATCGGGATCCGGCGCGGCTTCATCGCCTGCGCGATCGGCAACTGAATGTCCAACACCCCATCATGCAGACGGCACTGGATCCGATCATGCTCCAGACCGTCTGGCAGGTCGATCACCCGGCGGAACTTACCGTAGGCCAGCCTCCACAAACCGCCATTGGCGGCAAAGTTCTCCGGGGCTTTGCGCTCCCCCTCGACCACCAGTTGGTTGCCCTGCAAGTTGACGGTGACGTCCTTTTCCGCAACCCCCGGCAGGACGACGCGCAGGTTCAGGCTGTCGTCGTTCCATCCGGTCTCGACTGCGGGCGTAAAGGTCCACCCACTCGCTTCGGGGCCCGAGCCAACGAGGCCTGCGGGCGCAAAGAAGTCGTTGAACGCCTGATCCATCGTACGACGGAAGTGCTCCAGAGTCTGTTGGATATCGCGAGACAGCAACGTATCGAACATTCGAGTTTCACCTCAATCGTAAGAGATAGTGGGCCGGAAGGCCCGGACGGAAGCTGCCAAGCAGCTTCCGACTAGGAAAGATGAGGGAACGAGGCGGCGGGTTACATATTTTTTCGGCCCACCAGTCAAATTGTCTATCTCCGCTTATTTAAATAATGCTTAGCATGATATACTCAAGAAATTTTCGTTCCTACTTGACATCTCGTGGCCCCCCGTGCTACCCTGAAAACGGTTCGGCGTCAGGTCGAGCCACTCTCTGCTCGCCTCTCTCCCGAACCAAATTTCATCGTGGATCTGCTCTTAGACCGGCGCCTGGCCGTGCAACCGAGTAGAAACCGATGATGGCCTTCAGCCGGTCATGGGCGGTTCAATAGGAGGAAGCGAACAACTATGGCTAGCTTGATTCGTTGGGGTTGGGATCCCTTCAAAGACATGGAAAAGGAAATGCAGGAGCTGACCGACCGTTTCAGCCGGATGCTGTCCCGCTGGCCCACGCGGGCATCGGGGATGCGTGAGGCGTTGACGGTCGCCGACTGGGCTCCCACCGTAGACATCTCTGAAACGGACGGCGAGTACCTGGTGAAGGCGGAAATCCCCGAGGTGGACAAGAAGGACGTGAAGGTGACCGTCCAGGACGGTCTGCTGACGATTCAAGGGGAACGCAAACGCGAGAAAGAGGAAAAGGGCCGCCGCTACCATCGCGTCGAGCGCTCCTACGGCACCTTCATGCGGACCTTTGATATTCCCGATGGCGTGGATGAGGAGAAGCTGAAGGCCGAGTTCAAGGATGGCATGCTGCTGGTGCATCTGCCCAAGACGGAGAAGGCCAAAAGCCGCGCCATCGAAGTCAAGGTCGAATAAGCCGTTTGGAGTCAGGGGCGGGCATCGGGGGAAGATCCCGCCCCTTTTTGCATTCCGGCGCCCCGCCGGCTGATCCCGCCGCGCCATTCCGGGCGATTCGTCGTAGGATAAAGATGAAGCGCCCGCCTTCGCTCGGGCGGGGCGCAAACGGGGAACGGCCGATGAAGTTGTACGAGGTGTTGGGCGTTTCTGTCAACGCCGACGAGCAGGAGATCCGGAGCGCCTTCCGCAATCTGGCGCGCCGTTACCATCCCGATGCCGGGGAAGGATCCTCGGCCGACGAGTTCCGCCGGGTGGTGGAAGCTTACGAAACGCTGAGCGACCCCGAGCGCCGCCGCGAGTACGATCTTTCGTGGCGGCGGCCGGCCACCGCCCGGCCCGCCGCGGTCAGGACCGAACGCTTCGCTTACACGGTACGGCCCGAGCCGATGGTATCTCCTTCCGGTCCCTTCCGCCGGCCTTCCTGGCCGGCGCCTGGCCCGCCGAGGTATACGCCCACCCCGCCAGACTATGCGCCCGGCGATCTGTTCGAGGAGATGCTGCGCTTTCTCGACGCCTGCTTCCCCGGCAGGCGCTTGCGCTGGTAACTTTCCGCCCGCCGCCCGGCGGCGCTACGCCAAGATCGGGCGGACAACCTCGCCGTGTACGTCGGTCAGGCGGAAATCCCGGCCCTGGAACCGGTACGTCAGCCGCTTGTGATCCACTCCGAGGCAATGGAGGATGGTGGCCTGGACGTCGTGCACGTGCACCGGATCTTTCACCACGTTGTAGCTGTAGTCGTCGGTTTCACCGTACACCAGGCCCCCCTTGACGCCGCCTCCGGCCATCCAGATGGAGAAGCAGCGCGGGTGATGGTCGCGCCCGTAGTTGGTGGAGGTGAGCTTGCCTTGGCAGTACACGGTGCGCCCGAACTCGCCCGCCCAGATCACCAGCGTTTCGTCGAGCAGGCCGCGTTGCTTTAAGTCCATGACCAACGCCGCCGACGGCTGATCGGTGGCCTGGCATTGGAGGGCGAGGTCGCGCGGCAGGTCGTTGTGCTGGTCCCAGCCGCGCTTGTAAAGCTGGATGAAGCGCACGCCGCGCTCGGCCAGACGCCGGGCGAGCAGGCAGTGCTGGGCGTAGGTTCCCGGTTTGCGGGCATCGGGACCGTACAGGTCCAGCGTCGCCTCCGATTCCTTGGACAAGTCCATTAGTTCCGGCACAGACGCTTGCATCCGGAAAGCCATTTCAAATTGGGCGATGCGCGTGTCGATTTCCGGGTCCAGGTATTCCTGGTAGTGGTTCCGGTTGACCGCGTTGACCGCGTCCAGCATCCGGCGGCGGGTTTTCCGGTCAATGCCGGGAGGATCCTCCAGGTAGAGCACTGGCTCCCGGCCGGAGCGGAAGCGTACGCCCTGGAAGCTGGAAGGCAGAAAGCCGGGCCCCCACAGCCGCGAAAACAGCGGCTGGTCGACATTCAGCGCGCTGGACTGGGACAGCATCACCACATAAGCGGGCAGATCCTGATTCTCGCTGCCGAGGCCATAAGAGACCCACGCGCCCATGCTGGGGCGGCCGGGCTGCTGGCTGCCGCTCTGAATGAAGGTGATCGCCGGGTCGTGGTTGATGGCTTCGGTGTGGGTAGTGCGGATGATGCAAATGTCGTCGACGATCTTCGCCGTCCAGGGCAGCAATTCACTCACCCAGGCGCCGCTTTGACCATGCTGCTTGAAGGAGAACAACGACTGCACGCAGGGAAACGAATCCTGCCCCGCCGTCATCCCCGTGATGCGTTGGCCGCGCCGCACCGAATCGGGCAACTCGGTGCCGTGAAGTTTGCTGAGTTGGGGCTTGTAGTCAAACGTGTCGATCTGGCTTGGCCCGCCGGACTGGTGCAGGAAGATAACGCGCTTGGCTTTTGGCGCAAAGTGCGGCAGGCCGGCGAGGCCGCCGGTCTTCGGGTCGCGGTCCGCCCGCGCGCCAAACAAATGGGGATTCAGCAGCGAGGCAAGCGCCACCGCGCCCAAGCTCGAGCCTTGCGTGAAGAACTCGCGCCGGCTCCACGCGAGCCTTGTGTCACGATCCAGCATGGCGGTTGCTTTTGATGATACCCCGAGATGCGGCCCGCCCGCTGGTCGCTCAGGAGGCGGGCCGGCGGCCGGCGGGGCGTGGCGGAGGCGGGCAACAGTCGGGACGGCAGGAGCGGGGCGGCAGCAGGCCGCGCGCCGCCGGCGCCGCGCCGCGGGTATGTTCCTCCACCAATTCCACGATCATCCGCACGAAACGCGGGTGGGCGCCCACGGTCCGGGCGCGAATCAGGCGCAAGCCCAGCCGCTCGGCCAGCAGCCTGGCTTCTTCGTCGAGATCGTAGAGAACCTCCATGTGGTCGGCGACGAACCCGATGGGCGCCACGACCACGTCGCGGCTGGCCGGCGCCGAAGCCGCCAACTGCCGCAGCCAGTCGAGGATGTCTGGCTCGAGCCAAGGTTGGGAGGGCGGTCCGCTCCGGCTCTGGTAAACCAGCGTATGCCGCGGATGGCCGCAGCCTTCCGCCACCAGCCGGCAGGCCTCCTCGAGTTGCGCCACGTAGTCGGAGGTTTCCGCCATCGCCAGCGGCAGACTATGCGCGGTGAACACCAGGTGCGCGGCTGCGGCGGCCTCCGGAGAGAGCTGCGCGAAGGCGGCGCTCACCCGCTCGGACATCGGCTCCAGAAAGCCCGGGTGATTGAAGAAAACGCGCAGCTTGATGATCTCCGGCGCGCCTTCGCCCACTTCCGCCACCGCGCGGGCGATGTCCTCGCGGTATTGCCGGCAGCCGGAGTAGGAACTGAAGGCCGACGTCGCAAACGCGTACGCGCGCCGAATGCCGTCAGCTTTCATCTGGCGAACCGTGTCGGCCAGGAAGGGATGCCAGTTGCGATTGCCCCAGTAAACGGGAAGGGCGGGCCCGTGCCGCCCCAGGTGCTCGCGCAGCGCCGCAAGCAAGGCCCGGTTTTCGTCGTTGATCGGGCTCCGGCCGCCGAAGTGGTAATAGTGTTCGGCCACTTCCCGCAGCCGCTCGGGCGGGACGCCCCGCCCGCGGGTGACGTTCTCCAAAAAGGGCATGACGTCCTCGGGCTTTTCTGGCCCGCCAAACGAGAGAATCAAAATCGCTTCATCCATGCTGTTTTTCGCGTGACTTATCCTATTCGATCACGTCCGCGGGACCGTGGCTCGAAGAATCTCGCGGTGATAGAGTAGGGGCGAAGGAGAGGATCCCCGCATGGAATCGACCCGCCGTAACTTTCTGACCGCCGCGGCCGCCGCCGCGCCGCTTTTTGTTCCGTCCCGCGCCTTTGGGGCGAACGATCGTCCCACCTTCGGGGTGATCGGCGCCGGCGGCCGCGGCCGGTACCTGGCCGACAAGTTCCAAAAGCAAGGCACGCAGTGCGTCGCCATCGCCGAAGTGTACGAGTTAAACACGGCGGCGGCGTTGAAGGTGGCCCCGGACGCCAAGGCTTTTGTCGACTACGACGAGATGCTGGAGGCCGTGCCCATGGATTTTGTCGTGGTGGCGACGCCCGATCACCAGCACTACCCGAACCTGCTCGCGTGCCTGAAACGGAAAAAGGACGTGTACCTGGAGAAGCCGATGTCGCTTTCTCTCGAGGAGAGCGAGTTGATGGTCAAGGCGGTCCGGGCCACCAGCCAGATTGTCCAGATCGGCATGCAGCGGCGCAGCGCGGAAGCCTTGCACAAGGCCAAGGCGCTGGTGGATTCCGGCATGCTCGGCAAGATCACCATGGTCAAGCCGATGTGGAACTGGAACATCGCCCAACCGATCGACAATTCTCCCCTGCCCGGCAAACTGGACTGGAAACGGTTCCTGGGAGGTGCGCGGGCGCGGGATCTGGAGCCCGGGCGCTTCCGCCGCTGGCGCTATTTTTGGGACTACTCCGGCGGCAACATGACCGATCAGGGCACGCACTTGATGGATGTGGTGCAGTGGTTCACCAACACGCCGCGGGCCGTGTCGGCCATCTCCTACGGTCAGGTGGCGAAAATGCTGGGCTCGGAAACCCCGGACGTGTTCTGCGCCGTTTTCGAGTATCCGAACTTCATGGCCACCTGGACGCTGAATTACTGCAACGCCTATGACAACGGCTGGTCCATCCAATTCCAGGGCGACGAAGGCACGATGATTCTGGACGAAGCGGGCTATCGCATCTGGAAGGAGCCCTGGCCGAAGAATCCGGATCCGGTGGAGCGGGTGGATGCGCCGGTCCCGATCGAATCGCACATCCAGAACTTCCTCGACTGCATCAAGTCGCGGCAGCAGCCCAACGCGCCGGTGGAAGTCGGGGCAAGCGCGGTCAGCGCGCCGCACCTGGCCAACCTCGCCTTCAAACAACAGCGCCAGGTGCGCATGCCCAGCCTCTGATCGGAGGCGGCGGGCGAAAGGGAAAACTGGCGAACGCCTGCGCGGGAGCGGTATCCTGCGGAAGCAGCCCCGTCTCGGGTTTTCATGATCCTGAAACTGATCTCTGGTTCGGCGGCGATTTGGCTGGCGGTGCTGGGAGCGGCATGCTCGGGATCCCGTCCCTCAGTTCCCCAGGAGCAGCCCATTCCCGTCAGCATTCGCGCGCCCGCGCGGGTACGGCAGGCCGCGCAGATCGCCGCGTCCGGTTCGGTGGAGCCGCAGAAGACGGTCGATCTTGCCTTTTCGGTAGCCGGCCGGGTCGCGCGGGTTCTGTGCGACGAAGGGCAGGAGGTGCGGGCGGGCGCGCTGCTGGCGGAAATCGATCCCGCGGACTACCAATTTGGCGTCGAGGCGGCCGCGGCCCAGACGGCCTTGGCGCGCGCGGCCTACGAAAAGGCGTTGCGCGGCGCCCGCGCGCAGGAGTTGGAGCGCGCGCGGGCCGCCTACGCGCAACGGGAGGACGAATACCAGCGCCTCCGGCAACTGTTCGAAAAGAAAAGCCTGGCGCCGGCCGACTTCAAGAAAATCGAAGCCGCCTACCTGGCCGCCAAAGCGCAGTGGGAAGAAGCTGAGGAAGGCGCACGCCGGGAGGATCGGGCGGCGGCGAAAGCGGCCGTCGAACAAGCGGAGGCCGCCGAACAGGCCGCCCGCAAGAAACTCGCCGACACGCGCCTGGTGGCGGCGGCGGCGGGCACGGTGGCCCGCCGGGGCGTGGATCCCGGGGAAATGGCCGCCGCGGGTTTTCCCGTCTTCACGCTTGTCGATTTGAGCACGGCCCACGTGCGCGTCGCCGTACCCGAGTCCGACATCGGCCTGGTGCGGGTGGGCCAGGCGGCCACCGTGCTGATCCCCGCGTTGCCCGGTGAGCAGTTTACCGGGCGGGTGGAGCTGGTGGGCGCGGCCGCCGACCCCGCCTCCCGGGCCTTTAGCGTCAAAATCGCCGTTCCGAATCCCCGGCGTCTGCTGCGGGCGGGCATGATCGCCGAAGCCCGGATTCAGAGCGACGCGGAGGTGGACACGATCACCCTGCCGGTCGACGCGGTGGTCCGCGATCCCCAGGGCGCCACCCTGGTTTTTGTCTATTCTCCCCCGCAGCAACGCGTGTACGGGCGGCGCGTGGAACTGGGGCCGGTCCGCGGACGGGAAGTCGAAATCCAATCCGGCCTAGCGGCCGGCGAACCGGTAGTGGTGGCCGGCCAGCACCAGGTGCGGGAGGGCATGCGCGTCGAGGCAGCCGAGGCCCGCCCATGAACCTGGTCCGCGCCTCCCTGCGCTATCCGCAAGTCACCCTGGTGCTGACGGCGATCCTGTTCGCCGCCGGCGTCCATGCGCTGCTGACCATGCCCCGGCGCGAAGATCCCAAAATCACCATCCGGGCGGGGCTGGTCGTCGCCGTCTATCCGGGGGCCACCGCCGAGCAGGTGGAAAAGCAAGTCACCAAGAAGATCGAGGAACGGCTTTTCCGCTTCGAGGAGGTGCTGAAGGCCAAGACGTACTCGACCAGCCGCACGAATCTGGCCGTGGTGCACGTCGAGTTGGAAGGCTGGGTAAAAGATACGGACAAGTTCTGGTCCAAGCTCCGCCACGACTTGAACGAACTCCGCGTGCGCGAACTGCCGCAGGGCGTGCGCGGTCCCACGGTCAACTCCGATTTCGGCGATACCGTGGCGCTGCTGCTGGCCATCCACGGCGGCCGTTACGACTACCGCGCTCTGAAACAACACGCCGAACGCATCGAGGACGAGTTGCGGACCGTGCGGGCCGTCTCCAAGATCAAACGCTACGGCGAGCAAAAAGAACAGATCCTGCTCACCAGTTCGCTCGAGCGGATGGCGCAGTACGGGGTCGATCCGCTGCGGATCATCGGCGCGCTCCAATCCCGCAACATCATCGCCTACGCGGGCGAATTCGACGCCGGGACGGCGGCGGTGCCGATGACGGCCTCGGGGCTGTTTCAGACCGAAGAGCAGATCCGCCGCGTCATGGTCGACGTCTCGCGCGCGACCGGACAGCCGGTCTACCTCGGAGACCTGGGTTCGGTGTCGCGGCGCTACCAGGATCCGGAATTCCTCACCCGCTACCAGGGCGGGCCGTGCCTGATGTTGTCGGTCGAGATGCAGGAGGGCAACAACATCGTCGACTTCGGCCGGGCGGTGCGGGAAAAGCTGGCGGCGCTGCGCCTGACCCTGCCTCCCGATTTGCAACTGGACGTGATCGCCGATCAGCCCCGCGTCGTCGAGGAGCGGATCCGCCATTTCATCCGCGAGTTCGGCATCGCGATCGCCGCCGTCATCCTGGTGACGATCCTGCTGCTGCCCTTGCGGGTGGCGGTGATCTCCGCTCTGGCGATCCCGGTGACCGTGGCGGTGACGTTTGCGGTGATGGACGCGCTGGGCGTCGAATTGCACCAGGTATCCATCGCGGCGTTGATTGTCGTGCTGGGCATGGTGGTGGACGACGCGATCGTGATCGCCGACAACTACGTCGAATTGCTGGACCGCGGCGTCGCGCGCGCGGAAGCGGCCTGGCGGAGCGCCACCGAACTGGCGGTGCCGGTCCTGACGGCCACCCTGACCATCATCGCCTCCTTCCTGCCGCTGCTGCTGTTGTCCGGATCGGTCGGCGAGTTCATCGCGGCGCTCCCCATCGCCGTGGCGGTGGCGCTGGGCTCTTCCTACGTGGTGGCCATGCTGCTGACGCCGGTATTGTGCCGCTTCTTCATCCGCCGCGGGCTCCATGCGCCGGACGCCGGGACACCCGCCAATCCGCCCGGAGGCCGGAAACGCCCGAGCGTGTTGGATCTCATGCAGTACGGCTACAACCGGGCGATCGGGTGGGCCTTGCGGCGGAAGGCCGCGGCGGTCGCGGCCGGAGTCATCGCTTTCGTGGGAGGACTGCTCCTGGTGCGCGCCGCCCCGGAGCAGTTTTTTCCTTCGGCCGAACGCAGTCAATTTGTGGCCGATGTTTGGCTTCCCGAGGGCGCCCGCCTGGAAGCGACCGACGCCGCGCTGCGCCGGATCGAGGCGGATCTGAGCCAGCAGTCTTTTGTCACCGCCTACGCCACCTTCGTCGGGGCGAGCGCGCCCCGCTTCTACTACAACGTCAACCCCGTGCCGCTTACCCCAAACTACGGCCAGTTGCTGGTCAACACGGCGTCGGCGCGCGAGACGCCCGCTTATGTGGCTGCGCTGCGGCGCCAGTGGCGGCGGCTGGTCCCGGAAGCACGGGTGATCGTCAAGGAGCTGCAACAAGGCACCGTGCTGGAGGCGCCCATTGAGGTCCGCCTCATCGGAGACGACGTGGCCACCTTGAAGCGCCTCGGCGCGCAGGCTGAGGATGTCCTGCGGGAGACGCCGGGCGCCATATTCGTCCACCATGATTTCCGCGAAGACGCCTTCCAACTGCGCATCCAGCCAGTCGAAGAAGTGGCCAACCGGATGGGGCTGACCAATTCGAGCATCGCCCAGCAACTGGCGGGCGCGTTTTCTGGCGCTCCGGTGAGCACCTTTTGGGAAGGCGACCGCGCCGTCGATATTGTGCTGCGCCTGGACGACGACCGCCGGGAGACCTTTGAACAGGTGCGCAATGCCTACCTGTTCTCGCTGCTGACCGGGGCGCGGGTTCCGCTCCGCGAAGTGGCGCGGCTGGAAAACGCCTGGCAGCCCAGCCGCATCGTGCGCCGCAACGGCCTGCGCACCTTGACGGTCCGCAGCTTCTTTGCCGAGGGGCGCCTGGCTTCCGACGTGCTGCGGGAGGCGAAACCGCGCCTGGCCGCGCTCTCGTTGCCCCCCGGCTATCAGCTTACCTACGGTGGCGAGGAGGAAAGCCAGGCCGAGACTTTCGGCGAAATGCGGCGCGCGCTGGCCGTCAGCCTGGTCGCGATCTTCCTGATTCTGTTGTTTCAGTTCCGCTCCGCCTGGGAGCCTCTGCTGGTGATGGCGGCGATCCCGCTGTCGCTGCTGGGCGCCGGCGCGGGTCTGTTGCTGACCCGCAATCCGTTTGGCTTCACCGCGTTCATGGGCGTGGTGAGCCTGTCCGGGATTGTGGTGCGCAACTCGATCATCCTGGTGGATTACCTCAACGAGCGGTTGCGCGCGGGAGACGACCTGGAAACAGCGGCCCGGCAAGCGGGTGAGCGCCGGTTGCGGCCGATTTTTCTGACCACCATGGCCGCCGCGGTCGGGGTCACGCCCATGATTCTGTCGCGGTCCAGCCTGTGGTCGCCGCTGGCCAGCGTGATTGCGGTGGGACTGATCTGCTCGATGTTTTTCACGCTGGTGGTGGTTCCCGTGCTCTTTGTGCTGGCGCGGCGCCGCTTCGCCGCGCCGGAAGCGGAGGGGAACCTTTGAGAATCAGCATCCTTGCTTTCCTCCTGGCGGTGGCGGCGCTGGGCGCATCCCACGCGGCGCGGCGTTTGACGTTGACTGAGGCGGTTGACCTGGCGCTCCGGGACAACCCGCTGCTGAAAATCGCCCGGCTGAAGGTGCGGGAGAATTCCCAGCGGAGTCTGGCGGTGCGGGCGGACTCCTTTCCCCGCCTGACCAACGAAGCCAACCTCTGGCAGACGCTGAACCGGCAGCAGGTCACCATCCCGGCGGGGATCTTCGGGCAGTTCCCCGAGCAGGCTCTGCTGCCGCCCTCGCCGATACGCATCGAGCAAGGGGGAAACTCCCTCTTGTTTACCTCGACGACGCTCGGCCAGCCGCTGACCCAGCTCATCAAGCTGCACCACGGCCGCCGGATCGCGGCGCTGGATACGGATCTGGCCGCGACGGATGTCCGGCGGGCGGAACACGAGATCGCCCTCAAAGTGCACGAACTGTATTTCGCCCTGCTGATCGCGCAGCAGCAGCGGCGCGCGGCGGAGGCGCTGGTCGCCGCGGCCGAAGAACGCCTCGAAGACAGCCGGCGGGCGGTCGAGGCGGGAACCCTGCTCGAGGTGGCGGCGATCGGCAGCCGCGCCAGCCTGCTCGAGAAACGGCACGCGCGCCTGGCCCTCGACAACCAGTTGGCCGACCTGGCCGTGGAGTTCAACGACCTGTTGGGCCTGGCGCCGGACACCGCGCTGGAGCTGGTTCCGCCCCCGCCCCTGGACGCCGCCGACGCCTCCCCGCAGGAGTATCTCGAGACGGCCCTGGCGGCCAGCACCGAGGTGCGGGCCGCCCAACAGACCCTGGAAAAAGCCCGTAGCGCCGTGCGGGCGGCCAAGGCCGACTACCTGCCGGAACTGAGCGTCTTTGGCCAGCACATCTACCAGAGCGGCGTGCCGTTCCTTGCCAGAAACAACGGGATCATCGGTCTGCGGATGAACTGGAACGTGTTTGATTTCGGCAAACGCGCCGACGTCGTCGGTGAACGCAACGCCCAGTTGGCGCAGGCCGAGGAGAATCTGCGGCGGCAGCGCGCCCGGGTGCGGGTGGAAGTCGAAAAAGCCTGGCGGAAAGTGGAACGCGCCCGGCAGATGAACGACGTGGCGCGCGAGGCGCTGGCCCTCCGCCGCGAGCAGGAGCGCCTGAACCGCGACCAGCACGAGGCCGGCGTGAACGTCCTGGCGGCGTACCGCGAAGCTTCTGCCGCGCTGGCCAAGGCGGAGGCCGACGCTCTGGCGGCCGACCTCAACTACCGCCTCGCCCGCGCCGAACTGGAACGGACCGTCGGACGCCTGCCCCGCTAAGGGAGCGCGCCGCGCGCCGAGTCTGCCGCTACGCCAGCGCCGCCCGGCAGTACTCGTAGCATTTGCGCACTTCCGCGACGGCGTCGGCGCCCTTGTACTCGTACTCGATGTTGGCGGGAATGCTCAGCCGCTTGTCGCGCAACACGCGCAGGACTTCCTTGATCGGGGTGTCTCCCTGCCCGAAAGGCACGTTTTCTCCCTGGTTTTTCTTGCGGTCCTTGATGTGAAGCGTCACGATGCGCCGGTGGTTCTTCGCGAGGTATTCCACCGGGTCGAATCCCGCGGCGACGAAATGGCCGATGTCCAGGTTGACCCCGATGAATTCGGACATGCCCCGCATGGCGTCGGCGAAATTCTGTGGCGTGGCGAATTCGTTCGGGGCGATGCGCGAGTGGTTGTGCATTCCCACCCAGATTTTTTCCTTCTTGGCGTAACGGTCAATCCGGCGGGCGGTGGTCACGTTCGAGGACGCGGTCAGCTTCCGGATCCCCAGCGCCTTGGCCATTTCAAAGCCGCGCGCGACCTCGGCTTCGGAAAAGTCTTCGCGGAAGCTGTAGTTATACGCGTTCAGTTCCACGCCCGCGGCGTCAAACTTCTTGCGCACCGCCTCGAATTCCTTGAGGTCGACCGTTTCGCGCCACTTGGCGATCTCCTGGCGGCTGAGGCCCTGGGGCTCGATATGCCCTTGCCACAACTCGCAGGAGCTCAGGCCGGTTTCTCCCATGGCGGCGAGCAGGGCATCGAGCGGCCGGTCGCGGAAGCTGTACGATTGCAGACCGATGGTGACGCCCTGCACCCGCGAGGCGGGCTTGGCGAAAGCGGCCGCGGGCAGGGCGGCCAGCGGCAGAGAGGCAAATTCCCGGCGGCTGAACATGCCTCTGATTTTCGCACGGCCCGGACACGGCCTGCCGCGGCGGCTACAATGGCGTTTCTAAGGAGCTGAGATGCTGCTCGGGGCCGTCACCTACAACGTCCTGAAGGACTGGGACGTGGAGACCATCATCACCAGGCTGGAACCGCTCGGTTTTGAAGCCGTCGAACTGCGTACCACGCACAGGCACGGGGTAGAGCCGTCCTTGTCCAAACCGGAACGGGAGCGGGTGCGCCAGCGGTTCGCGCGCAGCAAGGTCCGCCTGCTGAGTTTCGGCACCACCTGCGAGTTTCACTCCCCTGATCCGGCGGTGCGCGCGCAGAACGTGGCCACCGGCAAGGAGTTCGTCGATCTGGCCCACGACACGGGCGCCTGGGGCATTAAAGTGCGTCCCAACGGGTTGCCCAAGGAGGCGCCCGAGCAGACGACGATCGCCAACATCGGGGCGGCGTTGCGCGAACTGGGCGACTATGGCGCGCGCATGGGCGTCGAGATCTGGCTGGAAGTCCACGGGCGCGAGACCCAGCATCCGCCCGTGTGCGCCGCCATCATGCAGGCGGCCAACCACCCCCAGGTCGGCCTGTGCTGGAATTCCAACGCAACCGATGTGGTGAACGGTTCGGTGCGCCAGAGCTTCGAGCTGCTCCGCCGCTGGACCAGGAACGTGCACATCGGAGAACTGGCCAGCGCGTATCCCTACCGGGAGTTGTTCACGCTGCTGCGCAACAGCGGCTATGACCGGTACACGCTGTGCGAGGCGCAGGCCAGTTGCGAACCGGAACGCTTCCTGCGCTGGTACCGCGCGCTGTGGGTTGAGTTGAACCGCGCATGAAGCTCGCCGCCGCCCTTCTGCTGGCCCTTGCCGGGGCCCTGGCTCAGTCCCCGCCGCCGCCCTCCCCCGCGCGGCACTTCGGCCACGAACTGACCGCGGACCGCAAACTGCTGGATTGGGACAAGGTGGTCTCTTACTTTGAGACGCTGGCCCGGACCAGCCCGCGCCTGAAGCTGGAAGTCCTCGGCAAGAGCGTGGGAGGCCGCCCGTTCCTCGCCGCCT